>Ga0114974_10000352_pt1 | contig 39131 bp, 31 predicted proteins | sample S_130206_EF_Meta_FD_87318 | JGI IMG/M metagenome (GOLD analysis project Ga0114974, IMG submission 87318) | Freshwater microbial communities from Lake Simoncouche, Canada to study carbon cycling - S_130206_EF_MetaG | ecosystem: Environmental > Aquatic > Freshwater > Lake | place: Lake... | reverse complement strand
TCTGATTAAATGTGAGGTAATTTGTTTGTGAAGTGATTATTCTAGTTCAATATCTTCAAAAGAATCAGAATTTGAATCAGGATTTTCAGAATTTATTCTATCCCAAATATCTGCATGTCTTTGACCGTGTTTTTTGATGAATTCGTCTTTGGTCATTTCAGCTGCATCTGATTCCATGTCCATCAACCAACCTTTGACTGCACCTTCTTTAAAAGCAGCATAGTCTTGAGTTAGTTGTGATTTAATTTTTTCCGCTAATGAAATTTCATCTTCTTTCACAGCCATTGGATTGTCGCCTGGGTGACTTCTGGCATACATCTTTTTCTTCTTATGAAGGTCATCACCTGTGGGATCCACTGTGTCTGGTATTGAGGCATATTTAGGATCTGGAGTGGTGCTAGCTTGATATCTGTCATCCTCACCCACTGATTTCTCTTCAGCTTCTACTGGAGCAGCTACCACATCTATTTTGGCAGGTACTGGTGGTTGAAGTCCTGCGCTCTTAAAAATTTGCATCATTTGATTTATCTCATTGGCATCTGTGCCATACATGCTGATATTAAGAGCGGTTTGTTCAGTTAAATTAATTTTTTTAACTTCACTGGTCAAATCTTTTTTGCTTTGAATGTTGTCTATTTTATTTAAAAAATCTCTAATGTCCATAAAACTATTTAGCTCCTGTTTTTGTAAATGGAGAAGTATTACCTTCTGCTTTGTTTGACATTTCTTTTGCGTCCTTAGGAGTTTTGATTTCAGCCACTGCGTTTGGTGTTGCTGATTCTTTTCTTGCTTTTTCTAATTCTTTTAATAATTCCATTACTCTTTGATTGCCCACTTGTTTTTGTGCTTTGGGATCTGCTTGTTCTAATTCACTCTCTAATTTTGCTTTTTCTGATTCTTCTTTGCTGTCAATAGTAGCATCAAGATCTTGAGCATCTGTTCTAGCAATCACATGTGAAGTAGGAAGTTTAGTAATTAAACTGATGTATTGTTGTAACACTTGAGGAGTGGTCGGATATCCCAACTCAGCATCAAAATATGTTACTTCTTCGTTTTGTAATTTAGGAAAATCTAATGGTCTTTCTTGAATAGGAGTTTTTCTTCCTTTGGAAAGATTTAAACAGTCGTACTTTTTTAATGCGTTTTCTAACTCGCTTTTGATATTTTCAGGCAATGCACCTGCTAAACCCAGTTTAAATTTGTAGGTTTTTTTGCTTTCTGCCAGTATTTTTTTAAATTCCGATTCCATATGTGTTTATTTATCCATATTTTTAAGTTTTTCAATCAAACTGTTGCGATCAGTGACCACGTATCCTTCGCCCTGTACCATGTTGGAATCGTCAATTCCACCATCTCTATCCATTTTTTGCTTGCGGATTTGTAGGTCTATCATTTTGAGCTTTTTATCGATTTTGGCAGCTTTGGCATCCAGTGTTGTTTTAAGCATGTTGCCTGCCACTTCAAATACCCTACCACTATATCTACTCTCCACGTTCATGCCCAAGTCCATTAAATCGTCATAGGCAGTCATGGCTTTTTTGGCTATTTCATCCAGTTCTTCGTCAGCCATGGTTCCTAGATCTTTTACCATAGGCAGTGCTGCAGTGATCTTATCAAATTCTGTGATATCACGAATGGTTTCTTTTTGATTTTCCAAAGATTTATCTCGTTCTTTCTTATTTTTTTCTTCGTTCACGATGTCTTTGGATTCTGGTAGATTTAGTAAATCTTCTAATTTTTTGGTCATGGTAGTATTATTTATCGGCGTTTGTTGCCTTGGTGGAAAATATCGGTTTCGTTAATCACTCTAAATCTTAATCCTTTTTGTCTACACCACACAGTGGCAGCTTCCCATTTGGCTTGATTTAAAATATAACTGGCTTGATTGTTTAAATTTTTTCCTACTTTTTCTCTCAATGATTGATTCTGAGGTTTAATCTCAACTATTTCTGCATGCTGTTGCCCACCTTTATCTACATAGTTGATAAAAAAATCTGGCACATATATGGTATATCTTCCAGTCAAAGGATTTCTGTAAGGTATTCTCACTGCTTCACTAGCCCATTTAGCAATGGCAGGACTTTCATCACAAAATTTCATAAAAGCAAATTCCCAACTGGATCTGTATAAAGGATCTTTGGTTCCCATATATTTGTCAGGATTTTTTAAAGTGAATTTACCTTGAGCAAAACGTCGAGGCATAGGATTATACCACTATGTTGCGTTTTTCAAATTGATTTCTTGAATCGTCAACTTTGAATCCCAAAGTAGAAATCTTTGATCTGTTCACGTTTAAAATTTCAGTTACAATGTTACTCAGTTGTAATTCAGTCAATCCTTTCAAAGTGTCCAACAGTTGGAAAATATTTACGTTATCTAATCTTGCTTGTTGTAATAAAATTGTGGATATATTGATTGCTGCTATTCTATCAAAATTTCTTTTTTCAAAAAATCCTATCACAGCATCCACATCTTGTGCTGGAAAACTGATAGGTTCAACGAAATATTTGTTAAAAAAATTTTTAACTGGTTGAGCACTATCGGTATTTGTAATTGGAATTGGAATATTATTTGTATTGTCAGCCATAAATTATCTCTTTTTTAATACAGCAGTGGTTAGGTTATTGGCCACTGGCGTGTTTTTTGGAAATATAGTATTGGCCACTCCACTCACATTAGTTTGTCCTATGGCACCAATACCATCTTTTAATATTTGATAACCTTCTTGTCTCAAACCTTCTTTGTTTAATTTTTTTAAATTTTTTAATCGATTGGCAGTTTGAATAGCTGTTTTTAATAAACTGCCAGCACCAATTCCTCCTGATTCAATGTCGCTGAAAGCACTGTTGTCAGCACCTAATCCAAATAATCCACCCAACACTCCACCCACACCAAACAAACTGGTTGTGCCACCACCAGCCAAAGATAAAGGACTGGGAGTTTTATCATAATGTCTTGTGGCAAAACCTTTTGGAGTGGTTCCAGCAACCACAGGACCTCTGCTGTAAAACACTGTTTCATATTCTATGGTCATGCTGTTGGCCACTGTGTCGTTACTGCCGTATGACAGTGTGTCATGTTGCCATGCAGTAATGATAGGATTAACCAAAGTATAACAAGTGTATCTTTTTCTACCCATTTGATAAATTTGTATGGTTCTAAAGAACGGTTGAAATGAATCAGAATCCATACCATATTTGTAGCCATTTGCTTCAGGACCACTCACAGCATTTCCTCTATTGAATTCTTTGGGTACAGAATCATTAGCTACACCATTGGCATTTTTCTTGCCATAGTTGCCGTCTTTGAAATAATATCTGTAATACATCTCCCACATAGCAGTGGTTATTCCAAAGTTATCATCATGAAATACCACAGTTATAGGATCGTAATTGATTTTAGTTTGTAATTTTCTTTTTTTATTGTATTGATTTTTGGTTTGTGTATCTATGGTATATTTGGGAAGATCCACAGACTTTACTAACATATTCAATTCTTCTTGAACTGTGCTGGAAAAATTAGGTATAATTGCCGCAGCTTGAGAATTAATATTGAATGACACGTGATAAAGAAATTTTTGATGAGGAGCCAGTCTAAAACTGTCATCCGTAAACAATCGTGCTGCGTGTTGATAATCTGCAAGATTACCTTTGGGATTAAGAGTACCTTTGAATAGGTTGTCTAAAAATCCTTTTAATAAATTTGCCATACTAATATTTATGTGCTGTAAATCTATGCTGCTAAAATAAAAAAAGGGGCCATTTAGACCCCTTTTTTGAATCAATTTAAGATGTTTAAATTATTGTCCGCCGCCTGTAGCAAGAGTGTTAATGGTTCTTCCAATAGCTGTGCCAATTCCTGTGCCTTGAGGAGTTTGGATAGCATTGTCGTAAACAATGGTCAACGCAATTGATACTGGATCATTGGTTGAATAAGATAAAGTTTGATAATTGGCTGATTCAACATAGCAACCATATATTTCAAAAGTTTCTAATACGTTGGCAGCGTTGGCTCCATTACCACCATCTAATATTTCAATTCTAGTTACAAATTTGTAATCAGATCCTGAAGCAGCAGCTGATTGTTCAAAGAAATCAAATTGTTTCTGTAATTGTTCGCCTACTAATTTTTGTACGTTGTTGTTCACATCTTCTCTTAAATTTAATGTGATTGGTTCCCAAGTGTGTTTACCAGCAAGATAAACTTTAGAGTTGTACACATCCAAAGTAACTTTTTCAAAACTTACGTTGGGTCTTGTAACATCTATAACTTGTTTAGTTAATTCTGTTGTTGGAGTTGATACACCAAAATTTTCTAAAGTTACTCTGAAACGATACGATAGTTTTGGCATCAACAGACCTTGATTGCCCGCACTTGCATTGCTGGCCAAAGGAACTGTCAATTTAGATAATGTAGATATACTCATTGTTTCTCCTATTGCTAGTATTTATTAAATTATAAACCTGCTATTTCTCCTGTGTTTTTTAAACGTAACGGTATGTAAATGAACTCAACTGCTTTAACTGGTTCAATTGCTATGTCCAAGTACAATTCATTACGATCTATTCTGGCTGGAGTATTGTTAGTTTCGTCGCACACTACGATAAAGTCATATAGTGCTCTTTGTCCAACTAGCTCTAGCAATAAACTTTCAACTTGTTGTTTGATTTCATCTCTTGTGATTTTGTCATTGGGTTCAAACACATATGGTTTTGCCAATTTGTTCAATTGACTTCTTAAGTAGATAACCAAACGTGCCACGTTAATTCTGTCCAAAGCTGAAGCATTTCTTGCTCTAGTTTTTTGACCAAAGTTAACTAAACCAGCACCTGTTATGAAAGTGATTGGGTTAACATTTGAAGTGTATAATGTATCTCTTTGACCTTCATTCAAAGCCACGCTAACAAATTCACCTTCTGAACTGATGTAACCTGCTGCTGAAGCGTTTGTAATTGTGCCTCTTCTAGTACCTGCTGGAGCAAACCATGGATAAGAAACTTGATCGCTTAGAGCAAATGTTCTTAGTATCATGTGACTGGCTGGTACCACAACGTCGTTGCCGAAGTTGTCGCTGGTGAATCCTGATGGATAAAACACACCCATGTATTCATCGTATGAAACTAGGCCTTCGTCATTGTCTTGCACTGCTTGATTAACGTTGGTTGCCCATTCGTTTAATGAAGTAGCATCTGGAGTTAATCTAAATGGTGAATCTCCTATAACAAAAGCACTTAGACCTCTGTCATAGTTTAAAGAAATCATTTCACTGATTAATTCTGAATAACCAGGACATGCTATCAAGTTGAATATTCTAGAAGCATCATCTCTGATTTCTTCATTGCTGTTAAGTAATGCTTGTAATGCTTGAACCACAACTTTACGCTGAGCCAATCTTCCAAAATTACCTGAGCCATTTTCTTTGTTGCCTGATTCAGTTTTCCATCTGTGTGGATAGTAATTGGCCATTGACTCATCACCATTATTAGTATTTAATGCATTAAGATCAATGTAATTTCTCACAAATTTTTTAACATTGAATCCACTTCTGCGTGTGTTGAATAATAACATGCCTTGTGGATAAAGATCTGAATCTGGAGCATCTGGATCTAAATAATCACTTGCTAATAAGCTAGCAATAGATCCTGCTTCATCACTGTTTGCTCCTGATGTATTGTAACGAGCATCAGCAAAAATAATACCATCTTCAGTGGTTTGATCAGTTTTGTCAACCAATACCCAAGTGGTAGAATCTAAATTATATTTGTAAAGTTTAGGATAATTTTCTGTATCACCAGAATCAATCCATAAATCTCCAGTAACTAAAGGATCTCCATTAGATTGAGTGGTAGGTTCGGTGGCTCTCACTTGAGGACCATTTGAATCTGTACCGACTGTTCCATTGGCATAACCAACCCAAGTAGATCCATCATGAATCATAATGTCCACATCGTCCACGATTGAATTGTACCATAATTGTCCATCAGTGGCCAAACTAGTTGGTTGATTTTCACCAGCCACGTAGTCTAGTGGTTTAAAATTAGAAGCTCTGTATCCTGATGTAGCATCTGCATAATTTTCTAAATAGAAATTTGTAGAATCTTCATCTAATCCAAGACTGTTGTTAAGGAAAGTTTTAGATGTAGGATTAGCAGGAAGAATTACAAAATCTCCTCCTTGAGCATGAGTGATCACAACTCTTTTTAAATTGTCCACACTAGCTGAAATGTTTTCCCAACTTTCACCATTAATGGCTGCTGCTACTTTTTCTGCCACTGTTTGATCATTGTCAGTGTTGGCAACTGAGATTTCAATAGCACCTGGAGTCACAGCATGCAAAGTATCATCGCCCACTTGTGTTTCAGTGATAGTAAAAGTGTAAAGAGCATTTACTGCTGGAGCACTAACTGGACTAGATTTAACTATGGTTGCTCCACTAGTTTCTTTTCTTTTGATAATAAAATGAACTTTGTTATTAGGATCTTTGTAAGCATGAACGTATAAAATGCCCACAGGAATATTATATCCGCCTTGTGTTTTGTCTAAACCGTAAATTGCTTCTTGTTGACTAAGGTATAATGGAGCAGAAATTTCTTCCCATAGTTTTGTAGTGGCATTGTATTTTTTGATTTTAAATTTAGCACCTGCGTTAGGTGAAGTGGTTTTAACCCAAACACTTCCTGTGTTTTCATCAGATCCACCAACAGTCTTCCATTGTGGCACTTGAGTGTGTGGTTGAACAACTAATTCAGGAGTTGTATGACTAGCAATCCAAGCAGCACTGCCTACTTCTACCCAAGTGTTGCTAGAATTTTTATAGTATAAAGTATTTGTGAAATATACAGCACTGATAGCATAATCTCCAACAACTCCTACAGATTGTTTAGGAGTATAATCTTCACCAGCAAAGTTGACCACTTGTGTGGTTTCTGTGATTACCATAGGAACTTTGTTTGTGAATGATTGACTTGATTTATTCCATTCAAATATTCCAAATGTAGATGCTTGAGTATCAAACCAGTATGTGCCAGCAGCTGGAGATGAACTAGGTTCAGTTGCTGTGGCTTGTAATTGAGCAAGGTTAATGTCAGCTCTTACTACATACGCTCTGTTGCTCACTCCTAAGAAAGAATATGCTGCTTGTAAACCGTATTCGTTAAGTTCACCGCCATGTATAGGATTGTTATTAGTATCTGTATAAAATATTGCATCACCAAATGTTTCACTTAAATCTCTTTGAGAAGTTACAAGATAAGGTTTGCCAGCGTTTGCTGCCAATGTTCCTTGTGCTGTGCCTGTGCCTGCTGAATTGGTTTTATCCTGAGCAGTGGCAATGAAAATCATTGGAACCGTACCTGGTTCCGCTGGTGTATAAAAACTTTCGTCTATTACTGTAACTTGTACTCCTGCTGATACTAGTGCCATATTGTTTTCTCCTATCTATGACTTATTTGAATGTATTTATTCTAATAGCTCAAAAACAAGCCTAATTAACCCAACAAAAAGGGCCAAAAAAGGGCAGCTAAATACGCTATGAGACCTTTGTGTAAAGCCTGTAAACAACGCCCGTGTGCTGTGAATTATCACAAAGCAAACAAGGTATTTTACAGATCCCAATGTGAGTTATGCGTTAGATACAAAGGCAAACCCATGGGCATACCCAAATGGCAACAGTCGGGATATGTCAAAAAAAATGAGTGTGATAAGTGTTCATATAAGAGCAAACATGCTCAACAGTTTAACGTGTTTCATGTGGATGGTAATCTTAACAACTGTAGATTCAGTAATTTAAAAACTGTGTGTGCCAACTGTCAAAGAGTGTTACAATCACAAGGTATTAAATGGGTGCAAGGAGACCTTGTACCTGACTTCTAAGAGCTTCTATAGTATTATTGTTGTTTAGTTCAGCATCAAATGCAAATCTGGCCCAAGCCCATTCACTGGCATGTATGTCTTTGGGTTCTATGCCCACATCTTGATATATTTTAAACCACAGTGGCAATGTGCCTCTTTTAACCCACCAAACTTTACCGCCAATACTTTTGATCATGTCAGCTTCATTCACAAAACGAACATCTGGAATTACCCAATTGATCTGAGGATTTTCTATAATTTTTTTCTTGGTCAAACTGACCCATATGCCATCATAAAATCCATTACGCATGCATTCTGTGCCAAACTTTTGTAGAGCTAATCTGGGAGTTACTGTGCTGCCCACTTCTTTGCTCCAATAAGCATCGGGCTGTTCTCTCCAAGCTCTGCTTTCATCTGTTTTACCATCCAGCAATTGTCTATCCCAATCGAACATTTGAGCCACAGCATCTTTGAGTTTGTCAGCAAAAGATATTTTTTGAAAATTGTGTTGTTCAACCAAGCAATCAGCAATGGTATCTTTTCCACTGCCTATTAATCCGCAAATTCCGATAATCATATTAAAGCACTATTGTACTTTAAGTTTATGCCAATGTCAATGAAATATTAACCGATTGTGAAACTGTAACCTTTGCCACCAGCAATCTGTGTTGCCAATTCTTGGTCTAATTTGTCCATTTCTGCTTGTGCTTCGGCTTTTAATGTGTCACCATTCAGTGTGGTTCCACCTTGTGGTCCTGCCACAGTGTTGAATTTAGATCTGGCTTCACCCAGCATGTATTTGCATTGTGCCAATGTCCAACTTTTGATCCATTCTTTGGATTTGTAATCTAAAAATAATTGACTGTCAGGTCTATAATTGTAAGCAAACAACATCAATGTTTCATTTGATCTGGGTCTTTGTAATAATGTTAAAACTTTAGTCACAGGATTCCATTTGAATTCTATAAAAGCACCAAACATTCTACCCACCATTTCCTGATATTGAGCAAACATATCATAAGTGGCCAACCCACCCATGTTAGAACTTGCCAAAAGATAAGTGTTGGTGTAAGCTAGATTGAAAGGTTCAAACACTGTGCCGCCATCTCCACCACCGCTTCGAGATCCAACAGATCTTCTAAAAATTTGACGCACTTCAATGACTTCATTGGGCAATGTGTAACTGTTTTCATCTGGAATAATAGGCAAAAACAAGTAACTTTCTTCCACTGAATTATCTGATCTTTGACGATATCTACCCAAAGCACGACTTAACGCCACTTCATAGTGTGCAGGGTCTAATTCAACCTCTACCATACCACCGCCCAGCATGGTTTTTACGAAGTCAAATATCTCTTGTTTTTGTGTTTGTAATTCGCTCATTAAAGGGTTCCTATAACATATTTAGCACTAGACACAGCATGAATAAATATACGCATGCCCAGACTCAGTTTATATAAGCCCGAAAAAGGTGATGATTATACATTTTTAGACCGTAATATAGCAGAAATGTTCACGGTGGGAGGCACCGATGTTTTTGTACACAAATACCTTGGACCTGTAAATCCCGATGAAGAAAATGCCACAGCCACTCAGCCTAGATATGATGCTGTGAAAGAAACTAATATTCAAGACCTGTTATTTTTAGAAAATAGAGATAGAAAATACGATCCCAACATTTATCAAATCAGAGGGATTTACAATGTGAATGACATTGACTTTGACATGAGTCAATTTGGATTATTTTTACAAAATGACACAATATTTTTAACAGTTCATATCAATGCTTCGGTTAAAACCATTGGTAGAAAATTGATGGCTGGAGATGTGATAGAATTGCCTCATTTAAAAGATCAATTCGCACTGAATGATTACAAAGTAGCATTGAAAAGATTTTATGTGATACAAGATATAAACAGAGCAGCAGAAGGTTTTTCACCCACTTGGTATCCTCATTTATATAGATTAAAACTTAAACAAATAGTAGACAGTCAAGAATTCAAAGAAATATTAGATTTACCTGCTGAAGAAGGCAGTGAAAATACTCTTAGAGACGTATTAAGCATTTATGAAAAAGAGATGCAAATCAACAATGCTGTGATAGCACAAGCAGAAGCAGACACAGGTAAGAGTGGTTATAACACCAAACATTTGTACACATTACAAGTGGACGATAAAGGTAAACCCGAATTAGTTACCACAGATATTAACACATTGGATGCCAGCACTGCTAATGAAATGGCAGATAGAATCAATCAGACACCAGATAGAAATGGTTATGATGGGTATCTATTAGGTGATGGTTTTGCTCCCAATGGCGAAGTGTTTGGTCACGGAATAGGATTTCCTTTAGGTGCTGCCAAAGGTGATTATTTTTTAAGAACAGATTTTTTACCCAATAGATTGTTTAGATATGATGGCACACGTTGGGTTAAAATGGAAGACGCTGTGCGTATGACTTTGAACAACTCTAATACTAGAAATACACAAAAAATGGGATTTGTAAACAACACAAACACTACCACAGTGGCTGGACAAACCATTGAACAAAGACAGAGTTTATCACAAGCACTTAAACCTAAAGCGGACAATTAATCATGAGTCAATTTTTTTACGACGGACAAATACGTAGATACATCACTCAAATTGTGAGATTGATGAGTAACTTTGCCTACAAAGATGGCAAAGGTGAATTAAAAACCATACCAGTAATGTATGGAGATCTAACCAGACAAGTGGCCCATATTATTAGAGACAACAGTGAAAATAAAATACCCAGTGCTCCACGCATGGCTGTGTACATAACTTCTTTGGAAATGGACAGAAGTCGCACAGCTGATGCTACATTTGTGAGTAAAATTCATGTGAGAGAAAGAGCATTTGATGAGAATAATGAAGAATATCTAAATGTTCAAGGAGCCAACTACACTGTGGAAAGATTAATGCCTACTCCTTATACTTTGGGAGTTAGTGTGGACATCTGGTCTACAAATACAGATCAAAAATTACAAATATTAGAACAAATATTAATGTTGTTTAATCCCAGTCTTGAACTTCAAACCACTGACAATTATATAGATTGGACCAGTTTAACTGTGTTGGATCTTAATGGAATAACATTTAGTTCGAGAGGTATTCCTACAGGAACTGAAAGTGAAATAGATATTGCCACATTACAATTTACCACTCCAATTTTTATTAGTGCTCCAACCAAAGTAAAAAAATTAGGAGTAATTACAAAAATTATCACAAGTATTTTTAATGAAAAAACAGGCAATATTGATTTAGGAATGAGCATGCCTGAGATGAAAGCATATTCAGACGAACCCACTGATACTGCCAGAGCAGATATCAATACCACTGCTGATGGCAGTGTAAATACCAGCAAAGTGGTAAGAACTGATGCTGATTCAGTGATTGGAACCACAATCAGTGATTGGGATATTATTGTGTTAGGAAATGTTGCACAAATTATCGACAAAGGCGTAGTAGGAACAACCAATTGGAGAAAAGTATTAGATGCATATCCAGGAATTTATCAAGCAGGTATCAGTAGAATACTTTTAGAACGTTCTGATATGGATAGCACTATATCAGGAACCATTGCTTTGAACAGCTTGAATGAAAATCAATTAATTATTATTTGGGATATAGATACCATCCCAACCAACACGCTGATCAATGGAGTAACCAACAGAGGCACAGTGGACTATATCGTAGATCCAACCACATACAATCCTACCAGCATAAAAAATTCAGGAGTAAGATTATTATTATTGAATGACATTGGATCTATATCCAATACTGATGGAGCCGATGCTTGGAAAAACATAGACACTTCTGATCTTGTGGCAGGAGCCAACGATATTATTGAATGGGATGGATCACGTTGGAATATAATATTTGATGCTAGTGCCAATTCTAACACTGAAGATTCTGCAATTGAATTAACTTATACTACCAATCTTAACACAGGTGTTCAATACAAATGGGACGGCGCAGCATGGTTATTGAGCTTTGAAGGCGAATATCGCAAAGGAACCTGGAACCTAAGTCTATAGCATAATTATTTGTATGACCAATAAGAAAATCATTGGCTGCGGAGCCTTGTTCTATAATTTGGATACCCAAAGATTTTTGTTCTTACACAGAACTCAAAGTAAACAATCTAATGTGTGGGGATTAGTAGGTGGTAAAAACACTGATGAAGAAACACCGTGGGAATCTTTAAAAAGAGAAATCAGTGAAGAAATTGGTTCTGTAAATATTATTAAAACCATACCATTAGAAACTTTTGTGAGTAATGATGAAAATTTTTTATATCATACATATCTGTGTGTGGTAAAAAATGAGTTCATTCCTAAATTAAATGAAGAGCACGATGGATATGCTTGGGTAGTGTTTGGAAAATGGCCAAAGCCTTTGCATCAAGGATTAAGAAACACACTTCAAAACAAAACTAATCAAATGAAACTGGAAACAGTTTTCAAGATGTTAAAATTTCTATAATGATCAAAATAATCGGCGATATAATGCTGGATCGTTGGATCGTAGGCACTGCTGATCGCATGTCACCTGAAGCACCTATTCCTATTTTATTAGAACAAAATCAAAAAGTTTCTCCAGGTGGTGCTGCTAATTTAGCAGTGAATGTGGCTGCCATTTACAATGATGTGCAATTGTATGGAGCAGTGGGCAAAGATACAGATGGATACGGGTTGGTTAATTTATTAAAAAACAGCAATGTGTTTCTATCCATAGCAGAAGATGCTCCTATTACCACTACAAAAATAAGATTAGTTGAACAAAGGGGTCAGCACATACTGCGTTGGGATAGAGAAAAACAATATACCAAAGACAGTTGTTTATCTCAACTGTTACTTTCTCTCACAGAAAAAAGCATGGTATTAATCAGTGATTATGCCAAAGGAGTTATTAAATCACACACAGTAAAAAGTATTTTAGAAAAAACTCAGTGGGTACTAGTAGATCCTAAACAAAGTGCTGACTATTATGATGGAGCATTTTTAGTAAAACCCAATATGAAAGAATATGAGTCTTGGAATGGTGCGTTTGATGTAGATTCAGCTGCAAAATTTGCTCAAACACACCGTTGGTCATGGCTGGTGATCACTGATGGAGCCAAAGGTATTCATATTGTTTCCAAAGAAGGATCATACTCACATGTGAAAGAACCTGTGAGAGAAGTGGCAGATGTCACAGGAGCAGGAGACACTGTGTTGGCCGTGATAGCATATGGTATCAAGCGAGGCATGACGGTGCCACGTGCTTGTGAATTGGCTTGTTATGCTGCGGCAAGAAATGTGGAAAAATTTGGTGTTGTGCCTGTCACCAAAGAAGATTTAAACAAAGGAGTAGTATGGACCAATGGAGTGTTTGATATACTGCACACAGGACATTTGGAATTGTTAAAGTTTGCTAGAAATCAAGGTAAAAAATTAATAGTGGGTATAAATGATGATACCAGTGTGCATAGATTAAAAGGTGAGGGCAGACCAGTAAATGATTATGCCATAAGAAAACGTCAATTGGAAATGTTGCCTTGGGTGGACGAAGTGGTAATATTTGCTGAAGATACTCCACAAAGAATCATAGAAGAAATTAAACCAGACATCATTGTTAAAGGTGGGGATTACACAGTGGCCACCACAGTGGGCAATGAATTGGCACAAGTGATTATATTTCCCACAGTGGAAGGATTTTCCACCACAAAAATTATAGATAGATTGCAATCATGAGAATATTAATCACAGGACACAAAGGATTTATAGGTCAAAATCTATTTAAATATTTGGTGCATAAAGGACACACAGTGGAAGGATATGATTATATTCCCAATGTGTTTCCAGATCCAGCCAAATATGATCAAGTGATACATTTGGGTGCTATCAGCAGCACCACCGAAACAGATGTGGAAAAAATAATGATTCAAAATTTTGAATTTAGTTATAGACTATTTCAGTTGTGTGATATGTCTGGAGTTAATTTTCAATATGCCAGTTCAGCCAGCGTGTATGGACAAACTAAAAATTTTAAAGAAAGTGCTGCCATGTCTCCTCAAAGTGCTTATGCTTGGAGTAAATTTTTATTCGATAGAATGATCAAATCTGTTCCTTACAATGAATATAACATATTAATACAAGGATTTAGATATTTTAATGTGTATGGAGCATATGAAGATCACAAAGGAAACCAAGCATCACCAGTTTCAAAATTTATTCAACAAGCTCAACAAACAGGAGTAATTAAAATTTTTGAAAAAAGTGAAAATTATCAGAGAGATTTTGTGTGCGTGGATGATGTTTGTGACGTACATGAACAAATGCTAAACAAAGATGTGAGTGGTATTTTTAATGTAGGCACAGGAATACCTGTGAGTTTTGCTGCTGTGGCAGAAATGATTGCTAAAAAATATAATGCTCGTATAGAATTAATACCCATGCCTGATCAATTGAAAGCACAATATCAAAGTTACACTTGTGCTGACATAGATTTATTAGAGTCTCATGTGAATATAAAATTTAAAACTATAAAAGAATATCTTGATTTAAATGACTAAAAGATTGTTTACATTTGGTTGTAGTTATACCAATTATTATTGGCCCACTTGGGCTGACATGTTGGGTACTACTTATGATCATTATGAAAATTGGTCTGTGCGCGGTATAGGCAATAGAGGCATAGTAGAAAGATTGTCTGAATGCTTATTAAAAAATAAACTGACCAAAGATGACACAGTGATTGTGCAATGGACAGATTTTCATAGACACGATATTCATAATAAAAAAGAATTTCAAGGTTGGCGTGCTGGTGGTAATGTTTTAATTCACGAAAAAGATGTCCCCAATAGTTTTATATTAAAATATTGGGATGAATTCAGTTATATCATGCACACAATGAATTTTATAAATTTAGGTATTAATTTATTAAAAAATCAATCATGTGTTTGGTTTATGACCAGTTCTACTGATCTTACAAAAGATATCAAACAGTATCCAGAATTAAATTTTTATAAGAAATTGTTTGATGAAGATGTTTGGATTGATCCTATTCAACGGTTTGTTGACACATTAGGATACACAGGAATAGACTCCATGTTTTTAACCTATAGTAAAACATTTAAAAATTATGTAAAAGAACAAGTGAGAGATCTTCATCCTACTTCTCAAATATATTTAAAATGGTTGGAAAAATATGTGGTACCAAAATTAAAAATAACATTGGATAACCAATTTATAAACACCATTAGATCAGAACAAATCAAATCATTGGATTTGACCAATATGGATCGATTCAAACACTTAAATTGGCTGGAAGATCAACACAATGGAAACAGTTTATAATCAATGTTGCTGTGTATCAAAACTGAATAACTTAAATAAAATATTATGTTTAAATTGGGTGAATTAGAATTACTGCCTTTGTTTGCTGTACCTGTGGGTAAAATTGCCATGAAACAAGTCACTACAGAAATAAAAGATTTTTTAATCAATCATGAAGATGTTATTGTAAGACCTATGAGTACATCTACCAATCGTAATTTAAATATTTTAGACAATCCTATTTGTGCTCCATTAAAAAAAGAAATCACAGAACAAGTGCATGCATTTTTGCACAATTGTTTGGGAGTATCAAAAAAATTAGATTTTAGAATGACCAACAGTTGGGTTTCAAGACAGGATCCGGGCAAAGATTGTTGGATGCACTCGCACAGCAATAGTTTATTAAGTGGAGTATTGTACCTACAATCCACAGCAAATTCTGGCAGAATAATATTTCATAAAAGAAAACATTTTGATAATGTGTTTTCTGAAACATTGGATATTACTATCACTTCTCCCAATCCTATCACTGGTAATGGATGGCCTGTGGATCCTACTCAACACAGTATGGTGATGTTTCCATCCAATTTGGAACATTCAGTAGAGATTAATAACAGCGATCAAGTGAGATATTCTGTGGCATTTAATTTTTTTGCTTATGGAGTATATGGCTATGATAATGTCGTACAATTGGAGATAAAATGATAATCAATAAAGAAGGCAAAGTAGATAAAGGTTGGGGTTACGAAATTATTTGGGCCAGCAATGAACAATATTGTGGCAAAATAATGTGTTTCACACGCAAAAATGCCAAGTTTAGCATGCACTTTCATAAGAATAAAGATGAGAGCTGGTTTGTGAATGAAGGCAATTTTAAATTGCGTTGGATAGACACACAAAATGCCACGTTATTAGAAAAAGAATTAAAACCAGGAGACACTTGGAGAAACAGTCCGTTAATGCCACATCAACTGGAATGTTTGAGTGATTTTGGCAGCGTGACTGAAGTGAGCACTGCTGATGACCCCAACGATAATTATAGAATTATCAGAGGTGACAGTCAATCCAAAGAAATAGTCGCCAATAATATTGAAAAATAATTACGCTTGAGCTTCACCCCAACGCAAAATAATGTTGGCAGTGGCAGTTGTACCTGATACTTTGTAAACGTTAATGGCCAACACGTCAGGACCATTTGGAAATGCTCCTCGGCCACCAATAGTGGTTGCAGTTAATTCTTTTAATTCAACCAATGATAATGTGTCTGTGCTGCCTGGGTTTGACACAAATGAAAATACTGTCTCTCCTGGCAATGCATAAAGAGCTCCAAATTGGAAAATGGGAGTTGCACTTGCTGCAATTGTGGTCGTACTTGATTGAGTAAATGAAACTCTGTATACTGTGGTACCTCCAAATATTCTTGTGGTCACAGCGTTTACCGAAGTACCTGCTGGAAATCCTGTGTAAGAACTGGCCACTCTGGTTCCCACTGTGGCTCCTGAAGACAACCAACTGGTAGATGTAAAGAATAGATAACTGGTGGTGGTATAAGTGGCTGCCGATCCTGTGGCTGTCACAGTAACAGTAATATCTTGACTGGCACCACTCACAGATGTTAGATTGGCCGGAGCACTCATCACAATACGTGTGTGTGACACTGAGTTAATAGTAATGTAACCTGTTGTTATGGTTGTTATGGTTTGAGCTCCACTGATGAAACTGTTCACGGTGTAAGTCAATCCAGTTGGTGTTCCTGCTGTGGTTGTTATACCCCCTCCACCAAGAGTGGCTGATAGTGTAAATGTAGTTGAACCATTAGTGGTCACAATGTAATACAGATTGCCTGTGGAATATCCTGATATACTACCACTGCCACCAATGGTGCCAGTGATTCTCACAGTCATATTCACAAATAATGTGGTTGAATCACAAGCAAATTGACCACCGGTGCCTGTTGTGGTCACATTGCTTAATGTAAAAGTGCTTGAGTTTCCTATGCTTAAAATATCTCCCACAGCAATACCTGTGCCTGTGTAAGAAGAATCTGTGATTAAAAAATCTGATCGAGTAGTATTCAATGCTGAACCGTATGTGGCTGTGGCAGCACTGGTTCTGGTCACTGTAACATTATTTCCTGTTCCTGCCACACTGGTAGCTGTGCCATTAGTACTCATCACTATTCTAGCATACACAGTTCCTGCAATAGTGGTGTAACTAGGAGATATAGAAGAAACAGTTTGTCCACCAGTAATAAAAGTTACAGCAGACAATAAATCATTACTTAATATTGCTGTGGAATATTGTGTTTGAGGAAATAAGAAATCTGATCTAGCAGCACTGATTGCTGTGTTGTATCTTGCTGCCATAGAGCTGGTAAATGTCACAGTGATGTTGGCTCCATTGTTGGTAGCGGCTGCTGGTGAAAGAGCGTTGGCAACAGCACTCATAACAATTCTTGTGTAAGGTGTTCCAGCCAATGTGATAAAATTTCTAGTCACAGAAGAAATAGTTTGACCACTTGTGATGTATGTGGTGGCTGATATGGTATCTCCCGCTGCCAATGGAGTGGTCAAAGCATCATAAGCAGCAGTGGTAATTAAAAAATCTGTTCTAGTATTGGACAATGCTGAATTGTATGTGGTTGATGTGGTTGTAGCAAAAGAAGCTGCTGATGCTGTTTGAGTCACAGCACTGAATGATGTGGCAGTTAAACTGGTTGTGCTGGCAGCAAATGATTTTGCTGTTAATGTGTTAGTAAATTGTCCTTGCACTGTGGCTGTTGTGGTATAGTTACTTCCTCCCCACGTCACTGAACCCCCCGAAGCAATTTGAGCAAAACTTGGTTGTCCTCCTGATGCTTGTGAACTCAATCCGTTCCAAGTGATCAACGTAGGATCAGTAGGATAATTTGAAGCATTTAAAACTCCTTCTATAACGATAGCACCTGCTGTTGGAGTTGAACCTGCATAGGTTAAAGTAACACCATATGTTCCACTGGCTCCTACACCTGTGGTGAATGTGGGTGCTGTGCTGCTGAATGTGCCAGATCCACCTGCCAAATACCAGTTTTTAACTGTGTTAAAAACATAAGAATAATACAATCCTGAAGTGGCAGTTCCACCCGAAGTCCATGCGTTGCCTTGGAATGGATCTACTCCTGGAGTGTCTGATGTCACTGATATTGATCCCAATAATAATTGAGCTCTGTTTAGTAATTCTCTTTCTCCCAAATCTCCCACAGTGGCATTGGAAACCGAAGGAGCCAAACGTATTAAGAATGCTGTTTTTTTCTCCAATGTTACTGACAATGCTGTGGCAGCATAGTTGAAGATATAACCACGATCACTGTCAAATTGACCATCAATCATAAATGCTGATCCCCAGTGACTGATGATTGGAGTCACAGTGTTGCTGACTAATATCACTCCAGCTCTAACCAAATGTGAAGTGGCAGATCCACCAGTGAATGTTCTTTGAGATCCTGCCACAAATTGACTTAAAGTGGCTGCTCTGGTACATCCTGTTAGTGATGTGTTGGTTCTTCCAGTGTATCTAATCAATTCATTGTCAATGATCACAGTACCTGCATCAGGAAACCAATAAGTGGAATCCAAAGGTATAATAGTAACTGAAGAATTAATAGCAGCAGACAATCGAGTTGGTGTACCTTCGTTGATAACTTCATAACGCACTGGTTGGTTACCTGTACGCATGTATGCTTCAGAGTTAACGTTGGAATTACGGAATCTATGAGCAAATGTGTAATTACCTTCAGATCCTCTCAGCATAAAATCAATAAATCCTGCACCATACCATGTGTGTTGAATTCCTATCATTTGCATTTTGGTCACATCGATGTTGTATCCTGATGGTCCAGAACCATTCAATTGATCTTGATTCCATGCTTCTTGAGGCACCAATATATCAACAGTTTTACAAACTTTAACATTGGCAACATCTGCCACGCCTCTAAAATCTGGAGCCACAGTCAGAGAAGTGTCACTACTGATCACAGTGACCACGTGACTCATTCCTTTGATAACAATTCTATCACCAGCTGCTAATTGTTGAGTGAATCTTGTGTTGGTACCAGTGACCAAATTATTGTTGGCAGCAATATTAACAGTTCCAGTAATTTGGAATGTGCTGGATCTTCTTCCCACAGCCATTCTAATTCCATCATACTGCCAGAACATACCGTTCTGATCATCAAATATACCAGCTCTGACTGTGGCTCCATGCCAGTTTTTCACAGACATTTGACACTGACTGCTTAATACAGCCGAAGTTGCTCCTAAAACTTTATTTGCTAAAAATCTAAATGTTCTTTCATCCACAATGTCTGAAACTGTGTACACTCCATTGAATCCTGAAGTGCTAACTCCGGAAATAGCCACCTGAGCACCTACCTGACATCCGTGATCAGTGTCATCAGTGACCACAGTTACCACTGAACCCACTGAGGTTGCTGCAGCAGTTAAACTGCGTAAATCATAACTGGGAGCAAATAGAGCTCCTGTATTGTACATTACACCTTTACCTGATTGATAACGTATGTATTTTTTACTCATACGTATTGCTGTGGAACCGTGTGCTGGTCCACCTGTGCCTAATTGTACTCCACCATCGAATGGTCTGTGTACAAAATAACTGTCTGGTCTGGCATAAACCACTCCAGTCAATGTGTTTACTATAGAACCTGCTGCTCTGGCTGTGTATCTAATTGTGGTTGGAGTTGGAGTTTGTTCCACATAATATGCTCCAGATGCCAATTGAGCATTGGTTCCTGAGCTGCTGATAGATACTGTGATACTATCCCCTGGAACAAATCCGTGATTGGAAGCAAAAGTTACTTGAATGGTAGCAATAGCAGAATATGTTATGCTGCTGGCACTGGCAATTTGAGCACTGGTCGGAGTGTTGATTGTGATAGCACTGATGAAATTTTTGCTTGGAGGAGTTACCACTGTGCCTGCAACGGACACGCTGGTGATTTGACCTCCTGGAGTAAGTGAAGACACTTGAATAGTAGCATTGCCACCACCACCAGTGATGGTGATAGTTTCACCCACAGAATAGGTTTGACCAGGAGCCAATGGAGTCACGGAAGTGATCACTCCCAAACCATCTGTGACAATATTTACTGTAAGTCCTGTGCCCGAAGCTGATGCAGTGGTAGCTACACCTGAAGCATCACTGTACCCTGTGCCTCCCACCAAAGATGAATTATTCAATGAGCTCACAAGATTTTTAGGATCAGCTGAAACCACAGTGATGGTGGCATTATTAGCGGGAGTAGTTCCTTCCAAATTAGCGCCAACGATTGTGACAGTGTCACTAGCTGTGTATCCTGTGCCTGGATTGGTTGACGAAACACTGTAAATTCCACCACTTCTGGACACAGTGAACACTGCACCAGATCCTGAGCCTGATGTGGCAGCTTGTGTTAAACCTGTGTATGTGGCAGATGATCCTATGATGGCTGATGTTAATGCTCCACTCAAACTCACGGTGTTACCTGTGACATCAGTGATCAATACACCTACACCATCTCCTCGATCAAATATTAACCCAGGACTGATATCAGTAGTTGTATCTACAACCAGCGTTGCATCACCAATATTGGCCAATGTGGTCAATGTGGTACTTGCTGCTGTGCCACCCGGACCTGTCACTGCTGTGACTTGAGTTCCAGACACTATGCCTGATCCTGTTAAAGGAGCACCTATGGGAGCAGGTGTACCGGTGAATCCAATGAAATCATTTCCAGATGCTGTGATAAGACTGGTGGTCATTGTGCCTGTGGATCCTGCTGAGTAAACTGAAAAAGTAGCAGATCCCACTCCAGCACCGGTGTAATATCCAGCTCTTCTTAATTGAGTATATGTGGAAGCCAACACTTGTCCATTGGAGGTACCCACTTTAGATTTTGCATAAAATTTAAATGAATTTGTATCAGAAACTTCACTAATTAAAAAACTTCCTTCAGCACGACCAAATCCTGAAATAGAGTTAGCCAATGCTTTGATAGTGAATGGTGATCCCACAGAAAGACCATGTGAAGACAGTGTGGTCACTGTGATTAAACTGGATCCAACTCCACCTGTAGCAGTTGATGCATCTGTTGTGACGTTGGTCACAGCAATATCTGATCCTGGTATTTCATACAATGATGGATAGTTTCTCATCAATGATAATGCTTGCCATTTGGTAGGTTGCAATCCATATTCAAAGTCAGCATCCAACATGGATTGTGGTATACCCACTTTCATTCTTTCCATAGCATCTGTGGCTATAGGATTTAATCTCACCGTTTGTTCTGCTTTTTCTACAAATATTTGAATGTTGTCAGTAACCATCATGTTACTGGTGTCCACATCAAATGTTATGGTGGTAATTTTATCCGTGCCGTACAATGCTCCTGGAAAATCACTGTCATAATTTTCAGAATATGTGACTTCAGCTGCTGAAGCCGGATCAGCAAAACTGTACATGATTTGATTTCTAGATGTGTTGGTTATTAACAAGAAATCTTTTAATTTATAAAATCCTGGTATTTTGACATATCCTCTGTTGGATAACACTGCTGGCAAATATGTTACTCCACTTTCAATCACATCCAATATAGTGTTGCTGAGTTCTTTTAATCTGGTAGGAGCAAAAGTTTCTACAGTGATATTGTTGTCAATCACTTGACTGATTGCTGTTTGATAAGGAGAAAAAGAAGCGTTGCTCCAAATGTAATTGTCAATCAAATCTCTTATAAAAGTATGAGCATATATTTCAGGATCACGACTGCCATCCACTTGAGGCACTCCATTTTCCCAATATTTGCTGGCATTAAAAACTGTTTGTCTATTACCGCCATGTTTTAAATCAGTGATGTAACCTTCCAATATGTAACTCACATCACGTTTGCATTTTTCTGAATTGTATGTGTAATAAACGTAGGGACTGATATCGTTGTCCACATTGTATTGAATATATGCAATAGCTTCTTCTTGAATAAATCTTTTGTTGGATTCTAATAATGAAATAGCATTAGGCATTAATCCACCATTTTGTGAATTTGGAACCACTGCAGTAGGCAATGCACTCAGTCCATCGTCAATGGTATCAATAACAATATTGGCCAATGTGGTCACTCGTGTAACACCAGCAGCTTCACCGTTGTTATTGGTTGTGACTTGTTCTTCTGCTAATTGATAATTGGCATGATATTTGTTTAATAAGATATAATTTGTGATAAGATCTCTAACAAATGTTTGAGTTTGAACTTCTACTTGATAATTGTTTACTTGAATAACTCCTAATATTTGATATCTAGATGCTGTGTAATAAGTGGATGAATTTCCACCGTAAGTCAAATCATAAATGTAACTATCAATCACGTATTCAGTGTCTCTAGAACATTTTGTTTCATCATAAGTGTAACCCACATACAAAGAATTATAATTGGAAACAATGCTGGTCAATCCAGACAATCCATCAGTGATCAAATAAACAACAATGTCAATTAAAGTTTGAAATCTTGTGATTCCACCTGCTTCAGCAGCAGTGCCTGAAGTATTTTGAGTGGCAACCACAGGTGATTGTAAAGTGGTCCAAACAGTTTTTGTAAAAATATAATTAGTAGCTAAATTTTTTATGAATGAATAAACTGCTGCTTCTTGAGTGGGATTTAATAATTGAGGATCACCGTTCAACCAATATTGTCTTCCAATTCTAATAGTTTCAGCATTACCACCACCAGCCAAATCAATCAACCAAGCATCAACCAAATATCCTATATCTCTTTTACATTTGGTTGCATCGTAGATATATCCCACAAAAGGTGCTGTGTTACTTGCTACCTGATTAGCAATCCAAGCAGTGGCTTCTTCTTTGATAAAATTTTTATTGTTGGTCAAAAGAGCAATGGTATTAGGATATGCTGCGGGAGGTGAACTGGGAGTGCCTGAAGCAACTTGCAAATATTCCATCACTTCAGCAATGATATAATCCTTGTTGGCAGTGATTAAATTCACAGTGTTGGGATATGCATTATAGGCAGGAGGTATTGCTCCTGGTACAAATTTAAAATCTTTTATCTGTTTTTTTGCCATATGTTATGCACCCAATGCTATTGCTAAAGCTGTTACTTTTGTATCTACGTATTTCTTTCTTGTTAAATGATTTTCTTCTGTAGGATTATTTTCTGCTGTGGCAGTTAAAAATCCAGCGTTGCGAGGCACAACAGTTCCCAGTTCAGTGTTATTTAATAAATCTATTGATCCTGTGTCAACGTTCACGTCATCAGCAGTTAGATTAGAAAAATTTGCTGTGCCAGGATTTGAAAAACCTATGTTCACATTGTTTATGGAACCAATATTGGATGGATTAATAGTCAATGATCCTGTGGGACTGATGTTTACATTGCCTGAACTGTTTAAATTTACAGTGGTTGTGGCTGTAAAATTTACAGCAGTAATATTCATGTTGCTGATAGAACCCGTAACAACGGCGGGAGATATTGAAACAGAACCAATTCCCGTAGGATTTAATTGTATGTCAGCATTTAATCCATTGGAAATAAAATTTCCTAAATTTATGATAGAAGTGAATGTTGCAGTTCCTGTACCGGTGGTTGTGATACCATTGGTAACAATATTACCCAATTCATCCACAACAAATCCTGGGCTTATAAAGCCTGATTGCGACTCAAAAGGATTGTAATTTATAGCCATTCTATCTCCGATTTGCTAATATTTATCAGTTTGTGGACAATTTAATTTGCTATTTTTGTAAAGGATTCTGTGTTTCAAAATACGTGGCTTGAAATATAACTTTGGCTCCAGAATAGGCATTCTGGGTGGGATTAACAATCAATTTCACATAAGATTCACTCACAGTAGCACTTAGGTTTATTAAAGGGTCACCCACAGTGGATCTACCATACACTGTAACAGTGGCATTGGAAGGATTGCCCACAAGCAAACATCTAATCATCTCTCGATTGTTGTTGTCAAAGTCCACTAATAAAGTGTATTCAGCACCAGAAATACTGGTCAAATCCCATCGGTCCAATACAGTGTCTGTTCTAACCACAGTGAATGGACCATTGATAGAAAAGTTCAACCCATTTTTTAATAATAGAGTGTTTTTTAAACCTTTGCCGAATAAATTATTCACATTGAACATGCTAATATTTACCTATTCTTTAAGGTCGTTTTGAAGGGATATTATTTTTTATTTTTTTTATAACCGTGTTTGAGCAAACTGTTTACAGATTGTACAACTTTATTTTCTATTTCAGAATCCATCTCCATTATGCCTTCATTGGTGCGATCAGCATATTCATCCATGGTGATTCTTATGGCACTGTAAACTCTACGTTCTTTGCCCAAATCAATCACATCAAATTTGGGCTCATTTGGATATGAAACATTTATTGGAAACGTTGCTCCTGTTAATACCGTGGCAGTTTTTTCAAAAGCATAAGCTATGTGTTGACCCACACTGTCACAACCTAAGAAATGATCAGCCATTTTGATCACAGCAGACCAAATTCTAATGTGTACATTTTGTGGTATAGCTATGGGATAATTAATTCCATCTTTGGCAAAATCCAAAGGAAATTCGCTCATTAATATTATGCCATACTGTTTGCCCAGTTGTCTTATGATATGTTTTAAATTTTCTATCTCAATACTTCTACCACTGATGTCATTAAAATCCTCTTCTTTTTTAGACATAATTCTTCCAAAAGGTTGAATCACTACAATTTTTTCTTTTTTAGTTTTTTCTTTAACCTCACTAATCATTTGTCTAGCAAATATCAATTCTTCTTTGGATAGATATATTTTAGGTCTTTGTAATTCTCTCACACCTTTTTTATTAATTGCTATGTCGTATGCTTGACTGATACTGCATTTTTGATTGTAGTATTCCCAAACTCTATATGGTTCTGGAGAATATAATTTTCTATCTTTTAAATAATCATTGAATATATTTTTGTGCCACACATCATATGCTTTATTATGCAATATAGGATGTCCTTTGTAAAAATCTGTACCGCCTTCACACACTATAATAAAATCATCTTTGGGATTTTCTTTGGCGTAATTTTCCAGTGCTGGTATAGAACATATTGTTCTACCTGCTCCACCGTTGATAAAAAATGCTGAATTCATATGATTAATTAGGTATGTATAATAATTTTTTAAATTCTGGCAAATAAAGATATTCTATTTTAGAATTTTCCAGGGTTCTAACTGCATCATCTAAAGTTTCTACCAAAGGTTCTCCACCCAAATTAAACGAAGTGTTAAACAATATAGGTATACCTGTTTCGTCTTTGAATGTTTTTATCAGATCGTAATAATGTTTATTTTGTTCTTCAGTAACTGTTTGTATACGACAAGTGCCATCCACATGAATAATTGAAGGAATTTTTTCTGCCACTCCTGGTTGACAATTCACAGCATACATCATGAATGGAGAATCATTCATGCCACGCAGATCAAACCATTCATGCACATCATCTTGCAGTATGGTTCCAGCAAATGGTCTAAAATATTCTCTATTTTTAACTGTGTTAACAAAATCTTTTCCGTCTTTGAATGTTGGATCAAACAATATGGATCTATTACCCAATGCTCTAGGACCGTTCTCTGATCTGCCTTGGAACATGGCCACTATGTTTTTTGATCTCATTAATTTAACAACATCTTTATGTGTAGCATCTGATATTATGATTTTATTATTGTCTTTGATTCTTACTTCAAGGTCAGATAAGGTGTATTCTCTCTTAGGACCCAAGTATAATGTATCATGAACTTTGGGAGTTTTGTCAGCAGATATTTGATGATAAAACATCAATGCTGCTCCCATTGCTGTGCCAGCATCATTAGATATTGGTTCCACATAAAATTCAATACCTTCTTTTCTTAAATGTTCTAAATAATAATAATTGGCCACACAATTTAATCCATATCCTCCAGACAACACTACTTTTTTATTATTGCTCATGGCCACTGCTTTACGAATTAATTTTAAAACTTGCTCTTGAGTTTCCATTTGACAAGCATACGCCATGTCTCTTCTATTTTGTAAAATTGTGACATCATCATAAATTGTGTCTATATTGTCACAAAGATAATCAAATATCTGTAAATTCACATAACCAGCATTGGGATATGTAGGCACAATTAAATTTCTATTGGACAATGGCAATTTAGAATTGTCTTCAAATAATTTTGGAATTTTATCATTGGGTTTTCCATAAGGAAATAATCCCATGGTTTTGCCGGCTTCAATGGGCATAAATCCACAATACTGTGTCACGGCTTCATAAACTTTTACAATACCAGCTCTGTCAGAGAATACGGCTTGATGTGTTTTGCCCGCCTCGTCTGTGATGTCTGAAGCAAAATTATCAAAGATAGCTCCTACCATAGGATCTTTATTTCCATAGTGTTTGTATAGTGTGTGAAAATTCGAAGGATAGTTGCAATTTACTATTGATTCTACTTCCCAAACTGTGGTTTGTCCTTGAATACTATTGCTAATAGGAATAAATGTTCCTGCTCCATCCACAATCACAGCCACTGCATCATTCCAACCTGATCTATAAAAAGCACAAGCAGCATGAAGTTTATGATGGACATGACTTAAATCAATCACTTGAGGGTGATTCATAACATCAGCTGTTCTGTCAATCAATCCCAATTTACGAGCCAACCCAGTATAAACATCATCTCCTGAAAAGTCCACTCTGCCTGCAGTGTCTTTGAGTTTTTGAGTGTGTGCTACAATCAAGTAATCTATCTTATCTGTGTATTTGAGTATTTCAATCATGCTGGCATAAGGGCCACCATCGTATTTGGATCTACTTAATCTTTCTTCTTCAATAGAAAAAACTACTTGTCCATCTTTCAATAGACAAACTCCTGAATTGTGTCCTCTAGCAATAGCTGCTATGTATCCTGTGGGTTTATTTTTCATTTTTATTCTTTCCTAGTATTGTTCCTATAGTAAATTCTTCTATTTCATCATTCATACTCATTAATAATTCGTTTTTTCTGCTGATTCTTTCATCCATGGTAATTCTTATAGGGTCATATTCTCTATCAAGTTCGCCCATGTCTAATATATTAAAAAACTCACAATTGGGATAAGAAGTATTGATTGAATATGTTGGTCCTAATACCACTGTGCTGGGTGTTCCCACAGCATAGGCCAGATGTTGTCCCACACTGTCACAACCTAAGAAATGATCAGCATTTTTAATAATAGCTGCCCATTGTCTCAAACTCACATTTTCTAACATGGCCACTTCATCCGAATAGTTTTGATCTTTCAAATCTATTCCAAATTCTGACATCAATATCACAGCAAAATTTTCTGCTTGAAGTCTTTTAATTAAACTTTTAATATTTTTAAATTCAAGACTTCTTCCAGTTTTATCCACAAAACTTTTATCTAAATGTTCAATACCCCTGCCAAAAGGTTGAAAAATAATTGTTTTATCTTTTTTAATTTTATCTTTGATATCAGTAACAACTTTTTTACCCATAATTAATTCTTCTTTGGATAATACAAATGTAGGAGCAGGCAAATCTCTTATGCCTTTGTCATTGATTAATATATCAAATGCTTGAGAAAGATTACATTTTTGATTGAAATATTCCCAAACTCTGTATGGTTCTAAACTAATTACTTCTCGTTCAGCTATTTTAGTTTGAAAAAGATTTTTATGAAACATTTCATAAGTTTTAGCATCCAGTATAGGATGTCCTTTGAATATGTCTGAAACACCTTCAATTACCACTATAAAATCTTTGTCACCAGATTCAGCAGCGTACTTTTCCAATGCTGGAATAGCACAGATTATTCTGCCAATACCTCCGTTTAAAAAAAATGCTTTAGATCTTGTCATAGTAATACTGTGTGTGTTGGTCACACAGTATTATATATCTATGGGGTGTATTGAGTTGATTAATTTTTGAATGATTAGTAAATTGGTACCTGATGTTTGAATGGGATTTTCCAGTGATCCACTGCAGCATATTTGGTAGGTACATTTTCTAACCAAGTTTTGTATTCTAATAACTTTGTTTTTTGTTCCTCTGTTAATTCAGTATTTTCGGCTAATCCTTTTTCAATTCCTTGAATTTGAGTTTGCAAACTGTCTAAGAATTGTTGTCTTGATAGAGCATGCACTCTAAATCTTGGCATTACCCATGCACCGTTTTGAAATTTTAATTCATGTGAATAGTAGGTTTGTGCTATCATGCCTGATTGGTCATCATAACCAAACTCATAAGTTTCTGGGTCGCCATTGTCGTCCAAAGTACCCAACTCAGTTTGATAGTTGTCTGTCACACCTGTGTCATACAGTCCCGTAACATACGCAGCTTCAAATGGGTTTATTGTGGCATCAATTGTTTGCCAATATTTTCCTGGCTCTTTGGGATAATTGTCAAATGAATTCATTTCTTCCGACTTATCTGTCATGTATACATAACGATCTACAAAATGGGTGGTTGAATCTATTTGAACTTTAATGTATCTAGGACCATTATAAGTGGCTGGCCAAACTTTGTTCAAAGTTTTGGTATCTTTGTATGGTTCGTCGTTTAGAGGTATATTAAAATTTTTAGTTATCATAATGTTTCCTTATTCTTATTTAGCTTATTTAACATAAAAAAATGTTAACTGGCTATAAATTTGATTCGTACTCCTCCCCATCCACCTCTAATACCGTGGTCTCTCACATCTCCACATGGTAATGGAGGTAATCCACCTGCTCCAATTGGCAAGAATGGTGAACATCCTTGCATTTCATAACATCCACAAGATGCATCTGATCTCCAACAAGATGTTTGAGGAACTCCTCTTTGTGCACCTTTGCTCAATGAGCCCAGAGCAGAAAGATATTGAGTTAATTGGTTTCCTGACCACTGACTGGATGGTATTGCATCTGTGTCTGGTCTGTATGAAACTGTGGCACCTTCCACAGCATACATTCCTGGAGGAATAGCAGCATGATGAATAAAGTTACAATTACAATTTGGATAACATCCAAAGAATGAAGCACATCCAATGGTTCCACAACAGTTCACATCACCACCGTAGGCCAATGCTTCCCAACCACCGCTACAATGGTTACAAATTATACCGCAGTTGTCTCCACCTCCCCAAACTGAAGCTGGACCGCAACCGCAAAATCCGCCAGCAGTAAAACAACACCACAGTGATGTGCCTGAGGAACAAAAAGCTGTGCCGCCTCTACCACCTCGAGCACACATACAACCGTTTGTAGTTGTACTGGTCCAACATACTCCTGTGGGGTCACCGCAGCCTGAAAAACATAAAGAGTGAGAATAAGGAGGGAATCCCACAGAACCACACACAAACTGAGTGGTAGTCACTGAGATAGTTCTTTTAGAATATCCACCTGAGTTGCCTGGTAATCCTCCACCACAACAACACATACGAGCTCCTGGACCTCCAGATCCCCAAATTTCTACTTGGGCTGTGCCAGTGGCTGGTGGTTTCCAGCAGAAAAAATTACAAAATTGAGTATAAAAAGTTCCTGGACTGAAAGCAAAAATAACACCTTGCTCAATGTTAGTTTCTGTAGGGTCCAACGGAGATCTACTTGATAATATACTTTTTAATCCTGCCATAATTTATATTCCTGTTCCTGTGTATTTAATCCTAATCAGTCCGTGTCCGCCACGATATGCGTGATCTCTCACATCTGGACATGGATGTGGAGGTGTTCCTGGAAAACCTGGAGGAGCAAATGGTATACAACCGTTCATGTTGTAACATCCGCAATATCTATTTCCAGTCCAACAAGCTGAATAGTGCATACCATGAGCAGCATTTTTACCTGCTAGTCCCAATGTATGAATATATCCGGCCATGGTAGCACCTGACCAGTTGTAAACTCCGTTATCGTTGTCAGTGGTATAATAAATGTAAGCTCCACAATCTGCAAAGAATTTTGGAGGTGTTCTCAACACATAGATGTAAGCACAATGACACATTGGATAACATCCGTGAGCCAACACACAGCTGATACCGCCATTGATTTTGCAAACACAAGTGCTGTCTGCCGCAGGTACTGTGCCGATTCCAGCAAATCCCACTGCTTCATAACAGCTCCAAGTAGCACATGAACAACCTCTGAAATTACAAATAGTTCCGCAGTTTTCATTGCCTGTCTTTGTGGTACAGAAACAGTTGGCAGTGAAACAGCAGTACATGGAAGGAGTGCTAGAACAGAAACTCATTCCGCCCACGCCACCTTCTGCACACATACATCCATTGGTGCTGCTTCCAAACCAACATACTAGAGTGGGGTCTGATCTGCCTCTGAAACATATATCGTCTGAGTTACCACAAGACAATCCCACCACACCACACACAATACAACCTGAGGTAACAGCAATGGTTTTGCTCACATAAGAACCTGGATTACCTGGTGTTCCAAATCCGCAGCAACACATTTTTGCTCCAGATCCACCTGCACCCCAAATTTCAATCTGAGCTGTGCCTGTGCCCGGTGCTATCCAGCACACGTGACATTGAAAATTATGTCCTACGCTTCCAGAACCCGGAGTATAGGTCCAAATTCTACCTTTTTCCAAATTGGTTTCTATTCCTGATACTAAGAAATCTTGTTTGGTTTTTAATAATGTGGTTAAACTAACTGGCATAATTATGATCTCACAAATTTAATTCTAACTGCTCCATGTCCACCTCTGCTGGCATGGTCTCTAACTCCTGGGCAAGGATAAGGAGCCAAACCTGGCCATCCTGCTGGATAATAATGTTTACATCCATCGTTTTGATAACATCCGCAACCACCTGAAAATCCCCAACAAGTGGAGAACATGTGACCCATCTGTGGCCATCTTGTAGTTGCTGACAATGCTGCCAACATTTCATGACGTCCTTGACCCGACCAGTTGGATGCTCCTGATCCGTCTATACCTACAAATGAAACTTCCACTCCTTGTTGACTGATCTGACCTGAAGGGCCTCTCACGTGTTGAGTGGTGTAGCAAGGACACAATTGACAGCCAAAGAAACTCACTCTACTGAATCCTCCTGGACAATTGGTTGATCCACCGTATGCAGTGGCTTGCCACATGCCTGGACAGTAGTTACAAATAATTCCGCAGTTGTCGTTGTTCGTTTTGGTAGCACAAAATCCGTTTCCTGCAAAACAACAATATCCTGATGTGCCTGTGGAACAATAGCTGATTCCGCCTTTGCCACCTTGAGCACAAATACAACCACAACATGTGGTTCCTTGTTCATACCATGTGATACCTGTGGCTTCTCCGCAACCTCTGTCACACAGAGCATCAGCACCACCGCAAGAATATCCTGTGTTACCTGTGAGATATCCGCAGGCAGTTAATGTAATTTTTCTTTTGGAATAAGCTCCAGGATTACCTGGCAGTCCGTATCCGCAACAACACATTTGAGCACCAGATCCGCCTGCACCCCAAACTTCCACAGTGGCAGTTCCAGCCACGCAAGGTTTGAAACAAAATCCTCCTGGAAATTTATCATAACCTGCTCCAGGATAATACAACCAAATTCTACCTGATTCGATATTTTCTTCAGGTGAAGCCGCAAAGGAATCCTGTTTGGATGCTAATAAGTTTCTTAAATTTGTCGGCATACCTGTTTACTTTCCGTTTTATGTTGTTGACTGCGTATAATAAAAATTATACAGAACCAACGATCCAACCATAAGTTGCACCAGTATAAATTAGAGTAGTAATCGATCCGTTCAAGTCAATTACCAAAGTATCAAGCACTCCATTTATTTTTGCACCATTATTTTGCACTGTGATGTTATTTGTGCTGGCAACATTTCCCACGTCAATAATTTGAATTGTGTCGTTATCAAATAAACTTGCGACTGTGGGTAATGTAATGGTAAATGCACCTGAAGCACTGGTAGCCAATATTCTGTCATTGACCAAGGCACTGTAGGTTGTTGATACTGATCTAGTCGTTACACCGGCTGTACCAGTTGTTGATATATATCGTCCCATTTGTTTATCCTTTTATTTACTACTATTTATGCTAATACCCAATTGTTTACAGTGTTGATGTTTCAATACCATAAACAACCACACTAGCTCCTGCTGCTGAAGCATAAGCTACTATCTTCTGTCCTGCTGCTAGTACCAATCCAGTTCTTTCCAAAACTCCTTTGGCAAGTACTTCAGCATCGTATTCAACGTATTCTGAAGTGGTTGGTGTAGCGGCATCTGCTATAGCCAATCTAAACGCTTGTGCTTGATTGCTTCTATTGCAGAAATTCACAGATACCACTGAAAAAGTGTCAGCGGGACATGTGTAGACAGTAGCATTAGTACCTGTTGCTAAAGTAACGGTTCCTAATCTTCCTGTTGCCATATTTTATTCTCCTTTTTTAACTTTGTACAAAGTAACTCATTGCCACAGGAGCTCCACTGATTCCACCAGTAAAGTTCACCACGGCACTTATAGTTATTCCTACTCCAGTTGTTGTTGTGATAGTATTTCCAGATATTTGAATCAATCCAGCAGTAAGCAAGTTAACGTTTAATGAGCTTGCACCACCGCCAATTTGGCTGGCGATGTAAGTTCTGATTGCTCTCTGTGTCGGTACAATACTATCGCTATTGGCCGACATGGTTCCATCTGTGGAAAACTCATTGATAGAAGCACTGGTGCCTCCCAATGTTAAATCCCCCAACTGAAGTTCTTGTAGTCCCGAAATATTAAATGCATCTGCGTTCAAAGTGGCTATACCAGTGGCCTGTTCTACTGAGAATAAATCTCCCACTCGGAAGTTACCGTCTTGATCTGTGCTGGTAAAGAACACACGTCCACCACCACTCTCCACAGTTTCATTGTCTGAATCTGGTTCTTGACTAGGCAATCCAGGATAGTTGGTTGTGGCTTTTCCACCAGTTCCAATGTCCAAGAAGTCGTGACCTGTTAAACGCACTTGTGAATATCTTATTTTAATTGTGACTGCTGTGCCATGTGCTGCAGCATCGCTCACACTCACTTCTGGACTCAATTGCAACAATGCTGAGTAAGGATATTGAGTGCCCAATAGTGATTGCACACTTACCAGTTTGTAATAAGTGGTTGGCAAGTGACTGAATTGTACATTGGCTCCTGCTTGAGGAATTTCTGATAATCCTTCCACTTTGATGAATTTTCCATTTTGTTTGCTGTCTCGGTATCCACCAAATGATGTGACTCTTGGAGTGCCTCCAAGATTGAATGTTTGGAAATTTGTAGTGTCCAGTGGAGTGGTCAATGCTGCATTCACATATAATTCAAATGTGTTGGCTCCTGTGGATTTGGTATAGTACCAAATACCAGTGTTCAATTCGTTCATGCCAGCCAGACCTGTGAATGTCACTTTGGTCGCATCAGCATAACCATGTGCTGAGGTTGTGGTAACCACTGCAGGTGATGCTTTGGTAACTCCGCTCACAGTTTTTTGTGAACCATCTTCAGTGATCAAACAACTAGCAGTCACATATGATGATCCTCTGTTGGTCCATGTGGGTTGACCCAACACCCCATTGCCAATGAAAGTTTCATATGGTGCGTCCACAGAGTTGCTAGGATCTACTATGGTCATGGTAGGCACACTTGAATAACTTGATCCTGGTTCTAATATTCTAACGGAAGAAATTTTATTAGTTGTTACTACTGCTCTAGTTCTAGCTCGAACACCTGCAAAGGTCACTGTGATATTGTTGTCACCATTAACCACTGCTGCTGTTGAATCAAGATCTGGACCGGCACTCAATATAATTCTTGTGTAAGAAATGGTAGATAATGTGATATAATTTCTAGTGATTGAAGAAATTTTAGTGTCTTGATTAATGAAACTGTCCACAACAAAAGTTAAACCTGTGGGTGTTCCTGCAGCAGTCACAACAGCTGAACCACCTGCAGAAGTTGATAGTGTAAATGTAGTGCTGCCGTTGGTGGCAATGATATAATAAGTGGTCGGACTAGTGTAAGCTGCAATAGAGCTCACATTGTAAGTCAATGTGGTAGGTGTTCCTACAGCGGTCACAATCGGTGCGTTGGCCACTGTTTGCAATGTGAATGTGGTTGATCCGTTAGTAGCACTGATTTTGTAAGTGGTGGGATTGGTATATCCAGTGATACTGCCTTGAGCTCCTCCAGCTGGTGCTGTGCCGCTCAATGTTATATATTGTCCTACTGCCAATGTGAATGATGCAGCTGAGCATGAAAATTGTCCTGCTGTGCCTGTGATAGATACACCAGTTAATGTGTTTGTGTTGGCCAAAGTGCCTGATGCAGTCACAGACATTCCCTTATACAATAATGTGCTGGTGCATGAAAATTGTCCAGCAGCTCCTGTCACTGCCACAGAACTTAATGTGTTCACAGTGTTTACATATACTCCATCTCCCACAGATAATGCTGGAGAAAATGCATCATAAGAAGATGTAGTGATTAAAAAGTCTGTTCTTGAGCTGGATAATGCTTTGGTATAAGTGGCTGATGTTGCAGGAGCAAAAGAAACTGCTGTTGCTGTTCTTGTGCTGGGAGCCGACATGATTAATCTTGGTTCTACGGAATATTTTGTGGTACCATCCAACACCGATTCGCAAGGAACTACGGTCATTGATCCTGTGGCAGCAGAAAGATCCACGGCTGGTCCTGATAAACTTGCACTCACTTTAAATTTTGTAGTGGTAAATCCTGAAGAAATCACATAATAAACAGTGTTGTTTTGAATGCCACCAAATGTGGTGCCTGTGAATATAACAGCCATGTTGGCTGCTAATCCTGATGTGTTGTCAGTGGTGATAAGATCTGATGCTTCTGTGACAGTGCATACTCTTGGAGTCAAATGATCCCAACCTGCTGCATGCAATGTCATGCTGCCTGTGTCATTGCTGGCCACATCAAATGTTGCTCCACCTTGTGCAGTGGAAATAGTAAATTGTGTTGAATTAGGAATAGTTTTTATGTAATATATGGTCACGTTGGTGGCCGAAACGTTCACACCACCCACTGCTGTGCCACTGAACATGATGGGTTGATTCACATACAATGTTTTGGTGCTGGCCACTGTGAATAAATCTGTGGCAGCTGTGGCAGCTGTCACTGTTAATGTGTCGAATGAATCTTTGGCTACTTTGGCTAATTTACTACCTGCATTGAAACTCACAATGTAACCGTATTGACCTGCACCCAATCCTTCAGTGACATAAACAGCCATTCCTATCAAAGCAGCACTGTTGTTGCTGTCTGTGTTGGAAATTACTATTTGAGTAGGAGTACCACTCTGTGCCACGTTGCTTGATTGAACATAGCCATCTCCACCAAAGTTGCTTTCTGGGGATGTCACTGTTTCTAATAATCTAACTTCTTCCAATGCTCCGTTTTTATAAACTGGAGTTAATATGTCACCAAATCCATCACCAATGATGTCAATGGTTGCGTTGGAATAATTTACACCTGCATTGCTGTATTCTAATGCTAATATTCTGCTTCCATCAGTGAACACATTGGCCACTGTGGCATCTGTGCTTTGATTGTCCACTGTGGCAGTGATTGGAGTTTCTGTAACGTCCATACCTTCTGACACTGAACCATACAATCCATATGAGTTGTTACCATTGGTAGCACGAATTTTTCCTCCATTTTCAGCCAAATATCCAATGTGACAGTAGTAACTGAATATAGAAACCAACTCAGCTCTGCCCAAATTAGTCACCCATGCTCCAATACCGTCAGATATAAGATGTGTGAAATCGTTGGCCACGATGGAATCATTTCCACCATTGTGTAAATTTCCATCCACTTTTAATCCTATACATCCATTACCAAATGTACTCACGTTCTGTACATAAGGTGATCTAGAAGAAATCCAAACTTCTTCGTGGTTTGGTCCCCAACCTGGATCCAATGAAGCATAAGCACCTGCTGATGGTCTGCGTGTGCCATAAGCATTAAGAGCACCCAGTGTTCCAGACAATCCTTGTAAAGTACAATTTCTTAAACCAGTGGCATTTCTCAATAAGAACATGTTTTGCGTTTCAGAACCCAGCACTGAATTCACATAGCATTCAGCAGCAATCAATGATTTATAATTGCCAGTGTATATTAAATCTTCCATTATGCCTTGCAATAATTCTCTATTGTCTGATTTACAATGATCTTGCAATGCAGTGGTAAAATTGTAATTTGGCCATGTTTTTTGTATCCAAGCCACCACTTCTGCCACAATAAATTCAATATTGGCATTGATTCTCAACACAGCATCTGTGTAACCTATGGCAGTCTCTGGTGTGTTGCTGCCTGATGTGGCTGGCAAACTGCCTGCAGCATTAATTCTGTAATTGATGTAACTGTAAATGTCTGTGGCAATAGAAGCTGCAGCTGTGGCTGCTGGTGCTGAACCTGCTGGTCCTGCTTGGTTTTGACTTTGTGTGTTGCCTGCAGATACACTGGCAACAGTGAATGTTTTAGCAGAGCTGCCTGCTCCAAAAGAATTACCTGGGAAAGTTAATGTGTTGCCTACCACATATCCTGAACCTGTGGTATTCACCAGTACTGAAGTGATAAAGTTTGATGCATCCACAATCACGTTAAATGTGGCTGACGATCCTGCTCCACCTGTAATTGATATATTAGTATACGATCCTGTGAATACTCCACCTGTCAAAGCAGTTAATCCATAACCACTCACTGTGAGCACTCCTCCACTAGGTGTGGGAGTCACTGTGGTGTTTAATACAATATCATCAATGATGTTGTACATTCTTTGTAATCCTGTTAAACAATAGCCTGTGGTTCCGGCTGGAGTGGTGATGCCAGCTGGTCTGATATTGGTTGATCTTAATTCATCTCCCACTATGGCTGTATTTTTTCTTACTCTAATAGGTAATACTTCTTCATACATACCAGTTTTTACCAGAACAGTATTGCTGGCAATGATTTCTGATGGCACATCATCGTCCACTCCTGCTGTGATAGCATCTGTAACGATTTGCATTAAATTTTCAATCTGTGTTTGTGCTGTGGATTCTTCCAATACAGTGGCATCAACCACTTGAAGTACAACTCCTTGAGATGGAGTGTATCCTACATCGTTGGATATCACAGAGTCTATAATCACCAATGATCTGTTCAATGCTGCCACAGATTCAACAGATACTCCAGCACCACCACCCAACACTGGTGAAGAAGAAGTCAAATATTCCAATGCTGCTAATCTTGTTCTTTCATTGCCGCCATGACCTAAATCCCATAATATAGCATCAGTCACTTGACCCATATCTCTTTGAGTTGAAGTGGTATTGTAATACAACGCCACAGTCATTGTGCCTGAAGCTGTGTTTAAAGGCACTGCTGTGCCGCCCACTGATGTGCTCACTTTGAATTTTGTTGCAGTTAATCCTGCGGCTAATACATAATAAGTTTGTCCCGTGTTGATATTGCCAAATGTGGTGCCAGTGAATCTCACAGCCATGCCTGATCTCAAAACAGTGTTGCTGCTGCAGGTGATCAAATCAGTGCCAGTTGTGGTATTGGTGCAAGTGACTGTGTAGGTCGCATTCAACCAAGCCACAATTTCTCTTTGAATGAATGCTTTGTTTCTCAATAATAAATTTCTAGCATTGGGATATAACGCTCCTCTTTCCACTTGTTGATTGGCATATCTCACAGATCTCCAAGGTTTGTCTAATGTTTGTCCATAACCTGGTGCAGGTTCATCAACTCCTGAAGTGGACACATACCAAATGTTGTCTATTTTACCAAAGTATTTCCATTCTGGTAATGTGCCTGCTGTGTTCACTGCCAACACTTGACCTGGATCACCGATAGGTAATCTCACTGGACCTGATGGACCGTATATTAATAAATCTCCCTGAGTGGTCAGTGCATTGTTTTCTGCTCCGCCTGATAACAATTGCCAGTATGGTCCTGGATTTACATAAGGTCCTGGTGCAGCATCTGGTTTATTAATCTCAGTTGGTCCTGTATTATTTGAAGTGTGTTGTTGAATACAAATATAACTGTCAGTGGTATTGATAATACCTCGTACCACATCACCTTTGTCGTAATAAGTGGCATTGGTCCAAGCACCTTTCCAATAGATGCCTTCATTTAATTTGTTCCAATAAGTTAAATTAGGTGGTCTGTTGCCTGTGGTATCTGCCACAGCAATATAAGTAAATCCACCCACACGCACCACATCTCCTGTTTTGTAAGCAGTGGCTCCGTTGTAGTCTCCTCTTAGATTGAATCCTGTGATGAATAATTGCCAATCAACTCCTGAATATGTGAAAGGATTTTTATTGGTGTTGTTGGTAGAAGCCACATAACTGTAACCTCCATAAGTTACAAAATCTCCCACATTATAATTGGTAACTGAACTCCAACTGTCTTCAAATTCTAAACCTGGAATGAATATTGCCCAATTGGCTTCATCTGCTGCCAATGTGGTTGTGGAAACGTAAAATGTGGTACAGATCCAAAGACTGCCACCTGATTTCACAACATCATTTATTTTGTATCTTGTGGATACTGCCCAATCAGTTTTGTATTCAACACCTTTGTGTAAGTAATCCCACTTGCCTTGATCTGCTTCCAATCCACCACCTAATGTGGTTGCAGAACTATTGGATGTGTGACCTAAATTACAAACATACAATTGTCCACCATAACGAACCACATCTCCCAATTTGTATCTGGTAGACACTGTCCAAGTGTTTAACCAATTGAATCCTTTGGAAAAAATTTCCCATTTGTCTGAATCATTTTCTAAACCAAGAGTGGTTGTGGCAGCTGAAGTGTGATCTTCTGTACACAAGTATATTGATGCACCATATTTTACCAGATCATTTATTTTGTATCTGGTAGATG
>Ga0114974_10000351_pt1 | contig 39197 bp, 39 predicted proteins | sample S_130206_EF_Meta_FD_87318 | JGI IMG/M metagenome (GOLD analysis project Ga0114974, IMG submission 87318) | Freshwater microbial communities from Lake Simoncouche, Canada to study carbon cycling - S_130206_EF_MetaG | ecosystem: Environmental > Aquatic > Freshwater > Lake | place: Lake... | reverse complement strand
TTGATACTTGTTTCACTTGATACTTGTTTCACTTGATACTTGTTTCACTTGATTACGGCTTAGGCCAAATACAACTTGTAATTCCATCCCATTTTAGTGGATAGGCACAACGACTAGCCGGTATAGCCGGTACAGCCGGCACCGCAGGCACCCCAGGGAAACCCTTATTTACCTTATCCCAGTTATTCACACAACCCGAAGTTCCCTTGCCATCGGCATTCGACACAAAATTATACCCATATGGGCAGGCACACCCATTTGGATTCGCACCCTCTTTTCGGCAACGGAAGCTGGAATACCCTTCTTTTGCCGATTTGCCAAACATGTAGACAAAACAAACAAGCGCGAGGGGGACAGCAATAACCATAAATAAATTACTATCTTTCTTATGCTTCATATAAATTATCAAAATATTTTAGTTTATTTTTTATTCTTTCCTTTCTTAATAACCGTGGAATATTTCTCGATGGCGGTTAAAACCGCTTCCGGTGGCGACAAGAACCAGCGTTTTTTGTCTTTTCTCTCCTTGTCATATAAACGCAAATACATTTCTTGGATAATACATAATTCTTTTTGAGAGATGTTTTTATCTGGTGGGTATTTATAATTTGTTTCCCCTACATTTGTTGACCCTACAATCGTATTTAATATATCAATCGCCTTGCCTTTATTGGAATTTTGGTCACATCGAGCGCCGGCGTCCCGCGCATTGGTGACATTTTTGGTTTTAAACACAACCATCTCATCCGTTTTAAAATTATTCATAAATCCCATAAGGGCGTTTAAATTGGCCAGAATATTCGTTTTTCTCTCATCAAAAATAGGTTTAAAATCTTTTATATCTTCGGGCTCCGCTAGACGCCATTCTTCTTTCTCTCTTTCTTTTATTAAAAGCACCTCTTTGCCTTTATCTTTCCACAAAAACCCTTTCAAACTTTTCGCCTTCACCATTTGGCTCTTCATATACGCTTTAATATATTTAAATACTTCTTCGCTCTCGTAGATGGGGTTGGTTTCAAGGTCTGGCAATATAATTAGTATATCGGGCAAAAGGAGTTCATCTACCATATGCTCGGCTACTAATTGGTGCAGGGTCTTTATCGGGTACCCATTTTTCTCTAAAAACGCGAGACCTAGCTGGCAAAACATATACCAATTTTTCTCGCCCTTGAGAATGATTTGCTTGGTTGTTCCCAAGGCATAATTACTCTTCAATTTCGCATATATATCGGCCGTCAGGTCTTTTTCCTTTATTTTAATAATCGCCTCATTTACTTTTATTTCTTTGGGCAATTTTATCATAATTTTATCGTGTTTGTAGTCTAGTGGTACAGAGCGGTCATAAATACTGCTGTTTGGTTGATTCAATTCTAGTGGCTGAAATAAATATAAATCGCCCACGTTAACGAGATGGCCCGTCCGCCCATATTTGTCAATTAAATATTCCATTTTGTCTTCGACGAGAAGATGGAGCGCAGCATTGATTTGCACCAAGGAGTAGGGTTTTACTACATTCACTAAGGCCACTAAATCCTTTTTCCGGTAAAAAAAGCGTTCTTTCATAAGTTGTTTGATTTTGTAAATGAGTTTATCGTTATTGGTCATAATAAAAGTTTCATTATAGGTATCTAAACGCGCTTCTTTCTCTGGGTCCTTAACGCCCGGCCGGCAAACATATGCGCATGATTCCATATAATCGCAAATGGCCGAATAAGGTTTATCGCCAACTTTATAATTTTCGAGTTTAAGACCGCTGCTCAATTCCAAGGTCACCGGTTTTACCCCATTGGCGGCCATGTTTTCTTCTGTAAAATTCGTTTGCCCGTAATTTAAAATACAATCAATCGAGATTTCTTTCAAGACCCGACTGACTTTGCCGATTTGTATCGCCTTTGTTTCGGCCAAACGATAGATATATAAGTCGGCTGTTTCTTCCTTTACATCCTCGCGCATTAAAGAGCCATAGAGATAAATTTCCACGTTGCGTTGGGCGAAAGGTAAGGCTTTGTGACTACAGGTGCGTACGCCGCGGCCGATAATTTGTTCAACACGATTCATATTGTACCAAGGCTCTAAGATATGGATTTGCCGGATATATTTCAAATCTAACCCCTCGGCGCCGGTTTGCGAAATGAGAACGACCTTCACTACGCCCCCTGTGATATTGTCTTCATTCGTCGCCATTTTAATATCCGCGGCCGGATTGGGCGAGAAGCCGCGCTCACCGGTAATCATTACATATTGTGACCCTGCGCGTTTGGCTGTAGGCGGCACCGCAAAAAGTGATTGGCCGTTACCGGTCCCTGCCCCCGCGCGGGTAAAGCCGAGTTCTTCAAGCGCTAACGCCAGCGGCACTAACCCAGCGGATTTATATTCTGAATAGACCAAGACAATACCCTTCGATTGGAGGATGCGCTCGCAGATGGTTTTTATTTTGCTGCTGTATTTGCCAATTTCCGTCGGGGCGAACAAGCGACCATATTGCTCAAGTGTGCTTTCTTTATACGCAAACTTGCTGCGAAAATAAGTACTGGGGTCTTCAACATAGGTCATCATGCGTTTTAACCCTTCGGTGCCGACCAAATCTCTCGAATTAAAGGTCGGCTCGGCTTCCAGCAAACGCTCATCAGGATAAAGCATATTCAAAGCTTGTAACGGTTCTTGCATCATAGTATAACCAAACGTTTCGATATTCTCCAAATTGGGCATTTGTTTATAGTTGCCGATGTGTCCACCCTTGATGCGTTGAATAATATAATTATAACCGAGCTGTTGGTATTCGCCGATTTCGGTTAAATATAACGAGAGATGTTCAATCGGCTGGTTTAAAGCCGAGGTGCCATTGAGTTGCGTTGTCGGATATTTTATTTCGGGGAAGGTCTGTGCGGGGGCAAATTCTTTTGGCCAGAGCCGGTAGGGGAAAGTATAAGGGTTTTCGCCTCGCACAAAAGAGATGTAGCCCGTGGCTTTCCGCTCCAATAATTGCCGGCCAATATCTTCACCCGTCGGCGACACCTTAAAAGACCCATCTTTATTAAACACATCTCTCGTTTCAATCGTTGCCCGCCGGTCATTCATATTCATTAGATTCACAAGCCAAACAATTTCTTTATAACTGTTAAACATTGGCGTGGCCGAGAGTAAGAGCAAACGTAAGGTTGTGACATTTTGAATAAGTTTGAGAAGTTCTTCAGGGACACGTTTGTCTTTATTATCCTCCGTGATGCGAATATTATGGACTTCGTCGATGATGATTAATCGGTTATTGAAGACCTGGCGCAATTTAGTTTTAATCACATTTTTCTTCTGTTGCTCGGTGAGAGAGCTATCGTCGACCAAACTGGCTTTACTAATCGCGTTGGCAAATTCGACATACCCATAAAACGAATAATAGGTGTCGATGAGGCGATGAATCTGTTTAATGACATTCGCCTTGGATAAATCTTTCATATTCATAGGATTAATTTCTTTCAAAAACTTATTGCCGATACAATCGCGAATGTTCCAGAGCCCATCCACTAATTTTAATTTATGTTCATCGAACAATTGGACGCGGAAATTGGTCTGGACGTTGGGCGAAGCTACAATCATGATTTGACTGGAAATGCCCATTTGCATAATATAGTCCCGCATTTCTTCGGCAACACTGATAGCCGAGCACGTTTTGCCGCTGCCTAAACCGTGATAAAGCAATAAACTATTGTAGGGGGTTTGAAAGGAGAGAAAGTTTCGGACGAAAATCTGGTGCGGGGCTAATTCAAAGGCGGAATTACAGAGGAGGTCGGCTTGAGTGGCTACATCCGGATAAATATCGCCGTCATATTTGTTGTCATTGAATTCTTTTCGTTCAGAGAGTTTGACATTGAATGCGGGGTCGTTTAAATTCGGATAGAGAAAATCATAATCACTTGCGCCAAAACTTGTTAATTCTGCGCGCTCTAATAGTTCGAGTTTATTTTTCTTTTGATTTTGGATATTTAAAGGGGCGTCGGGGTCGACGGATTCAAGGTCAACCGTTAGCGAAGTAGGGGCAAGCGAAGTAGGGGCAAGCGAAGTAGGGGCAGGGGCAAGCGAAGTAGGGGCAGGGGCAAGCGAAGTAGGGCCAGGGCCAGTGGCAGGAGCAGGGCCAGGGACAGTGGCGGGAGCAGGAGCATTCACAGTGGCAGCATTAGGTTTTATTGTATTTGGCACACATAACCCCGTTTTTTTATTGCGTCTAGTTCCTTTGGGGCAAGGGGCTTTTCGCTCTTTCATACTGGTGGGCGCAAGAGTAAGAGGTGCGTTTGGCACTGGGCTGGGCACTGGGCTGGGCACTGGGCTGGGCACTTGCACCGGGCTTGGCACTTTCACCGGGCTGGGCACTTGCGCCGGAGCAATCGTGGGCTGTTTTATTTTTATCGGGATACAATCCCCATTTTTATTTGCCCTCGTGCCTTTTGGACAGGGTTTTTTCCGTGTCGTATTTTTTTTTACTATTTCAGTGGGTTCCATCTTATATATCTTATAGATTAAATTACATGACATTATACAATTTATATCTGGTTAGCAATGTTTCTACACGTGTTAAAACTTCTTTTTTTTCTAAATTATAAGGTCTAATTAACTGTAAGGATTGTTCGAAGGGTTTCCATTCCATTTTACTGACTTCCGTGTCTTGATAGGCCATTTGATTTTCATTTAAATTTTCCATAAAGGCCACGTAATATTTATGTTTATACGATTTATAATTGGACCCGGTGAATATTTCTTCAAAAGGCACCAAGTTTTGAATAATATTAATCGATAAACGCGAATAGCCGGTTTCTTCTTCAAATTCGCGCAAGGCGCAGAGTAAATCCTTCTCTTGGTTATTATGCCGACCTTTCGGAAACCCCCATTCGGTTTCGGTCCATTGACTCGGCGATTCGTTAATGAGAGATTCCAAAGAATACTCCTGGTCATTGGTCGATACACCGTATTTTAAGGTCTCAAATTTATCGCGAGAATTTTTCTCTTCCCCTCTGTACTGAGTGTTAATATCGTTGCCCCAAAGGTTTCGCCATAGCGTATCAAAATCATTGTTTAAAATGCGGTGCTTTTCTTCCAGCGTCATTTCCGAAATAATATTCACCAAATAGATTTTGCTGTAAATATTGTATTTTCCCCGCATAAATTCGACATAACCAATACTATCTTTTCGTCGTATGAGTAAATATTCGCGAATGCCCTCGGCATTTATGCGAAACACTATTATACCCACGCTGGTTATGGGTTGCTTACATTGATAAAATATATGACCCTTGGTGCCGCAATTATTGCAAAAATTATTTATATTCATTATAAGTTTATTTCGCCTTATGTTTATATCATTTATTTATAATGGCATTAGATCCGACCGTATGGGGTCCTTATTATTGGTTTGTCTTGCATACCATCGCTTTAACGTATCCATCGAATCCAAACGAAACCATTAAGAAAAAATATTATGATTTTGTGCATAATATTCCTTTGTTTATCCCGATATCCATGATGGGTAATAAATTTAGCGCTTTACTGGATAAATATCCGGTCACGCCTTACTTGGATTCCCAGCAATCTTTCGTCAAGTGGATGCATTTTATCCACAATAAAATAAACGTGATACTCGATAAACCTGAACTCACGATGGAGGATGCGATGGTGCATTATTATGAACATTATAAACCAAAAGCTATCAAAGAAAAAGAACACCGGCGCCGCAGAGAAAAATACGTTTTTCTGGGCGTCGTATTGCTTATAGCCCTAATAACTTTATACCTATATAAGAAATGAGCATATAAGAAATGAGCCTATAAGAAATAAATTATGGTACCAATATATATATGGTTAATAAGAAAACTCATAAGAAAAAGAGAAGAGAAAAATACAACGGGAGAAAAACAAAAGGAGGGAAGGCCATTGATTCGGGTAGTTATGGGTGTGTCTTTAATCCCCCGCTAAAATGTGAGGGGGACGCATATGCTTATAATCCGAAAAATATAACAAAACTCATGTATAAAAAAGATACGCAGTCCGAAATAGAGGAAATGGCCAAGGTAAAAAAAATCATTGAACACATTCCCAATAAAGAGAATTATTTTTTAATTTCCAATACCTCAGTATGCAACCCAGCTGAATTAGACAGTGCTGATTTAATCGATTTTGATAAAGAATGTAAACTATTTACAAAACGAGGCATTGATAGTACCAATGTGAATAATAAATTGCATCATTTGGCCCTCTTGAATATGCCAAACGGCGGGTTAAATATTGAAAGATATGTATTGAATTTATTACACTTGCCTGAAAAAGAATTATATAGAAAATTTATCGGAGTCAATACGGCGCTTATTAAATTGTTGGTCAATGGCATTGTGCCTTTAAATAATATGCGTTTCAATCATAATGACATAAAGGCCGGAAATATATTGATGAGCGAAGATGGCCATGCGCGGTTAATTGATTGGGGATTGTCGGGTGAAAATGACGGCATTCATATCCCCGAGACAATCCAAGACCGCTCCATCGCCTTTAATATGCCTTTTTCGGACATATTTTTTGATGATTTTGTCAAAAAATGGTTGCCTGAAGCGTTTAAAGCAATTAAAAGTTCATCGCAATTTCACGACAAACATTCGGGACAGTCAGAATTACTAAAAATCGTAGCAGTGAATATGATAAATAAATCTATCGAAAAGACCAGCGAAGGGCATTACGATTATATTATGAATACTATACTGCACGATATATACAAAATTTATGCCATAAAAAATATGTATAATCGGGTTGATTATGATGTGCTCTCTAATAATGTCTTGATTGATTATGTCCACGCGGTTTTATTAACTTATGTCGATGAGAATGGGCATTTTAATGATACCAAGTATTTTTATGAAGTTTTCACCAAAAATGTAGATATATGGGGTTTTTTATTAGCCTATGTGCCTATTATTGAATTTGGGGCCGGTAAATTTCATATAGATGTTATTAACGCAGTTTGTCGAATACTTTTAAAATATTGTTTTAGTGCTGAATTTGCCGTAAAACCTATCATCATAAATGATTTGGTCTTGGATTTACAGTCATTGAATGATATTCAAACTGTATTAAGTGCAAATAAAATGGGTGCAAATAAAATGGGTACAAATAAAATGGGTGCAAATAAAATGGGTATCAATAAATTAAGTGCCAATAAATTAAGTATAAAAAAACATAATATTTCTTTATAATATAGATGAAAATTGAGTTGCTTATTATAGGAATAACTATTTTTTTTATGTTTAACACGTATGGTGATGGGAAATATGTGAAAATAGTTAAATCTTGGAAAAAATATTATCAAATGGCCGGCATTGGTTTTGTAGGTCTTTCGGCCTATATTTTTATGAAAAAGTATCCCTCGCATTCGCAAAGTTTATTAACTCATGCGAATGGAATGATTAAATATATGCCCATTGATAAAGAAGCGAGCGATTTATTAATGCCTTTATTAAGTATGTCTGGCATGTCTGGTGTCTCTTCGCAAGAACAAAGAATATTAAACTCGGGCAGGGCACCGGGGCAAGACAGGGGCAATAACGCACATGGCTCAGCATCGAAGAATGCGAATGTCAAGCGTTCGGTAAGTGAAACAAAAAAGAAATATGTCGCGGCGCAACAAGGGTGGAATTGCGGCGCATGTAAAAAACAATTGCCTGCTTGGTTTGAGGTGGACCATAAAATCCGTTTAGATAATGGCGGGTCAAACAATGTAGATAATTTGGTGGCTTTATGTCGCGATTGTCATGGGAAAAAAACAGCGTTTGAAAACCTCTAGGAGGGGGGATGCTCCCCCCTGACCCCCCGCTCATTAAGGCGGAGCTCGGGAGGGCTGAGGGCGGGAGCTCGGGAGGGCGGGAGCTCGGGAGGGCGGACGCAAGAGGCGGACGCAAACACACATGGTCTCATCTCACTGCGTCCGCCTCTTGCGTCCGCCCTCCCGAGCTCCCGCCCTCAGCCCTCATGTGCGGGGGGTGTGGGGGGTGCCACCCCCCATAAAATAATATATTAATATACTAAAGATAGATGACTGATTTAAAAGCTAACATAGGTTCTATATTACAAAGTACAAACAATGTTAAAACCGGTATAGCCAACGATAAAAATAGGTTAAAAAATTTAGCAGATACTTACATGCGCAAGGAAATAAATTTTAATTTTTTGGAGAACCTAACGCGCTGGATATATACACACCCAACGCATTTGGCCAAGTTAGAATTTATACAATATATGCTGCTCGTTGGGTTACTCTATTTTTATAACCCTTTCAGTATTAATACCAAATATCCGGTTTTTACAAAACTCTTGGTTCTTATCATTGCCTTTACCTATGTCATATTATTTATATTCATAAAAATGAAAGTCGACGCAGCTGAAGACGTGGATTTAATTAGTCCAACCGAAACAACCATCCTGCTTCAATTTATCATTACCCTTATCGGATTCTTTTTCTTTATGTTGGCAATTAAAGGTGTCATCTGGCTCTTTGTTAATACAAAAATATTAAATATATTCCACAATCTGATGACTTTATTTATTATCGTTGGCGTGCTGGGTATTGTCTATTTAGTGGCTCAAAAAACCATAAATAAGGCAAAAAATGCACATGGTAAGAGTTTTTTGAAACTAGTACTAAAAATTGTTATGTATTTACCTTGTTTGATGGCCGATATTGCGGAATATGTCAAATATGAATTTAATTTAACAACCAAACCTGTATGGATATTATGTGGCATGGAAGCGGGTTTAATCGGCTTGTGGTTTATTCTCCCTTTTTTATTCGATAAAATAGTGAATTTAAGTGGAATTAAATTATTAAATGATCCGGTGAATTTAAATGAAGAAACAACCATAGGTAATTTTAATACAACAGATAATGAAAACGATTCGTCAAAAAGCATTGACCAAATTTATAATGATATGGTTAACGCAAGGGCCAAAGCAGATATTGATTCGGAAGATGATACGAAGCAGCATTACACTGACTTGAATGTACCCAAAAATAAATATTTGGCCCGGATTTATAATGCTATTAAAAATTTTACGTGGTTGAAGATAGAGTTTAAGAAACATCCGCAATATACGGATTATAATAATGCGCGCTTTTCCTATAAATATGCTCTCTCCGGGTGGTTTTACATTAACCCGCAACCACCCAATACAAGCACCGCCTATACTGTTTATACCAATATTTTGAATTATGGTGAAAAGGTGAAGATTCAGTACAATGGAAAATTAAATAGTTTAAGGGTGATGGCGGCGGTGGCATCCCCGAAGGGAAGCAAAGAAAATAATATTTCGACGGAAGTCTACCAAACCAATGAAGTCATGTACCAAAAGTGGAATAATATTGTTGTAAACTACGCAGATGGTTATATGGATGTGTTTTTAAATGGTGTACTTGTGGGTTCGCTGCCGGGCGTCGTGCCCTATATGTCATTTGATACTATTGTGGTAGGCGCAGATAATGGAATAATGGGTGGCATGTGTAATGTTACTTATTATAAGGACATATTGAATGAAAAAACCATTCGATTAAATTATAAAGCTTTGCGCGGTAAAGATTTACCCTATGTTGGAAAAATTATGAATATCAATTATAAGATTAAGAAAAATACGGATACCAATAGATTTACGGACATGTTTAAAAAGGCGGTGGGGGCATAATTCAATGGGGGCATAATTCAATGGGGGCATAATTCGATGGGGGCATAATTCGATGGGATTGGACGCATAAGGTATATTTAGATATATTATAGTTAATTTCTATTCTATATATAAAATGGATGTAAAACAGATTGTTATTCTTGTTTTTATTTTATTGGTTGTACTGTATTTGATTATTAATGCTTTTTCAAAAACATCACAACTGACGAAGATGGCGGATGGCAAAATCGCGCAAACCCTTACAGCGGACAAAATGAAAAATGTAAAAAATACGAGTAATTTCACTTATTCGATGTGGATTTTTGTGGATGATTGGAACTATAATTACGGGCAAGAAAAAAATGTATTGAATCGCGCGAATGGACCATCTGTATTTTTAGGCGATAAGCCGAATACATTAAAAGTAAAGATGAGTTATTATGACCCGACAAAAGCGAGTACCGGAGGAGGAAGTGGTGGCAGTGGTGGAGGCGCTAGTCCATCTCTCGCCCCATTGAATGCGGCCACCAAAGCCGCCTGTGCCGCGTGTGTCTCGGGCTACACTTGCGCTTGTGAGTCGTGTAATAATGGAGTGCCTGATGCCGGAACCTCCCCCGAGGCCTTAGCCCAGGCCGAACTAATGAGGCAACAAGGCTTAAACAATAGTACAGTAAACACCTGCCAGATTGATAATATCCCTATTCAAAAATGGGTCAATGTGATTATCAGTTTGTTTGGGCTAACGCTGGATGTCTATTTGGACGGTAAATTAGTGCGCACTTGCGTATTGCCCGGTGTTCCTCGTGTGGATAATTCATTAGGCATTACAGTGAGTGACAATGGCGGTTTTAGTGGATGGACTACAAATTTTAAATATTGGGCCGACGCTTCTAATCCACAACAAGCTTATAATATTTACAAGGATGGATTCGGTGGAAATGCTTTAGCTAATGCTTTAAATAAATATAGAGTGCAAGTGTCTGTATTAAAAGGCAACGTCCAACAAGGGAGCTTTCAGATTTAAATAATCATAAGCTTCTTTAACATATATTATATTTTATATAATATATATAAGAATGAATAATCTAGGAGAATATAGAGTAAAATTACAGCAATTCTCTTCAATCAATATGTACAAGGCAGCAAACAATTTTTACAGTCCAATAATATTGTGGCTAAATTTGCTTTTTTAATCCTCATTTTATTGGTTTTTATGATGTTATTAAGTTTAGGTTCGACCATTTTAACGCGTGTTTTTGCCCAAAAACATAACCCGATTTTGATTGACGGCATGATGAATGCGAAGCAGATGATGATTATTCCACAAGACCCTTCGAAACAGGGCGCGAAACCGATTATGCGTTCCAATAATGCACGTGAAGGTTTAGAATTTACCTGGTCGGTTTGGATAAATATTGACGATTATTCCTATAAACAAAATGAGTATAAACATGTGTTTCATAAAGGAAATGAAAATATATCGACAAAAGATACTGGGGGCGGCGTCCCTGGGATAAATTATCCGAATAACAGCCCGGGTGTTTATATAACGCCCATCATTATTGACGCGAAGAAAGGAAACACGGCCGGTTTATTAATTAAAATGAATGCGTTTAGTAAGATTGACGAAGATGTCACCATTGGTGATTTGCCTTTACATAAGTGGGTGAATATCATTATTCGGGTAACCAAGCAAAATCAAATGGATGTGTACATTAACGGTACCTTGGTGAAACGGCATATGATGTCTGGGGTGCCCAAACAAAATTATGGTGATGTATATGCTTCGATGAATGGCGGTTTTTCGGGCAATACTGCCGATTTGCGTTATTTTGAAAAAGCATTAGGCACTAGTCAGATTCAGAATATTATAAATAAAGGGCCGAATACAAACCTTATTTCGGGTGTATCTATGGGGAAGAACGACACGAATAAATATTTGTCTACGCGCTGGTTTTTAAAGACGACGCAGGATATCTAAGCTCGCAAGTCTAAGCTCGCAAGTCTAAGCTCGCAAGTTTGGGTTAATACAAATCGCTTCGGTGGGGAAAATATCGCCCGACATACAGACGTCGCCCTCACCCACATCGATGCAACTACGAAAGCCTCTATCTTCGCCAATATAGCAAAAGCCAGCCTTGGATGTGGGCTTCATCTGGATGCGGCTTGTGGAATCATCGACCTCGGGAATAACGGGTAATTTTTTATAATTTTTTACAGGGGTCATTAAATTACTGGCTTGCGTTGTACCTGCTGCGCTTGTACCTGATGCGCTTGCGCCTCCATCAATCTTATTGATAGCTGGTTTTATTTCCAAGGCTTTTTCTATTTTGTTAAGCGCTGAATTGTTCTTCGCTTTGGTTGTCACCGCAGGAGTTATCTCCGACGTTTTTATTTTACTACCAAAATTGGTATTAAAATGTGTATCAGAGAAAGTGAATAAAGGGTCGTATAAATGCGTAATATCAACGTTGGTGGGTTTGATTAAAAACAGCACTAGATTTATAGATAAGAACACAAGAATAAGAAAAACAATTAAATAGCGCCAAAAAGAAATCCCACCTTGGGTAGATGCGTTGCTAATAGATGCGTTGCTAATAGATGCGTTGCTATTTGGCAGCATATCCGAAGCTATATTCGATACCGCACTAGATAATGTATTATCGCTGGCCGATTTCATTGGAACTGATAAAAGGCGCGAAGCGGACGATTTATTGGGCGAAAATAAAGATGCGGTTTTATTGTAAATACCGGTGGATGAGCGCGGCGAAGAACCTAGCTCTAAATTATTGCTCAAACTTTTTAATGACATTTATTGTATAGATATATTATAAATGTCGAAAATAACAAATGGGGCAGCGCCCTTTAAAAACGGGGCAGCGCCATCTAAAAACGGGGTCGTAGGGGCAGCGCCCCTTAAAAACGGGGTCGTAGGGGCAGCGCCCCTTAAAAACGGGGTCGTAGGGGCAGCGCCCCTATCAATACTTCATACTCCAGTTCCGTCTAAACTCGGAAGCCTTGGGTACAATCAGTTTCTTGGTCTTGCGAATATCCACCGGGGCATAGACTTGGTCGTTCGGGTTCATCGCACAATCAAACGTCCGTATATTGATGTATTCATTATGAAAGCTCCATTGAAGATTTTTCAAGCTGGTGAAATCATCACAGCCCGCCTGTTTATAAATTAAACTATCTTTCCGAGAGATAATGCGATTGAAACCATCAAACGACCGCGCAATGCGTTTGTCGGTTATATCATAAAACTGGCTCCGGTCAATATGTAACCCCGCCGCTACACAGCGGTCATTCATTGCGTTGTCTTCAATCCCCCAGCCCCAGAAATTCGGAAACCCTTTGGTTTTTTCAAAGTCGCCCCCTTTAATCGCAAACATCCCACCCAAGGCAAACCGATAGCCATAAAAATGTTTCACCACCCCTGCGGTCGTCTGATAATCAATAAGCCCTTTCGCCGACGGCCACGTATCCACATCATGAAAAATAAAGGTGATATCTTTATAAGCCTCTGGATATTTATCTCTCACTGCCAAGAACCCAATGTTCTTCATGGCGCCGCGATTAAAAGGCCGGTAATCATATTGGTGGGCAAAATAGATTTCATACGACTCGGTCTCCGCGAGCAAGTTTTTCATCTCGGCTAAAAAGCGCTCTTTGTCAGTTAAGCGGTCGCGGTAAGGAACGATAAAAACTCGACTAGGGGCTTGTGCTTGTGTTTGTGCTGCTGACGCTTGTGCTGCTGACGCTTGCATTTTATATTATAGTATATAAATTAATAGTATATAAATTAATGCGGCAACATAATCGAGTTCATTTTCTCCAAACGTTCAATAGTCTTATCTAAATTCGACCGCTCCACTCCGTTGAATAAATAATCTACATTAAGCGATTCTTCGTTCTTTTTCACATCCTTATAAACCACGCCAATTTTCTTGATAATGGTGTCTAATTCTTTTTTATTGGCAATAATATCAATCGTTAAATCCATGGGGTCAGTCAACACTGAAATAGCAAAATAGATGAGAAATTTTCGCCGCTTTTTTACCCCGCTACTGTATTTGATACTAAATATTTCCAATAAAGCATTAATAATTTTCGTAATAAGCGGATTATTCTTGCTCGAGCACTCGTGTAAAATAATGTCCCACACAATCCAGATAATATCGTTTTTAAATTTATCTTGAATGGGGGCAAATTGGCGGGTTTCTCCTAGGCATAATTCCTTTTTATGTTTACATAGGGTTTCGTATTCAAGTATCCATTCTAACCAATAGCACGCGCTCACGCTATTTTTGGATTCTTTGGAGAGATGATAGGCGAATTCGTTCATGGCAATATAGAGTTCTTTCGGGTCGTCTTCTTTGAAAATATCTTTGACATAGCCAATGGTGGGAGCTTTTAAACGGGTCGCCATATGCGTCATATTAAATTCGTCGGCCTTTTTAATTTTTATGGCGTCCAAACTGTGTTTTTTGCGCGAATGGCAGAGGACACATATAATTTCAGCAAAAATCTCGCGAATTTTTAAATTATTGCGCATCGATAATTCATTGCCGCCATAGCCATTAGCCATAATTTCTTTGAAACTTTTAAAGCGCATGGCGATATAGATGGGTAATTTAGGATTGCCTAGATGAATATAGCGCCCAATAAAGAGCGTAATGATTTCCCATAAATCGCCATAGTGACCTGCGCAGACAAGTTCGGCGGCCCAGTAGCAGGCCGCTTCAAGTTTCGAGTTTATCAAACAATTCACGAGTTCAGCTTTGACTTTTGATTTTTGAAATTTAGAAAAAGTCACCCCTTTGAATTCGCTACTACTTCTTTTATCATTAATATCAGTATCATTCATAAATTATATATATAATACATATATACAAATGCCTCCTATAACAAACACACTAAGAAAGGCTAAACATACTTTTAATATATTTTCAAAGACTACACTATTACATAAGATATTATATTTCTTGGCCTTTTTGATTTGTATGTCTCTCATGTTGAATTATGGCAAGGCCCGCGTGGAAGGTTTTGAAGCACCCAAGACGAATGAATTCAAAACAACGGATGACGTGACCGGCATTTACGACGATTTCTATGCCACGATTTATGACGATTTGGTGTTCAACAAGGGAAAAAATGACTATGAGATTGGCAAATGGATTACCCATACTAAGCCTAATAAAACCGACACTACGGTATTGGATATCGGCTCGGGCACCGGACATCACGTAAGTAGTTTAAAAGCGCATGGGTATAATGCGGTGGGCATAGATATATCCACTAGCATGGTAAAAAAAGCCAAAGAAACGTACCCGGACTTGAATTTTCGGGTCGCTGATGTGTTGAATAAATCGATTTTTCCGGGCGGAACCTTTACCCACATTACCTGTTTTTATTTTACGCTCTATTATTTACAAAATAAACAGGCCTTTTTTGAAAATTGTATGTTCTGGTTAAAGCCGGGTGGTTTTCTGGCGGTCCATATTGTGAATCGGGATAAATTTGACCCCATCATACCCGCCGGCAACCCGTTTAATATTATTTCACCGCAAAAATACGCCGATAAACGAATTACGACGACGACTGTGAAATTTGATGAATTTGAATATAAATCAAATTTTGTGATGAAAGACCACATCGAAAATAATACAGAACCGAATGCCATAATGAAAGAAACATTTAAGACGTTAAAAACGGGCAATGTGCGACAGAATGAACATAAATTATACATGTTGACTCAATCAGAAATTTTGGATATTGCCAAAAGCGTGGGCTTTATTATTGATTCGAAGATTGATATGGTCGATTGTCAATATGATAGTCAGTATATCTATATTCTGCAGAAATCGAATTGAATAGTTTGTACCCACTTGAATAGTTTGAAAAAGATAAATAAAATAGTATAGTACTATACTATTTTATGATATATAGTTCCGCTTATACAATTTCATCTGCTTATACAATTGTTTGTCGTAGATGTCAGTCTTACTTATATCTGTTTCTCTATCTCATCGGGTTTTTGTTCGTGGTCTATTTACTCGTAGGCGCTTACATTCGCATTAAAATGCAATTTTGGCACACCCAGCCGGTTTTTCATATCTATAATTTGAAATATTGGTTAAACCCGCCGGGCACCATAAATATAGCTCCCCCGCCGGTAAATAAATTCACAAATTTAAAGAATAATACGTTGGTCTTGGTAGACGCGAGCAATGCAAGCCTAAGTACAAGTCATATCTCTCAATTTATACGCGATAATTATATGATACATGATTCGACCGTATACAATCCCAGTGAGGCCGATATTCTTGCTTATCTCCAATGCTCGAACCAGCCGGCCTTTTTCAATGTCTATCAAGAATCTCCCATCGCCTTTGGACCATCTACTCGAGAGATTATTGGTGTCACCTCCGCCCGTGTATTAAATGTCACGCTAAAAAGGAAAAAAAAGAAAACCCCGCTAACCTTTCCGGTTTATTATATCGATAATTTATGTGTTAAACCGGGCTATCGCAAAAAAGGTATTGCTCCTGAGATGATACAAACCTTTTATTATAATATCTCTCGAGCGAATCCCAAGGTCAATGCTTATTTGTTTAAACGCGAAGGCCAATTAAACGCCATTGTGCCTATAGTGTGCTATGATACGTATGCGTTTGATATGACCGATTATCACGCGGATATTGGAATAAATGCGGCAATAACTGTGATTGAAATTGGTCCTCAACAATTAAATATATTTATTACTTTTGTGAAAGACCAAATACCGAAATTTGATTGTGTTATTTTACCGGATATTTCGAATATATTGAATTTATTAAAAGGTGGCAATATTAAACTCTATGGGGTTCTTTTTCAGGGCGAACTTATTGCCGCTTATGTATTTCGCAACTTGGAACTTTATTATGGAAAGAAAAAGGCGGTAGAATGTATTGCGATTCTCTCAGCAAGCGGAGCAGGGGCAAGCGGAGCAGGAGCAGGAGCAGCAAGCATTACCATTTTACCTACAGGGTTTGCTTTAAGCTGGAAAAAACTAAACGCACTTACTCAATGTGAAATCCTTCTTATCGAAGCGACTGCGGATAGTTCGTCGGTTATTAAAGCCTTGGACACAAATCTCTCTGTTAAACGCAATTTTAAAAGCCCCACCGCCTTCTTTCTTTATAATTATGCGGCTTATTCGGTGCCTAGCGCCAAGGCCTTGTTAATGTATTAAGGCTTTATATATATGCAAAAAATTGAATTTATATAAAGTATTTGAACAAATCATAACCCCAGCAAAAGAACTAAGAAAATGTCAACAAAGCGCAGCATGACTATTGTGATGGATGAAAAACAAACCAGTGGCCGAAGCGGGAAGAAAAAGAATAGTGACCGCCATCGGGAAATGAAGCCCACGGATATACTTCAACAACAACATATGAAAGAAAAACAGTTGTTGAAGCAATGGAAATTGGCGCGCGGCAAGGAAAAGAAAAGCCAGATAATCGTGCGAGGACAATCACGCGATATGAGCCGCGGAGCGAAAGAATGTTTTACGAAAATCGATGGTCCCTATACGCATGTGATTGATGCCGAAGCCCACTATATTTGGAAGCATGCTGGCTGTAATGTGGCGTGTAAGGCGGGCGATTGTATTGAATGGATACTCGACCATATGGATTAACGCGTATACTTGCCAACCCGAGCAAAGGAATCAACAATAAATATAATAAAAACGCCTAAAAAAGAATATAAAATAACTTCTTCCATCACATGCCCTGTTTTTTCATCCTTCTGTTCTTCCAATAAATGAATCATATAATTCAACTTTTCCAAGAGTTGATTTTTATTCATATGACCCTCCGCAACGCTGCCACCCGTGCTCGCGCCTTGATTAAAATAAGGTACATACTGCTTATAATAATCTGAAGCATACGTTTTTGGTAAAGCATTGAACCCTTCATAGCTATCTAAGGGTGCTGGATATTGGCGCGGTTTCACGGCCATCGCAGCCATATTTTCAGTTGCGTTCATATCAAAGGGCGGTTGCGTGATTGTCGTGGGTTTTTCGTAATCAATTTCGATGGCTTGGACTTGTGTATTTTGTGCCTGATTATTTTGTGCCTGATTATTTGGTGGGCCAGTTGTTTTGGTCGATACTTCGGCTCTGGGCGGGGGATTAAAATCAACCAAGCCACTCTCATCGTCGTTTTCATAGCCATTCGAGTTATTAATTAATTTTAACATATTTTGTACGTTATCATTGCCATTCATATTTGCGCCTGCGCTTGCGCCTGGTTCATGTCTCTTTTTTATAGTTATATTATGTCTAGCTTGTTTTTTCTTTTCCATTTCAGTCATATTACTATTTATAACTGAATTATCATTAATTTCAGAATATTGTAATAATCCTAAAGATGTCATTATCTATATGAAATTAAGATATTTTTATTTTCATAAAAACCTATCTATAATATAAATGGGTGTGCCGGCTGAAATTATTGTCATATTTTTCCTAATTTCTTTTTTGATTTATACGATGCCAATGGTTTTAGTAAATTTTAGTAAAACGTTTAAGGGTAAATTTTTACTGCTCCTATTAATGATGGTCATAACCTTATATAATCGCACTGGCGGAATACTGATGGCCATGCTGGTCATCTTTTTAACCGAGTTTAATTATGAAGTCAATAATGGTATTCTGTATGAAGGGTTTGTCGATGAAAAAGTGGCAAATGAAAAAGAAGAAGAAAAAAAAGACGACCAGCTTACTGTATTTGAACAATTAAAAGCAAAACCCTCTTAATATCCATACCAGTTTCGCATATAAAAATATATGGATATATTATATGTTATTACATTTAGACTATATTTTTTATATAATCTTAATACTTTTGTTAGGTTTTTTAATCAATAAAGAAATGATGACCGAAGGGTTTGACCATACAGGAAATGCAGACGTGGCAGCGCAATATAAACCAGATACAGCGTCGGTCATTAAAGCGGCCAGATACGGGGGGTGGAAGAAATGGACCACCGCCAGTGGTTTTACCGACACCATCGATGTAAAGCCGATTTTAGACCAACTTATCAAGAAACGAACGTCGAGTATTGTGGTATCAGACTATACTTTTGGTCTGAAAACTGATATCTCTCCTGGTAATAATAAATATTTACTTATTCAATTTGTAGACCCAACGATGAATGCTGTCGATGCGAAAAATCCAACGCCAACCAATGTACCTGAGAGCGAAGACCCGCGAAAAATGTGGCAACCTTGGAACGGCGCATGGACGTGGGACGAGAGCGCTTCGATGTCTTTAAAGTTTGGAACAGGTGCCAACCCTTTTTGGCTGACGATGGTAGAATCCTTTTACAATATCGCCGACCTTTTTGCGATTATTGTCATTAAAATGCCTTACAGAATGTTGAGCCAACTGGTCGCCCTAGGCGTACAATTCCTCCAAAATTTAAGAAATATTTTAAAACCCATACTCAATTTTATGCGGCAAATGCGAAAAATAGCCAAACGCATTTTTGATACCATCTTAAAGCAAATTAAAAAGGTGTTCAAACAAATTGTAGCCATTATAAAAGATTTCCCCGGGTTTATCAAAAAAATGTTTGACAACGTTATCGACATCATACAAACAGCGGTAACCAAAACTTTTGAGATGTTAAAAAAAGTGTTTGATGTGATTAAGAAGATATTTTGGACCATAATAAAATTGCCCATGCAACTTTTTGATATATTAAATCAATTGGTGGATGTAATCATGAATTTGTTTACGATTCTGATTAATATCCCGACCGCCGCCTTAAACATGATTATCGGTTTTCAAGAGATAATGATTGATGTCATGAGTAAAACACCGACCATTCCTTTTATGAATATGTTTTTTAAATAAATTTTAGGTAAAAAAAGTTTTATGGTGTTATATTAATATGTCTTCAATACCACAACCAAATATTATAAAAAATATTAATGCGGGCTATTTGAAACATATAAATGAAAGCAAATTTGTGATTGGGATTGCCATGATTCTTTTAAATATCGGTTCTAAATACGTAGATTTCAAATTTACCAAGGCGCAAGAACAATTGTTGCGCAATGGTATTGCCAGAGAGATTCTTATTTTCACGATTGTGTTTATGGGTACCCGCGATATTCTGTATGCCATTCTCTTGACCGCGGCGTTTATTATCTTGTCCGAGCACGTATTTAATGAAAAAAGTGAATATTGTTTGGTTTCTGATAAATTTAAAAAAATAACGGCACTGATTGATACGAACGGTGACGGGATTATTACGCCGGAAGAAGAGGCCAAAGCTTTAATTGTGTTGAAGAAGGCGGAAAAAAATCGTGACCAAAATATGCAACATAAATTTAGCACATATATGAACAATATGAATAACAGTATCAGCACCCTGAATAATTAATGAGTATATATATGAAATAAGTATATGTGAAATGAGTATATGTGAAATGAGTATATATAAGTATATGTGTATATGAATCTTATATAATCTTTTCTTAATATAAGATTATATGTCATCTAAAAAAAGAAAGGAAGCGCCGCAATCGATAACAATAGAAACAACAATATTAAAAATAAATGTAAAAACCACAGGTGATTTAATAACCAAGGACTATGATTTAATTCCATTTCACCCGAATATGGCTGATTTGAGAGATTTAAGTAATAATAGTTATATTTTGTTTCCGTCTTTTGTGAAAATTACCATGAAAGATTTAAAAAATGCTGGCGTGGGTGAAGATTATCCCAAAGTATTTATGAATTTGGACAAATACATAAAATTAATTAAATATGTCACGAGCCCCGACCGAGCAGAAGATTTTACTCTATTTATCGATAAAACTCAAGTGAAAAATTATTCTATAGCACTTGCGCAAAATGCCTTGACGGATTTAATGGCAGATAATACGACCGATATCATATCCATCCAAAAATACGAACCTTTAACCGAGCAAGAAATTATTACGAATAATATTGAAATCATTAAAAATATATTTCTGCCTGTTAAAAGCCATTTTTTCATTCTCGGCAACGATTATGTGATTGGACAAAGCAAATATACCCCGCCATATATAGCTTCATCCGAAACCAATCGAAATTTATCGGATACCACTAAAAAAATACCACTGGCTTATACCGTTATATATGAATTACAACTCTTAGATGCGGCCAACAATCCAGACGCAGGCAATTTTAGTAAAATGTCATGTAAAGCCAAAAAAGCGAATATAGCCAAAGATTCAATGGATATTTTTGGGACAAATTTTGGTTATGTTCCTGAGAAAAAAGCGATGATACCCTCGATATTAAATACCTCCAAGACCACCCAAAATCGGCAATTCAGTAAATTGCAAAAAGAATGGGAGGAACGGAATAAATATGTAAAAGCACCGACCAATGAACGAGAGCGTATTGCGATGGAAAAAAACTGGACACCCTTACAGCGAAAAATGGCCGAATTAGCTAAGAATCAAGAAGCCTATAACAAAATTCCGCCCCTCTGGATAAAAGAAAAGAAAGAATTAGAAGCCAAATATAAAGATTTTACTGCGGAAATGGTGAAACTCTGGCAGGAACTGGTGGATACTAAAAAAAGTAACAGTGATAAGGATGAAAATATAAAAACCAATAGTTTTGTAACAAGTTTGCTGGATGGGATCAAGCAAAAAATGAAACAAACAGCCGAGCAGTTACGGATAAAGGTATCAGAACCCTTGACCGCAAAGAAAATAGATGAAAATACAAACACGGCGGATGCTTTGATAAGAAATGACCAGGTAACCTTAGAGGAAATGAAAGAAGATATAAATAAGTTAATAATATCACTTGATGCGTTGAAGGGTTCTGTGCCGAAACCATTGGTTGAATCGACCATCATTAATTCGTTATTTTATACGAAAGAAAATGCGGTAGAAAATAAAGCAATCAACGAGAAATATGTAAAACCCATGTTGGAAGGGACAGGTTTGGCGGAGAAAGAAATTGATTTGCGAGTATTGCGCGAACAAGAGATCAATTTGTCCGCAAAAATTGATCGATTAATGAAATCCGATGACCCGAGCGATAGATATAATGTCGAATCCGTAAAAGCAGAATTGGCAAAATTACAAGCCGATATTCGGAGGAAAATGGGCGATATAGAGAGCATCAGAGAAAAATACCAAATAAAGAAAATAACCGATAAATGGGATGCTGACCTTAAGAAATCGGAAAGCTTAACCAAAAATGTTGAAAATGAAAAAAATAAGGATATAAAAAAACTACAAAATGAAACGATTGATAAAGAATTAGACGAAAAATTAAAACAAATAAAAGCGATTAAAAAGGAATTATTATTGGCCAAGTTTTTTGTAGGTAACTATGACGATTTAACAAAATCCGAAAGAGAGAGTTATGAGAAGAAGGGTATCAGAGATAGACCGTTGGATAATGTGACTACATTGCAAGACAATTTACAGACAGCCAAAGACGATTATTTGGAAATAGCCAAGAAAATATCCGACTTTAACAAAGCACAAGCCTTGATAACTTTATTAAATGATGATTTGTCCGCCATAAAACATTTAAAGGATGCCAAAAAAAGCGAAATCGATTTGAAGGATCGAGATATAAAAACAAAAAATTCAGATAAACTGGCTATCGCGCGCCAAGCCGAATCGGCGAAGAGAGATTTGACGCCTGCTGATGAAGAAAAATTAAAAAATTATGATAAAGATATTGCGGTCATTCAAAATGAAATGAATGAAAAGATAAAACCCATATTTGAAAGGGCGGAAGAGCGCAAGAAAATATATGATAAATATATTGATACGTTAAAAAAAATTCCTCAAGATGAAACAGATATACAAAAAATATTAGAAACATATGAAAAAGAATTCAAAGACCTAGAAGAAGCGTTGACAACTTTAATCAAACAGAAAAAGGAAGCACGGCAAGAAAATATGGAAAAAATAAAACCCCTTAGTGATGAGATAACGATATTACAAGGTAATGTACAAAAAAAGAAGAAAGAAATAAAAAGTGCCAAAGGTAAGGAGGAAGAAAATACACAATTTCAAGATTTGAACACTAAATTAAAGGATAAAAACGAAGAGTTAAATGAAGAAAATCAAGCAATGGAGCGAGAGTTAAAAATACTCAATGAAAATTATGAAACGATATTAAATGAAAAATTTAAACAGAGTAAAATGGGTGGTAGTATAATGAAAAAAACGCGCAAGAGAAAAGGATACACCAAATCGGCTTTTGCGGCCGCAAAACGGTATATCATTAAAAAAAAGTATATAAAGAAGAAACAGACCGTTCGCAATAAAAGGAAGAAATATACATTAAGGCGCCGGCGGCGATGATTTTTTTATATTCAAAGCGTATTTAAAGATAAAAATTTTAAATATCTAAACTAACGATATTTCTATCACTTTTTTGTTTGCGCGGAGTTTTGCCGGTGGATGCTTGACCTTGTGCCGATTTTTTCACACTCATATTACCGGTAGGCATTGACTTCTCGTTCGCATTTGCACTTGGCGCGGGTATATTCACCGACATGGTCTTTAAGCCTGAAATCAAATCATTAATGTCGGTCGGGCCTTTCATTTCCGGACGGGTTGACCGTTGGGGAGAGGAGCTCTCTTTTTCATCTACGCGTCCAAACTGTTCTTGAATATTAATGCCGTCATTATTGCGCGCGCGCATCAGGTCGGGCCGATTCGTGGGCGGCGCCGTACGTTCATTTTGTCCACGGTTCACCTGGGTTTGGGCCGGCGGCGGCGGGGGGCGGTCATTGCTCGCGCCGGGCATAAAGTTGCCCATAAAACCACTAAATCCGGGGTTGGTGTTTTGCATACTATTGACAGCCGCACTCGTAAACTGCTGCATCAAGTCCGGATTTTGGCGCATGATATCATCCATTCCTGGCAAAGACGATTTAAACATCGTATTCGTCATATGGACCATAATCGCCGAGCCGCCCAACTGAAAGAGCAGCTTCAATTCTGGTGCCATTTTGGCCTTGGATTTATATTTCTCGTGAAGTTCGCTAAAAATCTCATCATAGTCGTCGACATTTTCATTGACTTGTTCTGCCCACCCATCGAGCTTAACATCAAAAGGGTCAAATTTATTATTGAGAAATTCGAGACCCGTGATAGCGGCCATCAACATCTTCGCTTGAAATTTGCAACTATTGGTGCGTTCTTTTTCGGCGATAATCATTTCATATTCCCCTTGCATTTCGGCCAGCGGCGAATCCATGGAGTATTTCTTGGTGAGTTTGGCGCCTTTCCGCTCAATCTCTTCCAATTTGCGCAAGACCTTAAACTTTTCCAAGAGAGTTTCTTCGGGCGACAATTTTGCCTTATCGGAGAGATTTTTATCAGGATTGAGTGGTACGTTATTAAACTTGGTAAATCCATCCCATGTTTTACTGTCGCCCGCAGAAGCAGCGGTGGCTTTGCCGATTTTCGGCGCGTCATTCACACTCACAATACTTCCAATCGAGACATTATCGTCAATTTCGGGACCCGTGTTGAGTTTCATGCCACCGAAAATAGAAGAATTGAAGAGCCCTGATTTTGAAATGGCAGGGGCACTTTTGGGGACATCGACCAGGTCATTTAACTCTTGCTCTAAATCATTCAAATCACCTAAACCGATATCGATGATTTCTTTCTTGCCTTTGCCTTCGTTTAAGCGCTTGTCATTCATAAGTAGTTCGATGCCTCCGCCGAAATTAACCGAAGGACGACCACCACTGTTAGAGCCACCACTGTTAGAGCCACCACTGTTAGAGCCACCAAGATTAATGGTCGGTATATCATCAAAATTCAAATCGATAATATCGTTGGTGATATCTTCCATTATTGTGTATTATCTATAAATTATAACTTTAAGTTCTACGCAAAAAAATATATTAACATAAATAATTGCGTTTAATCGGCGCCGCACAGCCGCTAAAGAATGGGCACCCAGTAGTGATTGTTGCCCAACATGTCGTCGCGCAACATATATTAATGGCGTGATTACAGAGCGAGCCGAGAAAACACGGAAAAAACAGCGGGAATTTTAGCGGAAAACAAAGCCAACAGCAACATCCGTTTATTTCTTCCTCAGAATTTCCACGGCCCTCCGTCGTTTGGACATAGCCCGAATACCAATACTCGCATAAATCATTTGGACAAAAATCACAACGTTTTGTGTCGAGCGTTTTATCGTTACTTTTCGCGCGACAACAACAATAGCAAAGCCCGCAACACCGGCTATCCGGCGAATATGTTTGATAACAACCAAACCTATGATATTTTACCACGACTGGTTTCATTAAATATTTATCGGTTAATATTTCATACCTTTTAGGTTCATGTTTGACTAAGGTTTCAGACTTATTTGGGATGTCATACTTATTTGCGATGTCATACTTGTTTGCGATGTCAGACTTATTTGCGATGTCAGACTTATTTGCCATTTTATATATAAGTCATTTTATATATAAATCCTTTTCTTATTATTTCTTTGCTACTTCTTTGCTATTTAAAAACCAGTTGCCCTGTAGAAAAGCATCCGCCAAATCATCTTTTTTCTTATGCTGTGTAAAATGCGGTAGCCATTCATTCGACCTCTCCGTTAATAATTTCAAAGTGATGTTAATGCCTTCTTTTTTGCGGGACGCGTAAGTGGAAGTGTCTGTTGCGATATCCATCTCATTGCCATGTCCCTTGAGTTTATTGGCGGCCGACACAAAAATAATTTGGGTTTTCTCGTGCATAATAAAATATTGGGCAATCATGCCTTGTAAGGTTTTCATGCGGTTGGCAATCGGGCTAATTTGGTTTTCAATGACAATGTGGGTAAGGGTGGAGAGATGGTCTTTCAGTTCTTGGTCAAAGGCCTTGCGCATGGCGATACCGATTTGAATTAAATCCATATCATTGGCTTTTGCGCCGGTGACCGAGTTTAACATTTTGGCTTCCATAAAGGTCATAACCATGTTTAAGACCTCTTCTTTTTTTACATACCCATGCGGATTCGGAATAGTATAGTCGCCAATCAGTTTATGTAGGTCAATTAATTTCATCTTCTTTATTTTTTTCAGAGAGATGGTATTATTGGGCAAGAGCAGACCGGACTTTTTCGCATGCGCCGCACAATAATATTTTTGCTGGGCAAATTTAGCGACCTTTTTACATTCCGAACAGAGGGGGTCGATGCCACATAGATTGATGACATCCCATGCGATTATTTTAGCATGCGCAGTAGGTACTTGCGCAGTAGGTACTTGCATGTCCTTTTCCAGCAAGCAATAGGCTAAATTTTTAATCCCCACATCAATGCTTAATAACTTCATCTCTAAGCGTTAATATAATTTATATTTAATATTCTTTCTGATATAATTATGTCAACAGACCAAATAGATAAACTGTACTTGATGATTAAAACATTAGAAAAAAAAATAGACAAACAATCAAAAATGCTCCAAGAATTAAAAGATGAAAATATATTAATGCTTGAAAATACAACTAAAATGGGGAAACATATTGATTTTATTAATGCCACCTATGAAAAAATAAGCAAATCTTATTTGTTTCGGAATATATTTACTTGAATTGATTATTGAAATCATATACAATGTATCCGAAGAGTAAAAATGGTAATGGTGTCAGAAGCCACAGCATTGTATTATTTTTTTGACATATATAGTTTAATGATGAATATAAAAATCCAAATACAAGCGAAACAACTCCAATATTTCCCCAAGGAATATTTTTATGAGAGAAAAATGTATGAATTAAAAAAATAAACCAACAAAATAAAAATAATGCGGTGATAAAACAATTACTATTTTTCATATATATAATATTTTTATTTTTTTATTTTTTTATTTTTTTAGTTGGCTCGTGCCATACCATTATACAATAAATCGGATTGAGTGAAAACCGGCGTCACCATGCGGGATTGTAAAGTCACGTCCGATAAATATAAATTTTTTAAATCACTATCTTCATACCCATATCTTTTCGTCGTATCCAAACACGATTTATATAAATAGGGCGAATTAGTTGAGACCTGTTGTCCTGTGCCATATTGTACGGTATTGGCGCAACATTCGCCGCAGGCGCTCATCTGATTGTATTTAATAATTGCGTCCGCATTTTTCGTTAAATAGGTGCGGTATTGCCAGTTTGATTTAATCTGTGCTTCTTGGCGAATATAGTTATTGATAACCTCGCCTGGTTGCCAATTCGTAAAATTTCGCCCATCATTCATAATCGGCGGAAAATCCGGATGAATATTATTTGACCCTGCGTAACATGTTCCCCAGCTCATTTGTATATATATACTATAATAATATATATATACAATCATTTCATATATATTTACTTTTTAAGCAAGACTAATAGCTCAGGTTTTTTTAATCTTTTGACATCATCTTTTGTGGCCAAATTTTTATCTGATACAATTTTTCGCAAATCATCTACGCGCATTTGGTCATAACTTTCGCTTTTGGTCGCATCGGTTCCGACATTGAGTAAATTGACTAAATTCAAGGAGTCGTCCATTACTTCGATGATGGATGTATCGGCTTCGCTAGCACCTGCACCCTCTGTTGCCGCATCGCTAGCACCTGCATCTCTAGCACCTGCATCGCTTGCGCCCGCACCTGCTTCGCTAGCACTTGCGCCATAGATGTCACTTATTGACAATACTTCGAAAGCGATGGGCGGCAGTTGGTCTATTTCAATCTCATCTCTCCCAACATCCCCGTCCTCGCTCTCATCGCTATCCTCCGAATCACTGCTACTATCATCCGAATCACTCTCGTCTTCATCGTCGGAGACAACTATTTTTTGATTTTCTTTTTCTTTTTCTTTTTCCAAAACAAACTTTTTGGCCGCAAGGACTGCCTCCGGCGCTGCGAGATTCTCCATACACCCTCCGCTGCGAATGTCTTGCTGAACATTGGTAATAAAGGCAGTCAATACCCGATTTTGTTTTTCCACCGCAAATTTAATCTCATTTAAACGCGAATTAAAATAAACGAAAATGGCGCCGCAACACAACAAAGTAATGAAAATAGGGATTAGGTTACTGCCGCAAATATTTATCATTTGTTTGAATATATATTATATATTTTAAATAGTTATTGAACGAATATATTAAATGTCCAATTCTTTTAATGTCGCATTTGTTGTATTCACTATTTCGGTCGGATATTCTAAATCCTTCAAGACCTTAATGCCGCCCTTAATATAAGAAATACCTTTTTTCAATTTATAAGTATATTTAAAATCATCATTGGCCGTTTCAATATTCATATGGTAATTATGTATGTCTCGTTCTTTCTCTAAACGCCGGCATAAATCTAAGAAATGGGTTGTTAATACAAAATGAACATTGTCATATTTATTGAGATATTTCAGGTAGGCATAAGCACTGCTAATCGCTTCATACGGATTGGTGCCGGAATATAATTCATCAAAGACGCAAAAATGCCTTAAGTGTTTGCGTGGCTGGGCTACTTCACTTGCTTGCTCTTGGTCTTGGTCTATTTTCGTCAAAATATCTTTACACCTCTTCGCCTCCGCCTGAAATAAACTATCTCTCGCCGATGTATCGGGAATGTTGATATAACAATGAATCATATCGTAAGGCACGACGTTCGCTTTCTTGTAAAAGCCATAGCCCACTTGCTGCGAAATAATAATATTAAAAATAGTCGCTTTCAACAATGTGGTTTTCCCCGCTGCGTTCGGTCCCGTTATGATTAAATGCTTATCGATTTTATAGGTATTTTTCACCGGCTTCTCATTCACCAAGGAGGGAAAATAAGCATTCGTAAATTTCGTGGCTTTATTCTGTTTAAACTGGCACGTGTTCATGTGCTTCAATGAAATATTTTTGCGCATTCCGTTTAAGTTATCTAGGTAACCATTGAGACCAAAGGTGTATTGGAGGGTCTCGTGAAACTGCGTGTTTTTATACAATTGATAAAAGCATTTCATCGTATGGCCGATTTGCCCGACCTTTGTAATCTTTATTTTATTGGGGGTCACTTGGTTAAAATCTCTCAAGACGTAGTCGCAAATCTGCCGATGGTGAGCCATATTGACCAAAAAGGGTTCATACGATTTCAAACCTGCGCACTGGGCACTTAAGACATCCATATTTTTTATGGTACTGTCGAGATAATCTCTCACCAGAAAGAGTTGCTCATGTATTTTCGTCATATTTTTATAAAACTTCCGACATGACATGATGTTTTGATAAATTTGAATAATATAAAAGACACCCGAAGCGAGGACGTACATTATTTTTTCAAAACTTGCGTTCGATAAATCAAAGATTTGCCCGATTTGGTGTTTTTTGAACACGGTCTTCAAAAGTTCAATATATTTTTCAATCGTGATGGGCAAGCCGCGCAATTTAATAATAAGCAGGGGGAGAATTAAAAAAAAGATGGGCATCATGAGAGAAAACAAGGGCGCGGCCATATTGTACATGCTGAGACACTGTAAAAATTTCGCATTGTGGTTCAAAAAATGTAGTTTTTCCCATTCAATGAAACTGAATTTTTCGTGAAAACCCGTTTCGCCTTGAATTTCTTGCCAAACCGCATGTACTTGGGCTTGCCGCTCCGCAGATACCTCTCCGCTTGATTTCAGTTTATTCTTTAAAAGGGTTTGACTTTCTTTTAAAAAGGTCGTATCGGGTGTATAATATTTACTCCATAGGCGTATCGTTTTTTCACCAAAAATGGTCTCGGGATTAAACACATACTTATAGAGCGAGGCGGTCGGGTCTAGCGGCAATAATTCTAAATCATTTATGGTATGTTCTTCTAATTCCGCTTTTCTCTCTAAATACGCAATCGGTAACTGAAAAATATCATCCCCTTCTGTCGGCAAAGATTCTTCTTTGGGGTATAAGAACGAAGTCAAAATGTCATTTATCATTATTATTTGGAGAGAATAATAAGAATAAATTTGAACGTATAGGTATCACAATACAAGTTTATGTATCACAAGTTCAGGTCTCATCAAAGCGTCGCCCAATTCTCCGCCAACTCGGGAATCGTCGTGTGGTAATGTTGTTCGATTATTTTTAATTGCCGCATATCCCGCGAGGTCACAAAATTAATGCCCACGCCCTTGCGCCCCCACCGACCGCTGCGCCCAATCCGATGTAAATACGTATGAACGCAATTTGGCAAATCGAAATTAATAACTGTACTAACCTGTTGAACATCTAGCCCACGCGCGGTCACATTCGACGAAATCAACACTCGATGTTTCCCGCTTTTAAATTCTTCGTAATTGCGTAAGCGCTCTTCCTTCTCCATCCCGCTATGAATTTGACAGACCGGATAATTATCGCTATTCATCGCCACGTAGAGGTCATTGACTCGTTTCACGCTATTACAGTAAATAATCGATTGACTTACAGTTAGAGAACTGTATATATCCTTTAAAGTATCGTATTTGACCTCATCATTATCCAGCGCCACATAAAACTGGCGGATGCCTTCCAAGGTGAGTTGCTCATTCTTCACCAATATTTTCACCGGATTACGCATAAATTTATCCGTTAAGGTATTCAGCTCGGTCGGCATGGTCGCACTAAATAAGGCCACCTGAATCGTCGAGGGCATATACTGAAAAATATTATACACTTGGTCTTTAAACCCGGCAGACAATAATTCATCCGCTTCGTCGATAATCAGTATTTTAAAATGCGTGGCAGAGAGGCGCTTGCGTTTCAGCATGTCGTGAATACGCCCCGGACAGCCAATCACCACTTGGGGTGTTTTATCTCTCAACAATTGAATATTATCATCGGTCGAAGTGCCACCAATCAAGAGTTGTGTACAAAGGTCCGGGAACAGCCCGCCAATCGAGTCAATAACCTTTTTCGTTTGAATCGATAACTCTCGAGTGGGTGAGAGAATCATCGCTTGCGTCACATTTTTCGTCGTGTCAATTAATTCTAAGGCGCTGATAGAAAAACAGGCGGTCTTGCCGGTACCCGACTGGGCTTGCGCAATGACATCGCGCTTCGCAAAAAGCGGCAGGATGGCTTTACGCTGTATCGGGCTCGGTTTTTCAAAACCATTCGCATAAATGCCGCGCAGCAACAAGGTTTTCGCATTTAAATCTTCCCAATCATTTATTTCTCTCATGTCATTATTTATTGGTTCACTATTTATCTGTTCATTACGTACAATTTCATCTGCCATAATATACTGTTAGTATTTGGTTTTACGTTTAAGTATTATTTATAAAATTGATATAAATATAGATTTTTATTATAGGTAAGCATAATATAATATGGCTGCTTGTATAATGTATACGCGCACTGATTATGACCGCATCAAAAAGGAAGGTTTTAATTATACATTGCCAGCAGAAACGCTTGAGGCGATAAAAAAAATTGCCTCCAATGTAGGTGCGCCAGAATACATTAAAACGCCGCATTTTGATAAACGCACGCATAAGCCGCGCATTCATATAAAAGAAGTCACGGACGCCGAATGGGATTCCATCCGGAATTTTAAAACAACCGTCTTGGAAAAGAAGAAGGGGGTGGAATTATCCATTGATAAAATTCGCAAACATTTGAATAAAATGACCGATAAAACGTACGACACCTTGCTCACGCAGATTCGGGCCGAAATTGATTTGATTGTTGGGTTGGAAATAAACGAGGAAGAATTACTACTCGAATTAAACAAAATCGGTGATGCGATATTTGACATTGCCAGCGGGAACCGTTTTTATTCCAGTATGTATGCGGCGCTCTATAACGAATTGATGACCAAGTATGAATTTATGAAGACGATTTTGACGGCCAAACTAAATACCGATGTGCATATTTTCAATGATTTTGCCTATTGTAGCCCCGACAAGGATTATGACAAGTTTTGTTTTAATAATAAAACGAATGAAAAGCGCCGGGCCTTGGGTTTATTTTATGTCAATTTGATGCTTCAAAAAATCATCCCCAAGGCAAAAATAATCGACATGATTAACGAATTACAGGCGAATTTGGACGACTACATCAAAAAAGAGAATAGCGTAAATATTGCGGAAGAATTGTCCGAATTGCTGTATGGTTTAATCACGACGGGAATGAGCGAACTGAAGACGGAAAAAAATGAATGGGCGAGTATAGTCGGACATATTACGGCGATTAGTATCCTGAAGGCCAAATCCGAACCCAGTATTTCGAATAAAACCATTTTCAAGCATATGGATATGCTGATGGAAATCAATAAGCCTGTAAAAAAGTAAGTATAAAAAAATAAGCATAAAAAGTATTTAAATATTATTTAACAGTACGATTAAATGGAAAATATTAATTTTTCTCTCAACGAGATAGAAATTAATAAGGATGAATTTGACGAAAATGAATATCTAAAATTAGATGAAGATGATATCGAAGCACTTAAACTCTATTATAACGAGAAATATACGATTAAAGGGCTCTTACAAATATTACAGTATTATGGGGTATCCAAAGGGAAAATGGTAAAGGATGAAATGCTACAGGTCTTGCTTTTCTTTGAAACAGACCCGCAGAATAAAGATATCGTAGAGCGGCGCATGCGCTTATGGCGCAATATTCAAGAACTAAAAACGGATGTTTATTTTAGTAAGTACATTCTGTTCTAGTTTTTTAAGTATAGTATATTATAAAAACATATATATGTATTATAATATGGTAAAATCAGTACTAGACACTACCGTGACCTATAGTGAAAGTGCCAAAATTGATTCGGATGATTTAGACTATGAAGCGAATTTATATGAAACGGTTATTTATGACAAGGATATAATATTCGCCTTAGGGAAAGCCAAGTATACGTATATTGACAATAATATTATCTATTACTCTATCTATTTGGTCGAGCAGGATGATATCACGATGCAAATCGGCGTCTATGAAATTTTGGCCAGCGACCAGGCGAATATCTTTGATACGGATGGCGATATCGATTTGAATAAATTTGATAAACCGCTTTTATTTGCTTTTGCGTATGAGAAAATTCATGGAGAAGCATCGGTTACACAAGCAAGCAAAGCGGACGCATCGGTTCCACAAGCAAGCAAAGCATCTGTTCCACAAGCAGACGCATCGGTTCCACAAGCAAGCAAAGCATCTGTTCCAAAAGCTAATTCAAAAGCACCTCTTAAAAAAGGGAAGTGGATTAAAGAATTTATGGGCAGCGATAAATATGATATTATCGATACACCTTATGACGGTGATTGTTTTTTTTCCACGATACAGTTAGCTTTAGCCGAAAACGACCAAACGTATTCAATTCATGACATGCGCGACCAGCTGGCCGATAATGCCACCGAAGAATTATTTCAAAATTATAAATTGCTTTATGATGATTTTGTAAGCAATGAAATAAATCTCACGCGAGAGATAAAAAATGTAACCAAACGGCACAATGATTTAGAGGCGACCTTGAAGAAAACCAAGGACCATCATTTATCCGCGAGTTTTCGCAAACAGTCCGCCGAAATAGAAAAAATACATACAGGCTTAAAAAAGGAACGCAAAGAAGTCCGCGAAGCACTGGCCGAGTTTGCTTTTATGCAAGGGGTTGACAATCTCTCGATGCTAAAATTAAAAATGAAAACAAATGAGTATTGGGCCGACACTTGGGCTATTTCCACCCTCGAGCGGGAACTGAATATTAAAATCATTATCTTTTCCGAATTAAATTATCGAGAGAATGATGTTATTAATGTTTTACAATGCGGGCATTTAAATGATAGGGTATTAGAAGAGCGGGGCATTTTTGAACCCTCCTTCTATGTCTTGGCGGCATATCACGGGGGCGCGCATTACCAGATTATTACCTATAATAATATGAAGTCTTTTTCGTTTGAAGAATTGCCTGAAGAAATTAAACACTTGGTGGCTGAAAAATGTCTCGAAAAGATAGCTGGTCCTTATAGTCTTATTCCGGAATTTACCACATATGCTTTACAGGTGAAAACCGAGCCGATTATTATCTCGAGCGACAAAGAAGCATCGGCATCATTGCACGAGCCTTTGGCACAGCCTTTGCACGAGCCTTTGGCAGAGCCTTTGCCTGAACTCTCTTCTGATTTATACGATAGCGGCACGGTCTTGCGCTTTTATAGCCAATCGCCCGACAAACCCAAACCCGGCAAAGGGACCGGCGAAATACTCGGCCCAGAAGGCGCCGAGGCGTATGCCGACCTCGCCCGCATGCCCCAGTGGCGCAAAAAATTAGCCAACTTCTGGCCGGCCGAGTTTAAACTCGATAGCCACCGATGGCTCACCGTCGAACATTATTACCAAGCGGCGAAATTTAAACGCAATAATAAAGAATTCTATATACAGTTTTCGCTGGATACACCGAATTCCTCAATGGCTAAAGATGTGGCGTTGGCGAAAGCAGCCGGCGGCAAATCTGGGAAATTTAAAGGGGAACTGGTGCGGCCCAAAAATGTTACAATCGACCCGGATTTCTTTTTAAAACCTAAGGGGGCTAAATTCTCCCGCGGAGAGATTGAAATGGAGGAGGCCATCAGGGCTAAATTCTCTCAACATCCAGAATTAAAACAACTTTTAGTGGCCACCAAAAAGGCTAAATTAGAACATATCCGCCGCGGCGCACCGGCCGAAGTAGTGAATGATTTGATGCGGGTGAGACGGGAATTGAAAGAGGCCTCCGCTTAATTAGGTACATATTTTTTACTTCCTCCTTCGCGTCCGCTTGCTCTTTGTGCTGCGCTTGGTCCTGCTCTTTGTGCTGCGCTTGGTCCTGCTGCGCTTGCTTTTTGTTTTTCTTCGTCGGCCGCCATAATATGGGCCATTTCCTGGAATATGTCTTCCTTTTCCGACAGTGGCATCCTTTAAGCCTTGTGCGTAAGCTTTTTCGATTTGGGACGCAGTTCGTCGTTCAGCATCCGCTAGCTCTGCTACTCTATCCCTCTTTTTTCTCTCTTCGTAAGTACCAGACATATATATTATCCAAATATTTTTCATCCATATATGGCTAAAAGTTTTACCCAATCGCCACATTCTACGGTATTATACAGAGTTAATCCCATTATTTTTACTAATTGTAGCGGATTATACCCCTGTAAGGTGAGTATATTTGTCAGCCCTTGTTTTAGTCTACTAAAAAACCATCTCTCGATATAAAATAAGGATTGAGTGCCAAAATAACGCGGACTGCTTTTTCTTAAATCAAACCCGAGCGTACCATTTACTTCCAAGATATAAAAATATTTCCCCTCCAACAAGGATGGTAAATCTCGGTATTTAATATCATAACGACCCATATTAAAGTTGGGTATATGTTTACTAATATTCGTTATCACCGCATTCAATGCGGGTGTCGTCAAATGCGTTATATCTTCGCACGTCACATTACCATAACAGCTGGTCATTATCTCACTCTGGCTTGATTTTTTTAAAACCATAGCTACAATATGATTGTTCTCATATAAGATGGTAATTTCATTTTGATAAGGAACAAAGGTTTGAACCATCGTTTCCGCCGAATTACTATTTTTTATATATTCTTTTGCCTCATCTCTGTTCTTAATCATTTTTACCCCTTTTCCATTTTTGCTACATTTGACGGGTTTAAATATAACCGGATACTTATAGCTGTCTGTATTTTTCCACATAGTCATTCGGGGAATATAGTTCGCAGGAATAGCCGATAAGAGTGTATATTTGTTTTCTTTGGGGTCATAGGGATTTACATTCAAAAATAATATCCAATTAAGTAAAAATATAATGAAGATAGCAGTATAAATTTTTATTTTCGTTATTTTTTTTAACAGTATACTAAACCAAAGTAAGGTTATAAATATAATTATTATTTCGTGCATTATATATATATATTACATAGAATGAACTTCGGCGCTTCCATGGACACCTTAATGAAACCTTTTCTAAACCGCTTCGGTACCTGTGGCAATCCATCGCCGTTGTCCAAAGAGGACCAAAAAAGCTATCAAGCCATTCTCGTGTCGCTCTATCAAGATATTTATGCCGCCAATGAAACCATTTTTAAAACCGGTTGCTTCCAAAGCCAAGTGCTAAAAGTCAAGAGCGAATTTAAACAGCCCTCCGATAAAGATTCCCGCTATTTTCCTGCGCATATTCAGAAGTACGTGACTGCCGAGGAACATTGCCAACTTATTTTTACCTGTGGGAATGTTGGCCAACGAGAGATTACTATTATTTTCACTTTATTTAACGAGGAACAATTAAAACAACTCAATTTTTATACGCAATATGTCCGAATGATGTACATCTGGCTTCATATTTGTGCGCAGTATGCCGATAAAGCCTGTACCGAAACCTTGAATGTGTTTATTTATCCGACACCGTTCACGAAAATGTTGCCGACCAGTCCGGCCACCATCATTGGTCCCGAGCATATCAACACGGCCTTTACGGCGGCCTGTGCGAAAAAGGGCCAGATTCTTATCTTCCGCGAAGAAGAGTGGTTTAAGGTCTTTATTCACGAAACGTTTCATTCGTACGGCCTCGATTTTGCCACGAAGGAACATAGCGAGCTGAAAAATAGTTTGCGTGCGCTTTTTCACATCAATAGCGATTTTGCGATTTATGAAGCCTATACTGAATCGTGGGCCCGCATCATCAATTGCGTCTTTTGTAGCTTCAATGCTTTGCCGGCCAATAACCGGAAAAATAAGAAAGAATTTCTGGCGAACCTGAATTTTTGTTTGGAAATGGAGAGAATGTTTGCCTTGTATCAATGTATTAAGGTCTTGGGGTTTATGGGGTTACACTATGAAGATTTACACACCGCAGACAAGCGTCATTTATACAAGGAAAATACGCATGTATTTGCCTACTATATTCTCTCCGCTATATTTTTAAATAATCATCAAGAGTTTCTGCTCTGGTGTAAAAAAAACAATACGCACTTATTGAAATTTAATGGGGCATTTGAAGCCTTTGGCGATTATATCGCGGCCAATTATAAGTGTATCTCTCTGTTAAATAATTTGAGCCAGATGGGTACCTTAAATAAACAGGTAAAAAAAGGCAAGAATAAGGTGCTAATGAATACGACGCGAATGTCGATTATACACACGATTTGATATATATGATTATGGATAATGACATTAAAACATTTTATTATGTATATGCAAAGCGCAATGGATAATGGACCTATAAATAATGGACCCGTATATAATGAACCCGTGCCGATGGACCTAGACCCACCCATCTCTCACAAGAAAAAGGCCAAAGAGGAATTTATCATGCCGACCAAAGAGACTTATAGTTTGCTCTTATCCCACAACTACACTATTAAGCAACTCAAAGAAATCGCCGCGCACCATAAAATAAAAATAAGCAGTAGTTTGGTCAAAGCCGAAATCGTCACCAAAATTTATAATTATTTCAAGCACTTTGACAATGCGGTGGTGATACAACATGCCTGGCGGCGCTACCTATTTAAGCAATACAATAAATTGCGCGGTCCTGCCCGTTTCAACCGCAGCTTATGTGTGAATGAAACCGATTTTTTCACCATGGATAACCTCACTGATATTCCCTATGTCCAATTCTTTAGTTTTCACGATAGTGACAATATGATTTATGGTTGCGATATTATGTCTATCTATACTTTATTCCAGAAAGGCTTTGATACAAAAATTGCCAATCCTTATAACCGCAATGTATTCGGCAAAAATATTAAAAAGAATATGATGAAATTAATTTGGCTGAGTAAGTTGTTTAAAGAAGAGATGAATTTTAAGGCCAATGAACCCGAGGTAGTACAGCAGAACATTAGTGGGCGGGTTGCGGCGCTTTTTCACGAGATTGATATTTTAGGCAATTATACGAACCATCAATGGTTTTTAGCTCTCGGGCATTCGGGTGTGGTGCGTTTTATGGTCGAGTTGAATGATATTTGGAGCTACCGCGCAAATTTAAGCGACCAAGTGAAACGAGATATATGCCCCAACCATCGTGACCTATTTAGGGCGATGTATATGATTGACATGCGCATAGTGCCACTAGCCATGGTCCAAGACATGGCTTTAATTGCGATGGAAATGTTAATCCGCGATGGAATCAATCACGATAGCCGGTGCTTAGGTGCGAATTATGTGCTTTGTGCTTTGACTTTAGTGAGTACGGAGGCAGCGACGGCTTTACCGTGGTTATTTCAGTCGGTTTTCTAATAAAAAAAATTATTATATAGATATTTTATATAATAATGAAGAGACGCGGCGGCAAATCAGCGAATATGTATGTGATGTTTGCACTTTTGGCAGTTTTATTTGTATCTTTAGGCTATTTATCGATGCAGAAAGGGAGAGAAGGGATGGTGGGCCACCCTAGGGCGAACAAGGCTGGGTTTCGAGGCGGACGCGAAGGCATGGAAGTGAAAGAGAAGAAAGAAGCTGCGATGCCCGCAATGCCACCAGCGGTAGCGGCCGCAATAGAGGCAGCTAAAGCTGCATGATGATAAAATACACGTTTGAAAAATGAAAACCTTTAGCAACATTAAATTATATTATCTAATAGCATCACAAATTAAATAATATAATGCGTTAAATCACTTAAATAAATCTTATTATAGTAGAATATAACAGTATGGCCAAATCAACCAAGTCCGAAAGTGCTCCCGCTCAAGTTGCTGCCCCCGCTACACCCAAGGCCGAAAAGGCGCCTAAGGCCCCCAAGGCCGAAAAGGCTGAAAAGGTCGTAGTCCCCAAGGCCGAAAAGGTCGAGAAGGTCGTGGTTCCCGTAGAGCCCGCCACACCTAAGGCCCCCAAGGCCAAGAAGGCAGCTGCCCCCAAGACCCCCGTGGTTGCCGCTGCCGCTGTCACAGTGCCCGTGGCCGTTGAAGGTGTTGTTGTCGAAACCGCCTCAGTTACTAGCGAGTTTACGGATTTCATGACCAAGCTCCAGCAGCTCGGCGCAGTCGTTTCATCCCTCAAGTCTGAGTTCCGCTCCCTGGAGAAGAAGGCCTCGCGTGAGCTGAAGACCGCCGCCAAGGCGAGCCACAGGCGCAAGCGCAAGACCGGCAATCGTTCCCCTTCCGGGTTTGTCAAGCCGACCCTGATTAGTGACGAGTTGGCCGTTTTTCTGGGCAAGGGTAAGGGTACACAGATGGCTCGTACCGAAGTGACCCGTGAAATCAACGCTTATATCCGCGCCAACCAGCTTCAGGATAAGACGAACGGTCGCCGTATCAATGCCGATACCAACTTGGCCTCGTTGCTCAAGCTTAACAGCGGTGAGGAATTGACTTACTTCAATCTCCAGCGCTACATGAGCCCCCACTTTGCCAAGAGCGTGGCTGTTGCCCCTGCCGTTGTTGCTTAAACTTTGTATTGGCTAAAGCTTATACTTGCTAAAGCTTATACTTGCTAAAGCTTATACTTGCTAAAGCTTATACTTGCTAAAGCTTATACTTGCTAAAGCTTATACTTGCTAAAG
>Ga0114974_10000350_pt1 | contig 39268 bp, 34 predicted proteins | sample S_130206_EF_Meta_FD_87318 | JGI IMG/M metagenome (GOLD analysis project Ga0114974, IMG submission 87318) | Freshwater microbial communities from Lake Simoncouche, Canada to study carbon cycling - S_130206_EF_MetaG | ecosystem: Environmental > Aquatic > Freshwater > Lake | place: Lake... | reverse complement strand
GACAGCATCCAACGCTATCTACATCCCGGTAATCGCCGATATAGTTTTTGCAATTGGGCTGCCCGCCTCTGCACTTTTTTCTATATACACGCTTTTGCTTTTGTTTTTGCTCCATATCAAATTACATTATTTGATATAAAGTTATAGGAATCAATTTTTTATTATTTTGTTTTTTCTAGAGGAATTTCGTTGTTAGTTGAATTTTTTTCTTCTATTTTTTGTAGTGCGTATTGCCCACAAGGACCACAATGGTCTTCATTTGATAAATCTACTTTTTTATTCGTTTTAATATTGCAGTAATCTATATTCCATCTTCCCACTGGTTTTGGTAACTCCTTAGGAAGCATTTTTTTTATAATTGTTGTTAGATATTTCATAATATATAACAACTGTTGTTATTTTTAAGCATTTTTATTTTATTTTATAAAATGAGTGTTTAATGTTTGCGGTGCTTGCGAGTCTTGCCACCAATCTTGGGGACAAAGCTAGAGAAACCCTTTCTCTTGGAGTAACGGTTTTGGGCAGCCCATAATCCAAAAGGCACTAAAGCAGTGCTGAGGACTTGGCCCCAGTATCCGCCTCTCTTGGTGCGGCGTCTCTTGCCACCATTCATGTTGCCAGCACTTTGGGGTAAAGATGCAGGAATTCTGGTGTTTTGGCCTTGAAGACCAACAATCTCATTACCGTTGGGCAAGTTGGCTCCCTTAAACACATTGTCGTATTGCTGGTCACCAGTTCCAACAGTTGCCTTAACAAAACTGGCTGCGCTAGAATATTGACCAGGGGAAGCAGCGGCTTGTCCTCCACGGCGTTTACGGCGTCTGCCACCGGCTAAAGCCATGGAAGCGGACCTGGCTCTGCTTCTAGAAAGATTCAAGCTTTGCTTTCTCTTACGGGAACCGCCAGTTGTTCCGGAGCTAGTTGTCAAAGGATTAGTCATTGAACTTGTAGTGCTCATTATATAGAATAATGAGAAAAAATATTAAAAGATTTTTGAAATCAAACTTTTATTACGCAACATTAAAACCAATAAAGTTAAAATTGCTAAAATCATTACAAAAATTAAAAACACAAGAAACAATGTAAGATAAATATATGGTTTAACAAAATCAAGTATCATTTGAATTATTGGACTACAAAAGGTCTTCAATTCAGTTTTTATGTCTTCTCTCTTTAATATGTCTAAACATTGTTGAATAATTGGCTCCTTCATAATTAATTAACAAATATATAATTTACTTACAGAATTTTTTGAATATTTTTGCGTGTTATTGTAGTATAATTTTTCTTAAGAACAACTAATGGAGAATATTTTTCAACCGAATGACAAGTTTGATTTTTCTTTTTTGTCTTTAGCACATCCCACTGGAATCCAAGGAGGAGCATACTTTACAAAAATACAAATGCACAACAAACCTCTTTACATTGAGACTCCAAAATCTTTAACAAGACAAGGGTTTGTTAAGAACGGAAAAAAGATTTATTGTGATTTAATGTTTGATAACAATGACCAAGAATTCATACATTGGCTAGAAAGCCTTGAAAATAAATGCCAAGAGTTAATACACAGCAAAGGTGACTCATGGTTTGAAAGCAAACTGGAAATAAATGACATTGAGAGTGCATTTTCATCTCCTATAAGAATATACAAGTCTGGAAAATATTATTTAGTAAGAGTTAACGTTAAAGTTAATTACAATACAAATATACCTAGCATTAAAATTTACAACGAAAATGAAAACCCTATTACCATAGATGATGTCACAACGGAGAACTATATGATATCTATTTTAGAAATTCAGGGTATAAAATTTACAAGCAGAAATTTTCAAATTGAAATGGAATTAAAACAAGCCATGGTGTTAAGCACCGAAAAAATCTTTGAAAGTTGTTTGATTAAGACAAGTTTAAAAACTAGTAAGCCTCAAGAAACGCAAATAGAAAATATAGTTTTTAAAGCAAACACTATGGAAAATTTAGAAGAACCGGAACAAATTTTAGAACATGAATCTGTTTTAGAAAGTCAAGCAGTTGTTGCTGAACCAAAACTATTTAGTGAAAACTCCAACATTGAGGAATCTCAAAAACCGGATATTGTTGAAAGTGTAGAAAACAAACCAGAAGAAAATTTGAAAAACGAAGACAGCTTGGAATTAAATTTAACAGAGGTAAATCTTGATTCCGATTTAGATAATTTAGAAATAATTACCTTGAAAAAACCAAATCAAGTTTATTATGAAATTTACAAAACTGCAAGGAAAAAGGCCAAGGATGCAAAAAGAACCGCTATCATGGCTTTTTTGGAAGCTAAGAATATTAAGAAAACTTATATGTTGGATGATTTAGATGATAGTGAAGATAGTGAAGATAGCGATATGGATATTGAGGATATGTCCGAAGAAGATTTAGATAGCGATTTAGAAAAAGAAACATCGGAGGATTAAATGTTTAGAATAAAGTTAATTAAACTGTATTGAAAAAAATATTTTATCGGGTAATTTTATATAATGAGCAGCACTTTAAAAAAGCTATGGTCCGATTATGGTATTGGCGCTCTTGTCGTCTTATTGATAGTTGCGTATGGTGTTAGTGTTTTCGCAAAATACTTAACTTCCAAGGGCATGTATGGGTCAGAATCAATGGACTCAAACATCAACTCCGCTTATGCTGGAGCTGGTTCAGGAAGGGGCTCTGCTCCTTCAGGCCCTCGCCCTTCTGAGGCTTTAGGCCAAAACGAGGTTTTTGCCTCTGTTAAGGGAATTGCGACTCCCAACATTGGCGTCCCTACTTCCTGCTCCAAGTCCAACATCCAAAATCCTTCTGATTTGTTGCCCAAAGACACCAACGGTGAGTGGGCTCAATTGAATCCCTCTGGAAAAGGTGAGCTTGCCAACATCAACTTGTTGAAGGCTGGCTACCACATTGGTATTGATACCATCGGCCAAACCTTGAGAAACGCCAACTTGCAAATCCGCTCCGAGCCCCCTAACCCTCAGCTTTACGTGGGCCCCTGGAATCTTTCCACCATTGAGCCAGATTTCATGCGCCCTCCTCTTGAGTTGGGTGCCGGTCCTCAATAAATTTGTATTTCATAACTTTTGACATTATTCAACATTTAAAATATATAATAACACCATATTATATGTTTAATAATTTATGGAAAAGTGAAATTTTAACCTATATAATAATTGGAGCTATTCTACTTATATGTCTCAAAATTTACTCTGAATCAGAATTATTTGGATTAAAATGCGTCATATCTAGTGTAGATGGAAATAAATATTGCGTGAGAGATAGAACGCAGATAAACGAAGCCGCCGATTTATTGGCACAAGCTACCAAAAAGTGCAAAGAACTTGTTAGTTACGTCGGGAAAAAATACACTGATGATCCTGATGTTAAACGCCTAGTAGAAGGATTTAATCCTCAGAAAATCTCCGAAACTCTTCCAACAAGTGAATTGACTGCTTATAGTGAGAATAAAGGAGAGAAACTAGCTTTTTGTTTAAGCAAATCAAAAAATAGTGTCACTCTAATTGACATTAATACCCTTACGTTTGTTGCATTACATGAATTGGCTCACATAATGACAAAATCTGTTGGACATAAACAAGAATTTTGGCAGAATTTCAAGTTCTTGTTGGAAAATGCAAAGGCAGCCAATATTTATCAACCTGTTGATTATAAAAAGAACCCACAGGGTTATTGTGGTATGACAATAACCGACAACCCATATTATGATTTGTAATTATATATTTTAATAACATAATATATATAATTAATGGCTGAAGGATATAATGGTATATGTCCTCCAAATAATAATATTATTTCTCATTTTAAAGGATTAATAGATGAGGATAATGCTGCAAAGACCGAGTTATTTTTGAATAATTTAAAAAAAAATTTTTTAAGCAATTATCTTTTTGAGAGAAACTCTTCTTTAGGATATGCGTGCGAAAATGAAAAATTTAATGCTGCATTGAAATTGATTGCAATTGGATTGAGTGAACCAGAAGAAGTGAATTTAGGTGAAGCGGATACTTATGGAAGAACACCATTAATATTCTGTTGTAGTAGTGAAGATGAAATGGCAGTTGTGGTTGTAAAAGAATTGTTAAAAGGTGACTGCAAACCACGTGCAACATATGGCGATCAAAAATCTGCACTAATGCGTGCGTGTGATTATAAAGAAGACGCAAGTTTATTAATACTTAATGAATTATTAGACTTTGATTATAATCTAGGTTTTCAAGTAGATAGTCGGGAAGAAAGTGGTCTTATCTATTTGTTTGATTATCGTAGTAATCAAGATAAACAGTTTTTCTTGCATAACAAATTATATATTAAAGTTGCAGTAAAATATTTAAAATTATATTATATTAACAATCCGGAGGATAATAACTTTAAACAAATTATGAATTTAATTTGTAATGATGCAGAGGTAAGAAAGGCATTTAGCAGTCCACTACTTAAAGTGTCAATACCGGGAAGTAAACAAGGAATTGACTTGAATACTTACTGTTTAGCCCCTATGCCAGCAACCGAGTTTGCAATTGTTCCACCAGTAGCATCAATAGAATCAGTTCCTAAAACTCGCAGAAGATTGGAGCTTGATATTCCAGAAGCCGAAGAGCTTCCTGTTGGTGTAGAAATCCATGAAAGAAGGGTTAGTCCCGGCGGAAGATGGGTTTCTGAAGAACAGGCACAAAGATATGTAAGACTTTATCCTCCTGGAAAAGGTCCTAATGACGGTCCTGGAGGTGGCCCAGCTGGCGGAAAAAAACGCAACACAATAAAAAAGAATAAAAAATCCAAACTCAATAAAAAAACAAGACGACAGAGACGCTAACAATAATATAATTAAAACATTTAATTTAGTATTTTAATTATAAAGCGAAACTATTCTCTCAAAAAAATTGCAATAATAGGAAAATTATATAAAATAATACCAAGAGTATATATATGACAACAAATCACAATTCAATTTATAAAGTGCACCATTTAATAGATAAAGAAACAACCAAGGCAATATATGTGTTTTATGGAAATAATTTAGATGTTCCAAATCCAGAGGAACTATTTAAGAGAGACCCAAGAAACGCAGCATTTATAGACCCAAGCACAAAACTGCCAATATTTAATGATTCTGAACTAGCAAAAATTCAAAGCAGCACCACCCCAATTGATGTAATGTTTCTTAAACAACAAATTCACTTTGATGATTCAATTGCTGCCATAAAATTAAAACTCGTTGAAACAAATTCAAATGCTTTTTCAATAGAACAAATTTACTTGTTCTGTATGAAAAGAGAGATGCTTAATGCTACAAATATATACCAAACTCTTACGCAAAAAAATAGGTTGGAATTAACAAAGATAAGATTGGACCAGTTCTTTTTGAATGTTCATGATGAAACTGGTAATTCAATTGTCTCTCAATTACCTATTAAAGAAACATACACTTATGATGATCTTTTGGAATTGAATTTAGCAAATAAGTCATTAATAGTTTCCAAAGTCTTGGGGCAAAAATTTTTTATAATTGAAAATGAATATCCATTTGTATGCAATCCCTTTGATGTTGTAGCTTATGATCCATTTATTGAAAAAGCTGCTAGAAAATCTCTCACCACATTAAATAGCCATTTATTATTAAACAATGGCGGAATAGTTGATAATAACATTTATTTATGTTTGGCCGAAGATGTTTTGCTCAAGGCTAAGGAAAAGGGTCTTCCCGAAGACATTACAACAACTATATATTATCCATTTTTGCAAAAGCATGAAATAAATTCATATGATGAATTGCAAGACAAGAAATATTCTCTCATTGATGAAAATAAAAAGCTCCTAACAAAGAATACATTGGACACTTTTGAAAGCATCAACATGTTTTATGACGTTTATAAGTACAGAAAAGAAACTGCAAAATATAAATATAAAAGCACTGGAATACAATTTATCAAGTTTTCTATTTGCCCAGAGTTTTCAATTAAAATTCCATTGGACGTAATATTTAAAATTATACACGCAACAGAAGCAAATCCTCTCATAAAATATAACCCATCAGTCAAGCTAGAAAAAGTATATCGTCTTTATGCGGATAAGATATCAACAGATGGGCGTAAAATCCCTTTCCTCACAAAATCTAATATATTCAAGCTAATGAGGGATATTGGAAAAACAAAATCAGTTACAGTTTATATTGATAGCGTTGCGGATGCTTCTCTCTTGACATGCGAGTTTGAAGAGAATGGAAATATATCCATATCTGGTGATTTTGATAAGATAGTGAGTGTTGCAGACATTGATTCAATTATTAAAGCTAATGTAAATCCAATCATTCAAGAGGTTAAAAATTACTTAGAGCAAAGTGGATACACAATTCAGTTATACGAGAGTATATATAATGACAATGTGTCGGTTAAACAATTGAATTATCAATCAAATATTGAAATTACAAAGCCAATTAAAATAAATGATTTTATTGGGTGCATAACAAGTGCTTTTGTAATTGAAACAAAAGATATAAAAGCCAAGACAGGCATTAACATGAGATTTAAACGTGTTTCAAATTTTAATAAGTTTACAAGTCAAGAAGCGTTTGTTATTGAACAAGCGAATCAAAAAGATGGATTAAAAGGAGATGAAATAGTTTTGGCATTAATAGAAAACTATAGAATGAATGAAGGTGACGCTCGCAGTTTAGTTGCCAAATTGGCTAGTGAATTGCAAGTAGAACGTGGAGTAAAAAGGAGAGACATTGAAATTAAATCAAATCCTGGGTTCAAAACAACAATTAAATTAAACAGCATAACTAGTACCATAACTATAAATGTAGAGAATATTAATGATGTATATTATTTAGAGACTATACCCATTTATTTAGACTCATTTATTCGTTTAACTCAAGATAAAGCTAGCACAGTTGTTCCAACAAAAAGAATTAACTCATTGTGCTCTACAGATGAGAGAGAAGAAGTGGTTATAGAAGATATAATAGCACCGGTTGAAGAGGCGTTTCCAGAACAAGAAATTCCAGTTGTTGAAAGCGATGACATGGATTTTGAAGACTTCAGCGAATATGTTAAAGGTGTAGAAGAACTTAAAGAGCCAAAAGTGAAAAGTGCGTTGGATTTGATTTATGGAGATGAAGATGATTATGAAGACGAGGAAGAGCCAAGTGGTCATGGTATAAAAGGCGGACAATCATCATCAGACTCTGGTGAGCTTATTGAAGATATGAAGTTGCCTAGCAGCTCTGACGAAGAACCCACACCACCACCCCCTCCTAAGAAAACTAAAAAACAAGTAACTGTTGTAGAAGCTCCAAAACCAAAATTTAAACTTCAAGAACCAGAAGAAGAGGAGACTGTGAGAGACATTGTTGGTATGCGTCTTAAAAATCCATCACCATTTGCATCTAAAATGTATGAATTAGACCCGGTTCTATTTTTAAAGGAAGATAAAGGCAAGTTTGCCAGATATTCACGGGCTTGTCCATCATCAGCAATGAGACAACCCGTTTTAATTACAGAAGAAGAAATGCAAGAAATGAAAAATGAAAATTATGAAAAAGTTATTAATAAATATGGAAAGGAAAAATTTGAGGCATTCCCCAAAGAGAAACAGGATGAAATACTTAAAGCGGAAAGTTTTTTGAGAGATGAAGATGTCATTAAGTATGGTTCAACGCCTGATAAAAAATATTATTATACTTGCCCCAGATACTGGTGTTTGAAAACGAATAGACCAATTGACCCGTCTGAGATGGTTGATGTATTAGATAAAAAGACTGGAAAAATGGTAAAGCGTCATCCAACGTGTGGTGGAATAATTTCAGAGGATGAAACAGAAGTGAAAAATGATGGAAATTATGTATATGAATTTTTTGATGCAGTTGAACATGGTTCAAGAGAAAAATATAAAAAACATTATCCAGGATTTTTGTCTAGCAAGAAACATCCAGATGGTTTATGCCTTCCTTGCTGCTTTTCAAAATGGAATACTCCTGGACACATTGGAAGACGCAAAGAATGTGCCGAACATGATGCTGAAAAAGAGGAAAAGTTTGACGCAGAAAAGAAGAAACAATCTGAAAAATCAAAACAAAAAAATGATGACGAAGAGGTGGTTGAGAAGGATAATTATGTAAAAGGTCCAGAAAAATTCCCATTAGATTCAGGTCGTTGGGGTTATTTACCAGTTAGCATTCAAAACTTTTTTCAAGAAGCAAGTTCATCTTGTCAAATTAGCAAAACAAATACAAACATTAAACCAAACCATACATGTCTTTTGAGACACGGTGTTGAATTTAGTAATAAACAGTCTTTTATTGCTTGCATAGCAGATGCAAAATATTACGCTGAAACTATGAATATTCCTAGCATAGCTGATATGAAAAAAATTATTATAGACTCGTTGAATCTTGATGACTATATTACATATCAAAATGGAAATAATGTAGAAGGATTTATGGTTAATGATAATGCCATTTTAGACAAGGTTGATGTTAAAAAGTACTCTTCTTCAAAACTTTATAATAAAATCTATAACTCAGGCAAGGCAGTAATACCATCAGAAGATAAATATTTCACAAAAGTTGTAGCATCATTTGAAAACTTTATAGCTTATCTATCCAGTGATACTGAAGAAATTGATTATACTTATTTGTGGGATATTATTTGCAGACCAAATCCAGGTGTTTTTTCCAAGGGGTGCAACTTAATTATTATGGAAATAGTAAATAATGACATTACAAATAATGTTGAATTGATATGCCCAACAAATCACTATTCAAGTGAATCCTATAACCCTTCAAGACAAACATTGTTTATTGTTAAAATTGACAATTTGTATGAGCCAATATATGCATATGAAAATAGAGAGAAGGCAATTAAAGTTACAAAGTTTTTCAGCGAACATAGTCAAATTTTATCTTCTAATATGCGAGCAATATTTCAAAAGATTATTAGACCCATATTGCGAGATATATGTTCTCCTTTGCCAAGCATGCCGACCGTCTATAAATTTAAACATCCTATTTTGCTTGAAAAGCTTTTAAGCGTTCTCCAAAACAAAGATTACACAGTAGAAAAACAAATATTGAATTATCAAAGTAAAGTTATTGGTGTTATTGCAAGCAAAAATGGGGTTTCTGGTTATGTACCTTGTTATCCGGCTTCAATGGACCAAACAAATCCTAATTTTGTTTTTATGAATGATGACAGCATTTACAATACTTATGATAAAACTATAAAATTTTTAACAATGGTTTATAAGGACACCAAGGGAGTAGTCCCAACAAATCCTGAGTTGAAGATATTAGAAGACGAGCATGTGGTTGGTATATTAACAGAAACAAACCAATTCATTCAGATATCTAAACCTATTGCTATTTCATCTGTAAAAGATGCGATTCCGGTTATAAAAGACAATAATTATGTAGTAAATAGAAATGCAAAGCCAATAGTTTCAGCAGAGTCTTATATATCAAGTGCAGATACAATTGATACTGAGCGGGAGGCTTATATTAAGAAAATTAAATTGGAAACAAATTTTTATAATGTCTTCAGAAATACCATTCGCATTTTATTGAATGATTATGAGAATATAACTTTGAGAGAAACAATAGAAAAAGAACTTAATTCTTCATATGTGTTATATTCTACAAAGCTACATAAAATTATTGATTACTTGAAAGCTTTGGTAAAAGATACAATTGTTTTCTCAGACAATTACGATTATAATTTAATAAACGCAGTTTCAACGTGTGTTACATTACCTAGCGACAAATGCAACTCAAAAAATCCAGTGTGTTCATTTACAACGGGCAAAAAATGTCAATTAATAATTCCAAAAAGTAATTTGTTAAATGATAAAAACAGCAATGAGATTATTTACTTTGGAAAAATGGCAGATGAGTTAATAAGATACAGTAGAATCAAGACCTTTATATTCCAACCACAAACATACCTATCTTTTGGGGCATTAGGATACAATCTTAGAGAGAATGAAATAATAGTAATTCAATCTTTATTAACCAAGGATTATTTTGATGGTTTAGTCCCAGAGGAGATAAACAAATACGTCAAATACAACACTTATGATAATGCAGAACCAAAGATTTCTCAGGTATATGACAACACATTTGAAATAAATAAATCGTTGAATATAACAGTTCAAAAGGAGGAAGAAAGAGAGAAAATGGTTGAAGATGAGAAGGAAAAATGCACGCCAAAAGAAACCCATATATCCTCAAAAATATGGAAGGATGTATTGCCAACTGGATTTAGAGAGTTATACTATAATGATGACCGCGATATAAATTGCGGATTTCAAATGTTGTCAAATATAATTTATAAATTTACTGGAAACAAATTAAACAAGAATGGAATAAAAGCTGCATTAGATGAGGAATATAGTAAATATTTTGGTGTTTATGGTTCACAGATATTGGACATTTTAATATCAGAGGGAAAAAAAACTCAAGGTACAAGAGTAAAAGCAAAAACACTTTCATTTCAAGATTTTATTTATTTGGATGACTACTTTATAACAAACCTTGACATATGGGTAATCATGAAAAAATACAGTATACCATCAATAATTGTTGCTACAAAGCCAATTATTATTACAAACCGCTTAAAGAACTTTTTGGTAATGTATGGAAAGCCTCAAGACGATTTTGTCTTTATTTATTCTCCCGCACTTCGTCCCGAAAATATACCAAAATATAGTGTAATAATTTCAAAAGATAATAAAATACAACACTTTTTGGATGTTATAAAGAATGATGATATTAGACACGAGATTATAGATTCAATTGCTAATAACTTTACATTGGAAAAAATGCTTCAAACTTTTACAAAGAAAACAGTAGTTAAAGCAAAACCAAAGCTTACTGGTAAAATTATAGTAGAAGAATCATCAGAAGAAGATGCCCCGGCCATTTCAGTTGCACCCATTAAAGAAAAACAAAGCAAAAAACAAAAAGCAACAGTTGTAATTGCAAAACCTAAAACAAAAAAGATTAAACTCAAGTTAAATGTAGAAGAATAACTATTTTTTATTAAATTTATATAGAAACATTTTAATATATAAATTTAATTATGCCCGAAGATAACCCACTTTATAGGCCACAAGAAGTTGTTTCTGCACCTGTTAATAACAATGTAGATGTTGTCGTATTAAATAATAATCAAACGTGGATGGAATGGATTGGTGAATTTTTTTTGAGGTTTGTTTATGCAACTATAAAGTTTGTTCCTTTTTAAAGAGTTTAAAAATATGTTATAATTTAATTTATAACATGTTTCGGACATTAAGACATAGTACGTTTAAAAACTTTTATAGCACCACACCTCAATTTAACAATAATTATAACAATGGTGGTGGAGAGGACCCCAAGTTTTTTTATATATTCTTATTAGGCATTACAATATATTCTATTAATAAACTATTGAAATAATCAACCTATTGTTTATGAAATAGACAAATCATCTTCTTTTTCCTCTTCGTCTTCATCGTCATCTTCGTCGTCATATTCATATTCATTGTATATATCTATTTGCTGTTCAGAAAGTTCAGTTGAAATGTCATTTTCTTGTACTGGTTCATTGTTATACCATTCCCCTCCTAGAGAGTTATCATTATTAGTTTCAAAACTAGGCGATGGAACTCTACCTGGAACAGGCAAACTTCTTAGACTGTCTAAAACTCCATAAAATCTAATAATTGTGTTTTGCGATCCTCTAGTAGTTCTATGTTCATGGTGATTCTCAACACGCAATTGATTATTATTTTCAAAACTAGAATTATAAAAATTAATATGTTTCAAATCAAATTCTACTCTTCTATTTCTCTTTCCAAATATGTCTTTATTAAAACGAATGTATTTTCTTCCGAATAAATGGTTAAAATTGCGAAATCGTATAAGTTTTCTTCTCAATGTATATTCAGCATTACATTGTTTATATGTTCCATTTGTTGCATATAAACTAGTATAATACAAATGCAAATAGGGTTTCATAATATTAATCAATTTATCTCTGGGAAATTCCGCATCAATTACTATTTTTCTTGTAATGCGATAATAAGTGTCCCACATTTCAGTAAAAATTGGATAAAGAGTATCATGATGAGAATTATATATAAAATTTTTGACATGTTCATTAATAATGTTAAACTCATAATTGTAATGAAATGTTCTTGTATTGAAATTAGACAAGAAAAATCCATGAAACAACTCAGGAATAATATAAGCATTCCATCTCAAGAAAAAGTATATATTATACAAACATGTATCACTTAAAATAACATTGTTATAAGGGTTTTTTGAAACGATCATGTCAGGAACAAATCCTATACAATGTGATAAGTTGCTGTTAATAATATTGATTAAATCTCTAGCGGAAAAATAATATTTTAAGTTATTTTGAAATAGGACAAAGACATTTGATTTTTTGGGATTCAATTCATTCATGCATAAATCTGTATTTATTTGAACTTTTGCCTTTTTAAATTTATATATGTGGGCAAACTTGGCAAATCCATTATATGTTCTTTGAAATCCTGAAAAATCTTTCATTAATTCTTCTGACATAGTTTCAGACATAAATGGATTTACAATAAGCTTTTTTAATTCGTTAAATTTTTTATAAATAAACTCGTCATCATCATCATCAGCATCTACAAGTATTTGCAATATGTAGTAATAAAAAAAACCGGCCGCTTTTGTTTTGTTATTGTGGTTATTTTTGTAAATGTATTGTAAGAAATCCAAAGAATTTGTGCCATTGTTTTTCATTAAAGAAAAAACTTTGTCTTGGCCATAATATTTCTGGATAATTGTTTGAAATGCATTCATTTATTATTATTGTTAGTAAATATTTATATTGAATAATTAATAAATATTTAGTTTCAGTTTAGAATCCAGGATTGTAATCGTTGTCTTCACCCAAGTCAGCAGTCTTAATAGTAGATACATTATTCTGAATAGTTAGCTTGTTGTTACTGCAAGCATCATCAGGGTCCTCAAGACCACCCATCATCTTCTCAATTGCAAGTTCGTCATCCGGCTTTTCATAAGCGACAACATTTTCCAATTTTCTCATTTCCTCCAAGTCCAACACAACTTGGAATGAATTTGTTCCATACAAGCCTTCCTGACCACACATTACATTTGCAGAAACACCACGCATAGTATCCAACTCCGCATGTCTTGCGGCTTTCAAGAACATCTCAGGAGTCTCCTCAAAAGATGCCTTGGCAATTGGGCCAATGTTGTCATTGTTAATTCCGTGTCTGAAGATGGAAATCAACTTGTTGGTGAATGTCATTCTGTCACACAACATGCACAAGTGGTGATAGTTGATATACGTACCATCAAACTCAATGACTTCTGCCAACTCGTTATAAATGGTCTGCCTAGCAGCCTCAATGCCAAAGATATCATAAACCTCAATAATATTGTTGCTGAAAGTTCTCCTGGAATCAACGTAATCAAGTGCAAGAACATCCAAAATGTTGGTTCCAACTGTATCTAGAACCCAGATGTCTTGCTTCTTATAAGAACCCATAGTTTCAACTACATTGTCCTTGATTTTTCTGAGAATGACCTTGTTGATATTCTTGATACCACGAATCACAATGTTTTGCAACAACTGCTCTTGGAAATTCTTTAGCAAATAGATTTGGTCAGACTGATCAAGAGGATTCACTTTGGTCTTTTTCGCAGCACCCTTGCCAGTTCCCTGTTTCAAGATGTTATTCATTCTGATTCGGAACACCAACTTGTCAGAGTTGTAGTCAGAATAAACGCATGAAATATCATCCCCATAACTATTCTTGAGAACAAAGTTAATGTCATCCATGGTAATGTTCTTCTCTAACATAACTTCTGGATTCATTTCCATGCGAATAATCCACTTGGACCTTTCATTTGTGTCTTCGCTAACAGTCGCGTCCATGCATTCATCAACCATGGTTTCAAATGCTCTGTACTGTTGCATAGTGGATTCATCCTCATTAATAAGGGTATTCATGTCATCTGGGTCAAAGCAAATTTCAATTGAGCTAACCATTTCTTGCAACTTGGTATGCTCCAACATATACATAATACCTTGAGCTTTTTCGCGATCCTTTTCGTCCTCCTGCTTTAAATAAACAGTGAGCGAAGGGTTCTTGGGCTCTGCGGACAATGACAAGATTTCCTCAATTCTTGGCACACCACGAGTTACATTAGACTTTGATGCCACGCCAGCAAAATGGAAAGTGTTCAAAGTCATCTGAGTTGTAGGTTCACCAATGCTCTGTGCTGCAATCATTCCCACCATTTCACCAGGTGCAACAATTGCACGCTTATACATTAGTGCAATTGTATCCAACAAGAGAGTCAATGATGCACGATTGAACCGCTTTACAATCAACAAATCCTTAGGAGACAAGTTGAAATAATAAAGAGTCTTAAAAAGCTCAGTGGGAGGAGCACAGCGAATCTTCTCCAAGTTTTCATAATTTTCCTCAATCATCTTAAATGCCTCAAGTGGTGTAATGTCAACAATTGAATTACCATTAATGTTTTGTTGTCCAATGATATTATTAATAATGTAAGCAAAAGCTACAGGGCAATTTACGACACTGTCGCCCTTATACTTGAAAACATTCTTGACAATATTGTTGCGACTTTGAATCATCATATCTGTGTATTTCTTGCACTTATCTTGAGTATCCTTAAACTCCTTCTTGAATTTAGTCATAGTGTTCTTCACAAAGAACTGGGAAAGCATCTTCATTTTTCCAGCTTCGTCTGGGATATTAAAGTGAGCATAAATTTCTTGGACGCTCATGGATACCAAAGGAATGGGTTGATTCTCCACTTTTACTGGATCAATGCCATCGTCTCCATATGAAAACTCAACAACCTTTCCCTTGTTAGTGCGTACAGTCATGTCATATGACACCATCAAATCTTCCAGACCTTTAATCAAACGGCGTTGAATGTAACCAGTAGTAGAAGTCTTAACTGCGGTATCAATGAGACCAACACGACCACCCATAGCGTGAAAGAATAGCTCTTGAGGAGATAGGCCGTTAATATACGAACTTTCAACAAACCCGCGAGCACCAGGAGTGTCATCAAACTTGGTAAAGTGAGGAAGAGTTCTGTGGTCAAACCCATAAGGAATGCGTTTGCCATCAACATTTTGTTGACCCAAGCAAGAAATCATGAACGAAATATTCAAGTCACTACCCTTTGAACCTGCATTAACCATGGTAACAAAACGATTGTCCTTGTTCAAGCTTTTGAGTCCAATCTTGCCGGACTCGGAAGTAGCTTGATTAAGAATGTTATTGACTTGAGTCTCAAATTCCTCTTCATTAGTCTTGCCTGTATTATTCTCAAAGACACCAATTTGAGTTTGGTCAATGAGATTCTTAACGTCATTTTTCTTCTTATCAATGACCGCAATAATTTCCTTGTTGGTTTTCTCATCAGAGAGCAAGTCACTAATGCCAACGCTGAAAGAACTAGTCTTGAGATATTCAGTAATAATGTTTTGCAAATCATCAATGAAATTAGCGGAGGCCATATTTCCGTAATCATTGCAGGTGCGATGAATGAGGCCCTTTGTTCCAGCACCAAGAACACTCTTCTCCATTTGACCGCGAACATAACGACCATTGACAATTTCCAAAATGTTATTGGACTCGTCTGGCTTTTCGCTATCATTAAAGAGCTTTGTCTTGTACTTCAATGAGATTGGAGGAAGAATTTGAGACAAAATATCAAAGTTGGAAATCATTCCAGTTCCATTCTCAGCCTTTTCCAACAATTTATTAACGTCTACGCGTTGGAACATCATAAGCAAATTCATTGCCTCGCGAGGAGTAAATCTTATATTTTCGCGAGTAAATCTGTAACAACCAAGCATAGAATCTTGATAGATTCCAATAATAGACGAGTTGTTTGCAGGGCTAATAATCTGGTATGGAACTGCTGCCAAGTTTTTCAATTCAGAATCAGATTCAGTATCTTGAGGCATATGAAGATTCATTTCATCGCCATCAAAATCAGCATTGTAAGGCTTTGTATCAGCAACATTCATTCTAAAAGTGTCGCCTTGATGCATAATTTTTGCAATATGACACATCATACTCATTCTGTGAAGAGTTGGTTGACGGTTAAATAGAATTGGGTCTCCATTCATCATATGACGATGAACAGTGTCTCCATTCTCCAAAACAATTGATTTCTTGTCAACATATCGCAGAGTAATAGAGTCGCCATTTTTCTTTTCCAAAATCTTAGCACCGGGCCACACATCGGGGCCGTTTTGCACGAGCTTGGTCAAGAATGCTCGGTTAACATCATTTACCACAACTGGTTTTGTAATGTTTTTGGCAATCTTCATAGGAATGCCAAGTTCCCGAATGGAAATATTAGGGTCAGCAGTAATAACTGAACGAGCACTAAAATCCACACGCTTAGCCATCAAGTTTCCTCTCATGCGACCACCCTTTCCGTTCAATCTATCCTTAATAGACTTGAGAGGACGACCAGAGCGTTGAGCAACAGAAGCGACCCCAGGAATTTTATTGTCAACTTGAGTTGCAACATAGTATTGCAAAACAGTTGCCCAATCATCAATTACATTTGCAGGAGCATTGTTTTGAATTTTTTCTTGCAATGTCTTATTAGTCTTGATGATATTCACGAGGATGTGACTCAAATCATCTTCTGAGCGTTGCTGAGCATCGTGCTTTACAGATGGACGAACTGCAGGAGGAGGCACAGCCATGACTTGACACACCATCCAATCGGGACGAGACCAAACTGGGCTAAATCCCATAAAGGAAACATCCTCATCGGAAATGCGTTTGAAAATCTTGAGCACCATTTCAGGAGTCAATTTAATAACAATGTTCTGAGATTGATCGGAGGCGGCGTCATTTTTCCACTCGGCGTAAATGGTTGCTAGACCTTCCTTACGAATTTTGTTAGGTTGAAGGCATCCACAACCATCTTCAGTGTCTTCGCCGCATCTCTTCATTTTGCTGGCGAGCGAGAAGACATATTTCCATCTAGCATCTCCGCTAAGTTTCAAAGCTTGCTTATACTTTTCTTTGCTAATCATAAGCTTGCTACACTTAAAACAGCAGCAACGAAGAACCTTCAAAATTGTGCTGAGATACTGAATGTAAAACACGGGTTTTGACAACTCAATGTGGCCAAAATAACCGGGGGTTTGCATGTAATCTAAACCATCCGTTGGGCAGATAAGACCAGGTTCAAGAACGCCCATTCTTGGGTCAAACAGACCCCCAATGATTGGTTTGTTGTTTACATAAGTGTCCCTAGTGGTAATTTCGGCAACAGAACCCTTGCGAATTTCATCGGGGGATAGTATACTAAATTGAATCCCGATAATTTTAGAAGGATTAATATTGGTTGGCTTTGAACTCTTGGACATCTTCCTTATATTAACAAGATAATATTTAGATTGTTTAAAATCAATTTTATTTTAGTGTCTTTAAATCATATTCTTATATTCATTTCTTGCGTGAGCTATTTTGTTTGTTTAATATAAGAATAATGATAAAAAAACATCACCATATAATAAAATATAGTGCAAATGCGTCACTTTTAGTTCAAATTATAACCGCAATAATAGACCTATATGTTTTAATGTTAAATATTCCAAAACCCTTTTTAGTTTTAAAACAATTATTAATTCTTGAATTTGTAGTTCAAATAGTGGAAGGAACATTTTATGTGTGGTTAGCAACATCATTTCACGCAATTGAAAATATAACGCCATATAGATATTACGATTGGTTTATAACAACACCAACAATGTTAATTACTTTTACAATATATTTAATTTATTTGAATGACTTGGAAGACAATAAAGAGGAAAACAAAAATAAAACTGAATACAATGATGAAATTGACAGAAAAAATAATGATATAAAAAAAAATGACGACTTTTTTAAGATTTTAAAAAATAATTCAACCAATCTCGCTTATATAATAATTTTAAATGCAATTATGTTAACATTTGGCTTGCTGAATGAATTCAACATCTTAAATAAATATGTCGCCGTTTTTTGCGGGTTCATACCATTTGCAATTTTATTCTATTTAATTTATGACAATTATGCAAAATATTCAAAACAAGGAATAACAATATTTATATATTTCTGTACAATATGGTCTATCTATGGAGTTGCAGCGTTAATGCCATATCATTGGAAAAATATTTTTTATAATATTTTAGATTTGTTTGCTAAAAACTTTTTTGGTCTATACTTGGCATACATATTGTGGGTTGCCTCCAAATAAATATAAATTAAATGATTTTTTATTTTCCAACTTAAATAAAAAATTGATTCCGATTTAAAAAAATAAAATTAGTGTAATATACAGAAATGGCACGCGACACTCAAAGTAAGAACAGCAAGAAGGAAACTTCTAAGAAAATTAAAAAGCAAGAAGAGCTTGCTCGTAAGAAGAAATCCAACGAGGATTCTGATGATGACGGCGATATTATTGCAAGCGAAGATGAAGAAGACGAGATGGATATGCACGAATATCGCAAGTTTCTCGGCAAGATGTTCCCATCCAAGTTTATGGATAAAAAAGTAAAAATGGGAGAAAAAATTAAGAAATTCCTGAAAACAGTTCCCAGTGAAGAGGATGATGAAGATGATGAAAGCGAAGCTGAAGAAGAGGTAAAGAAAAAACCTTCAAAGAAGTCTTTGAAGAGTAAGAGCAAGTCTCAAAAAAAGTCCAAGGGAAAAAAGACAAAGAAGGAAGTTGTCCAAGACTTGTCTGATGAATCGGAATCTGAAGAGGATGATGAAGACGATGATGACGATGACTCTGATGAGGTTGAAAATGGAAAGTCTGGCAAGTTCAACATTATCTTCACAATTGGTCAAAAGGGTGATGATGAAGACGAGTGGGATGATGATGAGGAAGATTGGGAGGATTGTGATGAGAATGATTTTACGGAAGATGAGGATGAAAGTGTTTCCACTGACACTGATGATGATGAAGATGATGACGAAGATGAAGACGATGAGAATGAGGTTGTAGAAACCCCAAGTAAAAAGTCAAAGTCAAAGTCAAAAAAGGAATCTCAAAAGGAGAACATTGAATTGGTCATTGATGAGGATGTTGTTGAGACCAAGAAGTCATCTGAAAATAGCTTGGAGAGCGATGAACTTGCTCTTAAGCAATTGAAGGAACTTTTTGAAAAGACTCCTGAGAATAAAATGATGGAGCAGTGCATCAAGGATTGTGAAGAGAGAATTAAGGAAAAGATGCAAAAGCGTGAGAAGAAGCTTGGTAAGCAAAAGGCCAAGAATTCGCGAATTTTCAAGCGAATTATTCGCGACAAAAATTCCATGAATGACTCTGCATTCTTTGAAACGCTTACTCACACAGAACAAGTCAAGGTTATCAAGGAAATTCGTGAGATCAATAAGATTACACGAAATACTATTCCTCACAGGATGGCATTGCTTGAAGCAAAGATTCCAGCAATTTTCAAGGCTGCTGCAATGAAGAAGCTTAATTCGTTGCGATACATGGAGCCTGGAAGCGGTGAATTTTATAAAATTAAGAATTGGGTTGATACTTTTATGCAGATCCCGTTCAACAATTACAAGAATTTGCCAGTTAATATTTCAGATGGTGTTGAGGCTTGTCATGAATTCATGGCAAGTGCTCAGCAAACCCTTGATTCTGCAGTTTATGGACTTAATGATGCTAAGATGCAAATTATGCAAATGCTCGGCCAACTTGTTACCAACCCTTCAGCACTTGGAACTGCTATTGCCATCAAGGGTCCCATGGGCACGGGCAAGACAACCCTTGTTAAGGAAGGAATTAGCAAGATTTTGAACCGACCTTTTGCCTTCATTGCTCTAGGTGGTGCAACTGATAGCAGTTTCTTGGAGGGACACTCCTACACCTATGAAGGAAGTGTTTGGGGCAAGATTGTTCAGATTCTTATTGACAGTAAGTGTATGAATCCGGTCATTTACTTTGATGAGTTGGACAAGATTAGTGACACACCCAAGGGTGAGGAAATTGCTGGTATTTTGACGCACTTGACGGACACTTCTCAGAACAGCCAATTTCACGACAAGTATTTTGCTGAGATTGATTTTGATTTGAGCAAGTGCTTGTTCATCTTTAGTTACAACGACGAGAACAAGGTGAACCCCATCTTGCGTGACAGAATGTACAGAATTATGACCAAGGGTTATGACAAGAAACAAAAAACTGTTATTTCCAATGATTATTTGCTCCCCAAGATTCGCGAGCAGGTCAAGTTTTCAACAGAGGACATTGTTATTCCGGAGGAGTCATTGCACTACATTATTGAGACGCATTGTGACAAGGAGGATGGAGTTCGCAACTTGAAGCGTTGTTTGGAGATTATTTATACGAAGCTCAACTTGTACAGGCTTATGCGTCCTGGCTCCAATATCTTTGAGGATGAAATGGCTCTTGAAGTTTCATTCCCGCTTACAGTGACAAAGGATGTCATTGACAAACTCATCAAGAAGGAGCGAGATGATAACATGGCAATTCGTGGAATGTATGTCTAATCCACTTTTGCAAAAATAGTATAAAAATAATTCATAATTAAAAATTTTTTTATGGATTATTTTCCACGGCGGTGCGTTTTTTTATGTTTTCTGGTCCTTTTTCTTTTTATTGTATTTCTTTTTGTATTTTTCTTTTTTCTTCTACCACCGAGTTGTTGTCTTTCATCTTCATCGGATACAACGTTTGCCATATTTCTTCTATTTAATGTGGTTTCTGCCCATATGCGAGCTGCTCTTTGTCCTTCTTCGCGAAGTCTGCGGCGTTCTTCATTATAAGCACTTAATTGTTCTGGAGTCAAAGAAGCCAACCAAGCTTGATGTTCTTGTTGTCTTCTCTCTCTATCCATTCTGGCATCTTGATTTCTGTTGTATTGTCCGTTTCCTGACATATATAATACTACTATATTTTTATACATTCTAAATATAATATAAATACAACGTGACATTAAATATAACAATCATGGAGGAAACCAACATAGACGCTCTTGTTATTTTACGCAATATTCTATTGAAATCTAAGAGAGACTTACAAAGAGATAAGGAATTAATGGTTCGCGTTGAGTCATTGACTAATATTGTAGAGCAACGAATCAAGTCAGGGTGCAAGCATGAATATGTGGAGGATTATATTGATGTAGACCCTGAACGCTCACAACGCATTTGTTATTGTAATAAATGTTACAGTTGTTTTCCAACAAATTAGATATAAACACAACTCGCTATATTATTTAATGAGCGATAAAGTGCTAAGCACTGCAAAAGAGATAGTGTCTAAAATCATAAATATTCATGATAAAAATAAGTTTGATTGTCTAATGCAAGAATTTGAAAACTATATAGAGGGCGGAACAGCTCACAATATGTGTGAATTAAAGGAAAAAGCAAACAATAAAAAAAAGAAAGGTGATTTATTTGAAGCATTTTGTTTTTTATATATTGAAAATGTCTTGAAACATGATCAAGTTTGGTTTTATAAAGATTTTCCGATTGAGTTAAAAAATAAGTTTGATTTAACTAAGAATGATTATGGAATTGATTTGCTTTCAAAAAAAGGTGAACATTATTATGCCATACAATGCAAGTATAGAAAACCTCAAGAAAAAATACAAACAATTCCGTGGAAATCGTTGTCTACATTTTACGCAATTGTAGTAAAAACGGGACCATGGTTAAAGCATATAACAATGACAAATACAAATGGTTGCAGACATATCGGAAAAAAAACGGAAAAAGATTGGTCAATATGTTTAGGAACATTTCGCAAAATAGATCATTTTTCTTGGTTAAAATTTATAGATTTACCGCAAGACAATATTACAATTTCTCCAATAAAAAAAGAAGAAGATGATAAAGAATTGCTGAGACAAAAAAGATTGGCTTATTATTCTGGAGGTGGTATTTAAAAATTGAATTAAAATTAAAAATAAAATAAAAGACAAACCTCAATATGACAGGAATATTATCACGAAGATTTCAAAGACTTGAACAGTATGTAAATAATACAAATCTAAAAGACTATTATGGTATTGTTGACACACCAGAAAGGAGTGTAAATGTTGATGCAGTTCAAAAAAACTCAGAAACTTTATTTACCATTTGTTTCAAAGAAAATATTCCAATGATTAACATTAAACGCTTGCCAATGGACATAATTTGTAAGATTTCTTCTTATCTAAATTGTTGTCTTACTATAAAAACAAAAATTGTTTATCCACAAGATTATCCATTTCAACCTCCAAAATGGTCACTAGTTTGTGTGAAACATAATATGGTGTCTCGTCTAAATTTGAAAGAATATTATGAGTATTTAGTAGAAACTCATAATAATCAATACGGAGTGGATTGGTCTCCTTCAATTCATATTGATAAGGATATTTTAGATTTTATTAGAAGAATCAATCATTTTGATTATTTGATTGAAAACAAATAATTTAATATTCAGAATAAGGAACATTATTTCCCCCGCGGTCAATCAAGTAGTTGTATTGGTCAACAGTCATGCACGCACAGCCCATAGAGTTGCTATAAGCGTTGGGGCAGCACTCGGGTTTGAAAGGAGTGTTGGCAAACATAAGTAATTGGCCCTCAGGTAAAGGGACGGGTTGTTTTTGTCTGTTTAAAATGTTTTGCACGCCTTTTCCTTCCTTACCTCCTTTTTTGTAAGTAAGATTGGGTGTAAACCAAGAAGATGTTTTGATTGGTTTGTAGTTGGTTAAGCTGTATTTGGATGATTCCCCGTAGTTGGTGTTGGCTCCGACAAAACCTTCAGTTGTGTCTAGGCTTTGCATGTCTGGTTTACACACGGGGGTTCCATCTTCATTTAATGCAGGGTCCCCATTTTCATCTTTGCATTTTTTATCATCGGATGAGCCATCTTGTGTTACTGTTTCGCCGACGGCTCCGGCAATAGTGTTGGCTCCTTCTAATAAACCAACGCGTGAACAAGAGCAAAGTACATGGCCCCATAAAAGCCAATATAAAACGACAATTAAAATAATAACGCCGAGTCTTAATTTAATTCCAAAAACGGTAAGTTCCATATTTTTCCAGGATACTGATAAAAGTTCCATTTATTATACATATTTCATAGATAATAATTTTCACGATACCTGTCTAAAAGTAGCTCTATATTTGAATCATAATGGAAAAATTTAATGCCATCAACATAAAAATATTTTTCCTTAGTAATTAAATGATATAGTTTATCTTCTCTATTTTCTAATACTTTCATTCCCATTCTTTCTAAATTTTTCTGTCCAAGGTTCAAATTGGGTCCCCCTTTAAAAATAGTATCTTCTCCTAAATTGTATTGATATTGTTGGTTTAATGTTCGGCCATTTACAGTAACTACACCAAATACAATTATATTATTTTCTAATACATCACCAACTTGAATATCTTTAATATTTTTAATAGACCCATTGTTCATTGTTATTTTAGTTTCTTTTGAAAATCCGCTATCAAAATAGGAGTGCAATTCTATAGCATTTATGGGTTCTCTTGAATCTCCAGTATCGTAACGCAGTATGGTTTCAATTTCTTCGTCATATAATTCATCCCAATCCATATAAATTTGATCTCCTATGGCGATTCTCTTTAAGCTGGTATTTAAACAATATATTAACGGCGGCTCATAATATGGAATACTTATTCTCTCTGGATGCTTGGACACTGATATCCATCTGCCTTTATATAATATTTTATGCATTCCACTTACTATAGTTCCATCAATGTTAAACATTTCTTGTCCTTTAGAATCCAATTCCATCTTTGATGTTACCACATTATTTCCATGCAAAACATCACCAGGGTTAATGCTTATTATAGATTTCATGCTACCATCTTTCATTTTTAACAAAGTGTATTTGTCAAAACAAGCCGAAAGCGGTGGTCTGTCTGGAGCTCCTGGTATTGAGAATGCTGTTCGCACGTGCAAAACCTCCGTCATAAATGCAATTATAATTGCCAATGGTATAGATATTGATATAAAAACTGCTGTCATTGAAATTGCTACTGGCCAAGTAAATGGTATAATCCACATAGCCAAAACTAAAGCCGCTAATACTATTAAAATTATAATTATTAACTGAGCTATAGCACCCAACATTGCTTTTAATGCATAATAAGTTCCCAAACTTGTATATAATCCAGCAGTTAATACACCTTTCACTTTATTCATAGAATCTTTGAATGATATTATTATTTGTTGTATTGGCACCATAATATTTGCAACTCTTCCTAAAATCTCTTTAGCAATGTTTACCATGCTATTACGAACATTTGCCATTATTGTGCGAATATATTGAATTGCCTGAGCAATAGCTGCAAATAATTCTTGAATAGAATATGTCATATAAGATATGGGTTGAATTGCATAACCCGTTATATTTGTTAAAATATTTTGCATGCAATAAGTAAAGTTTTGACCGGTAAAATCTACAACTGTCATATTGTCTGGTTTATTAATTAATCCAGCAAAAGGAATAACATTTGGTTTACATCTTTGAGTCGGCCAATCATCCTTAATTGGTTGTATATTTCGCATTATTGTAGTATATGACACTGCGACAAATAGTATTATTATGAGTATTATAAACATAACAACAGAACCACCATATTGGTCAAAATATGATAGCTTCTCATACATTTCATTTATTTTATGTGCACTTTGTGAAATATTATCCATATTATAGTAAATGGATAATATTTAATTTCCAATATTCGCTTGATTGATTACATTTTTAAAATATCGTCCTCCCAATCCCAGAATTTTTTCTCGCCAATTTGAATCTTATTGTCATCTGTTATTAAACATGAAAACCAATTTGCAGTTTCGTCTGTTAATAAAGCATCTGGATGAGTCTTTACTTCTATGTATTTGTTTTCAACTTCACTAAAAACCATGTGAGTGCCAGTAACATATATATCTGAACCATCTGGTCCCTTTCCTTCAAACTTGTAAAAGTTTTCATTTAATTTATTATCAACTTTCATTATCACATCTACTCGGCTTCCGCTTTCCAATATATCTCCTAAATTCAATTCATTCATTGTTGTTATTGACCCATTTTTTAATTTAATCTTTGTATCAGGACGAAAGCAACCACCACCCAAAGCTCTCACCATTTGCCCTGGAGGACCATTCCACGTGCTTTGCATTGTCTTTATACTGCCATCAATCAAATACATAATGGTAACCATTATCCCAATTATTTTTCCAACTAAATCCTTAATACTAATAGTAATCTTCTGGAACTCTACTACTAAATTTAAAAATACTCCAAAAATGTTTTGGATAATGGAAGTAAAAAAAGTGCGAATGTTACTAATTGATGTCCTAATGAAATCTAAGGAAACAGTAAAATTTCCGCCCATATTTGATAACATAGTTACAACATAATTAATAGGTTGCAACAAGTAGCCCATAAAATTGGTTTGCATGCTTTGCACACAAAATACAAAATCTTGTTGTAAATTGTCTGATAATGGCATAAACATTGGGTTACATCTATACTTTGGCCAATTTTTTTTTATTTCTGCAACAGCTCCAAAATAATACATAATAAAGGTAAGTGCAATAAAACCTAAATTGACATATAAAAAATTAATCCAGTCTACTCCTTTTGGCATAACTTATATTATTCGGATATAATTATTGCACTAAATTTACTTTCTTCTTGACTTTTTGGATTTTCTGGAAGACTTCTTAGATTGTCTTCTAGATTTACGTTTTCCTCCGCTATAACAACGCCATTTTTGACCACCTCTTCTTTTTCTTCTTGTTCCACCTGTTTTTGGTTGTGGAACATATTCAACATTGTCTAGTTTTGCTTGTGCATTTTGATCTAATTGATTAACTTGTATACCAGTTGTTTGATTACTAATGCCAAACGAAGTGTTAGCATTAGGGTCTTTAGCAATATTTTGTGGTGGTTGTGGTAACGTTATAGTAGCTTGTCCTCCGTGATATTTTCTTCTGCGAGCTCCGCCTTGAACTGCTTGTAATGCAGCCAATTTGTCGCTATCATTTATACCAGCTTGCATTGCAGACATTCTAGCGTTACCGGATGCACTTGTAGTTTGATATTGTGTTACTCCTCCTGGAGTTTGAGGTGCTGCTTCTATTTTTGTTATTGGTGCAGTTGATGACATACTATATATTAATTCAAGATTAAAATATAATTAATTCGTAATAAAAATATAAAAAAATATCTGATAGTTTCTTTATATGGACGATAATTCTAGACTTCATTTACAAAAAATGATTAAGGCGAATAATGTTGAAGACCAAACTGACTTAATTCGCGAATTAAAACACAGCCATTTATTGCAAGAAGATATTAATAATTTACTTATGATTAAGGCTAAATATAGAACTGACCCGGACAAAATAAACGAAGAAGGAATGAACGAATGCTCTTTTTTATTTACCTATTACACTGATATTTACAACAAGGTTAGAAAGGATGAGATTAATCTTAGCATCCTGAATAAGTTTTTGAATGTATTACGCAGAATAGAAGACGGTGAAATTGATCAACATGATGGGTCTTATTTAGTAGGACAACTTTTGAAAGAAATGTATGTTGATAGTGCTCTTAAGAAAGCTGGTAAATTAGACCAACAAAACAAAGGTCAAGATGCACCAGCTCCAAAAAAGGAGTCTTTGAATGTTTCCTGGAAACAATTTAAGAAATTTCAAACTTAAAGAGAACAGCACGTATAAGTAACGCCAGTAAAAGGATTTCCTACGCATCCACCCGCCTGATAAGTGCAAACATCGGTAGTAAAATAATAGTTGCTGGTCCCAAGTTGAGACGCACAGTAGTTGCACATCCATGCACAACCGGTTCCTGATGAGATGCTAAAGCTAACACAGTTATTCTTGGGAGTAATTGCTTCTTCAGCAAACCAACCTTTTGAATCGGTGGCAGAAACAATGGATGCAACAAATGCAAACAAAACAACAACAAACGAATACGAGTTCATTATGCGTTACAATGTCAAGAACTGTTTATGTTGTTTTGATAAATATAAAAGACTTAAATGTAACATGATATATATTTTTATCCTATATATCATGATAGAACAAACCAATATATCTGCATCTGATCCCCCTGCTAGAAACGCAATATTAGTAGCACTTGAAATTATTCAAATAATTCCAGAAGATAAAACAGATTTTTATAAAGATATTCATAATCTAATTCACAACGATTATGTTTATAAGGACCGCACTGCTTTGCAAACCCCGTACAATTGGTTAAAATTGCAAGATATTATGTACAAACATATTCCTACACCAGATGAAGAGTGGAAGGAAAAAATTGTTAATGTTTATATTGGGAAGCTCCTATATTAACGCCTTTTATTACGACGAGTCATTTTTTTTCCCTTTCGTTTTGCGGTCTTTCTAGATTTTTTTGCATTTCTTTTTCGGCCACCTTCAATTATTAAGTCTCTACGTTCATTTTTTTCATAATATTCATCTAACATTTCTTCAGTCCCATCATTTTTCATAGATAATATAAGAATTGCAAACTTATTTATTGGTGGGTCTGAATTTTTTTTTACTATTGTTATCATTCTTGCACAACCATATCCTCTATCAGTAGGTTTACACCTATTTATTATTACTTCACTTTCAAATATTCTATTAAGTGTTTCTATTAATTCTTTAACATAATCTGCATAAATAGGCTTTAATTCTTTGCTACCAATAAAAAAGCAATATACTTCTAGTGCCTTATATAAAGAATAAACATAATCATCAGTGTTTCTTATTAAACTGTTGTCTACGCTTTTTGCCTTGTAAAAAATTTGACTTAAAAAATTTCTTAATACTCTTGTTACTTTTGCTTTTTTTTCATTATATCTAGTGTTATCTACTTTACAACCCTTTGATGAAGGAGGGGTGTCTAAATATGAACAACCTGAAGAATTATTTACTTCAACACTTCTTATCTCTTTAACCATTGGTTGACCATTTAATGATAAAATAAAATTGCAATAATCTAGCAACGCATCTTTAATATATACTATATTGTCATCGCCAACTTTTATTTTCATTATGGATTTCATATATTTTCTATAACAAAGTCCAATTTGTTTTGGGTCTATTAGTGAAGACTGACGATTTGGTATTATATCACTAAACACGTCATCTAAAGTTATATATTCATATTCATCTGCCATTGCTATATATTAATTAAATATTTTATTAAAAACTTTTTCTCTCTTCGTTCTCTTCTTATAACATGAAAATAATCGGAGTAAATGGGTTGGAATATAAAACTTCAAGCCATTTGTATTATTAAAACCGGCACACATTTACCGTTTAAGTTTTCGCGTAAAATTAAAATAAGATTTTAGTTTTTTATAGTTGTTGCCTGTTGACAAATACTGTTTTATTGCGTATAATATTGCTAATGAAACTATCCAATATAAAATGTATATATACAAGTAAAAATTGCTGTATGACCTGGAATAAACATTTTTATCGCATAATATATTCACGTTTAAATCTTCAACTTGATTGTTATTTACCAAATCCTCCATTAAAACACGCTTTCCTGGTTCATATGATACATATTTATCCGTTTTATCCCATGGAGTAATATCCATATAAACCATTTTATAATGCAAATCATTATACATTAAAATGTAATGGAAAAAAGTAACACAATCAATTGCTGATGGAATTTTTGACAGACAATACATAACTGGATTCAATATATTTTGAAACAACAAAGATTTTGATGATTCCACTATAACCAATTTTGGTAATTGTTCATTGTATGTTTTTTTATCAGGAAAAACTTCAAATACTTGTAGCAAACGCCTGTCGCTAACTTTATTATAATTAACTCCGCGATGATGCATATTAGCGTGAAATACAAGAATATCACCTCGCTGAACATTCAAAACGGTTCTTTTATTAAAGCTGTCAATACTCCATCCATTATTATTGTATTTGTGACTTCCGGGAATAACCTCTAATTGTGCGTCATCAAAATAACACAAACAAGTATAAATAGGCAAGAATTCAGTATTTGTGTGATTATAAATATCACCATGGAATGTTGACGCATCTGTTGAATTGTTGTTGTTACTAAATCTAAATTTTACATAATTTGGCTCTGTTATAAACCCTACATTTCCTTGAATTACAGGAAAAAATCTAGTATCAATAAATTGTTTCATTATTGAATAATTTACTTTATTTTCATTTTGCATACACGATAATCCATAATCAAGGTCATCGTTTGTTAATACATTTCTTAATAAAACATACCCATCATTATTTATTTGAGACTTTGCGTCAGATTTTGTGTATTTTTGATTCATACAATATATTATACAAACATAATATTTTATATATTACACGAGGTTATCATGAGGTGTTGTTTCTATAACGGGTAAATTTAACTTTTTTCTTATTTCTGCAATTAAAAGACTGAAATACCCTCTTCCCTGTATAAATAATTTTGATTTTACAGCACAACATAAGTCTACATCAGCATTATCAGAATTAAAATACTCTGCACTTAATTCATTAATTACATTATGCAAATATTCATTTGATAAATTAACGCATTCTTCATAATTAGTTGAACTAGTTTTAGCAAAAAAACATTTGCCAATAACATAATTTTTATCAGAATTATTTTCAAGCAACGACTTGATGTAATCAATTTTTAATGGTCTTTTTAATTTTTCATGCCAGGCATTTCCAGCAATAACGTCACCCAATCTTAAATGTATTACTGTACTATTTGAAATATCTTTTGGTAAAAACTCCAAGTTTTTTTCTATTTCTTCCAAAACAATTTCAGTAATTATATTAATATTACTACTAGATGAATTGTTTTTTTTTAAAAAATATTTACTACCAATTGAATTAGGATGTTCTACTAATATCTCATTTATTTCATCTTTTGTCATGCATTCTTCTAAAAAGACTAAATCTCCCAGTCTATAAGATGATACCCGATTTATTGAATGAATAACTACCGCTACAATTTCGTGGTGATGATCAGTCATCCCAGTAGGTGTTCCATTCATTCCAATCCATTCATAATCTACTTTATTTTCTGTAATAAACTCATAAAATGCTTTTAGTTCTCCTGTATCTCCATCAAAACCGGGATAATTTACTAGTTCATCAAAAACGATAATACAGTCTGTATCAATATAATCCTTCAATGTATCAAGTACGTATTTTGTAGAACTATAAAGGTCAGCATCCATGTGAATAAATGAAACCTTTTTATTATGTGTTTGTATAAAATTAAGTACTGTTTCATTAAACCATCCCTTTATCAATTCAACGTTACTATTCACCTCTGGTAAATTACCGTTTTTGTTGAAACAACCTTTATCATACCCATCACGCCATTTTTCAGGTAATCCTTCAAAACTATCAAACCCATACACTTTATCATTTGTAAATTTTGAAATATAATTAATAGTATTTCCACTGTATGTGCCAAATTCTAACCATAAAGTATCTGGTTTATGTTGTAATTTCATATGTTCAAATACATAAGAAAGAGGGTTGGTGTTTAAATCAGGTATGTTTTGAATTATGCTTAACATTGTAATATATATAAATTTAAAATTAAATTTAATTTTTATGAACGAAATTAAAGTAAAAATGGGGAATCTAAAGAAACCACTTAAACATTATTTAATATTATACTATATCTATTAAATAATGTCGTTATTATCATTACAAACAAAGACAAGAATAAAACCAACAACTAGCTTAGTTATTGTAGAATCTCCAGCAAAATGCAAAAAGATAGAACAATATTTGGGACCAGGATATAAATGCTTGGCTAGCTTTGGACATTTGCGGCAATTAAAGTCCCTCAAAAACATTGATATTGAAAATGATTTTAAGCCTAAATTTGAAGTTGTTGATGACGCTAAAAAACAAAAACATGTAGATTTTCTGAGGAAGGAAATAGACAAAGCAGATGAGGTTATTTTGGCATCAGATGATGACCGTGAAGGCGAGGCCATCGCATGGCACATATGCGATTTATTTGGATTGCCAGTTTCAACAACAAAACGCATAGTATTTCATGAAATTACTGAGAACGCAATTCAATCTGCTATTGCTCACCCAAGAACAATTGATATGCAAAAAGTTAATTCGCAAATAGCTCGGCAAATTCTGGATTTGTTGGTAGGTTATAATGTATCTCCTATGTTATGGAAATTTATATCCAAGACTTCTGAAAGCAGTTTGAGTGCGGGTAGATGTCAAACACCAGCATTAAAGTTAGTTTTTGAAAACCAACAAGAAATTGACGGCTCTCCGGCTCAAAAAGTTTATAATACAACTGGATATTTTACGAATAAATGTATTGCATTTGATTTGAATAAACAATTTGAAAGCGAAAATATAATGTCTGAATTCTTAGAAGAGTCTGTAAATTTCTCTCACATTTATTCCAGAACAAACCCAGAAAGGGTGTATAAGCAGCCTCCGGAACCATTGACAACCTCTAGAATACAACAATTGGCTAGTAATGAACTCCACATCTCTCCAAAGGAAACAATGAAATGCTGTCAAACTTTATATGAAGGTGGATACATTACATACATGAGAACAGATAGCAAAAAGTATAGTGCCGATTTTTTAGTTGATGCAAAAGAATTTATTTTGAGAGAATATTTTCTTGAAAAATACATTAATCCCAAGATTGAATTTCTTTCTAATGCAAACTCAAATACAGAAGTCTCAGAAAAGAAAAAGGTCACAAAGAAGAAATCAAATGTTCCACCACCACAAGAAGCTCATGAAGCTATTCGTCCAACCAATTTGGCTATTAGAAATGTTCCTGATGAATTGAATGCAAGAGAGAAAAAGTTATACAAAATGATTTGGGAAACAACAGTTGAAAGTTGCATGTCGCCAGCCGAGTATTTTTCTTTTACTAGCACAATATCAACTGATGTTGAAGGGATTAAGTATTCATTAACCAATGAATTGCTTGATTTCTTAGGTTGGAAAATAGTAAAAAATAAAGAATCAAAGGCCAATAAAGAAAAAGAATATCACTATTTGATGCAATTGCCTCAAGGAAAAGAAATAACCTTTAAAAAAATTACCTCAAAAGTTACACTTAAAAACTCAAAACAACATTATACTGAGGCTAAATTGGTGCAACTCTTAGAAGACAACGGAATTGGACGACCATCTACCTTTTCTTCTCTCGTTGATAAGATTCAAGAACGAGGTTATGTCAAGAAGCAAGATATTGCAGGAAAACAAATTACATGCAAGGACTTTGAGTTGTCTGATGATACTCTAACCGAGACTAATACGACAAGAGAATTTGGAAATGAAAAGAATAAATTAGTTATTCAACCCCTTGGAATTCTTGTAATGGAGTTTTTGAATAAGAACTTTGAGGATATGTTCAATTATGATTACACAAAAAACATGGAGGATGACTTGGATAAAATTAGTAGAGGAGAGAAAGTCTGGCATCAATTGTGTCAAACATGTTTGAATGAAATTGAAAAGAATTGTTCAAAGCTAGTTGATGAGAAAAAGTGTGAAATCAAAATAGATGATACACATTTTTATATTATTGGCAAACATGGCCCAGTTATTAAATGTCTTCAAAAGGAAAAGGGAACAGGAAAAGGGAAAAAAGATGAGGTTAGTTTCCTTCCAGTTAAAGAAGGTCTTGATTTGAAAAAGTTAGAGAGAGGAGAATATAAATTGGAAGATATTGTTGCAACTGTAAAACAGAACCAGACACAACTCGGTATTTATAAAGAAGAACCACTCATTTTGAAAAAGGGAAAATTTGGATTATATGTAACTTGGGGACAAAATTCCAAGTCTCTCTCTAGTTTTGGAAATAGACCTATGGAAAGCATAAAGTTGGAAGAGGTTCTAGAAATTTTAAATAAAGCTGAGGAAAAGGCTGAGTCTGGAGATGCCGCAGTGTCAGGTGTAATAAGATTTATAACAAATGATATTAGTATTCGCAATGGAAAATATGGACCATATGTGTTTTATAAGACAAAAAAAATGACAAAACCACTATTTTTAAAGCTGACTAATTTTGAAGGAGACTATAAAACATGCACAATTGCAATATTCTTGGAATGGTTAAAGACGGAACATGAAATGGGGTTTTAAGAATAAGCTTCGGGGGTAAATGTTGAGCGGTCTCTTTTATTTTGAGGACGCAATAGAGAAAATTCCAACATAATTGAAAAATCGGTGGTTCCAAATTCAACAAGACGCCCATTGTGGTAGCGAACACGTATTTTAAGTTTTCTAATTCTTTCTGCTGGAGGATTATATATCTTAACAGCATTAGAATAGTTGTCATACCATTGAGCTAATGGGGTTGTAGTAACGCCAATTTTTGCAAAAGCAGATTTAACAACTCCAGTTGTGCCATTTGTGGTAGTTGTATATTCATTAACAGAAAATGGTATAGTTTCATCAATGTTATTCATGCCTTCAATTTCCAAATAAAAATGCGAGTTTCCCATAATGTTTATTTTATAAGGAGCTTCCAAATAATAAACAGGGATATTAGAATTTGTTCCAAGATACTGTGAATCAGGAGTCAACCAAAAACCATTATCTCCTGGAGTGTTAGCGTCTCCATAATAAAATCTAGGATAAATTCCATCAGAAGTTGCACTTGTAGTAGCGTCACATCTTTCAAAGCCTAAATAAGCGGGAAGAGCCCAATTTGCATAATCTGGATATTGTTGTTTAGCACAATTTGAATTGCTAAACGAGTCAAAAATGTATAATGGGGAGCTATTATTAATTAAAAATTTAGAGCTTTTATTTCCAAACCAAAGTCGTTGTCCAACAGAATTAAAAGCAACAACAAACTGATCATACCCCCCGCTTTTAATAAATTGATCTAATAATTCTGGTGCATTTGTTTTAATATAATTAGCAATAACAACAGAAACAGCCGAATTCATTCTATTTGTTAATTCTGTTGCAATTTGAAATGGGTTATAAAACCCTTCTTCAATAACAGCCACGTATGGCTGACCCTTGTAAGCCCACATGGCATCGCACATAACTGTTAGTAACTGGTTTTCAACCATAAACTCGGATGGATTGTAAGGATCAGTGATTTGAAATATAAGGGATATATTATTTTGAGAGAATGAAAAAACATAATAATTAGCTGGAAATGACCAACTATCAAGCTTTACGCCTTGAACATTTAAATAATCTTGCGGTAATTCAATTTCAAATTCACTTGCTAGTGGAAATTTTAATTGGTTTCTATCTTCAGAATGTATAGAAATAAATTGTTTTTCATACATGTATTCATTTGAATTTGGTATTAACGGATGGTTTGTAGAAACATTAAATCGGCTCATATAATTTATTACAATATTTTTTTAAACTATTAATTGTTTTAATTATAAATATTCCATTTGCAGTTTAATATTTAAAAATGTTTATATACTATAATATTATACATGGCAAATTATGGAGGAAGACAAGGACCAACATCAGCTTATCAAAAATATTTTACTTATGCAAATGATTATACATGGAATTATTCAACTACAAATGGTCAAACTCTATTAAAGCCGGTAAACTCTAAAGCAACAGTTTATATTTCTGGTGATTTATTTGTAGGTGGAACAATTAATAATCCATCAGATTTTTATTTAAAGGATAATATTGAGGAATTATCCTTAAGTTTAACAGACAATTTAATGAATTTAGTTCCAAAAAAGTATACATATAAAGATGATAAAAAACAAAAGTTGCACTATGGTTTTATTGCTCAAGAAGTTGAGCAATATTTACCATCTTTAGTAAACACAGTTTCTACTACTGTAAATGATGAAGAGATGACAATAAAATCTGTAAATTATTTAGATATGATCCCCCTGTTATTATTAAAAATTAAGGATTTGCAAAGACAATTAGACTCAGTTGTTGCTATAATTGGCAAAACAGGAGAGAAATAATATACTCTATATTTATAGACAAAATATGGAGAATAAATGGTATACTATAATATATAATTCATTGCTAATAGTTGGTCTCATTATTGTATTTGCCACTGTAGGTTCAAATGCGGCATCAAGTTTAACTGGAACAATTATTGGTTATTCTTTTATTATTACTGGGTTATTATTACTCACTGGATTTTTATTAAAAAATATGAGCAGTTTGGCTGGGCCAAGTTTTTCTTTAATTTCTAGTTTAATTACAATTGGGCCGTTTGTTTTACTTATTGGAATCTTAGTTTATATTATTTATCTTCTCAGTTACTATTTCTCTCAAATTACAGCTGGACACGTATCAAGTGGTTATTATACTTTTATGAATATATTCATTATTCTACTCATGGTAGAGTTTTATATTTTTTATAATAGCATGCAAGATAAAGCATTTAAAACAAATGGAACTATTGGAAAAGTAACTGGAATGATATTATATTTATTAGAACTTGTTAGCATAGTTACTGCAATAACTTTAGGAATTGTATTAAAATATTTTTCTACGGATGGTTAATCTTTACAAACTTATAAGTAATTCCGTAATGAAACTCAGTTTCCCAAATGCCAGAAATTTTTAACATAAACAAGTTGTTATTAATTTTTTCTATGTTATCAGAAAAAATTTTTATATTGCCATTTTTAATCTGTTCATAAATCTTAAATTGAGGAATCTTATTTTTAATATTCACATTTTTAAGCAGATTCTCTTCAATATATTTGACACTTTCAATAATTTCCTTATGATTTAATGGGTTAAAACAACACTTGTATTTATTGTAGTATTTTTCAATTGTTATGTCATTCAATGCAATAAATAAATTAATTCCATTTATTACAAATGTTGGTGTTGAATAAAGTATGCGAATAAACATACCATCATTCATAACATTGTTTTTTATTGGCTCGCAAAAATAAATATTATTTTCATTGTATTGTTCTATAGATTTGACAATGTTCATTGCTAGTAATGATACAAAGAATGTTTTTAAGTTCTATAAAAGCATACTTCAAATAATACATTAAATTAAAACAACTATTACTATTAGTTGTATAATAAAATAAAGAATATTTTTATTATTATAACTAACTGCAATGAAATTCCACGAGACTCATTTTGAAGAATACATTATTGCAAATCAAAAAGAAGACTTACATCCAAAATTAGACAAGATTTTCAATAAATTTCCAAAAAAAATAAATGATTTGCGTAATCTTATATTTTATGGACCAAATGGGGTTGGAAAATATACTCAAATGTTGAAAGCAATAAAGCGATATAGTCCAACTGAATTAAAGTATGAAAAGAAAATCAGTTTAACATTTAATAAACAGCAATATTTTTTCAAGATTAGTGACATACATTATGAGATAGACATGTCTCTCTTAGGTTGCAATTCCAAGTTGTTGTGGCATGACATATTTTTACAGATAGTTGATATTATCTCAGCAAAAACCGAAAAGTCTGGCATTATTCTTTGCAAATATTTTCATGAAATACACAGCGAACTATTAGAAAACTTTTATAGTTATATGCAACAGAATGCTGCGAGTTCTATTGATTTAAAATTTATTTTAATAACTGAGGAAATAAGTTTTATTCCGGATAATATATTGAATTGTTGTGAGGTTATAAATATTGCTAGACCAACAAAAGCTACTTATTCAAAATGTATTAAGAATAAACTTCCTGCATCCTTAAAGTTGGAAAATATTACAAATATAAAAAATTTGCATAGCTCTATAGACCAATTGATGGTTCCACATAAAATAATTTGTGACAAGATTATTGAATCAATGATAAAAATAGACGAGTTAAAATTTTTAAAGTTTAGAGACTTATTATACGACATTTTTATTTATAACCTGGACATTACTGACTGTATTTGGTATATTATAAATGAATTGTCAGAGAGAAAAAGTATTAAAACAACCGATATATCGGAATTGTTAATCAAGACTTATACATTTTTTCAGTATTACAACAATAATTACAGGCCTATTTATCACTTGGAAAATTATTTGTTTTATATAACAAGTTTAATTCATGGGTTTTAACTTAGACATTCATTAATATTTATAGAATATTAAATACTAATGGACTTGAAAGAGGCATTGGATGTATTAGAGATAGATGATATATCAAATTTAACATTAGACAGTTTAAAAAAGAGATATCACAAACTAGCGTTGCAGAATCACCCCGATAAAAATGGTAATACTCTTGAATCAACTCAACATTTTCAAAGAATTCAAGAAGCTTATGAATTGTTAAAGAGAGAAATAAGCATTTTAAATGGAGTGGAGTACAATGTTTTTGAAACGTCCAATACTGGGTATAATGCAATTTTGCATTTATTTATAGACGGAATTCTAAAAGGCAAATACAATGAATTTATTTCAAACATTGTGAAGGATATTGTAAGCGGATGTAGGGAGATATCATTAAAATTATTTGAAGATATGAATAAGGAACAATCTCTGACGGTTTATAATTTTATATTGAAATATAAACAACTTTTAAGATTGTCAGATAAAACATTAGAAAAGGTGAGAGAAATATTACTGAATAAGTTTAAGGATATTCAGATTTATGTTTTAAATCCAAGCATTAATGATTTATTTCAAAACAATGTTTATAAATTGGATGTAGATAATAAATTGTATTTTGTTCCTCTCTGGCATAGTGAATTGTATTTTGATTCAGACATAATAGTAAAATGTAATCCTGAATTGCCAGATAACGTAGAGATAGACGAAGATAACAATTTAATTATTACAGAACGCATTTCAATTACTTCTTCTCTCTTCGTTGAGAAGTCAAGACCCATAAAAATAGGAGATTATTCGTTTGAACTACCATTGGACCATTTGTTTGTAAGACAGTTTCAGACATTTGTCTTAAAGGGAAAAGGTATATCCAAAATAGTTGAGAATGATATTTACGAAATTGAGGATAAAGCGGACATAATTATAAAAATAATCTTTGAATAATATAGTTAAGCATTAAAATGGCAGAACCAGAAATAGTTGAAACTATTAAGACTAGAGTACAAACTCCTAATTTGACAAATAGCGATTTGATGACTTTATTCCGAGAAGTTTTTCCACTGATACCCGAAGGTGGGCAAAAAAAAACTTCCGGTTGTTGGGTTATGACAGGACATGGAAATGATCTAGATATTAAAATTAGAACAAAAATTATAGATGAAATGTTAAACACATTTGAAGACTTTGGCCCAGAAAAAGCAGAATTGTTAAGATATATAACAAATAACGTATCATTAACAATGGCGATGGGATTGCCAGGGCCTTCAGCACCAATGCAATTTCCATTGGAAAAAAATGAACGATGGGCTGGATTAACCACTTCTGAAGTAGATGTTCAAATTGTAAGAAATATATACCAGTTATTTGATCAATATATGGGAGGGGCACCAGTAACTCCTGATATGTTGGATGTATTAGACTATATTGTAAAACAACAATTAAGGGCTAATTTTATAGAAATATGGGGACGAGGAGGAGAATTTCAACTAGCTCAAAGGGGTAATTGGCAGGTAGATATAACAAGATTAATGCGAATGGGAGAAATTTGGGTTACAAAAAAATTAACAAAAGATAGTGTGGATAGACATTATCAATTAAGACCAAATGTAGGTGAAGAACCAGAATTTAGAGCACGAGAAGGATTGCATTTAATTGATATGAGGGATGCGAGAGGACTTGAAATACCAAATTTAGTTTTACCTGTTTCTGAATCTAGATGGGGGCCAAAAAGAAATCCTTTGCCAACGATTAGGGACTTTGATCTAAATAACATACAATTTCCAGAGGCTAGAAGAAGATTAGAAAATTATTTTTATAGAGTTTTAGGTATTCAACGAGGAACAAAAGAGGACATTGCTTTTAAATTAATAACGGATAAAATATTTTCAAAAACTACACCAGATGTATTTTTAAGTGAATTAATAATGTTAGGGTATCTTTTAAGAATACAACACTTACAAATTTACGATCCATTATGTAGACCATTGGAAGACTCTGGTGCTGTATCAGAAACGCTGTCTGGCACAGCATATAGAGGGTCTGTTCCTGCAATAGAGGCATTACGGTT
>Ga0114974_10000349_pt1 | contig 39268 bp, 55 predicted proteins | sample S_130206_EF_Meta_FD_87318 | JGI IMG/M metagenome (GOLD analysis project Ga0114974, IMG submission 87318) | Freshwater microbial communities from Lake Simoncouche, Canada to study carbon cycling - S_130206_EF_MetaG | ecosystem: Environmental > Aquatic > Freshwater > Lake | place: Lake... | reverse complement strand
GGTGTCTCCCCTCTCGGTCAAAACGTGTGAATTCGTGAAAATTTAACTAGGTCCGAACATTGGCACGGAAATGAATCATGGCGGGCAAGCCTAGCGACAAATCATTAAGAGCAATTGCGGCCCGATTGACGGTTGCGCTTGACCGTGTCGTCACGGAAAAATGCGTGAAAGTGTGGAGGTCGAAAGGGTATCCGTTGGACGATCCGGTTGCACTGGAAAAGAAGTTTCGCAACCAGGAACGGGCACCGCGAAAACGCAAACCCGCTGTCGAGGATACGCCGCCAGAAAACACGCCGCCCCTTGCAGGCGATGAACCACCGGAACCACCGGCAACGGATCACCTCGACATTGAACACGAATTAAAGCAACTCCAAAGGAAGCTTCTCAAGGCTCGGGACTATGAAGGGGCGAGGACGATCCGAATGCAAATCGCTGGCGTCCGGGACGTGTTGAAATCACTTCGCGAGCAAGGGCACTACGTCACGAAGGAAAGTCAGATTCGCGAGGGCATGGCAACCGGGCAAACGATCAAGGCGCTTGTCCTGAAAATTCCTGCGGAGCTTCCGCAAATGCTGGTCGGCCTCGACTATCCCGACGCCGTCGCCAAGTGCGAGGATTACTCTTTCGGAATCCTAACGGCACTCGCCGAAAGCGAGGAAGGGAAAACGGAATGATCGCGGAAAAGGAAAAGGAAAGCAGGCCGTGGAAAGCCGGCTTCCTGTCCGGCGTCAAGCCTCCGGATCGGTTGCCGCTTTCGGAATTGGCGACAAGAAACGTTTACTTGGCCGGTTCGCAGTATGGCGCGAAATACGACTTGTCGGTTGTCCCGGCGCATGAGTTCGTTTTGAACGCGTTCAAAGATCCTCGCATCAAGGAAATTGCGAACATCGCCGTTACCGGATTCGGCAAGACAACAATTTTCGAGGTCTGCGCATCCTACGCCATCGCGCAAGATCCGGGTGACTTGCTCATGCTCGGGCAAAACGACAAGCTCGTAAAAGACTGGATGGAATCGCGGCTTTTGAAAGTCCTTCGGAAATCGCCATGGACAAAGATTTTCATTCCGTCCGGCAAGGATCGGAACGACGCAAAGAAAACGTCGATCATCTTCCGTCATATGTCCATGTTTACGGGCGGAGCTAACGAGTCGAACACTCAAGAAAAGTCCATGCGTTACTGTTTCGGTGACGAGGTCTGGAAGTGGGTCAACGGGATGATCGGTGAATTCCTCAAGCGGCACCATGACCGGCTGAATCGGAAGATGCTCTTGCAGTCCCAGGGCGGCAACGAGGGAACCGAATGGCACGAGTTTTGCAAAAATGGCAAGTGGCATGACGGACACCATCAATGCCCGGAATGCAAGGAATGGAATCCGGTTGTCATGGACGACTTGAAGCGGACAATCGTTAGGGATGAATCCGGCGATTACGACTGGCCAGCAATCTTTGCGAGCATCCGTTACAAGTGCCCGGCCTGCGGTGAAGAGTTCGCTGACACGGATTCAAACCGGCGCAAATGGTCGAAGTGCAAACCCGTCTGGAACGGCAACAAACATTTCCCGGATCGCGTCACGTTCTCTTGGACGTTCATGACGGTATGGACGAAAACTTGGGCGTCTGTCATGAAGCTTTGGATCATCGCCAATGACCAGGCCAAGCGCGGGAACTTGGAACCGCTGAAACAATTCATCAACAAAGACCTCGGGCAATTTTGGGAAGAGCCTAGCGACGCGCCGACGCTAACGACTGGCGGCGAGGCTTACGGAAAGCAGGCGTTCCACAATGGCGAAAAGTGGGACGGCGAGCATTATCGGTTCATGACGATTGACGTTCAAAAGGGGCACTTTTGGGTTGTCATCCGGGCGTTCAAGATCGGAGGCGCAAGCCGTCTTTTGTGGGAAGGTAAGGTGACGACGTGGCAAGGCTTGTTTGAGCTTCAAGACCGATTCGGCGTCGAGAATCCGGACGTTGCGATTGACGGTCGGTATGAGATTGACGAGGTCGTCAAGCAAGTGCGGCTTCACTGCGGGCCGGACGTTGCCGGATGGTGGATGATCCTAATCGGCGAGGATCAGGCCAAGGGATACCGATACGACATCGGCACTTCAAAGCGCCCGAAAATCGTTTGGAAAATCTTCTCAAAATACCAGAACGGAACGACGAGTTCGCAAATCCGATTCCGGACGATCCGGTTTTCAAACCTCCGGGCGAAAGACGCGCTTGTCGGTCAAATGGGATTGCCAGACGGTCACTTCGGGATTCCCGTTGACGTGTCGAAGGATTATCGCGAGCAAATGAAAGCGGAGGTCAAGCGCGAGATTTCGCCGGGCGTGTATCGCTGGAGCAAGATCAAGGACCATTACGATAACCACGAATGGGATTGCGAGGTCATGCAAATTGTCATGGAGACGATCCGGGGCGTGATTCGTATCGAGATTGAAGATTGACTTTTCCGGATAATCAAGATTTGCTCCGCTCATGGCGACAAAATCCGAATTCACTCCCAAGGCTGGCACTAACGTTTTCGCGAAAGTGGACGGCAAAGAGATCGGCCCGATTTACCTTGTGCAAATCGACGGCGACAAGGCCACGCTGCAAGGCGGGGAAACCTACGTCATCCCGGTTTCCGACATCATCAAGCAGGCTCCCTAATTCTCGGAATCATGGCGCATCCAGGGATCACGTTTGTTGCAAGGTTGCGCCGTTATGGCGCTGAATCCGCATCCAACCGGAAGCAACTCCAGGACTGGAAGGCGGAAGCCTTGGCGGACTTGGCGGAAAATAAGGGCGGCGACATCTTGAGCGGAAGCGGCAACGGCGTGTCTTTCGCGAAGTCGTTAGGCGGCGGCGTCATGACAAACAAGGATTGGTTTGAAGTCCTTGACGACGCGTTGCAATACCTCGACGCCGGGCTAACTCCATCGTCTCGCACCTACGGAAGAATCGTTTAACATGGCCATCCTCGACCAATTCGGCAACCCATTTGAAGTGATGCCAACCAGCATCGCGACGCCTCAAAACTTCGCAAGCGCGGCTTCCAGGAATGATCGCGGGATTCCTCCGCAAAGGAATTTCAAAGAGGATTTCGAGAAACTGATTCCGGACCTCGACCGGCAATTTATTGTTTCCGGATCGCGGCGCTTGTTTGAAAACTTCGGGCCGTGGTCAACGCCGATGGTTCAAAAAGCGGACAACGCGATTGGCCGCGCATGGGACCCGAATTTTTGGGGCGAGGATCGCGAATGGGGAAAGCTCGCAATCGACTGGTTGAAAAATCAGTGGTATGGCAACTGCGACGTGAAAGGCCGGGCATGGGATTTCAAAACCCGGCTTTGGCTCGACAGCGTCGCAATCGACCGGGACGGCGACTTTCTGATTTACCTAACGAAAGCGGCTAGCGGATACCCGCTGACACAACGTATTTCCGTCAACCGGATTGGCCAGCGTCAATCGGGTGTCACGTCGCAAGGGCAAAGCGGATACACCATCGTTACCGATGGGAAATATAAAGGCTTGCGGATTTCGCACGGCGTCATTCGGGACAAGTTCAACCGGGCGATGGCATATCGAGTTCTTGGCGACACTCCCGCCGAAGACGTTGACCTTGAAGCGGATCGTTGCATTCACGTTTTCGATCCTCGCTGGCACGATCAGGTTCGCGGTATTCCGTCCGGATCTGCGGCCATCAAGTTGATTTACGGATCGTTGACCGCGACGGAACGCGAGCAAATGAATCAGAACATCCGGGCGAGTTACGCGTTAGTTGAATACAACGAAACTGGCGGGCCGGATCTAACGGACCCGTCCGTTACCGTTGGACGTAACGCAACCGCGACGACATCGGCAGCGCCGACAGTCGAATCTCTTGCAGGCGGAATGATTAAATACTTCCGGAGCAATTCAGGCGGGAAGCTGGAAGCCGTCGAGAACAACACGCCGGGCGACATGTGGGATCGGTTTCAAGACCGCGTCATTCGCACTCACGCTGCCGCCGTCAACTGGCCTTATGAGCTTTTCTGGAAGTCGGAAGGCGTGAACTCCGCGCTTGTCCGGAACATCCAGGAACGCGCCCGCGCATCCGTCGAGGATCGGCAAGACGTTATCAAGTCACCGGCCCTTTTCGAGATCCGTTACGCCGTCGCCGTCGCAATGAACATCGGGATTCTCCCGCGTCCGAAAAATCCCGCCGATTGGTGGAAACTCGGATTCGTCATGCCGCGCAAGTTTTCGATTGATCCAGGCCGCGACGCTCAACAGCGCCGGGAAGATTACAAGATCGGTCTGCGCAACCGCACCGGCATCATTGCGGAAGAGGGCGGCGGCGACATCGAGGCTTTCGACATGGAACGCATTGACGAGGTTTTCAACCGCGAAGAGCGCATTCTTGCGGAGGAAGAGAAACGCGGAATCGAGATCGACCGTCGTTTGTTCTACATGCTCACGCCTAACGAAATGCCCGATCCTAACTTTGTTTCAGCACCCGACAACGCCGCACAATCATGAAAACCGTCAACGCCTCAACGGCTCAACTCCGGATGCTTTCAAGTATCCGCTCGCATCAATGGATGATCCGACCGGACGCCGTTCAAGACTATGCTCTTTCCGCTCTGGAAGCTGCCGAAAAATCGGCAACGGAAGAGCGGGCCGATTCGTATTGGGAACAATTCTACACGCTCCGCAAGCCGATGCACATGGACGCGGACGCCGTCGCTCATATCGAGATCCGGGGCGCGTTGCTTTTCAAGTGCCCGCCGATTTACGAATACCTCGGGCTTGCGACGCGTTACAACACGATCATTGCCGAATCGTTAGACGCGAAAGCACAAGGCGCAAAAGGCGTCATGTATCACGTCGATTCTCCAGGCGGAACGGTTGCCGGTGTCATTGAGGCCGGGCAAGCGATTTCAGGGCTTGGCATTCCGACCGCTGGTTTTTGCGCTGGCATGGCATGTTCCGCCGCGTATTGGCTCGTCTCCGGGATGAATCAAATCATCGTGTCGCCGTCCGCTACAATCGGCAACATCGGCGCAATCATTTCATGGGCCGATTGCGACAAGTTTTGGGCGGACATGGGAATCACTTTCAAGGCTCTTGTCAGTGAGGGCGCGGACCTCAAAAGCACGTTTCACTTGGAACCGGATGAAACGCAATTGGAGTTCCTACAAGAGTCGATCAATTCGGCTGGCGAGGCGTTCCGCAATCACGTCACCGAAGGGCGGACGAATGCGGGCGCGATGCTCGACCCGGAAGTTTTCCGCGCCGGATGGTATTCGGGCGACAGGGCGCTAGAACTCGGATTGGCGGACGCCATCGCAACCAGGGCGGAAGCTCGGGACGCCGTCATTCTGCTTTGCGAGCCTCCGGAAGATGACGAGGAAAACGGGCTAGACCCTGAAACCGACGATTGAAATTCTGTCTTTTGTTCTTGAAAGTAAGGAAACGTTAAGCTAGCAACCTCTCACCGCATCAAATTGTAATCCGCATGAAATACAAACCGTAACCGCCAATGAAATTGTTTTACACCAACGCTTCCGCAAAGGAAGAAATCGGAAAACTGGAAGGGCAAATCGCCACCCTTCAAGGCGACTTGTCGGCAAGAGACGCCGAAATCGTCACGCTGAAAGAACAACTTCAAACCGCTCAAACGGATCTTGAAGCGATGACTACGGAACGCGACGAAGCGGCAACCGCTCTTGAGACTTCCGAAGCCTCGCTTACCACCGCGAACACCGCGCTTGAAGTCGCCAACGGAAAGCTCGCCACGTTCGACGCCGACGTTGAAACCGCCGCTTCCGCCCGCTTCGCTGGCCTTGGCGGAAATCCGCTTCCGGAATCCGGCAAGGATGACGAGGGCAAGCAAGAAATCGCCGGTCTGACTGGTCTTGCGAAAGCAACCGCGATCCACAAGTCGCAAGCCGAATCCCGCAAGAAATAACGTTTCATCGTTCTCACAAAACCGCAAAAAATAGAATAAGACCATGCCACGCATCACACTACTCGACGTTGCCAAGCTCAATGGAGCTGACAAGGAAGTCGGCTTGATTGAAGAGGTTTTGACTTCCGCACCGGAAGCCGAAGTCTTTCCTTTCCGGACGATCAACGGCACTTCATATCCCACCGTCACACGGGTTTCTTTCCCAAGTGTCGGTTTCCGTCTCGCAAACGCTGGCGTCACTGCCACGAAAAGCGAGTTCGTCCGCAAGCTTGTTGAGGCTTACATTTTCGGCGGTCGCGTCGAGGCCGACCGCGCCGTTGCCATGGCATACGACGAAGGAATGGAAGCTTGGGAAATGGTCGAAGCACTCGGCACTTTCCGCCAGTCGCTTATCAAGCTCGGTTCGCAAATCTGGTATGGCATCAGCGCCGATGCCAAGGGTTTTCCAGGCATCAAGGCCGCGCTGCCGTTCACCGCTGGCGTCGCCGATGGATCTGTAATCAATGCAACCGGAACCACCGCAAGCACCGCGTCGAGCGTTTACGCCGTGAAATTCGGCAAGCAAGACGTGACTCTTGTAGGCGGCAACGGTCAAGTTCCCCGCTTGGGTGACTTCCGCGACGAAACGATTTACGACGCTTCCAGCAATCCGCTTCCAGGTCGCGTCGCCGATCTGATTGGATGGATCGGCCTGCAAATCGGCAACGTGAATTGCATTCGTCGGATTGCCAACCTGACAGCCGATTCCGGCAAGGGATTGACCGGCACCTTGCTTGCAAGGCTCGTCAATAGCTTCCCGGTTGGCTATCGTCCGGACGCAATCTTCATGTCGCGCCGCTCCCGCGAGCAATATCAACTGTCCATGACGGTTGTTCTCAACGGCGGCGCTGGTGGAGATCCGAACGGCAAGCAAACCACCACCGCGCCCATGCCGACGCATTACGATAACATTCCGATTATCGCAACCGACGCCATCCTCAACACCGACGCTATCGAAGCGTAAAAAAATCATCCCATAGGGATTCATTGATCGACCGGCCCGAACGAACGACGGGCACCCTCTCAAAAATCAAAAATCAAATCATCAAATTCGCATCATGAAACAAGTCACTTATTACCCGGAAGACGGTCGCTCGCTAGTTTTCGACGTTCTCAAAGTCAACGCCGACAAGACCGTTGACATCGGCCTTGCGACTGGCGGCGAGGATGGCAAGCCGTTGCTTGTCGTCGGCGGATGCAAAGTCACCGACACTGCCGAAATCGGCGCTTGCGTCGCCATCGCCACCGAAGCGGACGGCAAGCCGTTGTCTGCATTCAGCAAGCAAGAGCTTGTCAGCAAGGCCGAACTTCTCGGCATTGACACTTCCGGAATGAGCAAGGCCGATCTGGTTTCCGCCATCGAGGAAAAGGAAAAGGAAGAAGCCTAATCTTCCGCCGCATCGAAAAACAAAATCATCCATTAGCACACCATGCCAAACGAAAATTCACGAAACATTCAGGACGTTCTGGTAAATCCAGTTCCGTTCGCCATGGGCGCGGCCTCGGCCTCGACCAACAGCACCGCGATTGACCTCGGCGCGGATGTTCACAAGCCCGAATCCATCGAGTTTGAATTGTCCATTCCGGCGCTTGCAACCGGCATCATTCCCGACGCCTCTGTTGTGAGTCTGATTCTGGAAACCTCGTCGGCTTCCAACTTTGCCACCATTGACCAAACCCTTACGAAAAACGTGACGGGCGCTGGCGGTGTTGGTATTCCGGCGACGACCGTTCGTTTCCGCATTCCTTCCGATTGCCCGCGTTACGTCCGTTTCAAGACGACTCGCGGCGCTGGCGGAACCACTGCGGCGGGTGTCAACGCAACCGGCACGGTGAGGTTCTAATTTCTCCGGGTTGTTTGTTGGAATCCATAAGCGGCCCGTCCTTTCGCGAGGGCGGGCCGTTTTCTTTAGATCCTGAAAATGAGTGTTCAAACCTTCCTCCTAACGGCGTTCAAGAAATCCCTCGCAACGATGGGATCGGAAGAAATCACCATCGGGTCAACGAAGATCCAGGCGATTGAAGATGAAACCGAATCGAGCAACGCGCTCGGGATCGCGGCGACGGATAACGAGCGAACGCTTGTCGTGAAGTTTCCCGCCGACGCTTACACGGGGGCGCTTAAATCGGGCATGACCGTTTTAGCGAGGTCCGAAAGCTGGCAAATTTCTAGCGAGCCGAATTCGATCAGGAAAGGACGGATCGCAATAACGATTGTTCTTGTGGAACCAGAAAGGCGCAACGAATGAGCAACGGCGACGTGACATTACGTTTCTCGGATATTTCCGAACTGGATTCATCCATTCAGAAACTTGCAGACGCGGCGGGATCGACCGTCCGCGAAGTATTGCCCGCGCAAATGCGTCTCTTTGCTGCCGATCTGGCATTCAACACGCGGCCTGTCGGAAAGACTTCCTCTTCCGGGAAGGAATTACAGGTAAAGATTTTAATGCGTTTGTCCATGACTTACGGGTCGGTTGGCGGCGCGTATGATTGGCTGAAAAACGACGCAAAGGCCGGGCCGGGAGTCGCGGCGAAATTCTCAAGGCTTGTGAAGAGCGGCAAGTATTCCGAAGCGGCAAGCGTCCTGAATACGCATGGGAAAACGGATCGTCGTTATTCGGTCGGAATGTTTGACGGCGGCGAGCTTCACCGAAAACAAAGATTCGTTAGAAAGCCTCGCGAAATGCTGATTTGTGTCGATTTCAAGAACGCCGTGAAATATGGGACGAAGGAAATCAAGCTGGTAGGATTCGCCAAGGGCGGATTCGCGGCAGGGGCGCGGCAGCTAGGCGGCGTTCGCGGCATTCCAGGGTTTGCCACACGGCAAAAGTCGCCGGGGACTGGAAGCGTAACCGGAGACGGAAAAACGCTCACTGTCACGCTCACGAATGACGTTAGGTATATCGAAAACGCGCTTGACGCACACGGCGAGGCTCGGGCAATCGAGCATCGGCAAAAGGCCGTCACGTCGGTTATCAAGCGCATGATGGATCGCAAAATGAGGGCTGCATCAAGATCACTAAAATGAGTTTGCAAACAAAAATCAAAGTTGAAAAGGCTTTCGCCTCATGGCTTCCCGGCGTTCTGAATATCGCTGGCCTGAATTCCTATCCAGGCCATGACAAGGCGGAAAAGGCGGTCATGCCTTGGCTTATTATCTACGCCGAAAACTCTTCTCCGCATCCGGACATGCCGACTGAGGTTGGCGTTAGAATCGTGCGTTTGCGTTTCGAGCTTCGGGCGGATTCCATGGTCACAACCAGGGCGAATCTGGACGCATGGGCCGGGGCGCTGGAACTCGCGATGACCGATGACCTTCCAGCCTTGCAGGCCGCTCTTAACAAGCCTGTCGGAACCGATAACCGCGCCGTGAAGAAGATTCATTTCCACTACGTCACGCCCGCCGACGATCCAAGCGACAGGCAAGAAACCGACTTTGTCGAAAATCTGGTTTTTGACGTGACTTGCGAATTATTGGATGCTTGACAATCAGGATTTCAAAAGAATACCTTCCGCCGACTAGAAATCATTCGCTCGTAAAAAATCATGGCCTCTCAAACCAAAGGAACCGCGCACCTTCACGGCATCACTGGCGGCGTTGGCGTCATCGTCAATGCAACCGTCATTTCCACGAACCTTGAAAGCGAACACGCAAACAAGCTCGTCACCGTCAACGAGATCGGCAACAAGATCGAGGATACCCGCGACGACTTGACCACGACTGGAACGATCACGCTCAAGATCCGTTCCGGCTACACCGTGGCAACCGTGTTTTCGGTTATCACGTTCAACGCCGTGAAGTATCAAATCAACAAGGTTGGACGTGCGGAGCAAGCCGGTGATTTCGTAATCATCAATTACGACGTGGAGACTTCGGAATACATCACGCTTCCCTAACGTGGATGACCGTTTCTTCACCGCTTACTTTCCAGGATGCGCCCGCGTTTGCGGGCGTGTCCTGAATGATTTCTCTCCATTTCATTACCTCTTGTTGCGTGCGATTGACTCGCCGCTAATCAATCCGGAGGGCGTCAACCGTCCCGCCGATTTGCTCGCCGCCGTCGCGGCCTGTCGCAACCGTTTCGGGTCGCCGGTCAAGCTCAAGCCGACGTTGTGCGATCTTTTCTGGCGTCTCCGAATGGATCGCAATCCGGCACTTTTCAAACGCGAGATCGTCAAGTTTTCGCTCTGGATGACGAGCCATTCCAGCGGGCCGCGTTTTTGGGAGATCGTTTCGGGCGGGCCTGCAACCAGGGAGTTGACCGGGCCGGACGTTTTAACGCTTGTCATCCCGGTTATCATGAAAACGGGCATGACCGAAAAAGACGTTTGGAACATGTCGTTAGGTAGATTGCAATGGATGAGCGCGGAGATTTCCGAAATCGAAGGATCGACGCTCCGGTTTCTTTTTGACGGGGATCTTGAAGATGATTTTCCCGAAGATGAGGGCTTAATCCCTGACACAACCGATCATCATGCTTAAATGGGTTTTTGGCGCTGACACTTCACCTTTCCGCCGTTCGTTGAACGAAATGCGGAGTGACGTGAAACAATTTTCCGCGTCGGCGAAAAGCCAGCTTGCCGGGCTATTCGGCGCGGGCGCAATCACGGCTTGGGTATCGGCGACGCTCGACGCGGCGGGCCGGATTGACGATCTATCGAAGCGCCTCGGCATGTCCGCCGAAAGCTTCCAGCGGCTTTCCTACGCGAGCAAGCTTTCAGGCGGTGACATGGAAGTCGTCGGTAAGGCTCTCACGATTCTAACGAAGAATCTTGCGGAAGCGGAAAATGGCGGCGATGGATTCGCCGACGCGGCAGCGGCCTTGAACGTCAACCTTGCCGAACTTGCAGGCATGTCGCCGGAAGGACAAATGATCGAGCTTGCGCGTGGATACCAGGCGAGCGCGGACAAGGGCGCGGCGCTTTCCGCGATCATGAAGTTGCTCGGCAAGAGCGGCGCGGAAATCATTCCGATGCTTGCGGGAGGTCCGGAAGAGCTTACGGCAATGCTGGATGAGGCAACCGTTGCCTCAAATGAGCAAATCGAGACGATGGCCAAGATTGGCGACGCTTACGACGCGCTCAAATCGAAAAGCGTCGCATGGCTCGGAAATGTTATCGACGGCCTGAAAATCGCGGGCGCATACCTTGAATGGTTTTTGAACAAGGCAACCGGATCGGGCGACATCGCCGACGCTCAACTTGAAAGACGTTTTGACGCCATGATTCAGGGCGGCGGGTCCGGCAAGGATGACGCCAAGGCCAAGGCGGAAGCTGCCGCGCAAAGCGCCAAGGAACAACTCGAAACCGAAAAGGAAAAAAAGAAGTTAAGCGAGGACATCGCAAAGCTTGAAGAGGATGCGCGGATTCGTGCGTTGTCTCTCACTGAAAAGATCCTCGACGCCGAAAAGCGCCGGGCCGAACTCGCTGCCGACGCGATCTTTGGCGAGGATGAAACGAAAGCTCTTGAGGCTCGGAAAAAGCAATTGGAAGTCGAGAAAGAGATTGCCGGATACCGTGAAGAGCAAGCCACGAACGACAAGGAACTTGACGACCAGCGGAAGAAATCGGCGGAAGAGATCAAGACGTTGACCGAAAAGGGTGCGGAGATCGACCGGACAAACAAGCTTGCCGGGATGGATGATCGGGAAAAGCGCGAGTTCCTGAAAAAAGAACGTGCCCAGGCAATCAAGGATTCCGGCGACGCGAAATCACGCGGCGACACGAAATCGAGTCTCGAATTTTCCAACAAGGCCAAACAATTGACCGGGGAAATTGACGGCATCACACGCGGCCTGAATGAAGACTTGCAAAAGAAGCTCGCCGACGCGCAAAAGGCCGTGCCAACCATCGCGACAAGCTCGCTGGCGGACATTGGCGGCGGCGGCGGCGCTCGCCTCATGGACAACGATCAACAGCGCCGCATGGTCGATTTGCTGGCTCAAATCGCCGCCAACACGGCGGGAGGCTCGGAAGGATCGAAACCACCGGAACCAATCTAACGAAATGGCAAGCTCCAACATCAAGAAGCATGGAAATGCCGCCGAACATTACGCGGACGGCGTCGTCATCCAGCCGAATTATTCTTTGACCGAAAAGAACGACGGGACGATTGAAGGAAACGTCACGTTTCTAACGGACATGGATCATTTCGCGAATCTTCCGCGAATGAAAGCGCCGCATCCTCGCGAGTCGCGATGCGAAATCTATAACCGCGACATCACGTATTTGCCGCTTCGTAAGGTTCAACTTGTGGCTTCCTACTTCGGGTTGATTTCAAACAAGACTGAGCCGGTTCTTGCTTACACGCCGAACACGGACAAGGAACCAATCGAGACGCATCCGTTGTTTGAGGAATTCGCGGGCACGAAAGCAAGTCCGAAAAACGGCGCAAAGTTTGACGACGAAACGGGGGAATTCCTCGGGTTTTACGATCAGGCAATCAAGGATCTTTTCGGCGCGGCGCATTACCTTGTCCCGGCAACGATGGTGTCGCTTACATATTGGCAATCGAGCGTTCCGAGTCTCACGAAACGCATGTCGATCAAGGCCAGCATTCCAGGATTCCGCAAACCTTCCGACGTGAAGAATTTCCTTTTGCTCGACATCCCGTATCGTCAAATCGGGAGTTTCTACCAATGCACGGAACAATATCTTGGCAGCGGTCCTAACGGATTCTCTATAAAGATTTACAAGTGATGGAACGGCACCGAAAAGCAAACGCATTCCCGGACCTCGGAACGCCGGGAGATCCGCGCTTGCTTGCGGCCATCGAACGCCGGACGCCGGGCATTGCTGGCGGTGGAATCAATCACTTTTTCGGCGGGACGGTCATCACGCCTCCACGGAAAGCCAAGCGCGGCGGATCGTCAACCTACGTCCCTTGGAGGCCGTCTTTCTTCACCGAAGGATCTTCGGAGGCTCCGGTTTACAAGTGCCGATTCAATCTCGCGACGGTCAACAATGTTCCGGCTGGAAACTGGAACGACAAGTTCACGCTTCCGTCCGACGATTCATTGAAATTTGTCGTCATCACGGTGACGACTGAATCCGGGAAAGTAACCGGCGTGACGATCAGCCTCGACACTGCCGCGCCAACTGAGGATTCCATTGCCAAGGATACGCCTCCGGTCGAGTTCAAGATTGTGCTTGGCGCTGTCGGAAAGCAGACGGGAAAAATGATCGTCGCCGTGAATCTCGACATGATCGCGCAAGAGGTTTTTCGGGAAACGAAAACAGCGCCCGCCGTTGGTGGCGAGCCTTATTCGCGCTGGTGGCGATGGGTGCAATACAATGGATGAGTGGACTTACATCCAAAGCAACGGCGGCACCGCTCCGGATACGTGGCGAGCGGGAACGCATGTCCTTTCGGTTGTCGAGTCTCAATCGGCGCATTCCAGCATTGGAAACACGGCTTACACTTCCGACAGGACGGAAACCGCGCAATCGTCTAACGTTTCCGAGTGGGTTTACGCGGCGAGTTCCTATGGGATGAAATACACCGGGGACACGGGCAAGAGCATTCAGGATTTCTATCATTACAATCCATCAACGGCAACGTCGTTTGACGGCACGGGGACTATCACCGTGACGTTCAATTATACTCTGTTGACAACCTCGACGGAAAGCTTTCACGGAACGACAGCGCAAGTCACTAACGACACGTCGGCTTTCAGCTCCTATCAGCAAGCCTCGGGCCGGACGGTCAACGGCTTCACCGATCCACCGGATACCGACACCACAACCCGTTACAAGACGACTTACACGAACAACGGAGCGACAACGTTTATCGGAAGTTTCGTTCAAACGGTTGACGATTGGACAACGAAAACGGAATCGACAGGGACTTTCGGGAATTCCTTTTGGACAACGGTTAGCGGCTCTTTCACGATTTCCACGAACGCGACGCAAACGGCAACGTCAAGCTCGACGTGGACGCTTTCGCAGGGCTTGACGCAAAACACGACGGACACAACGGACACGATCACAACGCCCGTCACCCATGCGGGCGACAGGACAACGGTTCACGCCTCAACCTCGACCACGACGAACACGGCGACAAGCGGGACATTCACCGTTCCCGTCACGAATGAAACCGTCACCGGGCACGCCTACGCGCAAAAGATCGACACTGTTTTGCTCATGCACGGCGGGCGCGGCGAGAATGATTTCAACCTTGGCGACATGCTCTGGCACTTCACGCTTTCCGCTCTTGGCGACACGGCCTCGACGGTCGGCAGGTTCACCAATCTTTTCGCCTCGACCGGGGCGGCGACGGTGACGTTGTCCGATTATGAAAAGTATCGGACAAATTCGATTGCGATCAGTGAGATTGCATTCAGTCAAAACACGGTCACTTCTACGACCTCGACAATCACCGGCACGGGCACTGCAACGGGCACGGCCTCGACGGGCGCAACGGTTGTGGTGTTTTCAAAGGGCGGGTCGGCATGGAGCGGATACGAGTCATGCACGACAACGATTGTCACCGGAACGGGCACGGCAACCGGCACGGCGGCGACAACCGGAATCAGCTTGGCCGCGTCCAATACCTCGACCGTCAATCACACGTTTTCAATCGGCGACGTTGGAACATCGCTTTCGACTTGGACTTATGGCACAAGCACGTTCTCGACAACGCTCTTCACGCATTCGATCCAAGTCACCGGATACGATACGTCTAACTTCTCTTGGACCTCGACCACGGAAACGGCTTATTTCGCAAGCTCGTCATTCAGCGAAACGCGGCTTGCCTTGTGGCACTCGACCACAACGTCAATGGACATCGTCTTGAGGTCAACGACCTTGGATCAGGTTCTAATCAACTCTTATTCGTCATACATGAGCGGGACGGATACGAGTTACTTTTTCCTCGGCAAAGTCTCGACGGCGACGACTCGCGTTTACGATTTCGCAACGACAACCTCGCAAAGCCTTTATGATTCGCATTTCAACCAGGAAGCGCGAAACTTCACGACGGTTTCCAGTTACTCGCTTGTCGGCGGCGCGAATGGCGAAACGTCATCCGTGCATGAGGCAATCAACGTGACGAACTTCACGAAATACCGGGCCTTGCCACAACTTCGGACAACGCCGGACGGATGGGATCACTATCAATTCACGGGCGGGATCTGGGAAATCATGGACAAGGCTCGGTTTTCGGTCTTGCCCTACGGTTACGCCGGATTCGGAGGCGCGTTCGACGCCTCGACGCTGGCGGTCAAGTTCACGGTCGAGGCCGGGCTTGTCGCCGGGTCCGCGTTCTCTGGCCAGTCATTCCAATTCGGGCCGCTTCCTACCGTCTCGGCTTATCCAGGTGTCACGTTGTATCCTGTCGATCCGGGATTGACTTTCGACATGCCCGGCGCGGCGCGTGCAAGCTACGTGGCGGGCCTTTCGTCAATCGGCACGGCGACAGTCGCGGTGACATGGACAAGCACCACCACGGCGACGACATCGAGCGGAACGGCCTCGCAAGTGACAAGTCGGCTCGCAACCTACACCCTTGCAGGCGTCTCATCCATCGGAGGGACATTTTTCAGCGAAGACAACCTTTCGATTCACTCGGAAGAATCGTTTCAACTCATCGGCGGTTATGCTGTCGGCGACAACAACCTTGGCCATCCTTACACGGTGTTTGCCCGATCCGGATTCGCGCAATGGACGGAATACAGCGCCGGTCAATCGACGGCATCCGCGTCGTTCTCGACCAGCGGCAGCAACGGCACCGTTTCTTTCACCGTTCCAGGAAGCAAGGGAATCGTTTTTCAGATTGAACCGATCTTTACCGCGAACTGGACGGGCGCGGGCGAAATCCCTTTTTACTTTTCATCAACTCCACACGTTAGAACTCCATGAAACTTTGCATCTATACCGCCGCGACATCCGGTTACGGCGTCGCCTTGAAAGCTCAAGCGCAACGCATCATTGCCGGGCTGTCGCTTGAATCAAGGATCACCGATCTTGTCTTTGTTTTCGTCACCGATGACGAGGCCGAAGTTGAACCGGCAAAGGCCGTTTACGAGTCGGCTGGAATATCGGTCAAGACCATTCTAACTGACAGGAAGGGCGGCGAGAATTACAAGGAAGCGGCGCAACTTTTGATCGCATCAATGAGACAGGCCGCAAGCTCTTTCGCTATCGGATGGGGCGCGGATCTTTGCCTTGCTCTTGATTCCGACGTTCTGCCGCCATCCAACGCGATCCGGAGCATGATCGACATGATTCAATTCGACGGCGGGTTTTATTCGGTGACGTTTTGCCCGTATCCATCGCAGGGCGGCGGCGCATTCCTTGGCGGGCGCGGCACTCCGCAAAACCCGATCTTGCCCGATTTTTACGAGGATGAAAAAGACGTTCCGGAGGAACTAACGAAAAAGCGCGAGTCGCTGCAAAAGCTGGCGGGCAAGGGCACGGAAAAGCAAAAGCAGAAAGCCCGTGACGAGCTTCAAGAGATCGAAAGGAAGATACGATCCGTCCCGCCGAAAGAAAACGTTTTCGCGTGCAACGGCAAACGCTGGCGTCAACGCGGTTGGTTTGACTTCGCGTATCCCGCAATCGGTCGCGGGTCCGTTGTTCCGGTCGATTGGATCGGTTTTGGATGCACGATGATGAATCGGCGGGCGCTGGCCTTGTGCGACTTCACGGGATACGACGGCAAGGGAACGGAAGATTTGTTCATCAACTTCCGGCGCTGGTATCCAGCGGGCTTGAAAATCGCGTGCATTCCTCACTGTCCTTGCGATCACGTTATCAGGGACAAGGAAAACGGCGGGCACGTCCTTGTTGCTACCGGACACGCCGACGATCCGGAGCATGACGGACATTTGCGGCAATGGCGGATTCCATGGCTTCCCTGATTCCGAATTGACAACCAGGCGTTAAAAATCAACCTTTCCGAAAATTATGGCAACCCGTGAACTCTCTCTTTTCGCCGATCTTGACCAGGGTCGGCTTGTGCAAAGCTTCCTCTCGACACTGCAAGCGACTTTGCCGCGTTTTGTTTTCGGGGATTCGATTCCGGTTTCGTATCGACCGCTGAAAAGCAACGGCAACAATTCGGTTAATCCGTGGTCGGAAGTTGACTTGACGGGGAAAACCGTCCGGATCGCAATCGGGAATCCAGCGGGCGCGGCGTCGAGTGGAACGTTTACCTTGACGTATGGAGCGAACACCACGGCGGCGATTGCTTACAACGCGGACGGGGCGACGATTCAAACGGCGCTGAATGCACTTGCGTCGATCACGGCGGCGGGCGGCGTTGTCGTTACCAGGGCGACAACCGGCGCTTTCCGGATCGTGTTCAACACGGCGGGCGCTCGCACGGCGATTACTGCCGACGCGTCGGCAATCTATCCGACTTCGGGCGTCGAGATTCACGTTGCCGTTGAGGGTGACGGATCGACCCGCGAAATCACCGTTGCGCGTCTCGAAACTCTTCCAGCGGCCTATGCGGAATTGACCGATGATTTCCCGGTTGCTGCTGCCGACATTGTCGAGGTTAGGGCCGGTTCCGGATCGGTTGGCGCGATTGTCTCGTTTGGTTTTTCGGTCTTGCCCTATTCTGGATTCTATACGCTGGAAATCGACGGCGAGCAAACGTTAGGGATTCCATGGGACGCCGACGCATCGACCTTGCAGGCGGCTCTTGATTTGCTTTCTTCCGTAGGGCCGGGACAGCTCGTCGTGTCTGGAGAGTGGCCATTGTTCACTTTCAATTTCGATACTACAATCGGCGTTTGGATGCCGACAATCGACACAACTGGTCTTGTCGTTCCCAAAGGCCGCGTCGGGACGCTCAACACGAATACGGCGGCGATGATTGAGCTTCTCAACGGTGCTTCACAAGCGACGGCGAAACTTGAGATTGAGCTTTACGACATCGGCGACGGAACGACATGGACGGTCTTGCAAACCGATTGCACGGTCATTGACGACGTTATCGGCAACTCTCCCGCAACCGTCCCACCGTTCCCTTCCGTAATGTCCCTGATTGGCGCAATGACGCGTAGCGCGTTCCAAGGTCCGCCAGACATTCCGCAGTCGATCACGATCACGGCAGGCGCTCCGGTCGCTGGCACGGGCTACGATCCAAGCGGCGTCGCTCTCTTCACCGGCATTGACGCCGGATCGCCGACTTACTTTGGCGGCGGCGCGTATCCGACTCGATCCGCGTTTTACTCAACGGATCGTTGGAAGGTCCAGGTTGACGTTGACGACGCTATCAGCACGGATTGGGATAATTTCGAGGGGACGCCGGCAATGGTTCCCGAAACCGATTACGAGCCGGGAAGCGGCGGCGATTTCTCGCCCGCCGCATCGTCGCTTGACGTTGCATACGGGCCACAAGTTGAGGCCGCATACATCGGCCAATGGTGCCGGGTTGGCGATGATGTTCCTTACGCTTGGTATCAGGCCGAAACCCTCACAAGCTGGGTGAACCGCACGGCATGGGTTGGCCAATTCATTATTGAATTTCTTCAGGCGATGGGAGAAAATCAAGGGATCAACCATTTGATAATCAATTCGTCAATGGGCTCTTCCGGATTACTTACCTTGTATTCTGATAGCGGGAAGCGTTGCGATATTTACGCGCCGATTGCATACGCCGCCGATAGGATCATTGAGCTTCCAGACAAAAACGGAACCTTTGCGATTGACGAGGAACTTAAACCGGCGACATCCGCGCCGGTTAATGCCATTGCGGGAACCGCTCAAGTCGAAACCCTTACGCTTGTTGGATCGGCTTCTAGCACCGGAAACAATAATTCGTCGGTGATTATCGGCGGAAGCACCTACACCGTTGCCGTTGCGCTTGTGAGTGGCGACAGCGCCTCAACCGTTGGCGGAAAGGTAAGGGCCGCGCTTGCTACTCTCTATGGGGTTTATTCGCAATACACTATTGGCGGAACTGGCGCGACAATCACCCTCACAAAGATTTACCCTTACACGGCAAACGATTCGACGCTTGCAATCAATATGGCGACAACCCGATACCCGGCGCAATCGGCATCACTCAACACGACGACTGGCGTTGCTACCGTGATTCAGACTGCGGATACTCCATACTTGCGCGTTTCTGGCGGCTATCTATACGTTCAAGACGCGGGAACATGGAAGCGAGTCGCACTATCAACGTTCTAACGAAATGATCCCATCACAAACATACGTCCGCTTTCCAAAGCCCGTCACGCTGTCGCTTAACGTTTCTCCGTTCCCGCGCCCGCGTGTCGTTCCAGCTGGCGGCAAGGTCGAGCCATACGAGCGGCAAGACCGGGAGTTTTCGAAACTGCCGCTGCTTGTCCATGTCGATCCTGTCCGGCGTTACTTGCTGGCCTATCTGTCGCCGTGCGTGAATCCGCTTGTGCTTTACGGGCCGGAAGATTTCGGCCCGGCGTCCGGCGATACCATGGAAGAGCACGCGGCCCGCGTCGCGGATCTTTGCGGCGACGATCCGGCATCCGTCTTGCAACCGCTCATCAACGGCGAGCTTGGCCCGTATTGGGAACGGGAAGCGCCGCCGAAACGTGTCCCTCGCGAAATCCTCAACTGGCGTGCAAAGGCCGTGCTTGGAAAGATGGGCTTGACCAAAAAAATCGACGCCATGATTGAGGCCATGCCGGAATCTGACAGGCTGGTCATTGCTGCCGCGTGGAACGGCAACGCATCGCTCGCACGCAAGGGCGCGACGGTTTCCGCGCTTGCTTCCTCGCTTGGCTTGTCGGACGCGGACGTTGACGCTCTTTTCATCGCTGCCGACTCAATCACCATTTGACCTATGAGCTACATCGTCAACCTGACAATCAAACGCGGAACGACATTCGGGCCGTATCAAATCTTGTGCAAGGATGCAAACGGCGCTGCCGTTCCCCTTGCAGGCTATTCGGCAAAAGCGGAGGCTCGCAAAAATAACGACAGCGAACTTGCGCTTGATCTTGCTCCGGCAATCGAAGCCGACGACGCGGCGGGAATTATCACGCTTCCTGAAATCCCATGGGAAACCACTGCGGATATTGCTGAAAATCTTCTCAAGTGGGATTTGATCCTGATTGATCCAAGCGGGAAGAAACTGCCGCCGTTCGTCTCTGGCGAAATCACCGTTGAAACGCCAATCACACAAACCGCGTGAGTTGTATCGAGGTCGCCGAAATCGTTTTGCCGTCGTCGCCCGTGGCGTCGATTGAATTCGTCGTTCCGGATGGCTCGTTTCCCGTTCAAATCTCAACCGTCGATTCCGTCGAGGTCATCGCAACCGGGGCGACTGGAAGCGTCGAGGTTGTTTTTCCAACTCCGGAAACCTCGACTGTCATTGTCCTTCCGACTCCCGGCCCGAAAGGCGACAAGGGCGACAAGGGCGACGATGGAAACGACGGGGCACCAGGCGCGGACGGCGCGGGCCTAACTGCCGTCCATGTCACGGCGGCGCAATACGCGGCCTTGACCGTGGAACAACAAAACGACCCGTCGAAATGGTGGGTGATTCCCAAAGCCTGACATGCCGCCAATCTATCACAACGGATCAATCGTTGACCGCGTGTTTCACGGCGGCGTTGAGGCCGAATATGTTTTGACGCAAGGGAAGATGATCTTTCCGGAGCCGGACCCGCGCTTGCCTTTCGACATCGGAAACCGCAACCGGGTTGTGGATGACGGAAACGAAAAATGGTTTGAATTCGGATGGGTGTCGCCCGAATTGCTCAATGGCAATGCGGTTGACGGGTGGGAAGATCCGGGCGGATATTGCCGAATCCGCGCTTGGCGCTCGGAAGATCTGGTCACTTGGGACAATGATGTTATCGAGTCGCCGAATTCACCGGAGGCGACAGGCGACGGCGCTTGGATCTATTGGGCACGCTGCAAGTATCCGGTGGATTCCAAAGTCAAGACCGGGAAAATGTGGGTTGAAAGCACGGCGGGAAGCGGCGCGGACGTTAGGAACAATCCGTTCATGTCACTTGTCATCAACAGCGTGACGCGGGCGCTAGGCGGCTTCCCTTACACGATGCCGGGAGACGCGGCGAGAATGCAGGCGGACATGCTGGAAAACGGCCTCACGGGTGCAACGTGCGTCGCTACGGCGGCAACAACTTGGCGGATCGACATTCCGAATGTCAATTACACGCAATACTCGACCGTGAACAAAGTCGGATGGCCGGGCTATCTGATTGCCGATATGTTAGGCGACCTCACGATCACCGTTGACGGTCGAGGCTTCACCGGGCAATTCGTCAACACCGCTGGCGTCCGCACCGCTTTGACAAAGCAATTCGGAAGATTCGGCTTGTCTCTCGGGTCAAGGTATGACACTTGATTTCTCGGAAACATGAAATTTCAACCTTTGCTTGCCGCTCTGATTTTCGCGCTGTCGGCTTGCGCCCCAAAAGCCGTCATTGTCGAGCCAATCGCGCCCGCTGTCATCCGTGCCAGGGCGACGGCCTCGACGGCGGCAGCGTCCGCCGTGCGCGTCAAAACGAGCGTTGCGGAGGCGCGGACGGAAGCGCAAGAGATCACCCGCGAAGTCATGGCCGCGACGGTCGAGGTTGACAGGCTCCGGAAGCTCGACAGCGGGATTGCGCCGGGCGAATTCGACGCGCTTTGGATGCTGGTCAATGGCCTGTCCGGCAAGACCTCGACACACGAAAAGAGTATCGAGGAAGTGTCGGCTATCGCCGATGTGGCAATCACGCAAGCGGAGGAATCAAAATCGGTCTTGGCCGAATTAGAGGCGACGGCGATCACTCATGACAAGGGCGTCGAGGTGCTAAAAACGCAAGTCGTGAAGCAGGCGGAAAACGCCGCGCTCGGGAAATATGTGAAAAACACTTTCTGGATTGTCACCATCGCCGCCATTGTTTGCGCGATTGCATTTCTAATCATTCGCTTCCTTCCGTCCATCCTCGCCGCTGTCAAACCTCTCTAGTCAAAACCATGGAAATTCCTATCGCTTGGGTTCTCGGAATCATCATTTCGCTAGGCGGCGTCATCGCGTCCCTTGCGGGCATCATGTGGAGTTTTGTTAAGTCACGGATCGACGCGCAAGATAAGATTATCGAGTCGCAAAACGCCATGATTACGAAGCTCCAAGATGACGTTGAGCGCATGTCGCGAGGTTGCGGCGCGGGCGGATGCGTCTGGAAAGGCCGCTACGGTTGAAATCCTCTCTCTCAAAATCAAACCTCGTAAAAAATGGACATCCCACAATCTGCAATTGACTTGATCCTTGAATCGGAAGGAATGGACCAGCCTTACAAATGGCCGGGCGGCGGCTCCGGAATTACTCTCGGATACGGCGTTGACATCGGCGCGGACCCGGAAGGCTTGGAGCATTGGCGCGGCGTGCTGGCGGACACTGAGATTCAAACGTTGCGGCAAGCTGTCGGCGTCACGGGCCGGGCCGCGCAAAACATTCAATCCCGTTTCGTCGGCATCAAGGTTTCCCGCTCGCAGGCGTTGAAAGTGTTCCAGGAACTCACGTTGCCAACCGAGATCCGGAAGACGCTGAAAGCCTTTCCAGGCGTCGAATTCATGCCGCCCGAAGTTTTGGGCGCAATGGTTTCCCTCGTTTACAATCGCGGGACATCCATCGAAGGGGATCGTCGCCGTGAAATGCGGATCATTCACGAAATCCTTGCGGAGTTTCAGACGTTCACGGAAGAGCAACGGGACGCTTGCCGCGTCGAATACATGACGAAAATTGCCGGTCAATTCCGCAGGATGAAACGGCTATGGATCGGACAGAGTCTCGACGGCCTGCTTGTCCGGCGCGACAAGGAAGCGGATTTGATCCTGTCCGCGATATGATCGGGCCAGCGGACATCGCCAACGAAACGCAACTGGCCATCCTCACGTTGACTAGGGACGCGGCGGCTTGCGCTCACTGCGGCGACAAGCCTTGTCATTCTTACGAGCCGGGTTGCCGCCGTCTCGGATGCGAGCGCGGCGCGTGCGTCCCGATCCTCGCCGACGCCGGGCTTGTGGAAACTTTCCGCTTGTGGAATCGGGCCGCATCCAAGGCGGCGAGCGAAAAACGGTTGCGGGAACAAACGGCAAAGCGCCGTTAGTTGGTCTTGCCCGTGTAGTTAGATCGGGCAAGACCGATTTTCAACCTCATGCGCGAGCAATGGCGAGCGCGAGTTGAACCGATGATTTCGAGACGGCAGCGTCACGCGATCCGGCGTAATGCGGTTGACCGTGATTGCCGCGTTGCACGATGAAATCAAAGCCTTGATAGATCACGAAGTTTCCGTTTTTCGCAACCTTGATTTGGCCGGGTTGCGTCAACTCGAAAGCGATGGTCGCGGCCTCGTCAACGAACGGGGCGGCGTGGATCGCGTCAACCTCGCTGGTTGTGCGGACCTCGATTGATTGGCCGCTGACAACGTCGTCTTGCGCCATGCTCCAGGTGTCGAGGCTCTTCCGGAAGCGCCGGACGCGCTCAAGATCAACGGACGCGTCGCGGACGGTCATCGTGACGTATTGGCGCGAGTGGCGGGCGGACACGCTCACTTGCTTGGAATTGTAACCGAGATTCTGTTTCAGAAGCGAACGGATTTCGGAAGGCTCAAGCCATTCGTGACCTTTGCGGACGAATTGGAAAACTTCAACGGTGGAATCGGCGGGGGCTGGTTGCGTCGTGGACATGGCCGGAGATTTGCAGAAAATTCTTTCCCGTAAAGAAAAAAGTTTACGAAAGTTTCAGGCCGCGACGCCGGGCCTCGTCTTGATGGTCGGCGAGGGCTTCCGCGTGCGTCCGCGAAATCGGCCTGTCCGGCGCGGGCAAATACGCGGGCGAGGTAAGCCGTTTGATCGCGTTGATTATCTCGTCATCCGTCTTGTCAGGCATGGCGTGGAACATGAGCCAAAACCGATCCGCCGTCGATAGCGAATGGATCGGCGTCGTTGGAATTGTTCGCTTGCCGTTCATGAAGATTTATCTAGTCGCCGATGGCGATTTCTGTCCGCAATGCGTCTCGACCTCATGAGGCCGAATCAACCGCAAGCGGACAATCACCATCAGAAGCAAAACGTTTCTTTCGGTTGTCGGATTCATTCGGCTTGCTTCAAAATGAGGTTGCTAGAATTCGCCTGCAAGGGACGGCGCTAGAAAGCGAAGTATCCGGCATTGAATCCGGCGACGAAATGCTTGATCGCGACACGGTCGAGGCCGTCGTTTGCTGGCAAGAGTTTGACCGATTCGCGGCCATCCCTCACAACCTTGCAGGGCATGTCTGATTCCCTCAATGCGGCTTCAAGCTTTGTCTCGCAGATTTCGGGCCGTAGGCTTTGGAAAACTGGCAGGGCTTTCATCACTTGCCTTTTTTACCTTTGCCGTTGCCGTAGTTGTCGGCGAACTTGTGAAGCTCTTTCCGGCCCGCCTCTTGGATCTTGCCGGACGCTCCCCATTTTTTCGGATCGGTCAACGAATTGATTTTGTCGATCAAAAGTTGAGCGAGCTTTTTCGGCTCGATAGCGTCTAACTCCCATGACTTTTTGCCGAATTTCTTGATGTATCCGGAAGCGCGGGAATCGGTTATTTTCGCCGGATTGGGGGGGGGGATTGAACGTTTTGACTTGATCCATGTTCAAGGCGATTCGATGGACTGTCACGCCGACGCCGTAGGTAAACAGGCGCAACCTGTCGTCAACGTCGCGGCTCATGTCGATTCCGCTCGGGTCATGGTCGCCAAGGTAAATGACATGCACTTCCTTCCCGGCGCTCATCGCATCATTGAAACGAATCGACGTGTCACGCGCCGCACTGGATGACGTGTAACCTTTATTTGCCATGAATCTAACGTCATGATCGCGGCAAACCGGAATCAGCACGCCTTCCAGGGCTTGCTTTTCAACCATGACCTCGATGTAATTTTTCTGGTTTTCCCATCGGCAAATCCGGAAAGAGTTTGCGGCGCTCCGGACAATGTCGGCGGGCGAGTCCCAATGCGAATTTCCGACAGTGACGCGGCCACGGTCGCGGATCATATCCCAATCAACCAGGCCAGCAAGGCGGGCGTCGGAAACGAGCTTGCCGATATTCTTGTAACTCTTTTCGGTATTCTCAACGATGTTCCGCGAGACGAGTTGATAATACAACTGCCGCAAGCTGATATCATACCCGGCAATTGCGTAGTTGGCGAGGATTTCGTTGATAACGACGATCAGCTTTTGCGACGCGGCGTTGAAACGTTTTGTGATGAATGCTTCTTTCATGGGCGGAAGGGTTGGAATTAGAGACGGAAAGGGGAATCAATGTCATCGTCTGGAAACGCCCGCTTGTAATGCCTGTCGGCGTCGCTGCAATTGACTTGGCAGACAAACAAAATCAGGACTTCCAGACAGGCGAGGCCGATGGCGGTTTTCGGCATGTGATACATGAGCGCGACGGTGAAGAAAATCCCGACGCATGTAATCGCGGCAAGGCACGCGATGCACGCCGCGCCGCAAGCGCGGAATTTCCTGTAATGATATAACTCGGCTTCACTCATTTTCTTTTTCATGCAGTTTTGATCTATGGATTTCGGGGATATATTCGGGATAAGTTAGACGGGCAAGACCTTGTTTGGCTCGCTCTTGATTGATCCGGTCGAGGTCTTGCAACTCGTCATCAATGCGACGCTCTTTTGCCAACTCGAAACAGTCGGGATCTGGATTACTCGGCACCATGGTATTCGTGAACCGGGCGGGCCGCTGACGGCGTCGGCGTCGGATCGGTGGCGAGACGATGGCGGATCAATTCAAGCGCGGCCTCGACTTCCAGGAAGCGGCCCGCGAAATAGTAATGTTCCGGCTCGCCCTCGACCAATGACACGCCGGTTGAGAACACGTCGCGGATGGTGTAAAGCTCGCCGCGTTTCGGCGCGAGGTGCTCAAAGCCCGGATCTGGAATCAGCCAGCCGGTATCGTCAATGCAAACGACGCGGTCGCCAGCTTGCAGGCCGCGCCGGACGGCTGGATAACCGCCATGCGCTGGCTTGTGGGATCGTGACGGACTGGCGGGCTGGCAATAGGGGGCGGCAATCATTTCGTGATTTTCTTGAGGGTTTTCTTTCCTTCTGGCGACAGCTTGTAAACGCGGGCGTCGGCATCGTCGCGGCCCGTGTCGATAACCCCCTTGCTTTTCAGCCGGTCGAGTAGTTGGCGCAACGCGGGCGCATTGCCGCCGATCCGGGCAAGCAGGGCGTCAAACCCTGTCCCGTCCTTTTCGGTGGCGATGGCCGCGAACACGCGCGTTTCCTTCGCTCCTAACGGTATCTTTTCGATAACCGTTAGCGCGTCGAATAGCTCTTGTGCGTTCATGGCGTTTGATGGTCGAGGTTAGCGGGCAAACGCGTTGCGGACGCCAGCCGCATTTGCGCGGCGTGCATCCTTCCGGCGTTGCCGCTGGTTGGAATAGAAGCGGTCGGATGCCGTGAGTTTCACGGGCTTGACGCGCTTTGGAGCGGGCCGGAAAATCGGCCGGTTGACATAGGCTTGCGGCGGTTGTTGGTCGGAACCGTTCCCGCAAACGCGGGCGACACAAGCGAGCAAGCAGGATTTGAGCGAGGGAAGTTTGAATTTCATCAGTGTTATGTTTTTGGGGTTGGTTGTGAGAGAGGGTTATTTTTTCGCGGCTTTCTTGGCCGCTTTCTTTGCGGCCTTTTTCGCGGCGGGCGGCGCGGCTGGCGTCTCCGGTTGCGTGCCGTCAACAACGACGGTGTCAGGCTCGCCAGTCTCGCCGGGAAAGAGTGACGGTTGATCGTCGGCTTCCGGTTTCGGCGTCGCTTTCAAATCAGCCGGAAAGAGCTTCAAGGAATCGACGGCGCGGTTGAAATTGATAGCGATTTCCGGCGTTAGGTTTTTCGCGAGCAAGTCGAGTGACCAAGAAAGCGAATCGCGGACAGTGACGGCCTCGTCATCGGTGAACTTCACGCCGGTTGCGATCCGTGCCCGCTTCACCTTTGCAGGCTTTTTAGCGCCCGGCTTGACGCTTTCGGCGGCAGCGGCAACTTTTTGTTTCAACTCTTCTGCGCCCGCCGCGTTGCCTTTCTTGCGGAGCGTTTGCAAAACGACGCCAGGCGTCACCGATCCGGAGGAAAGCATTTCTTTGACCTCACGCGGCGCGGCGGCAAGCTCCATGGCCTCGCGAATGTATCGCTCCGGATGGCCGGTCTTTTCGGCAATGTCGGCAATCTCAAATCCGAAGTTGTGAAGCTTCTGGAACGCGCTGCCGTCTTCCCACTTGGACAACGGCTTGCCGGTGTTGGCGGTCAATGCCATGACAAGACGGCCCGCCTCGTCGCTTTCCGGCTTCTGGATGACCGGCACGGCCTTAATGTCGTTCCCCTCGGCAATCAACTCCATGGTCGAGCGCAAGCGGCACTCGCCATCAACCAGGACGGCGGACCCGGTGACAGGATCGAAGCGGACCCAAAGCGGCTGTTGAACGCCTTGCGACATAATCGAGGCTTTCAGCCGGTCGATATGTTCGCGGTTTTCGGGCAACGTGTAGTCACGCGGGTTTTCACCCTCGGAAATCACAATGATTCTCGGGTCCATCATGAACATGTCCCGCGCTCCGGATTTGAGATCGCGGAGACGGCTAGCTTTTGGTGCGGCAGTTGTCACATTTCGTTTTTGTCGGTGTTGGATTCTGTTGTTGCGGAACGCGATTCAAGCTCGCTGGCCTTTGAAAGAATGGCCTCGGCTTCCTTGCGGAGACTGGCGGCGCGTTTGGCCGCGTCATCATAAAGCTTTGCCGAAATGGATTTGATAGCGGTCGGAAAATCGGCCTCGCCAACAACGCATTGTTCGTCGGCGTGAATGCAGATTGTGGTTTCCGAATTAGGCTGGCACTTGTATTGCCTTGCCTCAATCGAGATCGAGGAAAACGATTTGTCGGATTCGCGGAGGCTGGCGAGCTTGGCAAGCATCCATTCGGAAACTTGCGATTCGGTGATTTGATCGAGTATGTTCATGGTGTTGGACGGTTAGCGGAGAAGTGAACCGGCGAATTTCATCGCGTCGGATTCCGAAGAAAAGAAACGGGCAACGCGACGGCCTCGGAACGTGATGTAAGATCCGACGACTTTGGAAATCGGCGTCCAATGCTTTGAAACGCTGGCAATGGAAGCGGTCGAAACGGTCGCTGTCGAAAGGCTTACGAAGTATTGAGTTGCGGTTGACATGCGTTGACCTTTGCAGAATTTAGGACGATTGGAAGAAAAATCTTCGCGTTTCAGAAAATTATTTCTCTCCGCCTTTCCGTTTCCGACTTTGCTCGTAAGCCTCGACGGCGGATGGATAGTAAACGACGCGTCCGCCGATCTTCACGAATTCCGGCCCGCCTCCCTTGCAACGCCAAGTCGCAAGTGTGGCTTCCTTTATTTTGCCGTTCCATCGGGCGACAAGCTCGGCAGGCGTTAGCGGTGTTTCAGTCGTCTCCATGGTCGATTTCTTCAAGTTCAATTTCTTCCTCTTCCTGACTTGCTGCCGTCGCCTCCGGTTGCGGTTTGGCCTCCACGGCTGGCAATGGCTTCGGCTTCTCTTGCAGGTCGATTTCCGCGTTGAGGTCGCGAGGCTTTGAAGCATTTTCGGAAACGAATCGCAGGCCGGTCGTAAGGACTCCTTTTTTTTCTCCCGGCTTTTGGATTCCGTCTTGAGCGATCAATTGAATTTCGCCGCCAATCCATTTCTTTGTGTCGGCACCGAAAGCTTTAGTTAGTGACTTCCGGTTCGTTGCATTCAAAATCATTTGCTTACTGATTCCTTCAAAAGAAACGGAAAAAAGGCATTTCTCGACACGTCCGCCATCAAGCGTGACGTTCTCGTTTTTGAAAACACCGGAGATTTTCACTTTGACCGATCCGCGAACATTCCCTCCAACCTTTCCAAGTCCTTCCAGGTCTTCGGATGCAAGCCAAGGGCTTGTTTTCATTCCCATTACTTTTCCTGTGTATGGTTTCGTTTCCATGGCGATTAGATTAGATTATTGTCGATCAAGTGGCGGTGAACGCGATGGCAGGCGCGGACATCAACAAGCGCGTCGTGTGCGCCGTCAAATCCGATTCCGAGAAAATGCGTGTGCGCTTCAATAAGTTTCGGCCATTTGTAACCGCGTGCGCCGGGAATCTTCATGATTCCCGTGCTGGCTTCCATGGTACAAAATCGAGGCTTGGCAATGATAACGTTTTCAGCGCCCGCCCGCTCGACTTCATAGGTCACAAGCTTGAGGTCGAAATTGATATTGTGCGCAACGACTTGATCGGCGACGCGGACCATTTGAGAAAACGCGGCCATCGCGACGCGGGCCGGGATTCCGAACGCTTCCGCCTTGGCCGTCGTGATTCCATGGATAGCGGCGACATCGTCCGGGATCGTCCAACCAGCGGGCTTGATTGTCTGATTGATCGACGCAACCTCGCCGTGTTCATCGTCAACCAGGATCGCAGCAATCTGAACGATCCAAGGGCAACGGTCGAGCGGAGTCCCGGCCTTGGCGGGGAATCCGGTTGTTTCGGTGTCGAAGTAAAGGCGTTTCATTTTCAGGCTTCCTCAAGATCGTTGCTTGCCATCCATGAAGGCAATGAAATCGGTTCGATTGTGTCAGTGTATCCAGGCCAATTGTTGGAACGGATGCACTCTTGATATTTCGCGAGGTCGAGCCGGTATTCAGCTTGTCCAAGATCGCGCATCATTTCGTCCGCTTCATACACGGCGACGAAATGCGGTTTCTTTTTCTCAACAACGATGAAAAGAAATCGCCAGTCATTGTCGCCAAGAACGGCTTGCGCGGCGTCTGGATAGATCGCCGATTGCACGCCGTAACGGAAGTTTCCGCAGGCGCGGGAAAACTTCGCGGCGCTGGCCTCTTCCGCCGTCTTTATGTCGAGGATCAATCGAAGCTCGGGAATCACGCGATCCATGCGAGCGCGGCACTTCGCGCCCGTCTCCGGGTCGATCCAGAAAAAGCAAGCTTCCGTCCATCCTTCCTTGTTGAGCAAGACGGATGCGGCGGGATGTTCGCGGACGGCCTTTCCCATGCCTGTTAGCATTTCGTATTCGTCAACGGTGACGATTTCATTGCCCGCGATTTCCGCATAAAAGTTATCCCACCACGTAATTGACGCGATGGATTCAGGACTTGGATTCTTCGCGTCACGTTGCGCTTGTGATGGCTTGCGCGGCGCGTCGGCTGGAACGAATGCAGTAACTCGCTTGAACTCTTCCGGCTCAAGAATTGATAGATGCAAAAGCGAGCCAATCCGCATCGCGGCTGTCGGTTCGCTTGGGTTGTCGAGGTTGTATTTATACTTCGCAGGGCAAACCGTTAATTGGTCAAGGCCGTGTTTGGAAATCTCGGAACGGCGAGAATGATATTCGGCGGCGGGCATGTCGAGAATCATCGAAGGGTATTCAACGGGCCGCTCGCCTCCGGTTAGCATCGCCGAAAGCTTCCGCTCGGCTTCCAGGTTGTCAGTCGGCACCGTCACCGGCACTTGCGAGGCGTCGCGCTTGTTTGGCTTGCCGGACTTTGCGGGCCGGGCCTTGGCCTTGCTCGCTGGCTTTTTCGGTTTCGGTTTCGCTGGCACGGCGCGGACAATGGAAAATGGTTGACGATACGCAAGCCGAAAATGCACGGAAATGGATAAAGTTTGATTTTCTTTGATTTCCCGCTTGCCAGACAATCCGGTTTCGGATCAGCCTCCCGCCGTGAGTCTGACAAAAATCACCCTCCGCGATTACCAGGAACCGGGCGTTTCCGGAGTTCGGAAATCCATGAAATCCGGCAAGAAAGCGCCGGTGTTTGTGATGGCGACGGGCGGCGGAAAGACTTTTGTTTTCTCGTATATCGCCCGCAACGCCATGATTAAGGGCAAGCGCGTGTTGATCCTTGTCCATCGCTCGGAACTGGTCGATCAGTCGTCGCAATCGTTGACGGATCTTGGCGTTCCTCACGGCCTGATTGCGGCCAAGCGGACGCCGGATCGCAATCATCTTGTCCAAGTCGCCAGCGTGCAAACGCTCATCAACCGGCTTGCCGATTTGGAGCCTCCGGACCTTATCATTACAGACGAGGCGCATCACGCCGTTGCCGGGTCATGGAAAAAGATCCGGGAAGCCTATCCGGACGCGCTCAACCTTGGCGTGACTGCAACGCCGGAACGACTCGACGGGAAGGGACTCGGCGACGTGTTCGACGATATGATTCGCGGGCCGCAAGCTGGCGAGTTGATCGACCTCGGATGGCTTGCGCAACCGTTGTATTATCTCATTCCGAACGATGGCGATTTTTCTAACGTTAAGGTCAACGGCGGCGACTATAACAAAACGCAACTGGCGGCAGCAATGGGCAACTCTTCAATCTACGGTTGCGCCGTCGCTCAATACAAAAAAGTCTGTCCATACGTTCCAGCTGTCGCCTTTTGTGTGAACCGGAAACATGCGGATCAAGTCACCGAAAATTTCAAGGAAGCTGGTTTCCGATGGGCGACGCTCGACGGCACGTTAGATCCGACGACGCGGCGGCGCATGGTCGCGGAATTGTCAGACGGTCGCCTTCATGGGTTGTCAACTGTCGAGGTCGTGAACGAAGGATTCGACTTGCCGGTTGTCACTGCCGCGATCCTACTCCGCAAGACGGAATCGCTCGCACTCCACTTGCAGCAAATCGGGCGCGTGTTGCGTCCGGTTTACAAGGAAGGAATGCCGAAGAACACCGTTGACCAGCGAATGCTTGCCATGGCTACCGGCCCGAAGCCTTTCGCGATCATCCTCGACCATGTAGGCAACCTGAAACACGGGCGGGCCGAAGATCATCGGGAATGGACACTTCAAGGCGCGAAAGCCAGGAAGAAAAATGAAGCCGAAAAGAAAGGCGAGCTTGTCCAATTGCGGCAGTGCCAGAAGTGTTTCGCGGTTCACGTTCCAATGCCCGAATGCCCGTCGTGTCATCATGTCTATCAGCCGCGAGGCCGCGAGATCCGCGTTGTTGACGGCGAGCTTGTCCCGCTCATCCAGGGACACACGCTGGACAATCATTTCACTCAATGCGCGTGCGGATACGTTCACGCAAAAACAGCCAAGGAATGTCCGTCTTGCAAAAAGTCGGACGCTCCAAAAGACTTTGACGGCGGCAAAATGCTTGAGTCTCTAATCAAGCTCGGGCACCGCAAGAAAATGAAAAATCCTCTCGGATGGGCAACGCATGTTTACCGCTCGAAAATGGCGGAACGCATGGCGAAAGGCCAGCCGGTTGACATGACAGCAATACCAAAACCAACAACACCGAAACCATGAATTCCGTTCAAATCATCGGGCGAATCACCGCCGTTCCAGAACTCCGATACACGCCGCAAGGTAAAGCCGTTGCCGATGGCAATCTAGCCGTTGACGATGGCTTCGGGGATCAAAAGAAATCGTTTTTTTTCAACGTCACCTTTTGGGGAAAGACGGCTGAAAACCTTGTGCAACACGTCGTCAAAGGCCAGCAACTTTCAATCGTCGGCAGGCTGTCACAAGAGGAATACACGCCGAAAGATTCCGACAAGCCTGTTAGAAAAACCCGGATTGTCTGCGAAAAAATGGGATTCCTCGCCAAGCCTCAAGGGGCGCAACAGGGCGAGTCGAGGCAACAACAGCAACCGGCCAAGCAAGCGCCGCCACAAGGGGCAAGCGCCGCGCCATCCGATGACTTCCAGGAAGACGACGACGTTCCTTTCTAACCTCAACCGCTCCGGCCATGAGAATTGACGAAATGGAATGGATGACACTCGCCGACTTATCGGAAGAGGAATTCAACAACGTTGCGCTTGGGATCGGACATCATTCGGACTTGACTTTGATCCGGACGGAAGATCCGGAAGCGGAGTTCATGCTAACGGATGGTGACGGTTTCGAGTGGATTGTTTCGCGCAAGCTTTCGGTCGGATCGGTTTTCAAGCTCGCAACGGTCATTGAGGCTGGCGAGCAACATCCGCACGGCGAATTTTTCAGACAGCGGCCATTTTACGACATTGATCGTCGCCGGGCCGCTGCAAACGATAACGATTGAATCCATGGAATCACCCTTACTTAGAAAAATCATGCTCTCTCTCGGCACTCTGCCGGGCGTGAGATCCTTCCGAAACAATGTCGGGATGGGATGGGCCGGAAAGCTCGTTTCCAACGTCAACGGGCGCGTGACTCTCGACAGCGCCCGCCCGCTTCACGCTGGCCTTGTGAAAGGCTCTGGCGACTTGATCGGTTGGAAGTCAGTCAAGGTGACTCCGGACATGGTCGGAATGACGCTTGCGGTTTTTGTGTCAGTCGAAGTGAAGGACGGCCCGAAGGGCAAAACGTCGGAAGCTCAAGACAACTGGCGGGACGTGGTCAACGGCTTTGGTGGAATCGCCATCATTGCCCGATCCGAATCCGAAGCATTGGCACAACTCGAAACGCTTCCGCCCGGATGCTAGACTATGACGCAATCAGCGCGGCGGCGCTCCCTGTCCTTGAATCCCTGCTTTGCGAATGGCTTCCAGGTGGGAAGATGGACGGCGTCGAATACGTCGCCACGAATCCGACGCGGGGGGATCGTAAACCCGGATCGTTTCGCATCAACACGACAACCGGCGTTTGGTGCGACTTCGCATCTAACGACAGCGGAAGCGACGCAATCGCCCTTGTCGCATACCTTGAAAACGTTAAGCAAGGCGAGGCCGCAAGGCGTTTGTCAAAGCGCCTCGGAATGCCAATCGAGGAACGCCGGGCGGAACGCATGGAAGGAAGCACAAAGCCCGGCGCGTCCGCTGCCGCCGATTGGATCGCGCAACCTCACGCGCCGCCCGGTCACAAGTTCCCGACATTCCGCCATCCCGCACACGGATTACCCGTCGCGAAGTGGGAATACAAGTCGGCGGACGGCCTGACTATCGGTTACGTTTGCCGCTATGATCTGGCGGACGGCGGAAAAGACGTGATTCCGTTTTCATGGTGTCGCCACAAAGACACGGGGGAAACGAAATGGAGGATGCGAGGCTTTCCAACTCCCCGCGCATTATACGGCCTTGACCGATTAGCAGAAAGGCCGGACGCGTCCGTTATCGTTGTCGAGGGCGAGAAATCCGCCGACGCTGCCGCTCGCATCATGCCGGATTTCGTCGCCGTGTCATGGCCGGGCGGCGGGAAGGGCGTCCGTCATTCCGACTGGTCGCCGCTGGCGGGCCGTCGCGTGTTCATCTGGCCTGACAGGGACCGCCACGAATACAAGGAAGCCGACGCGCCAACCGTTGACGACATCGGGACGGTGAAGCCATGGGAAGAGCAACCAGGCTACCAGGCCGCGCTTGCAATCTCGGAACGCGTCGCGGACTCAAACATTCTAACGCCTCCGGATGGAAAGCTTGACGGATGGGACGCCGCCGACGCCGAAAAGGAAGGATTCGACCCGGTCGCATACTGGTTTTCGATTCCGAAGGAATTGCTTCCGGAGGATGACGGGCAAACCGAATTTGACGACTCACCGAAAGACGACAACACGTATTCAGCCGACAGAATCGGCGACATGCCATTTCGTTTGCTCGGATCGGATCGCGGTATTTTCTACTATCTCCCGGACGTTGGCGGGCAAATCTGCGAACTCACGCCGGGCGCTCACACCAAAAACAACCTGTTTCAGCTTTCGCCCTTGCAGGCTTGGGAATCCGAGTTCCCCGGATCTAACGGCGTCGATTGGGACGCGGCGGCAAACGGCCTGATTCAGCGTCAATTGAAGTTGCCGAAATTCTCGCCTCGACGTGTTCGCGGGCGCGGATGCTGGATTGACGGGCAAGACGTTATCTTTCACGCGGGGGATCGTCTGATTGTGAACGGCAAGGAAAGACCGATTCGCGGATACAACTCGCCGGGCAAGTGGATTTACAACGAGGGTTTCGACATCCCGACTGAATCGGCGGAACACGCGACATCAGCGGAGGCCGCAAAGCTCCGCGACTTGTGCGAAATTCTATCTTGGGAAAGGCCGCTTTACGGGAAGCTCTTGGCCGGATGGATCGCAATCGCTCCGATTTGCGGCGTGTTGCCGTGGCGTCCTCACGCATGGCTAACGGGCGGCGCTGGAACGGGGAAAAGCTGGATCTTCTCAAACATCATTCATCCGATGGTTGGCAAGACCGGCCTGAATGTCCAATCCTCGACAACGGAGGCCGGGATTCGGCAAGAACTCGGAAGCGACGCGTTGCCGGTCATCTTTGACGAGGCCGAAGGCGAGGACAAGAGATCGTCCGGACGGATCGACATGATTCTTGAACTTGCCCGGCAAGCCTCGACCGAAACCGGGGCGTCGATCATGAAGGGAAGCGCGGGCGGAAAGTCCATGTCCTTCCTGATTCGGTCATGCTTCCTTTTCGCGTCCATCGGCGTTTCAGCGGCCAAGAAATCCGACACGTCACGGATCACGGTTCTAACGCTCCGCAAAAGATCCGGAGAGGATCAGACGGAACATTTCGAGCGAATCAAGGCCGCATGGAAAGAGTCAATCGGGCAAGCGGGTTTCTCGGATCGCATCCGATCACGTTGCCTGCAATTGGCAAAGGTCATTCGGCAAAACTCGGAAACGTTTTCGCGTGTCGCTGTCGAGTTCACCGGAGACAAACGAAGCGCGGATCAAATCGGCACCTTGCTTGCGGGCGCATTCTCGCTCACGTCAAACAAGGTCATTTCCGACGCTGCCGCTCATGACTGGATGGCTCGGCAAGATTGGACGGGCTTCCAGGCGGAAGAGGTCGATTCCGACGAGCGTTCCTGTCTGAATCATCTTCTATCGGCGACGGTTCGCGTCGAGGCTGGCGGATTCAATTCGGTTGTGTCCATCGGTGAAATCATTGTCGCCGTCGTCAATGGCTCGCCGGAACTCGCGACATTCAACCGGGAGGCCGAAGCGGCTCTTTCGCGCTCTGGCGTCCGGATCGACCTCATGACGCGTCATATCATCGTTGCCAATCGGCATCAGGCGCTAGGCCGGGTTTACGACAGCACGCAATGGCCGTCGAAATGGCATCAACAGCTTGAACGGATCGCGGGCGCTGAAAAGCTCGGCCCGACTCATTTCGGCGGGCAAATCAAGCAGCGAGCAACCAAGATTCCTTTTACCGCTTTCGACCTCTCTTAAACTTTTTTCTGAAATGCGAAGATTTTTCTTTATTGGCAAGAATTTCGTCGGCATTGTCCCGCCATGGCTACCGCATCCGTCACCTACTACAACGGCGAAACAAAACTTTACCCCGTCACGTCCAAGCGTCGCAATGAAGTCGAGTCGAGGTTTCCAGGAACGAAGTTCGTCAAATTCGATGGATATTCCGTCATGATCGGATGGCCTGAAAATGTCGATTCGTTCCGCAACCCCGACGCATGGCTTCCAGCAACTCGCCGGATCGAGTTCAAGACGAATCCGAGTCTCCACAAGTGCGACGCTCGCTGTCAGAACGCCAAGGGGCACACTTGCGAATGCTCATGCGGCGGAAAGTATCATGGAATCAACGCCTAATCGAAAATGAAAACAATCGTCACCCTATACGCTCACGAAGGCCGTCAAGTGTCATTCGTGAAAAATGGCCGTCCTTCCGACGTGTCAGACAGGATCGTCCGAATCAAGCGGGCGTTTAAAATCCGCATCACTCATTCAGTCCAAGCATTCTAACGTCATGGAAAAGCAATTCAGGGAAGAGAAACTAATCGAGTGCGACGATTCAAAGCTTTGGTGGACAATCGGCCTCGACGTGTGCGGCGACAATGTCCGGCCTTTCGTCTCCTATGGCGGGATTGCCGATACCGACGCGCCGCTTGCCGTCATGAAAGCTGCCGTCGCGCAATGGTCGGAATGGTTCGCAACACTTTAACCAATCTCCGGGGCGCGGCGGACACGCGCAACCTCAACCAATAAACAAAACATGAAAACGCAATTCGTAATCACCGACGCGGACCCGATCTTTCTGGCCGCTCTAATGGAAACCTTGGCCGCGATGCAAGCGGAGAAAGACCAGGGAGACGAAACGGAATCGTTCGTCGGTCGCTTCCCTGACTTTGAATCGTCCGATCTGGAATGGATCAGGGACAAAGCCGCCGAAGTGTTGGCGACTCGCTCGGCAATTCCTCAATCCGAATCGTATTCGGCATCGACGATCACTTGCTCGGAAACGGTCTTTCCCGCGTTTCGCTACTTCCGCAATCCGGAGGGCGACGAATGGAGAATGCCGACGAATGGCGAAAAAGGGCACGTTCGCCAGCGCGGGCAAACCGAATGGGACACGTCATGTTCAAAGCTCTCCAATTTCGCCGACGATGCCGGGCCGATTGGTCATTACTTGGAGTTCTTTCCAGGCTTTCCGGTTGACGAGACGGAAACCGACGCTTTCGGCCATCCGGTGACAAATCAGGCTTCCTCTTGAGCGATCGCGGGACACGCTCAATACACGCCATTACACGCCCGCTGTCGATCATTCGGCAGCGGGCTTTCTGGGCGAGAGGAAAAATCTCAAATCAACACCATTATGAACAACGATCAAATTACCATGGTTGCCGTGCCGAATATCTACGGCGCGGCTCGTTTCATTCCATCCGATAGGGCCGAAACCCTGATTGACATGGACTGGCTCACAAAACACGCGACATGTCATCCGGGAAAGGAATGGTTCGCCAAAACGTTTCCGAACGGATGCAAATACGTCGAGCTTCGCGCAAAGCTGGCGGAAGAAAAGCGAGACAATTGGGAAACGTGGATACTTGCCGAAATAGGCGGTGACACTGCCACGGCGGGCTATCGCGGGACTGCCACGGCGGGCTATCGCGGGACTGCCACGGCGGGCGATAGCGGGACTGCCACGGCGGGCGATAGCGGGACTGCCACGGCGGGCGATAGCGGGACTGCCACGGCGGGCGATAGCGGGACTGCCACGGCGGGCCTTGAAGGCTTTATTCGAATCGCTGAATGGGATGCGAAACAAGAACGTTATCGCGTCGTTTTTGGAGTTGTGGACGGCGTCGAGATCGAGGCGGACACGCCATACATTGCCGTTGACGGAAAGCTCCTCAAGAAGCCGGTCGAGGCTTGATCGGATCGAATCGCAAGCGCCCGCTGGCCTCGACGCTAGCGGGCGTTTCTGTGCCCGGCTCACACTGACAGCGGGAAAGCCTGCAAAGCCTCACGTCGAGGCGTATGGCGGCAAGGCGGGCCGATCTGGCGGCACACGCTGGCGGGAAAATCCGCTTGCATCCGTTACGGTGTTACGTTACACCGTTTCCACTATGAGCAACCGCATATCACCGTATCAAATCGCCAAGGAACTTAACGTTTCGCATGTCCACGTTTACAGGTGGATCAAATCCGGCAAGATCAAGAGCAAGCTGAATCACGGGGGCGACGGCGAGCGGCCAAGCTACACCGTCACCGTCGAGGATTTCGAGGAATTCCGCAAGACCAGGGAGGCGCTGAAAGCGGCGAGATCCGGCCCGCTGAAAGAGATCGGCGACGACTCGAAACGATGGTTTTTGACCTATCGCGAAATCCTTGGAGCGTTCCCACCGGAATACACGGCGTTCCGAAAAGGGGCAATGACGTTTGAGGATGTCCGGAAACGGGGGGCAAGTCGGCTGGAACATGCGGCAAGATCGCTGAAATTAAACGACTGTTTCACAACGCAAGAATCAAGCCAACCTTAGAACATTCGCAACAAACCACGAAAACAGCAAAGACCGGAACAAATGGGCGTTACCATGTTCCGGCCTGACTGTTTTTTGTTCCGTGGTTTGTTCCGTCCATGGACACGGCGCAAGCTCATGAACCGCAATAGATTGCAAGAAAAATCCTAGCAGGAATCGCCAGTTAGTAACGCCGGAACACGAAAACAGAGACAGCAATAGGGGCATGTAATACGTTACACCTTGTAACGTGTTACCATACCATACCATATCTCTATATTTATTTGTTACTAACTGATAATCGCAAGCAAAACGTTGAAAACTCAATGTGTTGACACGGAACAAATCTAGTAACACGGTCAAAGATTCCGTAACTTCCGTTAGGGAATCAGGCACAACCCGTTGAACATCAACGGAACATTCGCGTTACTAATCCGGAAAGCCTCGCAAACTTGGATATTCTTTGACGCTTATTGATTGACTTTCCCGAACCAATGCAAAACCGTCTCGCCGTATGGCAACCATCGTCACGCGATCAGGCATTAACGTTATCGGGCACGGGCGGAAGCTGGCTAGGCGTGCTCTACTCTCCCCCGGGCAAGGAGTCTCCTGTCAGCCATCCTTGTCGGCGGGTGTCTCCCCT
>Ga0114974_10000347_pt1 | contig 39291 bp, 42 predicted proteins | sample S_130206_EF_Meta_FD_87318 | JGI IMG/M metagenome (GOLD analysis project Ga0114974, IMG submission 87318) | Freshwater microbial communities from Lake Simoncouche, Canada to study carbon cycling - S_130206_EF_MetaG | ecosystem: Environmental > Aquatic > Freshwater > Lake | place: Lake... | reverse complement strand
TCGTTATATCTCATATATGGATCTACATAGATAGAGATGTCTCCGATTGAACCTACAGGGTATAATTGACCTTGTCCGTTTAATTTAGATTTAACTGGGTTAATCGTGTAACCAGCGATATCTTGAAGAGCTGCAGCTAAACCTCCGTTTGTGATAAGGTATTGAGCAGGTCCTACACGACCTTCAGTCGCGATATAGTTCGAAGCGTGAGCAATCTTAGTGATTAACTTTCTTTGAACAGCGTGAGTAGTTTCACCACCAACGTTAGTTCCAGTAGCATAAGCTGTGTTTAAGTCAAAGATTGTTGTTCCTGTACCAGCAGCACCACTAGATAATGGAGCATTAGCCGCGTTCAATGTACCCATTTCGAAGATTTTAGCAACGATTTGTTTAGAAATTGTTTGAGACAATTCGTTAACAAGGATAGATTCCATTTTTTGAACGATATCCATACCTGTATTAGCTTTGATATCTTCAATTTCAGTTCTTCTAAGAGCTGAAGATACTTCGATAGTACCAACTGCTACAGTTTTAGAAGAGATTTTTGGTCCGATAACACCAGCATATGAATCATCATCTGACTGACGAGACATTGGGTAAGAACCAGCAGCACCTGAACCAGCTGTCCAGTTTGCAGAGAAACCTGGGATATGGTCTTCTAATGCAGATACCAATTCGATAGTTTTTGTTCCAGCAGTAACATTACCCGTAATAGTAGAATAAGTACCTACTCTTGTAATTTGGTCAATCATAGATTGAGTAGGGTTGAAAGTGTTTCTTGCTTGATCAAATGACCAAAGTGTAGATGTTCCACTTGCTAAAGCTGTAGCAGTATGAGCTGTGTTAGCTTGTCTGTAAGCTCTAAAGATTGGGTAACCATCGATACGAGAGAAACCTAAAAATTCAGCAGTACCTCTTTTATCAGCATTTTCTTGACTAGTTACAGTAATATAAGTAGGAGATAAAGCTGAAGAAGCATTAAGAGATATCCAAACTCTACCGTTTGCTAAACCACCTGTAGTTTCATTGATTGAGTTAGTAGCTAAGAAAGCTCTAATTGATGTTTGAATAGATGCGTTTTCTGGACAATTTAATTTGAAAACTTGTGGTCTTTCATCAGCACCGTTAACTGAACGAACGTCATCATATTGAAAATCAATATAAAGTAAGTCGATTTTTGGACCTGGAGTTGGTTTAACAGCTACTAAATCTAAACCGATTGTTTGAGCTGCAATTTTCATTGCTACAGGTAACAAGTTTTGACCTACGTCTCCTGAACCTAAAGATCCACCGTTTCCAGACCAGTTATTACCTAGTAAAGAACCAGCTAATGTAGATGGTTGAGCAGCTGTAACAGCTCCCATACCTGCAACGTTAGAAGCGTTAACATACGCATTCTCGTTGATTGAGTGATATTCAGCCATTTCTGACATCCATTCAACTCTTTCAGCAGATACACCCATGTTCTCCAATACTGGAGTCCACTTCTTAACTGCTTTTTGTTTGTCTATTCTAATGTGTGACATAATTTAATTTTTATTTTTTTTTGTTATCTATATATAACCCTTGTTTTATCTACTTTTCGGAGATGTGGATTTTTTATAGATTAGATGTTTTTGAATCTTTCCATAATAGCAGTAACATCATTATCAGAAAGTTTATCTTCTTGTATAAGACTTTCGTGTGATACTAACTTTTTAGTTACAGATTCATTTGTTTTAAGCTTTCTAGTTGCCCAGAAGTGCTCAACTTGAGATTCGTTCATTAAAACTTCAGCTGGGTAAAGTCTAGCTTGTGATAAGATAGATTTTTTAGCAGATTCGTTCATTTGACTCCAGATAGCCTTAGTGTTTTCAGGCATTAATCTGATTACTCTTTCTTCAAGTGTTTCATTCTTTGTTGATAATGCTTCAGCAATTAGACCTAATACATCTTTGGATGTGAAATAACTTCTCTCGTTTATGTGAAGTTTAACAGATTCCTGTTCTTCGTCTGATAGTGCATAAAAGCTATCTACTTGTGACTTGTTTAAGAATTTTAAGAAATTCAAGTCTGTAGATTCAGAAACTTTACGTTTTTTAGCTTCTTCTATTAATTTATTAATTGATTCAGATAATTCAGAATCTTCATGTCCACCAACTTCATAGTCATGTGAATGAACTTCTTCTTCATCTTCGTCTTCATTTTCTTCATTTTCTTCAGAATTGTAAGCCTCTTCTTCGTGAGCTGAAGGAACACCATTGTATTCTTCTTCATCTTCTTCAGTAGCGTTAGGTCCACAATTTTCATCTTCTTCTTCAGCATCTTCGAAACCAGCAGCTTGTAATGAAGGGAAAGCTTCTTCTTCTCCACCAAATGCTTCATTTAATTTACCAGAATTTAATTTTTCAACGATTAATCCTTGGTAAGAAATTGATTTGTCTAAGTTTTCAGCGATATATTCTGAATAAGCGATATTATCATCTAAATGTTCAGCGATGTACTCAGAGTAAGCGATGTTACCTTCAACGTGTTCAGCTAAATATTCTGAATAAGCGATTGAATTATCAACGTGTTCAGCGATGTACTCACCGTAAGCGATACTTTTATCTAAGTTTTCAGCGATGTACTCAGAGTAAGCGATGTTTTTGTCTAAGTTTTCAGCTAAATATTCTGAATACTCAATGTTTTTATCCAAATTCTCAGCTAAATACTCAGAATAAGAAATGTTTTTATCCAAATTCTCAGCGATATACTCAGAATAAGAAATATTTTTATCAAGATTTTCAGCTAAATATTCTGAATACTCGATATTTTTATCTAAGTTTTCAGCCAAATACTCAGAGTAGTTAACAGCCTTTTCAAGATTTTCGGCTAAATAGTCATTATGTTTAATAAGTTTATTTGTAGTCTCTTTTAAAGACTTATTCTCATTAACCATAATTTGAACTTTCTCAGCCAAATAATCCAAGTACTTAACAACTTGAGAATTTGTGTTATTTAACTCATCGTAATACTCTAAAAGTTGTTCAAGTTTTTTAGGACTTAAGTTACCTTTAGAAATTGCACCTTTAACTTCTTTCTTAGTAGAAGCTAATTCTTTAACTAAATATTGAGAATAGTCAGTTAACTGTTGTTTAGTAACAAATTCATTTTTGTTCATATCAAATAGTTGATTTATTTTGGACTCATCGGACATTTCATATATCCTAAAGTTGGAGTTTTGATTATAACCCAAAGACTCGTTAAGAACCTTCACGCTCATCTTAGCCGATGCAAATCCTGGATCAGCTACTATATCATAAGTAAATAATTTCTTTAAGGAAACAGTACCATCTGATTCAGTAATACCAGCCGCTCTTGAAGAAACAAAAACTGGACAACCATCATCAACCAATGCTTTAGCTTCTTTACCCCAATAGGTACTAAGAAGTCTAATTTCACCATTAACAAGGTTAGATTCTTTTACATAATTTGCTTTTGTAATTATGTGAGAAGCTCTAGAAAGAGATGTATCAAAAACATCTGGGTGATCAAACTCACCATAAACAGCACCTAGACTACTCATTCTATCATTCATCTCATTTAAAGCAGGAAGAAATTTGTCAGCAGTATAAATTCTTTCATTACGATTTTTAACACCGAATTCTGTGAATGTACCACCAAGTATATAATCTTTCTTACCATTGACACTTTCTCTTATAAGAGCATTTGTCGAATTTTCTACAATTAAAACTGGTTTCATTTAAATAGTTATTTTTTAAAATATAGAGTATATATTCACTTCAAAAAACCGTTAAAAATAAAGTGTGGATTTTTTACAGAACTTCTACAACAATTGACTTTGTTATACTAAGCAGGTTCAAAGTAATGTATTTATCGAAATAATGAATATGATTTCCTAAGTGAATGGATTTTTTACAGAGGGGCAGTGATTAACTTAATAAATAATAGAAATTTTTGCAAATTCGAGGATTTATGATACTAACAAGAGTAATAGATATTAAAATAAATGAATCAAACTTTCAATACTATGAAGATTTGGGATATGATGTAACTATTGGGGAAAATATACAAATACCTATTGAGTTAATGTCAAAAGGATCACATTATAAAATAACTTGTAAATGTGATGGATGTGGTATAGAAAAAGAAGTGATATTCAAAAACTATATTAAATATGATAACAACTGGGGTGAATATTATTGTAGAAAATGTTCTGAGGTAAAAAGAAAGAAAACACTAAGAGAAAACTTTGGAGTCGACTACCCAATACAGAATAAAAAAGTTCTTACTAAGATGAAAAAAACTCTAGTTGAGAAGTATGGTGTAGATAATATCTCAAAGAGAGATAAACAAAATTAAATTCACTAATAGAATAAACATATGATAGAATTAAAAGAGGGAGATGTATTTGTAGGACAAATAGAATTTTCGACAAACGGAAACGCATCTCTAAAAATAGAAGAGAAAGAAGTATTCATTTATAAAAAGAATACACTTAACTCATTACACTTAGATAAAGTGAAAATTGAAATATTCAAAGCTGAAAAAAAGCTAGAAGGAAAAGTTACTGAAGTAATTTCAAGATATAAGACAGAATTCGTTGGAAAAGTACAAATAGGTAAAAAATCAACATTTGTAATACCAGATAGTAATAGAATCCCAGTTGATTTCTATATCAAAGGTGGATTAGTAGCTGAAGATAATCAAAAGGTTATTGTTGAGTTAGTAAAGTGGACTGATAGTAAATCACCACAAGGTAAAATAGTTAAAATATTAGGAGATTCTGGTGATAACAACGCCGAGATGAACTCAATTATGTATGAATATAACCTACCTGTTGATTTTCCACAAGATGTTATAAATGAGTCTGAATTAGTACCAGAGATTATAACAGAAAAAGAAATTAAATCTCGAAGAGATATGAGAGGTATAACAACCTTAACTATCGACCCAGTTGATGCTAAAGACTTTGATGATGCTTTATCAGTTAATATAATAAGTGATAATAAAATTGAAGTAGGAGTACACATAGCAGATGTTGCTCACTATGTAAAACCTGAAACTAAATTAGATGAAGAAGCTTTCAAAAGAGCTACCTCTGTTTATTTAGTAGATAGATGTGTTCCAATGTTACCAGAAAGATTAAGTAATGGAATATGTTCTCTAAAACCTCACGAAGATAGACTAGCATTCTCTGTTATATTCACATTAGACTATGATGGTAATATATTAGATACTTGGCAAGGTAAGACAATAATACATTCAGATAGAAGATTTTCATACGAAGAAGCTCAAGAGATAATTGAAGGATTCGATGGTGATTATAATAAAGAGATAAGACTTTTAGACTCTGTTGCTAGAAAGATTAGAAAGAAAAGAATCAAAGATGGATCTATTGAAATGGGTGGAATTGAAGTTAAATTCAAATTAGCACCAGATAACAAGAAACCAATTGGTGTTTATTTCAAAGAACAAAAAGAAGCTAATAAGTTAATTGAAGAATATATGTTATTAGCAAATAAATCTGTTGCTAAGACACTTTCAACAGCTGGATGGGCAAATGTATATAGAGTACATGATACACCCAATATCGATAAATTAAATGAATTGGTTGGAATCTGTAACACATTTAAATATGAATTAGATGTAGATGTAGAAGCAAATGACTTGAAGAAGTCACTTAACAATTTGTTAGTTCAGATTAAAGGAACTCCTGAAGAGAATATGATAGAAACATTAGTTACTAGATGTATGTCTAAGGCTACTTATACAATCAAGAACATAGGACACTATGGTTTAGGATTTACACACTATTCACACTTTACAAGTCCGATTAGAAGATATCCCGATTTAATCACACATAGAATTTTATTTGATTTCTTAAATAAAGGAAAACAAGGAAACCCTGGTAAAGTTGAAGACCAAGCTAAATGGTGTTCATCCCGTGAATTGATTGCTGCTAAAGCTCAAAGAGATTCTATTAAATATAAACAAGCTGAATATCTTTTAGATAAAATCGGAAAAGTATTTGATGGAATCGTATCAGGAGTAAGTGATTGGGGTATGTATGTTGAATTAACCGAAAGTAAATGTGAAGGAATGGTTAGATATCAAACATTAGAAGGTAAATGGTCAGTTGATACAAATAACTATACTATAACTAATGAATTAGGTGATAAAATCAGATTAGGAGATCCTGTTAAAGTTGTAGTTAAATCAGTAGACTTGGAAAGAAAACAAATAGATTTTACAATATTTTAAATGGATGGTTGGAGTGTAACAAAGTCTTTTAATATTAAATTAGATAATAATACTTTAGAACAATACGAGAAATTATTATCTAATTTTAGTAATTGGAAAGAATACAAGAGAGATATTAAAGTAAACTCAATTTTAGAAGATAAAAAGATTGAGTTTACTTTAGATATATCCGCACATTCTCTTGGTGTTATGTATGTAAATGTTGTAACAAATGATAATTATGACTATGATGTTCTTAAAAAATCATCATCTGCTATAAAGTTTATGAAATTTATACTCAAAGGTAATAATGTTTTAGAATTAGAAATAACAATTAAAACAATGACTACTGAATGGGGTAAAGTTATCAGAGACTTAATTGAATCAGGAGTTGAACTAGAACTCAAACAAAACATAGTAGATAATCAAGTCAAATCTTTCTACTTTACATATCCAAAAATGACAGCATGATGAAATTTATCAACATATTAACAGAAGCAAATCAGGACTATTTAAATGAAATTATAGATAAAATGTCTATTTCTGAGATTGAATATACCGAATCTTTATATTCCAAATTTAGTGCAATTGAATACATAGATGATAATGATAATGAATGTATGTTTGCTATATTAGATGATAACCTATTAATAGACATATCAAATCTATATAAAAAATATGGAATAAAATTCAAAGTGGTGGATTTATCAACTGATATATTTTTCGACAACCACTTTGATGTTCTTTTTGAAAATAATATTGGACAAGATATGTCTAATATCATACTTAAATTAATATTAAGTTTCAAAGAAGATTTTACTACAAAGGATATTGTTCTTGATAAAATATTAAGTAAAGGAATATCCAGTCTTACAAAATTTGATAAAGAGATTCTAGATAACTAGAATTCGAATTCCCCACCACCTTCAGCAGGAGGAGTTTCTCCACCCTCAGCCGGAGCTTCTGGAGCGGCTTGAGCACCACCTTGAGCAGGAGCTTCACCTTCAGCAGGAGGCGGAGTCTCACCACCTTCAACAGGAGCTTCACCACCTTCAGCAGGAGCACCACCGGCAGCGGCGGCAGCGGCGGCGACAGACGCAGCATCTTTAGCCCAGTATCTTTGATTTTCAGCTATTTCTTCTTGAGTAAGTTTAAATACATTGTCTATTAAGTAATCAACGTGGAAATAAGGTTTCTCACCATTCATAATTCCAACTAATGTTCCAAATATCTCAGCTTTCTTAGCTAAGTTTCCTAATTTCTTCCACTCTTCAAATACTTGATTTGAGTTAAAAGTAATATCCATTTGATTCATGATAACTTCATCATCTTTCAATTCTGGGAACTCAATTAACATTTGTAATTTAAGAGGTTTAACAATTAATTCTTTAAAGTTAGCTCTTAATCTATTAACAAAGTTATAAAACTTAATCTCATCTCTTGTCATCTCAGAAGCATCTGAGAAAAGGTTACCACCGCCATTCTCTTTATCAAATCTTTGGAAAGGAATTTTAGAAGCTCTTTTCAAGGCGTTATAGAACCAAGTTAACATATCAGACTCATTCAAGTTATGTCCTTCTGGTGAAACTAATTCCATAGCTGGTGTACCAGCATCTCCTTCAGGAAACCAAATTTGTTTATTGTAAGGTAAGTGTTTGGCTCCATTGATACTTAAAGTACCTAATGTGTCATCCCATTCAACCTCTTCTGAATAGTCATTAATTAATTGACCAATTTGTTCTTCAGCTCTTTGTCTTGATAAACCTTTAATTGGAATAGTAAATTTTTGATAAACGGTGGCATTAATAATGTTAAACATAACTCTTGTTTGTTCAAGAATCTTTAACTGATTATATGGTTTAATTAAACCTTCAACATAAGAAGTTTCTGAATAATCATTTTGAGTAGAGTAAGAAATATAAACTATTTGAGAATCTAAGAATATTCTTCTTAATTGAGGATCCTCTGGAAACTGAATCCATAAGTGACCTATTGTTGGTTCATAAGCTGGAACTAAAGTTTCTGGTCTTAATCTATTAAATCCAATGATATTTTTCTTTTTATCATCATAAATAATCTCAAGTGCTAAATAACCATCAACTAAAAAGTCTTTCATCATATTCCAAGCCGTGATACTATCACCGAATCCAAACTTATTATAAATCTTTTCAAAATACTCTTGATATTTATCTTTTACTTCTTGTGGATACTCATTAGATAATGTTTTTGGTGAACAAAAATCTCTATCATCATTGTAAACGATACTCTCATCAGCTATCGAACTAACAAAGTCTCTAATCTCATCTTTAATAGAATACTCTCTTAGGATTCTTCTTTTATCACCATATGCTTTATCTAAGTAAGGAATAGATTTTCTATTTAATACTGAAGCAACGGCTCTCTGAGAAAAGAAATCATACATTGAGTTACCTCTAGCAGCGTATGGATCTTCGTTGATACCAATACCAACTTGATTTCTAACAATCATATCATCATAATTCATACCATATGATGATAAACTTCTTAAAATTCTATTAAAAAGTCCTTTGTTTTCAACTGCACTATTTGTGTAAGCGAAATTCGAATTTGATGTATCTTGATTAGATTGATTATAAGAAGCCATTTATTGTTTTAATAAAATTTATATTATATATTAAAATCAAAGAGTCCCTCCAAACAATTGATAATGTTGAATTATACATAGAAAGTTCTAAAAACAACCTTCAAATCCGTTGGATTTAGCTTACTTTCAACGAAAAATGACTGAAAATCGTCTTGATTTTTAGAAATTGCATCTACTAATTTTTGAAATTTCATAGTTGATCTTTTCTCTAAAAATTTATTACCCTCACTCCAAGTAATATCACCTGTTTTAGGATCGATAACAGAGTCTATTCTATGTGTATTATTACCAGAGTTGAATATGGCTCTAAGTAAAAAAGACTCACCTGATCTAAATAAACTCATCTCTTGGAACTTAGCCTCAGGAAAAGGTCTAACACCACCAACTAAAATACCAAAAGTCATCTCGTCAACTTCTCTTCTAGACATAGTAACAGCGTGTGATCTTAACTCTTTAGCTCTATCGATTTGTCCAAAATCTTCTAATTTATCAGCAGCACTGATATATGTTGAGTAATCTAATTCTTCAAATTTTCTGATGTGTTTCATAATACTTGTATATTTTATATGATTATATATTAATTATTTATTACCATATTTTTTCTGATTGCTTTGAATTCTTTGTATATGTTTTTTCAACACAACATATTTCTCAGAAATCTCACCTCTGACATCATAGAAGTCAGCCATAGACGAGTTCATTATTTCTTGATGTCTCTTATCCTTATCCTTTAGCTTAACTTGCCATATATCAAATAATTTACCTGGATCATATTTATTTTTAGGATGACCGGATATTAAAAATCTAGGAACTAAACTCATATCAATTCTATGAACTAGTTTAATCAATCTAACATCATATTCAACTATAGCATATTCAAATCCAAACTTTATAAGTTCAGCATACATACCTTCATAATTAACTTTTAGTGGTCTATTCTGGTCTAAATCTTCTTCTGTAATAAATTTATCAAAGAGAAAAGCTCTTACTTCAAGTGGTATAAAATTTAAATTAACACCAAATACTATTACTTGATTTCCTATTTTTTTATAATTTGTGACAAAAATAGGTGACCATTTCATCCAATTGGAATCATTAAGATAGTGTAGGTGAAAAAACATATCAGGTATTAAATCTTTAACATCAACAGCAAAAACATCTTTATCTGATTTTTGATACTTATTATAAAAATATAAAGAGTTATTTTTAAAATTATCAGCTATACCATCACCATCAACTAACATTCTAAGACCTATTCTATCAACTAATTCTCCCATGAGTTCAATTTTCTTTTATATATAAAGAAAACTATTATAGATATGTTAAATTCAAAGCCAAATAACTCTAATTATAATCAAGGAAATTATATACCTAAGAATAAAGACAAGGTAATTAAGTTAAATACACAAGGTGGTGTTTATTTTAGAAGTTCTTGGGAAAAGAAAATTATGTATTGGTTAGACATGAAGTCTGAAATTACAAAATGGGGAGCAGAGTGTTTACAAATACCATATCAAATGACACACTTTGACAACGGTGATACCAAAGTTAAGAGCCATATATATCACGTTGACTTTTACTATGAAATGAGAGTTAATGGTGAATTAAAACAAATAGTAGCTGAAGTTAAACCAATGAAAGAGTATAAAATGGTTCAAGCTCTAAATGAAGGAAGATTAGAAGTACCTGATAAAGGAACTAAGAAACTAAAAAACTTTGAGTACGACTTAAAAATGGCTTATAAAAATAAACAAAAGTGGGAAACCGTAATTGAATGGTGTAATAAAAAAGGATATACCTTCATTATAATAACTGAAGATCATCTTAAGAAGTTTAATGTATAAGACTATAAATAAATATCATCAATATAAAGATGATAGAAATACTAGGTAGTATATTATCCCAAACTGCATATAACCTTTTACTTAAATGATAAAATGGAAATTTAAGAAGATATAGAGAAAGTAAAGTAATAAATAATACTTTTTGAGATGACCATAATCCTATAATCATCCAAACAAAAAATAGAAATTCTGTGAAGTAATAAACTAAGTCTATTTTTTTAATAGCCATTAGATCTTTATTTCTAAAGTTTAAGTCTAATCTTTGTTTGTTAAAAACAAGAAATATCTTAGTCCATATAAAGACTAAAAGAAAATAATAAAAAAAAGTAATCATATCATTTCTGTGTTATATATTATATCTTCAAATTTTATAAGATTTTGAAACTCAACTTCGGATATTTTAACAGACTTTGAAGTAGATAATAAATTATAAATACTATCAGTTATAAACACCTCAATACCTTCACCAACAACACTATCATACTCATCCGGAATCACTGATGACTCTCTATTATGATAAATATCTGAAATAAATTTCAATCTCTCTTGTTCATTAATATGAATTGAGCATCCATTACTAAACACACCATCATTCTGATTTGACTCTTCCCAAAGTTGTAAAATAACCTTATTCATTTTTTTAATAATTTATAGTCATTTTATAAAACAATTATGAAAAAGTTTCATAAAATAAAAAAAACTTTAAAATGAGCGTAAAATTAGAATACATTTGGTTAGATGGTTCAGAGCCACAACAATTAAGAAGTAAAACTAAAATTGTCGAAAAAGCAGACACACTTTTAGCAAAAGATTACTCTATGTGGTCTTTCGATGGAAGTTCAACATTACAAGCAGAATCAGGAAGAGGCAAAAATACAGATTGTCTTTTAAAACCGGTCTTTATAACAAAAGATCCATTCAGAGGATACCCACATAGATTAGTATTTTGTGAAGTATTAAACCCAGACGGAACTCCACACATAACTAATCACCGAAATAAGTTAGAGCAAAAAATGAATCAGTTAGGATTAACTGAGACAATTGAAAAAAATGAACAACCTTGGTTTGGATGGGAACAAGAATATACTCTTACTCACAAACCACATATGCCATTTGGAGAAGGAATTGGATTACCTTTAGGATTTGGATTAGACTCATCAAAAGGGCCTAGACCACAAGGTGATTATTATTGTGGAATCGGAGCTGATACGGTTATTGGTCGTAATATAGTTGAAGAACATATGGATATGTGTATAGAAGTAGGTTTAGATATATCAGGAATAAACGCTGAAGTATTACTTGGACAATGGGAATATCAAATTGGTCCAGTTACATCATTAAATGGATCTGACCAATTATGGGTTTCTAGATATTTACTACAAAGAGTTGCTGAAAAGTATGATACTAATGTTTCATTACATCCAAAACCATTAAAAGGAGACTGGAACGGAACTGGATGTCATGTTAACTTTTCAACTAAAGAGATGAGAGAAGAAGGTGGGTTAGATATAATCAAAGAAACAATGTCTAAGTTAAAAAGATTTCAAAAAGAACACATTGAAATCTATGGTTTATTCAACGAAGAAAGATTAACAGGTCAACACGAAACATCAAGTATTAACGATTTCAGTTATGGATTTTCTACAAGAGATACTTCTATTAGAATTCCAGCACAAGCTATAATTGAAAAGAAAGGTTACTTTGAAGATAGAAGACCAGCATCAAATTGTGATCCTTATTTAGTTTCAGAAAGAATGTTAGAGACGGTATATAGTGAAGTTGAAACAGAAGCTTAATATATTAATAAAAATAAAAACCACTCAAATGAGTGGTTTTTTTATTTTAAAGATGTTTTGAATTTTTTCTTTTCGTCTTTTCTGCCTAGAAGGAAATATAGTTATTGGTATATTAGCGGTGCCAAATGCTGGTGTCATAACTATATCAAATGTTTTCAGATTGATATTAGAGTGAGTGGAGTCCCATGCCATCATTTGATCCCTCGATTGATAATAATTTAATTAAATTATCATTATCTCCTTTTTTCTTATACAACTCATTAAATCCTTTAGCTATTCCTCTTTTAAATACCTCTGTGAAGTATGCGAATGCGTTTACCGATTTATCTTCATTGAAGTTGTACCAGTTTTGAAACATATCAAGTAGACCTGATTGGTAACAATCCAATTTATCATCATTGGACCAATATCTCATTTTTTTAATTGTTTTCTTTGCTAGTAGCTCTAACATTTTCTCAGCGTTTCTTGTGAGTTTTCCTTGAGCTTTTGATATGATTACCTCAATATAAAGGTCTTTGTTGTTTAGATACATTCATATTCATTATTTTTTTAAGGTTCTTAACCTTTCATGATTTCATGTTATATACTTTTTTTATATAAAAGTTTTAAAATAAAAAAATCCTCAAATAAATTTGAGGATTTTTAATATGTTTTGAGATTACGCTCTAACTCTTTCGTTATATTGTAACTCTTTTGTTGCGTTTAATTCAGTGTTTAAAACATCTCTTCTTTTTTCTAAGTTTTTAAGAGCTGTTACTAAAACTGCTGATTCACCAATCATTTGGATAGAACCTTTAACTTTCTCAATGTTAAATTGAACATCTTCTAATTTAAGAGTGATTTCTCTTTCTTTATCTTCAAGTTTTCTTTTAACAATTAATTCTTTATCTAATCTATTTTCGTAGAAATATGTTAAATCATAATTTAATTCATTTCTTACTTCATTTACCAACTCTAAAGCTGATTCATATTTGAAGAAAGAGTTACCATATCTCTCATCACATCTATATAAATATGTACTATTTTTATAATTGAATGCGAAGATTTCTAAATAAGGGTTAATTAAGTTATTAACTCTCTTAACAACATCTAATTCTACGAATTTATCTAAGTTTTTAGAAACCTCAAGTAAAACAGGATAGAAGTTTTTATTAACAATTGGAATAATTGGAGAATCAAATACACTTTCCAATGTAGTCTCTTCGTTCATCTCATCATCATTGATGAATAAACTACTTTTCTTACCAACTGAAAGACCGATAGTTAAATATTCTGAAATTCTGAAATTAACTCTATCTTCAGTAACTGAAGCATATTTCATAGCCGTTTCCAACATTCTTAAACTCTTCAATTCTTCTTCATTTTTAACATGATTTTCTAAAAGAGTTTTCTCAATTGCATTTTCACTTAAAAGGAACCAAGAATCATTAACAAGAGCAACGTGACCGTCTTCAACTTGTTCAACAATTGTGAATGTAGATTCACCTTTACCACCACTTAAAAGATTATTTCTTTTTTCAGGTGATTTTGTCAAATTATGAACAAATAATTTAACTTCTGGTACCCAATCATAGATAGCTAATTCATTAAGAATTTTAGACATTCTATCTTGGTCAGTGTCTAAGTTAATTGTTTGAAGAAGAACGTTTAATGGTTGTCTATACAACTCTCCTTGATTTTTAGTATTAATCACATTATATAAATTTTTCAACTCATATAATAACTCATAATTCTTCACATCATCATTAAGATTTTCTAACAAAGATTTAACACTTTTATCGTATGTGTATGGTTTAAGCCTCTCATTAAGAGAGATAATGATTTGTTTTTCAGATAACTCATTACAAGCATTCATATGTCCCTCAACTATCCCAGATACTTCCTCCTGTTCAAGAGTTAAGTTCTTTTTGAAGTTAAACAATTCAAGTTTAAGATTCTTCATATTTTAAAATATTTTTTTTTATATAACATATATATTAAGGCTTAAAAGTCATTTTTTACCATTTTTGAAAATTTATTTTTAATTTCCATTATTAGCATTATTAGGGTCCTGAGCATTAGGATTTATATTCCCACCTGATGCTTTCTCTCTTGCCTTAAGTATATTATTAAACCATCTAGTTCTTTTTGGTCGAATATCATAAAAGTCAGTATTCGCAAAAGAACCTAAAGGATCTCCCGGACTTGTAGAACCTTGTGTATTATAGAACGATCCAGTAACACCAATATTCCCATTTGGACCTTGATTACCACCAGCATTCTCACTACCACCAACGGTACCAAATGCCGGATTGATAGCTCCTCCACCAGGGCCACTAGATCCACCAGGACCACCACCGACATATCCACTAGGATTTTGTTGATTTCCAGAACCAGGAGAACCAGGGAAAGTTCCAGGAACTCCACCAAAAGAATTTGAACTACCATAACCCGGAGAACCAGGTTGTGCAAAACTATCAGAAATTCCACCAGCTAAAGCAAAACCATTCAAATCAGACATACCCGAACCTTGTGTTTGAGGATATCCAGTTGAATTAATTCTATCTCTTCTAAAAGCGGGATAATAAGTTTCAACAGTAAAAGAAACTTTTAACTTAATATTATTATCAGATGTTAAATTTTTCTCTCTAGCCATTTCTATTGAGTTACTATCAGGCATCAATATAACAGCATCTATATTCATAAAGTTATGTTCAAAATACATAAATTTATACAACCAAAGTGTGTCTAATATTGCTTGACTACATTTAAAAGTATCTATTTCAGAACTAAGTAATATTTCTAAATCATAATTTACCGTAACCGGAACTGCTCTAACTTTAGCTAAAACTTTTCTAATCTCAACCTCATTCTCAACAACCATTCTTAACCAAACATTAGGGTTGGCGAATTCATCAGATTTAATATTAAATCCAGTCATAGTTAGATGTCCTCTTGGTATTAAATCAGTGTTTAATTCAACAAATCTGTTTTCAGAAACAATATCATCTTGAAAAGAATCTAGTAAAAATCTTTCATCTCCTGTAAGAGAGTAGTAAAAAGGAACCTGAACAAATTTATCACCTGAGGAAAATCTATTAATCCATTTTATCTGACCTTCAAGTGTATCTAAAACACAAACGGTAAGATCTCTAAAAAATATGTCTTCGAAATTAAATCTTTCTCCTATCATAGTCATATATATTAAATATAAACTTTCTCTTCATGAGATTATATACCTATTAATTAATCGAATAAATATGTCTGTTAAATCATTACTATTATGGGAAAAGTGGCGTCCAAAAACTATGGAGGATGTTATTCTTTTACCTAGAATCAGGAAACACTTTGAACTCGGTGTTAACCAAAACTTTATATTCTATGGTCACTTTGGTACCGGAAAAACAAGTTTGGCTAGAATTCTCATCGGAAAATACACAAAAGACAAACCATTTTTAGAACTCAACTCTTCTTTATACACATCTATTGATGTTTTAAGAAGTGAGATTGAAGATTTCTGTAAGTTCACTCCAATGATGGAGACTGACTCCGATATTAAATATATTTTCTTAGATGAGTTTGAAAGAGTGTCGGCTCAATTCCAAGACGCATTCAAAGCATTTATTGAAAAATATAATAAGAATGTTAGATTTATCATTACAACGAATCACTTAAATAAAATTTCAGATGGCATTAAATCAAGAATACCTCAAATAAATTTTGATTGTCAAAATCTTGAAGAAGAGAAATATCTTAAACAAGAAGTTTATAAAAGAATCAATAATGTAATTCTACCTAAAGAAGGTAAAGAAATTCCTAAAGAAGATTTAGTTTCTATTATTACTAAAAAGTTTCCTGACTTTAGGTCTATAATGGTTGAAGTTCAAAACTATTTAGAAACTGGTAGCTTAGGAGAGAACACATCTAACGTATCCAATAAAGTAAAATTAGATTTATACTCTTGTATTTATGATAAGTCGATGGATTATGAAAAGATTTACCACTTCTTAATGACTAACTTTGGAGCTGAGAAGATTGATGTAATGATTAAACTATTAGGAAAACCTTTCATTGATTGGTCTATATCTGAAAGTAAGAATGTAGATAAATTGTTTGATTGTAATTTTATTATAGCTGATTATTCCTCTAAATTAGAAACTAATACAGATCCGATAATATTAGGATTGACTATAATTGGGAAGTTTAGAGACATTTTAAATTAAATAAGAGTATAATATATTTAATATATATGTTATGCCAGCTGATTTTACAGATTTCTACATATTATACCCAGGTCACCCAAGATTCACTGATTCAAAAATCATCGAAGATGATGTTATAAGTGTTATTATACAAAAATGGGAGATGATATTATTCACTAATAAAGGTGATGTTTTTGGATTACCAAATTTTGGAGGAAATTTAGTAGAATTACTACACGATACAAGGTTATCAGCTGATGTAATACAAGGAGATCTTAATCAACAAATACAATCATATATACCAGAAATATCTGGATTACCATACACATTAAAAGTAAACATATATGAAGACCCTGAAAGATATCAAGAATGGATGGAAATAGCCTTCACTATATCAGAATATGAAGTTTATGTAACTGTTATCTAAAACTCAGTAAAATTTTTAATTATGTTCAGTTGGATTTGACGGAGATGTAATTAGAATATGTTTTGATATGCCCGAACCCGAAGAGGATTAAATAGGACAACTACTAGCAGTATAAATATACTTATAATCTCTTTTAATTTTAACTCCTAAACTTTCAGCAGTTGTAACTACATCTTCCAAACATTCAGAATCAGCACCACCAACAATAACTACTTCTCTACCTTTTAATGATTTAAGTAGTTCATACAATTTAATAGGACAATGAAACCAAACGTGGTTGTTATTAATAAAAGTAATAATAGTTCCTTCTTTAGTATTGAAGATATCACCTTTTTTCAAAGTTTTCTCTTCTTCCATTTTACTAACTTTGTTATAAACTTCTTTATCTAAAATCTTTTTATAAAAATCAGCATCTACATCATAGTTGTATCTTTTTTCTATAAGGTCTTTTTGATTAGTAAAATGATAAAGGTCTTTATGGATTGGAATCTCTGGAGTTTCATCATATAAATAATCTTTATCTACATTTTTACCATCGATGTGGTTGTCCCAAAGTTGATAAACATTTTGAAAGTTTTTACAGTACTTTTTAAGTTCATTTAAATACATCTCAGAGAAATACTTTTTAAATGACTTCTGAACATCAACTACTATAAGAGTATCGGAGTTATAACTTTCAAATGTTTTAAGAAATTTCATATACTATATATAAAAATAAAATTTATTTTTAATCCCAATCTCTTCCAAAATCAATTATATCAGAATCAATTTCTCCATCGTTAGTTCGATTCCTTACAACACCAAAAACATCATCATCTACATTAATTTTTTCCTTTTCAATATTTAGTTTTACATTTAGGTTAAATTTATCATTAGGATAGAATACCAAACTTTCATTGTGTTTTCCGTCGTTAGTATTTGGAATTTCTATATATCCAAGAATTCTTTCAGATGGAATTACACCATCTTTAATATAAAAATTATATTTAATACCATTTTCTATACCACTTCTTAGTTTAGTATATTCATCATCACTAAAAATAACAACTAGTGAGACATCACCATTATGATGTGATATAATATCCCAACCAAAATGTGAGTCCATATGATTACTAGCAGATATACCTAATTTATTTAAAGTTAGTCCATTTGATAATATAGAATCTAAGTTTTTACTAGAAGTGTTATGAAATAAATATTGTCCATTAACTTTAGGTAATTTATTTTTCCATTTTTTATCATCAAAATAGATTTTAAATCCATCTTTTGAATATGAATTAGAGATAATTACCACATCTTCTTTACTAAAGTTTTCAAACAGCTTAATATATTTTAATTTTATCATATTTCTATTTCTCATAATCTATATATTAAATAAAAAACCCATCAATTTCTTGATGGGTTTTAATTTCTTTGAATATTTATAGATTAAAGAGGTAATTCTTCTTCACCTTCTTCAGTTTCTTCTTCCTCTTCTTCTTCCTCTTCTTCACCTTGAGCTGGTTGAGCTTGTCCTTGAACTGGTTGTGCTTGACCTTGTGCTTGACCTTGTGCTTGACCTTGTGCTTGACCTTGAGCTGGTTCTTCAAATTCACCTTGAGTTTGTCCTTGAGCTGGTTGTGCTTGAGCTTGTGGTTGTGCTTGAGCTTGTGGTTGTGCTTGACCTTGTGGTTGTGCTTGACCTTGTGGTTGTGCTTGACCTTGTGGTTGTGCTTGACCTTGAGCTTGTGGCTGAGTTTCTGGTTGAGCCTGTGGTTGAGTTTGAGCTTGTGGTTGAGCCTCACCTTCAGTTTGTACTTGTGGTTGTCCTTGTGCTTGAGTTTGTCCTTGTGCTTGACCACCCATTAATGCTCCACCTGGAATTTTTTCAACATCTAAGTTGTTCATATTGATATACTTAACGATTTCTTCAGCGATGTCAACATCACCAAAAAATTGACGAAGGTTTTTACCAGTAGTATCTTTTACTTTCTTCACATAAGCATTAATTAATGATTGAGGAATATCAATCATAGTCTTAACTTTATAGATATCGTTTACTTGAAAAACAGACTCTTTAATAATTTCCTCTCTGTTCTTTTTAATACGATAGGTTTCAAATGTTCTAATATGCTTCATTTTATTTGAATATTTTTTATAGATTATATATTAAGTCTAAAAACTCATTTTTTATCATTTAATGAATAAGTAAAGATAATACTAAACCTATTATAGCTACTCCACCGATACCACCACCAATAATCATTTTTACTTTCTGTTTGTGTATTTTATCTAAGTGTAATTCTATTTCTTTATCTTTATTTTCTAGTTCTTTAATATATGTGACCTCTTTATTTTTATAATCAATAATTTGACTTTGTAGGTTTGATATTTCTTTATCCTTAACCACTAATAAAGACTTTTGATTATTCAATTGAATCTCTTGACTAGCAATTACCACATCTTTCTCATTAATAACTTTAATACAAGCTGAATCAACTGATCCTATTTGAACATTAAGTTTTTCAAAAAGTGGAATTAAATCTGTTTTATTATCAAGTGCTTGTGCTTGTTCAATTGTCATCACAATAACTTTTTGACCCAATGAGTCAGTCTCAAATCTAGGATATTCTATTACTTGAGCCGAAACACTCATTGTTAAAAATAAAAAAGATACACAAATAATATATTTAATTAAATTTTTCATTTTATTGTTTTAATTTTTAGAGAATTAATTAAATCCTGACCAGTTCTATTAGGAGGATTATTTTTTAATTCTTGAATTTTCTTTCTTGTTTCTTCCATCTCCTTTAATAACTTATTAAGTTGTTCTTTAGAAGCATTAGCTTTAGTTTTAAATTTCTGTATTTCTAATTCTTGATCAGAAATTTTAATTTTTAATAGAGAATCTTGTTTTCTCAACTCATTAAAACTAATATTAAGAGAGTTTAAGTGTAATTGAATCGAATCTCTCTTTTCATGAAGTTCTTTGTTCTCTTGTTTTAATTTTTTTAAGTCATCTTTATAGTTATCACTTCCTCTGAAATACCACATATAGAAAAATATAAGTGAGAATCCAAGTAATACCAAAATCAGTATAGATTTAATATCCAGTTTCATAAAAACTTTTTAATTTTAATGATATATATAAAATAATAAATGTTTCGTGATAAATTATTATCTTTTTAATATTTTCACTATATTTGCATTCGATAAAATTTATAAATAGTAAATGAAGTATAAAAGATTAATATCATTCGATTTTGATGACACCTTATGTCACACGCCAAAACCCGAAGAAGGTGAAAAAATTTGGAAAGAAAAAACCGGAACAGATTGGCCATACAATGGTTGGTGGGGTAGACCAGAAAGTATTGACCCAGAAATATTCTACGTGCCATTAAATCAATGGGTCTACGCTAAATATTTAGAAGCAGTATCTGATCCAGATAACTATGTTATTTTAGCAACTGGTCGTCTTAAAAAGAAGGAAGGAATGCTTGCTAATGTTATGAGTATTCTAAATCAACACAATTTATCATTTGATGAAATCCACTTAAACTGGGGAGGTGACACATATAACTTTAAAACTAAACTATTTGAAGAAAAAATAGAAGAACTTGGTGTTAAAGAGTTTGTTATGTATGATGATAGACACGAACACTTAGTTAAATTTGAAGAATGGGCATCTGAACATCATGTTGATGTAACAATAGTAGACGTTATTAAAAAAGAAGAGACTAAATATAAAAATATATAATTTATGGCAACAATTACAAAAAAGAAAACAAAATCGAAAGTACAAGAAATTTTAGCAAAACCTTATAAGTTAATTCTTCACAATGATGATCACAATACATTTGATTGGGTTATTACTTGTTTAATGAAAGTTTGTAACCACGAGTTAGAACAAGCTAATCAATGTGCTCATATAATTCACTATAGAGGAAAGTGTGATGTTAAATACGGAGATTTAGAAACAATCTCAACAATGAAAGATAAACTAAGAGGTGCTGGGCTTTCAGCAACTATGGAGTCTAATGATTAACTATTAAACCAGTTTTTCCCCTGACTACCTTTATATCTATTCATTTGTTGCTTTCTTATTTTCAGGACTTGTCCATAATCAACTCCGTCAACATAGTCCATATTTTTAAGACTTTCTTGAACATAGTTTGTAAATTCTTTATCAACAAATTTACTAGACCAATCCTCTACCATTTCAGAAAATTCATGTCTACTAAATATAGTAGTAGCATTAACTATAGTCATAACACTATCATCATTCCCAACATCAGCCGCATATCTAGTATTACCGGCTGTTGTTGTGTGCTTGACAAAAGTTGTTATTTCTCTGATATTATCTTCATTGTTTATAACAAATGATTTACTTTGCATTAGGTCTTGATAATCTTTAACCATAAGATTTTTATTCTCACCTACCTTTAAACCCATTTTTTCTTCAGTTGCGTCAGCTCTATGTTTATATCTAACAAAAACCGAAGAACCATAGTTATTATTACCATCAAAAACATGTGGTAACTCAGCAAATAAAGTATTACCATAGTTATTTAACTCGACTACCACTTTAATATTTTCTGGATTTAAGTATTCAAAGACGATCATATAAAGTAACTCAGCTAATTGTTTAACTGAAATAAAATTATTTCTGAAAATACCAATTTGTTCTAGTCTAAAGAAATCAACAATAGATTTATAAGACGCTTTTTGAGATTCTATGAGATCTTTCGGTTTCTCAGAAACTCTAAAAATGTTTATTATAGAGTAGTCTTGACCTAAACCTTCAGATATATCAACTGAAATAACAATTTTATAATCTTTTCTTTTGAGTGGTAAAAATAAATCATCATCATCAACCCACTTTAAGTCGTTATAACTAAATTTAAGTTTTCTATCAAATTCTTGTATTTCTTCAAATACATAGTTCTTTTTATTTCTCAACAAATCATCAATAATAGCCTCATTAAGTAAAGACTTGGAAGCATTAATAAATCTTAACCCATACTCTTGATTAAAGGCATCCTCGCCACCGATATCTTTTATAGCCTCTTCTTTCCAAGTTGTCATTTCAGATATAGCTAAAATAGGAACTTCAAACCCATTCTTATCAATAAAAGTTGTTTTCTTAACTTCTTCATCTGTGCATTTATCATTATTATAAACATAGATAACATCTTTCATATTATCAGTGATATACTTCATCTCAAGTTTTGTATGTTGAGACCATCTATCCTGTACTACTTGAAATATCTCTTCTTTAGTAACACCATACTCATACATTTTATGAGCGTTTAATCTAATATAGGTTATGAATCGACCAGGAACTTGATACCAATAAACTCTCATCGCTTTATAGTTATTCTTTAATGGATCTCCATCTGGTCTCTCAGCATCTGTCAATAATCTATGAAATAAATTCATACCATTTGGTGTAGATGTAATAATAATCTTTGAATTTTGAACGGCTGATACGGTTGGAAAAGCAGCAGTATAGTAAGGTTCAATAATATTTGATGGAATGTGAGCAAACTCATCTAAGTAAAGTACGTCAATCGTAAAACCGATAGCTGGAGTCTTTGTTCTAGCTGATGTTTTAATTCTACAACCATTCTCAAATGTTAAAGACTTCTGATTCCAAGTTTTAATACCTGGTTTTAAGAAGAAAGGTAATAATGAGTAGATAGATTTAATCTTATCGACAATTTCAACAGCAGTATCACCTTTGTTGGCAACAATCATTATATTCTTATCATTATTAAATAGAATAGTATGTAACATGAAAATAGAAGATGAGATAGTCTTACCTACCTGACGAGATGCCATTAAAATACTAAATCTATTATTAACAAAGTTATCAAGCATTTCTTTCTGATAATCTCTTAATAAAATATTATTAATAGAACCATCCTCTGTTTTAACCTTACAATATTTCTCAGTGAAATAGTGAACATCTAAGGCACATCTAACATACTCCTGTTGTTCATCAGGTGTCATCTTAAATGAGGCACCCGCTCTTCGAAGACCAACCTCACTTTTTAACCAAGGATTTTGGTATCTTTTAACGACTACTCCATCGTTTATTTTATCTGTTGCTTCATCTACTAATTTAGTAGTGAAAATCATCTGTCTTTCTTGTTGTTTAGTTACTGCCATAATTTTAGGAACAATATCTTTTTAATATATATTGTAAAAAACCACCTTCTATGTCAAAAGCAGAAAATGAAAGAAATAGAATTAAGGATGAATTTGATGAAATTCAATCTGAAAGCGGGGAATTTGATATCAGCAAACACTTAGCAAGACCTGAAGATTTACCAGATTTAGGAGCAATTGAGATGTATGATTATGACTCAGATATGACCGTTGCTTCACAACAATCAATGGAAGTATTAGAATCTCTTGTTGATTTATATCTAAGTGACGTACCTCAATTAAAAGAACACCCATATATAAGAAATAAGATGAGAGATGATGCTTTAGTTTATGCTGAAACAATCTTCTTATCAAAAATGACTAGAAAGAACTTCTTATCTCAATTAAGACAAGTGGATAATGGTGATAATTCAGCAAGAATGCACGAAGTTGTCAACCAAACAATTGGTCAAATTAGAGAAAACTCCAAATTCTCATCAACACAAAGAACTGAACTTGAAAAATTTTATAAAGGATTGAGAAAAGATTTAGGTTTAAATGAGATTGAAAGTCCAGATGTTCAAAAAGCCATAGATGACTTCTCAGGAGAAATGCCAGAATCAGATACAGGTGCTATCATGGATAACAGAAAGTTGAATGATTTGATTAAAAATGCGATGATAGGGAAAGATAAAGATTCTAAGTAGTTATCTATACTTAAAACTTTCAAAAGCCTTAATCAAGTTACTAAATTCAATTTTTACCTTTGTTGTAACGAATCGATTAACTCTATTTCCAGTAACAAGGTTAACAAAAAGTAATCTTTCTTCTTGTTTTAATTCACTTTTAATTCTATCCTTTAAATTAGGATCGGTATTAGAAAGTAAAACGGTTAAGAGTTTATTTGAATCAATTGCTAATTTTATAGCATTTTCTTCATCATCATAAAAATAAAATTCAGTATATTTCTGTAACTCTTCTTCAGTGAATTTATCACCTTCTGTTTTCAATCCTATAATGTGTTGTAGTAATAATCTAGCTTTTTTATAAGATATATCATCACTATTTCTATTATAGAATGTCTCAGAGATGAAATAATACTTTTTAATTTTTAATCCATTTTCTTTTAATTTCTCTTCTATTTTAGAAATCATTACTTCATAGTTTCTTTTATTATTTCTAGAACATATAAAGTAAATATCATCATCTGTATTTTTAAGATGTAGTATATTATCTAAATTTAGTGTATATTCTAAATTCTCCATTAACTCTTTATTCATAAATTCCTGCATAGAGAATATTAGATTAGAAAAATTAGCTTGGTGGTTTTTAGATTTAACTTTTATCTTATTCATAAAATCCGAAGAAACCCAATAATCGGTTCCTCCAAACTTCATAGAGCTTTCTTGACCTTTATAAATACCTTTTTTTATTAAATTAAACTCAGATTGAGATATTTTTAATATAGGTATACTAGGCACAGCTTTATCCACAACCCAAACCATACTATTAGTATTTAATATAACATCAATGTCAAAGAAGTGAGCTTTCATTATTTAAAATTTGTTACTTTATATCTTACCTGATGAGGCATACCATCAAATCTACTTCCTTCATATTCTTTATCTTTCCATTCAATTCCACCACTAAGTTCAGAATCAAAGCTTTTACATTTATAACAATATAAAGGAGCCATCATTTCAATATCATCCATTGGTTCATTTTTTGATATTTTAACATCTGGATTCACAGGAACCATATCTTCTTTTCTATAAACAAAGGTTGCTTTACACCAAGGATTTCGACAAATTGATTTTAATTCTTCCATGTAGTTATATATTAAAAAAAAATCCCATCATTTAGATGGGATTTAATTTAATCATATAAAAATTTTATTATTTTACCATATCTCGACTAATTGCAAAGTTGTATAATGTTGGTAAATTAAGATACTTTACAAATCCGTCTCTTACATCTGCTAATTTTTTTGACTTCTTAATGATGTTTATTATTAAAAATCCAAATTCTTCTTGGAATTCTAAATAACTATCACACCAAGGTCTATTATAGTGGTTTAGTGTTCTCCACTCTGCATATCCACCCGTCAACCAAAATAGTGCCTTCTCAGGTGTTATATCTTCATAAATTATTTTATCTATCTCGGTATTCCAAATCGGATCATTCCATTCTAATTTTCTCATAAGAATTGATACACCTTCTGCAATGTCAGAAGTTGACTCTTTTCCTATTTCAAAAAAATAATCACCTGATTCTTTTTTAACTCTGATTACATTTTGATTCAAAATTTCCTTAGCTCTTTCTTCTTCAAGAACAATTCTTTTTCTCTTCATAATAATTTGTTATTTTTTTATATCTTGGGTTAAATTAACACCACTATGCCATTTACCTCCAAAATTACCACTCTCCCATATTCCGTTTTCCCAATTTCCATAAAAATCACCATTTTTAAAAATACCATAGTGCCAGTCTCCAGTAAAGAAACTACCACCATTCCAAATAAGTGTGTCTTTTTCTATCTCAATTTGAGCATTCTCGATTTCTGAGTCGATTAACCAATAAAAATTCTCACTTAAAAGAATATCATCGATTTCTACCTCTGTAGTATAAGTCTTATTACGATATTTTAACTCTATGTATCTCATACAAAAAATTTAATTGTATAATATATATATTCAATTTTTGAACAGTTAAATAATTGACCTTGATTTTTTATCAAAAAACGGTGGTGGTTAAAAAAAATATATTTTAAAATAAAAAAACCGGAATTATTCCCGGTTTTTTAAGATTTATGAAAAAATAGGTTATTTCAATTTATTATTGGTTGTTCAAAAAGTCTAATTCAACTTTAGTTAAAGACTTCATACCTTTGTCAGTAATCTTGTCTAAGATAGTGTCTACATCTAAAACAACATCAAAGTCAGAGATTAAATCTTCGATGAAAACATTAGAAACCTTGTCTTCAACTTTAGTATCAACTACTCTTGAAACCTTTGGCATCTTTGGAGTTTTGATTGGTTGAATTTTATACAAAGCGTCTTTTTCTTTTTTAGTGATTGGACAAAAATTCTCACTAACTTGTGGAACATTATTATCAACTGTGATGAAAGCGATAGCATAATCACCACCCGCTTCTATCCAAATCTTAGAAGAACAAGATTTAACTTTAACTAAAGTATCAAAATCTAATTTATAAACTTCAGAGATAGCTTTTAATTGTTGGTCGTTGTGTGACTTTAAGCTGATACAGATTACTTTGTTGATGTCGAATTTCATAGTCTTCTTTTTTAGTGGTTTATTTTGTTATACAAATATAAGGATAATTCCTGAATCTACAAATTTTATTTATTATTTTTTTGTTTTATGATTTTTCTTTAATACTTAATTATATACAAATATACGAATAATATTAAAATAAAGAAAATTTAAGTAAAAGTATTTTAATATATATGTTGAAAAAATTATATAATTATATGAAGTATCTTAGTAATAGAGATGAGTTCCTTAAAAGAAGTTTTAAAAAAATAGATGAATATAAGTCTGATATTGATTTACAGGAATTAAACGAAGCTGATACTAGTGGACCGTTTGCAAATGATATCCCTTGGGGTAACTCATTAATTGGTAGATTAATTAACTTTGGTATAAGAAAAGCTAGAATGGGTGCTAACTTACTTAGAATAAAACCGGTGGGTAAAAGACTAGAGGAAGCGTTTAGTAATCTATTAGATGGATCAACTACAGCAACTCTATCAGAAGAAAATAAAAATGATCAAAATAGACTAACGATTTCTAAACTTTTAGAAGAGTTAGAAAAAGTTGTTAGAGAAGGTGGTAACGTAGGTGAGATAAAAAGACTTAATAACGATGCTATAAGTAATATATCAAAAATTGAAGGTCTTGAAGACAAAGAATCTCTATTAAGCCAGTTAGAAGAATTTAAAAAGTTCTTAGAACAATTTAAAGACACTGAGGGTGGAGAACCTATTGGTGAAGGTGATGAAGATGAGGGAGAAAAAGGTGAAGGTGAAGAAAAAGGAGAAAATAAAGAAGTTGTAGTAGAAAAAGGTTCTAAAACATCAGAATCTATGTATCCTACTATGATAAAAACTTTGAAGTCATTAGCTTTAGTATTATCTCACTATAAAGAAGTTAAGAATATATCTACAACAAACGCATCAACAACTACAAAAAGTAAATTCACATACACTACTGTTGCTGGTGATACTATTGAGAAAATTCAAAAAGATATTAAAGCTAATCCTAAAAAATTAGCAGCAACTGACATCAGAACTAAAAATACTCAAGTTTTACTAAAATATCCAAAGGATAATGTTACTATGCCGGCTGGATTAGTTCTTGTAATGGAAAGTTTTATGTTTGAAGCAATTGGTGAAGGTGGAAGTCCTGATAGATCTAATATCAAAGGTGGTGAAGACCATTTAACACAAGCTTTTACTAAATTAAAGAAAGCTATTGAAACATTAGAATCTCCTAAAGATAAAGGAATTGGAGTAGATGTTAAGTTCTTAAATGAAATAACTTCAAAATCCTTAGACACTAAAAATAAAGAAATAATAAAATCTCTTTTCACAGAGGTTAATAGATATTTAGTTGGTGATAAAAAAGCAACACTAAATGCTTCTACAGATCCATTATATAAAGAAAGTATAGAAATAATTTCAGACAAAAACAAAAAGATTGTTGTTGCTGAAAAAATAGCTAGATTTACTAAAAGAGCTTTACAATTTGATGGAGAAGGTTTATATGGTGGTTTAGGAGAGACTGGAAAGAATCTACAACCATTTGTAGAAGGTATGAAATCTATAATGTTAATAAAACCGGATGAAGCAAAACCTGCTGAAGTAACTACTAAGTTTAAAGTTGGTGATGTTGTAAAATGGAAAAATAAAGAAGGAAAAGAAATTTCTAAAAAAATTGAAAAAATTAAAGATGGTTCTTATTACTTCACAACTGAAGATGGTAAAGAATACTCTAAAAAAGAATCAGATTTAACAAAAGAATCTGTTATTAGTAAATATAGTTCTTTCTTATCTTATATAAAAGAAGCTGACGAAGATACAGAAGCATCAGATCCAGTTGTAATGACAACTTCTCAAAAGATTATTGACTATTGGGATAAGAAAATTGATGTAAAATCTTTCGTTTTAGAGAGAACTGAAGTAGCTAGGATAGTAGCTAATTTCGAAAAAATAACAGCATCTAAAGAAATTCAAATAAATGGATTAGATCCTATTATTGAAATAGTTAAATTATTTAACAGAGCTTATAAACTACACACAACTAAAGTTATTCCAAATGTTGAAACCAGTGATGGTAGAGTATCAGCATCTGAATTCGCCAACTATACACCTTTTGGAGATGGAACAAGAATGACGGCTGGTATATCAGGTGGGCCATATAGAAATAATATGATTTTTAATGAATGGGAAAGTAAGGTTCAGGATATAATAAAAAAACCAGAAAATCAGGCAATATTTAGAGAAGAAACCATTCTTAAAACAAAAGACGGAAATATTATTAAAGATGCTGGTAAAAATCTTTTAAAATTCATCAATGATATGTTGGATGGTGAAGAACTTTACAAACCATCTAAAAGCTACGGAGATAAAGCGATGGGTAAACAAGCAGAGTTCATAGAGAAATACTTTGGAGCCACCAAAGATGATTTAAATGGTGGATTGGTTATAGTAGAATCAGATGCAAAAGAAAATACATCAAATTCTACTACCATACCAGACCCTCTTAATTTACAATTTAAGAAAGAATTGGTTAAAATGGAAAAACTTGACGAAATATCAGGATCTTTCTTCGCATGTGGATGTAAAGATAATAAAGGAAAAGAAAAACAGATTTACTTCTATGTTCAGTCAGTAGATAATGGAATTGCTTATTTTACATATTGTGAAAGTTTTTACTTCTTCAAGAGATATATTAAGGAGTCAGGACAAGGACTTAAAGGAGATAACTTTCAAGGAAATTTAGAGAAAAGAATTGAAATGGATCAAACAAATGAAGATGGGGAATATCAAATTAAAGCATCTAAAATAAAATTAGAAAATCTAATTAATAAAGATGGTCAGTTTCTTTTAACAGGTAAAAACTTTACTATTAAATATCTAACAAAATATTCAAGTAAAAAGAATACACCAAGTCAATCAGCAACTTCAGGAACTGAGGAAATGTCTATACAGACTTGTTATACTTTATGTAAAGTAGATAAGGAAAATACAAGATATAAATTAACTAAAAATATATCAGAAAAAATTAAAAATATTGGTGGATTTCCTAATATTAAAGTAGATGGAATAAATAACACTTCAATGGTTAGAAAATAAAATGAAATACTTAAAAAAGTACAAACTATTTACGGAAGAAGTTGATTTTGAGACAAATATCACTGATGAACCAGATTTAAAAATGTCTAAGGAAAAGTTAGAAACATTAAAGAAAAATCTCACTGATTATAAGACTAAAAAACCTTTACTTGATAAAGCTTATCTAACAGCTTTAACTGATATTGATTTAAAATCAGCTGTAGATGGAATAGTTGGTAAGACTGATGCCTTACCAGAAAAAGATAGAAATCCTTTTTTAGTAGAATATTTACATGTAGCTAATCTTAAAAGAAAAGTAGATAAGTTTCAAAAAGATATAACTAAGGATAAAATATCAAAAGATGATTTTCAAGAAGAACTAAGTTTAGCAACTGAAACTAGCACAAAAGCTGCTGTTAGTAAAAAGTTAACCGATATAAATACAAGAATATCGACTAAAAATACGACTATATCATCATTAGTTAAAGATATTTCGGATGCTCAAAAGGCTCTTGATACAAAAATGTCTAATGTAGAAAAAGAAATGATGGATTATATTAAAAAAATATCCTCAGAAACTCAAAAATAGAAAAAATATCGTTTTTTAAGTTTTATATATACTACATAACATAAAAAAAATTATAAATAATATGGCAATTCAAATTGGAAAATACAAAAGACCAGGAATCTTCATAGAAGAATTTGACAATTCAGTTATCAGTAGCCCAATAGTAGAGGGAATTACAAACATGGTAATTGGTGTGTCTAAAAAAGGACCAGTTAATACTCCTATTAGATTAACTACTACAGGTGATCTTGAATCTATCTTTGGTCAAATGGACAGAGGTTTAGAAAGAAAAGGTTCTTTTTTCCACAGAACAATAGCTAAGATGTTAGAGTCATCTCCTGTTTTCGCTATCAATCTTTTAAATACGGATGATACATTAGATTTAATTGAATATAAATCTTTATCAGCATCTTCAGGATATTTAAATGATATAGAAAGAGAAGGACCTTATAGAAGATTCTTTGATACTACTGGATTCTGGAAAAGAGACGCTGAGTCTTTCATGAATCTTACAAAAAGTAATGTTGGATATTCTGAAAGAGCATTCAGCTTAACAAACTTATCTGATAAGTTTGTTACTGCATTTGTAGTAAAAAGTGCTAGAACTGGATTTGATAGAACATTAATCGAATGGTATGGTTCTGTTGAAAAACTTCCAGCATATGTTAATGCTAATGATTTCGCATCTGACTATTTAGTTGATGTTATCGTTGTTGGTGGTGACTGGTCAAACTACCAAGAATTGGCAATTGACACAAGATGGAGTGCTTACTTTAACGCATCTGGTTTAGTTAAAACTCAATTAAGAGCTTTCGCTAATGATAGAAATGTTACATTGTTAGCATACTACGAAGGATTGTCATTAATTCCATATTTTAGAGATGCAAACGGAACAAATATATTTATTGAAACTACAATTAACAGAGATACTGATAGAACTGGATTGTTCTGTTCATTCAATGCTGATTTAGTTGAAACAGACTATTACAATGGTTTATTAGACTTAGTTGGTAATACAATAGCTGGTGAGAATGAGACTAATATTGAATTCTTATCTTATAAAGAAACTATAGCTGAATCAATTGAGATTACAGCAGTTCCTCTTGACTTACCAGGTAACGTAACAGCTGTCTTAGGTGGTAGTTTTAGTTATGTTCAAGATGGTCACGCATTTGACTCAAGTTTAGCAGGAGATAGTCCTGTATCAAGTGGTGTTATAGATGCTAGTAACTTCGATAACAGAACTGCTTGGTTTGGTGAGAATTATGTTCATAATGTTGTTCAAGACTCAACAGTTTCAGCAGCATCTGCATCAATATCTATATCATATAATGTTGCATCTGGAGCATTTGCTGTAATTGGTGATAAAGAAGTTCCTGTTTCTGGAACAACATCATTATTAATAACAGCTAGTGATTATGCTTTTTCAGGATCACAATTAACATTCGCGTCTGTATTCACACTTGATTCAACAGGTGAGATTTCAGTAACAAGTAATTTAGTAGGTAGTCCAGTAGGAACACCAGCAAATCCAACGGTTGCTTTAAGTGATATCGTTCTTGGATACGCTACATTTAGTATGATAAATCAACAAATTATTCCAACATCTGTGAAAATAAACCCAGTAAATATTGGAACAAGTAGTACAACATCAGGTTTTGTTGATTACAAATTTGGTACGTCACTTACAGATGATTATTTTATCGCAACACAAAGTACAGCAGGTTCAATTAAAGTTGAGTTCCAAAACACGAACACATCTGCAACACCAGCTAACTACAAACAATATAGAAGATTTAAGATGTTCTATAAATTAGTTGACTTGATTAGCTCAGCTAATAAAGATAAGATGGCTATATGTTTAGGTCCAAATCTTGGATATAGAAAAGTAAGTCTTTCATCAATGACTATAACTGATATTGTTGCAACAACAACAACATCAAATAAATCATTTGTATTAAACACTGGTTTAACTAATGTTGAACTTGCTGATGTATTAAAAGGTTACTTATCATTCTACACAGTAGATAACGAGTTTATCCTTGGTACTGATTCAGTATCTACAAAAGAAGCTCAACCAACAGTTGCTAATGGTGTTGTTGGTAAATACTCTAAATTCTACTCAAGATACTTTGATGGTATAATTAATACAGGAGACTACTTCTACTCAAATAAAATTACAATGCCTCCATTCTCAATTGGAGATACTGCAAATGTAATATTCATTGATGGTGAAGATAATACAAATGGTGGAACAAATATGGGACCAACTTCTTCATTCGCTGGATACAATTATGTAGTGATTGATAGTAGTGTTGACCCAGCATGGTCAGTTTATGACCAATTTATAGTTCCTAATTCAGAAAAGAATACTGGTACATTTACTATCGTAAATAACGATCCTCAATTAGCTTCAGACCTTGGTTATGGCGCTGGATACTACGCATATGAAGTATCTGAAGAGGTAGTATACGAAGAGGTATTTAATGTAAATACTATATTTGATTTCAAAATCAAACATTACTTAAAAATGTATTTAGATAACTATGGTGATTTAGAAGTTGAATTCAAAGATGAAACATATACAGCAACTGAACCGGTAGATGTAACAGCAAACAATACATTCTTTATTCAATCAGCTAAATCAAACTTCAAACAAACTATCGAAGTTGAATTACCAGCTGGATATGTTCAAGTACCTAATAAGATACTTGTAACAGGAACAAGATACACTGAAGTAAGAGTTGGTGACTTCTTATCAGCATACTATGACTCAAGTTTATTAGAAGTTGGTGAAGTTCCAAGAAAACTTACAAGAATTATTTCTAAGAGACAATATAGTGGAGATCCTACTTTAGTTGAAATAACTTGTGATTCTAGAATCGCAACAAGTTGGAGTGGTTCCGCATTACAAGCTACAAGATATACTTCTGTTGATAATTACGCAACAACTTATAAAGCTATATCACTTAAAGGATTTAGAATTAGACAAGCATCTTTACCTGATGGAACTGAAGCTAGACAAAACTCTATTCTTAACTTAGTTGCTAAAGGAACACCATTGTTCAAAGCAATAACTAACAAAGAAGCTATTGACTTTAGATATTTAATAGATTCATTTGGACTTGGTCTGACTGAAAGATCTAAACAACAATTAGTTGATATATGTGGTGATAGATTAGACGCATTTGGTATCTTAAACATGCCTTCAATGAAGTCATTCAAAAACTCATCTTCTCCATCTTTTGTTAACTCTGAAGGAGTTTTACAATTAGAGTATGTAGCGAGTGGAGGAGACCCTGAAAGTTCACCAGCATTCCTTTACTCATTCGGTGACGGAGCGGGTTCAACTTGTGTTGGTTACTTTATGCCGTATGTAGTTACAAATGATAATGGTAGACCAGTTGATGTTCCACCAGCAGCATGGGTAGCAACTACATATATGAGAAAACAAAACTCAAATGCAAGTGGTATAACTCCTTGGACAATTGCAGCGGGTGTTACTAATGGTAGAATCACTAACATAGTGGAAACTGAAATGGATTTCACTTTAACTGATATCGAATATATTAACCAAGCTCAAATGAACCCTATCGTGTTCAAGAGAAATAGAGGAAATGTAATTGAGACTGAAAACACAGCTCAAACACTTTACAAATCAGCTCTTTCTTACATTCACGTTAGAGAGGTACTTATCGAACTTGAAAGAGAATTATCAAGAATGTTATTAGACTTCCAATGGAAATTTAATACACCTGATATTAGAGCTGAGATTAAACTTAGAGCTGACGTAATTTGTGAGACTTACGTTTCTAGAAACGGTTTATATAACTACTTCAATAAAATGGATGAGGAAAATAACACTAATGAGATTATCGATAACCAAATTGGTGTCCTTGATACATATGTTGAACCAATCAAAGGTATGGGAATAATTGTTAATAACATTACAATTCTTAGAACTGGAGCAATCAACGCAGGTGGTTTCATGAATGGATAATAAATAATAAAATAATAAAAAAAACCAGATAGAAATATCTGGTTTTTTTATTTTAAAATAGTTAAACTTTCTACTCTTTTTTCATTATAAAACTAACGATAAAAATATATTTGTTCAAAAAACAGAAGAGAGAACAAATACTAATATATAATAAAATAAAAAATAATAAAAAAATATGTCTAATGAAAACGAAATGAGTGAAGAAGACTACCTTAAGAAACATCTTAGTGGTATAGATAGCTCAAGTAATAACTCACAAAACTCTGATATTCCGTTTGTAGCTCAACCAAAAGTTGATAATACAAGAACAACTGACCTTCAGTATTTTAACTTCAATATTGAAGAGTTACCTTGTGGTGATTTCTACCCAACTGGTACACTATTTATGGTAAGACCAGCAAAAGTGAGAGAAATTCAAGCATATTCAATGGTTGATGATAATAACTTTTATGATATAGTAGAAAAAATGAATGATATGTTACAATCTTGTATAAGAATTAAATACACAGATGGTAAAGTCGGATCTTATCTAGAAGTAAAAGATCAAGATAGATTATATTTACTATTCTTAATAAGAGAACTTACTTTCCAACAAGGAAATACATTAACAATTCCAGCGAAGTGTGGAGTTTGTTCTACCGAATTATCAGTTGATCTTAAAAGAGAAAACTTTACTTTTCATGATGTTGATGAAAAATTGGATAGATATTTCAGTTTATCTGATAGAACATATCATTTTTCTACAGTAAATGGAAGAAACTTTGAACTAACACCACCAAATATTGGTCTTCAGAAAGCTTTCACGGATTATATCTTAAGAGAGAATAATGAGAAAAGAACTCCAAATCTTTCTTTCTTAAAGATTATTCCTTTTATGTTAGGTGGAAGAACTACAATTACATATGAAGGAATCAAAGCTAAACTTAAAGATTTTGAAGAAATAGATGATATTTCATTCCAATTCTTAAATGCAGCTGTAAGTAAAATGACTTTTGGTATCAAGGAATTGAAGAAAACCTGTACGTGTGGTGAGGAGGTCCACACCGACATGCAATTTCCCAACGGAGCCTCAGGTATTTTCGTTATTCACGATGCCTTTGAAGCATATATTAAAGAATAAGTTATTGCTACAAAAGCATTTCAAAACTCAAGAAATCTCAATGGATGAGTGGCCATTTTGGATGTTTGAAGAAAACATAAAACTGGTAAACGAAATCATAGAAGAAGAAGATTCAGAGAAAAAGAAACAAGAAGGAGAACAATCAAAAGGAATGCCGAACTTCGACGCAAACTCAATGATGAAAAACGCATCTAGTTTCTCAAGTAACATACCCAAATTTTAATTAAAATAAAAACCCACTTCGGTGGGTTTTTTTATGCAATAAAAAGGCATAAAAAAACCATCAATAAAAATTGATGGTTTTAATTAATATTTAAATATTATTGACCATATCCGGAAACAATTGGATTAGTAATCGTGAAGTCATTATCAATATACTCATCAATAAAGTAGTCATAGATAAAGTCAGCTTGAAGATTCTCCATAATGTTATTAGAAGACCAGTCAAGTGCATAACCAGCTAATTGTTTGATTTGTACGTTTTGATAAGTAACACGTCTTAATACAACACCTTTTTTATCATGTTGATTAACGATAACTGTACCAATGATATCACTCTTATAGTGTAATGAACCATTTTGAGAATTGAATACTAAATCATACCAAGCTTTCAAAGCATTCCATACCTCCATCGAACCTGCTTGATTTACGTTAACATTGAATTTAATGTTAAACTCACTAGCGGTTTTAGTTGGAGTTGTCAAAAATTGACGAGTTGAATACTTGAATCTTTGTTCTTTGATACCAACGTCAAATTGAGTTAAGTTCATATCAATATTAAGTGCGTTTTGTAATAACAAAACTGGGTTTCTCCCTTGAGCAACCAAAATTGTAGGTAAAACGAATGTCACCTCAAATAAGTTAAGGTAAACTACTTCATCCGGGAATGTTCCAGGTCCACCTGGTGATCCTACATTTATCAACTGTGTGTAATGTGGTAATGGCATATTTTTTTAATTATTTTTTATAAGTTATATATTTTTTCAAACAATACCTTTAGCTAGATTTTTAAATATTATGTTGTAAAAAATGCCATTTCCACTTTTAATAAATACATATATGAAATGTAATTATAGATATTGCAATAAAGAAATAACTTGGGGTAGACCTGATAGAAAATTCTGCAATAAAAATTGTAATTCAAAAGAAAAATCTATAGCAAAAGAATTAAAATCACTCAATAGAAAAAGTAAAAAGAGTAAAGATTTTGTTGAAAAATCAAAAGAAAAACACGATAATAAATACAACTATGATTTAGTATTGTATGAAAATTGTAGAAGTTTAGTTAAAATAATATGCCCAATACACGGAGAATTTGAACAAACACCAAATGCACATCTATATGCCGGAAGTGGATGTGAGAAATGCTCTAGAGAATCTAGAAGAAAAGAAACAATTTCAGAATAATTTCATATAAAAAGAAAACGTTTTTAATGAAAGTTTTTATTACAACCGATTGGCATTTTGGAGTATATCTAAATAACCTAGATAAATGGTTAGATATGATGGAAGATTACTTCTACAACTCTTTTATCCCATACATCAAAGAAAATTCAAAACCAGGAGACATTCTTATTCATTGTGGTGACTTATACGACAATAGAACATCTATTCCTATAATTGCATCATATAAGGCAGAGAAAATACTTATAGAACTATCTAAAATACTACCACTACATATTATAGTAGGTAATCATGACCTTTGGAATAAAGGATCTAATGATATAAATTCAGTTAGATTATTCAATCACGTTCCAAACGTATCAGTTTATACAGAAACAACATCTATTGAGTTAGATGACCAAAAACTGATTCTTATGCCTTGGGTGGAAAAGAGGTTAGATATGATTAAAGAAATTGATAGTAATCCAGGTGATTATCTTTTCTGTCACTCTGATTTAAATGGATGTTTAATGCACTTAAATTCAGTAGCTCATAGAAATGCTGATAAGATTGATGTTGATAACTTTGGAAGATATAAACATGTATTCTCAGGACATATTCACATTCGTCAAACAAACAAGAATTTCTCATTTATTGGATCTCCTTACCAAATGGATAGAAATGATATGGGAGATCAAAAGGGTATAACTATACTTGATTTATCAAGTGATAAAATTACCTTCGAGCCAAATACATATTCTCCTGTATTTAAAAAATTCAGAGTTGTTAACGAAGAAGATATTGATAAGTTAGATGAGTTAAAAGATACTAAGGATTATATAGATTTAGCTATATCAAACAATCTTTTAATTAGTAATAGAAAGCTTCGTAGAAAACTAGAAGTGATGTTAGAGAAGGGTAATTTTGCTTCTGTAGAGTATATTGATGATATTACTAAAGAATTAGTAGATGGTGAAGAAGTAAATGAATCCAATGACATTGAATTTGATGAAAATGGAATGGAAATATCTGTTCAATTAGAATACGAAGATTATATCAAAGAGTATATCTTGAAACAAAAATATGATAGTGATAATTTCAAATCAGGAATTGTAAATGAATTTGATGAAGTCATTAAGATATACAATGAAAATTATAAAGTCAAATCTGACTAAAATAAAAACCCATCTTTAGGATGGGTTTTTTATTAACTTAATTTTTAAATCATTTGTTCCTTTTATTAATCGATGGTAAGTACCCATTGGTATAAATACTTCTCCTTTTATTTCTTTAGGTAATTCATTGTCAATTTGAATTAACCAGTCTGTTTCACCAATAGATTCAATTATTCTATCTTCTCTATCACGGTGCCAAACCATCTCTCCAGAATCAGTATCTTGTTTGAATTCTCTGATAAATTCATTATCACTTAATTTAGTTTCTTGAAATGGAAGTGTCATACACCTAATTTTCTTTTTAAATTTTCTAAATTTTGAATAAATTTAATCTTAGTATCAGGTCTTTCATTCTCAACTGGTGTTAAATCTTTATTGATAAAATCTATATGTGTGCCATTTGGTGAAACTTTTGGTGTAGAACTATCATTTCTAATATCACCTATTTTACTATCAAGTGATTGAGAAATTTGTTTTAATAAATCTACTCCATAATAATTATTGATATCACTGGAGGTTGACTTATTTAACCATCTATCTGGTTCATATATTCCAAAAAATGGATACCATTTTCCACTAGTTACATCTTTTTTACCACCATGTCCGGATGATAAATAAAATGGAACGTGAATTCCATTAACATTAAAGACAACTATTTTTCTATCAGCATAATCAATAATCTTAGACTTTCCAGAAATTTTATTTTTAGGATCTAATCCACCGGTTTGGGGATCTTTTGCATATGTTTCATACGGAATCTCTAATCTAGTGGCAGTTATACTAGATTCAAATAATTGATATGTTTTTAAGTATTTCATTCTATTATTTCTGGTAATATTTTAGATAGGAAGTCTTTTATAAAATCAACCATCTCATTTTTATATATTGGTATATATTTTAATGGATAAGTATAATATTTATTCAAGTGATTTATAGATATTTCTTTACTTCCTTCCCAAAAAGGATTTAATATGTAGTCACCAATCTTAAGATGTTCACCAGACATTTCTTCTATAATCTCAAATTCATATATTTTAGAATTTAATTCTATTTGGTCAATATTCATCTTTTTTATTTCTGAAAAGAACATTCTATTAGCATCTGAAATGATATCTGATTTAGGATAAATATGTTTTTTATATTCTGGAGAATTAAATCTATCGTGGGAAACATCTCCAATGTAAATTTCACCATTTATGATTCTGAGAGTTCTATCCTCAATATTGTCTGATGTTATTTTATTCAATCTATTTTTTTCAGAGTCACTTAAAGAATCTATTCCTTTTTTAGATATTTTATCCAAAAGTGAGTCCACATAATCATCTTCTTCGGACGATTCAAATATTTTATATGTTTTTAAGTGTTTCATATATTACCAGAATCCCGGATAAGTTTTCCCTCCCACAAATGGCCATATTTATTGAGTCTGCAACTCCAGTACCCAGCTTTTGTCTTATCTTT
>Ga0114974_10000346_pt1 | contig 39386 bp, 37 predicted proteins | sample S_130206_EF_Meta_FD_87318 | JGI IMG/M metagenome (GOLD analysis project Ga0114974, IMG submission 87318) | Freshwater microbial communities from Lake Simoncouche, Canada to study carbon cycling - S_130206_EF_MetaG | ecosystem: Environmental > Aquatic > Freshwater > Lake | place: Lake... | reverse complement strand
TCGCGCCGCTCCTGGCAGAAGTCGATGTCGAAGTCCGGCATGGACAGGCGTTCGGGATTGAGGAAGCGTTCGAAGAACAGGCCGAAGCGCAGGGGATCCAGATTGGTGATGTCCAGCGCCCAGGCCACCAGCGAAGAGGCGCCTGAACCGCGCACGCCGACCGGGATGCCGCGCCCCCGGGTCCACTTCATGAAATCCGAGACGATCAAAAAGTAGCCGGGAAAGCCCATGCGGTTGATGATGCCCAGCTCATACGCCAGCCGCTCATCATAGACGCTGCGTTCCGCCGCCAGCCTGGTCCCGGTCAACCGCCGCTCCAGTCCTTCGATGGCCTGCGCCTTCAGTTCGGCTTCCGCCGTCAATCCGGATTCCGGCACAAAAACGGGGAGGATCGGCTTGCGCTTCATCGGGCGGAAGGCGCAGCGGCGCGCGATCTCCACAGTGTTCTCGATGGCTTCCGGCAGGTCGGCGAACTTGGCCTGCATTTCCGATGGAGTCTTGAAGCGATGTTCGCGGGTCAGGCGGCGGCGATCATCTTGCGAAACAAAGGCGCCATCCGCGATGCAGAGCAGCGCGTCATGGGCCTCGTACATGTCGGCGCGGCCGAAATGCACGTCATTGGTCGCCACCAGCGGCAGCTTCGCCGCATAGGCCATGTCGAGCAGCGTGTCTTCCGTGGCGCGCTCTTCCGCCAGGCCATGGCGCTGCAATTCGACATAGAGACGGGCGGGAAAGGCGGCGGCCATCTTGTTCAGCAGGGCCTTGGCCGCGTCCGGCTGGCCTTCCAGCAGAAGCTGGTTGACCGCGCCGCCCGGCCCGCCGGTCAGGGCAATCAATCCTTCGGAATGGGCGAAGAGTTTTTCCGCCTTTACATGCGGCCAGTCGCCGGCTTCCACATCCAGGTATGCGGCGGACAGCAGCTTGGTCAGGTTTTGATAGCCCACCTCGTTCTGCACCAGCAGCGGTACATGCGGCGGCTTCTTGCGCGATCCGGTCTGCAGCGGGCTGCGGGGCGCGAACTCCACCGACAGCAGCGCGCCGACGATGGGCTGGATGCCGGCCTTGGCCAATGTGTCGGCGATCTCATAGACGCCGAAGAGATTGTTGGTGTCGGTGACCGCCGCCGCCGGGCTGCCGGCTTCGCGGGCCAGCTCGGCCAGTTCCTTGGGGCGAACCGCCCCTTCCAGCAGCGAATAGGCGCTTTTCACGCGCAGATGGACAAAGGACGCCATGGTGGTCTCGCGAGGGTCAGCGGCCAGTATCGCCCGTCAGGCCCCGATATTGGCGCTGCTCAGCGCCCTATCCACAGCGATCAGGTGGTGGAGCCCAGGAAGACATGGGCGCCGCTGGCCAGGACAAAGGCCGACACCATGAACAGAATAAGCCCCGCGCCCGCCGCCGCATCCTTGATCCACATGATCGCCGTCTCCCTCTTGGTCGAGTTTTGTTCTAGTTTGGTTCCATCCAGAACGCAAGAACAAAAGGTGATCAGATTTCCTTGAACGCGCGAGGCGTTGGACCAGTAAAGCGGATGGCGCTGATAGCCCATGCCAAGACAAGCCTTTGCCGCCGCAGTGGTTTCGGCGTCACGGAAAGATCGCAGGCGTTAACACGGGGCCGCGCCAGACGTTAACGCGGCAACTGCGTACCTTCGATCAGCTTGCCCTGATGCAGCAGCAAGGCCCGGTCCATGCGCGATGCCAGTTCGAAATTGTGGGTGGCGATCAGCGCCGCCAGGCCTTCGGCACGGGTGATGGCGATCAGGGCGTCGAACACCCCGCCCGAGGTGCGCGGGTCGAGATTGCCGGTGGGTTCGTCGGCCAGAAGAATGCGCGGGCGGTTGGCCAGGGCGCGGGCGATGGCGACACGCTGCTGCTCACCGCCGGACAGTTGGGACGGCAGATGCGCCAGCCGCTTGCCCAGCCCCATGACCTCCAGCAGCCGCTTGGCTTCCACCGCCGCGGCCGCGCGGGACACGCCGGCGATCATCTGCGGCAGGATCACATTCTCCAGGGCGTCGAATTCCGGCAGCAGGTGATGGGCCTGATAGACGAAGCCGACCTTCTCGCGGCGGATGCGGGTGCGCTCCTGATCCGCCAGCTTCGAGGTCGCCACGCCTTCGATGGTGATCTCACCGCTGGTGGGCGCTTCCAACAGGCCCGCGATATGCAGCAGCGACGACTTGCCCGCTCCCGACGGTCCCACCAGCGCCACGATCTCGCCCGGCTTCAGGGTCAGCGACAGGCCGCTGAACACTTCCAGCTGGCCCTCACCCTCCTTGTAGCGGCGGGTGATGTTCTCAAGCTTCAGGACCTCATCCATGGCGCAGCGCCTCGACCGGATCGAGCCGCGCAGCCCGCCACGAGGGATACAAAGTGGCCAGGAAGGTCAGCACCAGCGCCATCGCCACCACCGCCGCCACTTCGCCCGGGTCCATCTTGGCCGGCATGCGCGACAGGAAATAGACGGTAGGGTCGAACAGGGTCTTGCCGGTCAGGCTGGAGAGGAACTGGCGGATATTCTCGATATAGGTGCAGAACAACAGCCCGATCACCAGGCCGATGATCGTGCCGACCACCCCGATGCTGGCGCCGGCGATGAAGAAGACCCGCATCATGGCGCCGCGCGTCGCCCCCATGGTGCGCAGGATGGCGATGTCGCCGCTCTTGTCCTTCACCAGCATGATCAGCCCGGACACGATGTTCAGCGTCGCCACCAGTATGATCAGCGACAGGATCAGGAACATGGTGCTGCTTTCCACTTCCAGCGCCTGGAGCACGGTGTTGTTGAGCTGCTGCCATGTGACCAGCCGGGTCTGCGGCCCCGCCGCCTTGGCGATCTGCGGCACCAGCGCAAGATCGGCTTCCGGGTCGCGGACCATCAGCTCGATGCCGTTCACCGCATCGCCGGTGTTGAAGTAGAGCTGCGCCTCGCCCAGCGGCATGAAGATGTAGTTGTTGTCGTACAGCGTGTTGCCGATACGGAAGGTGCCGATCACGTGATAGGTCTTGATCCGCGGCGTGGTGCCGAAGGGCGTGACATTGCCGCGCGGCGAAATCAGGGTAATGTCGCCGCCCAGCCGAAGGCCCAGCTTGTTGGCGAGTCCCTGTCCGATGATGACCGATTCATCGCCTTCGAAATATTGCAGGGCACGGGGGGAAAGCTTTTCCACCAGGACTTCGACATTGGCCAGATCGCCGCGCCGGATGCCGCGCACCAGCACGCCGGCATTGGCGCCGTTCTGGCTGGCCATCACCTGCCCGTCCACGATGGGCACGGCGCGGGTGACCCCAGTGATGGTCTTGATGCGCGCGGTAACGGCGTCGTAATCGGCCAGATTGCCCATCTGGGACTGGACGGTGATATGGCCGGACAGGCCCAGGATGGAGCGCAGCAGCTCGACCCGAAAGCCGTTCATCACCGACATCACGATGATCAGGGTGGCGACACCCAGGGCGATGCCGATCAGCGAAAACAGCGAGATGACGGAAATGAAACTTTCCTGGCGCTTGGCGCGAAGGTATCGGGCGGCGATCATCCACTCAAAAGGCGCGAAAATACCTGTCTTTTTGGCGGCTGATTCTGGCATGCAGCCAAGGTAAGGGGGCTGCGCAAATCCGTCCATCGCAAAGGCTTGCGCCGTTTTGGCATCGGCCCCATACCCGTCGCGCGATGATCCATTCCGCCGCCCCCAGCGATTCCTTCAGCCGCGCCCGCCGGATCGAACTGATCGCCCTGTTCGGGCTGCTGACGGTCTTCATTCCCATCGGCATCGACATGTACCTGCCGGCGCTGCCCACCATCGCTGCCGAGTTCAAGGCCCCGGTCGCCGCCATCGAACATTCCCTGGCGGCCTTCTTCCTGGGAATGTGCATCGGCCAGGCGGTGGTAGGCCCGCTGTCGGACCGCTTCGGCCGCCGCATGCCGATCCTGGTGGGGCTTGGCCTTTATATCCTTGGTGCCGCCGGCTGCGCTCTGGCGCAGGGACCGCTCACCCTGGACCTTTTGCGCTTCCTGCAGGCGGTCGGCGGCTGCGCCGGCATGGTGCTGGCGCGCGCCTGCGTCCGCGACCTGTTCCCCCCGGCGCAGGCCGCCCGCATCTTCGCCCAGATGCTGTTGATTTTGTCGGTGTCGCCGCTATTCGCGCCCTTTGTCGGTGGCTTCCTGCTGCCGATCACCGGCTGGCGCAGCCTGTTCTGGATTCAGGCCGGCGCCGCATTGCTGACCTGGGGCCTGGTGTGGCGGCTTCTGCCCGAGAGCCATCCCGGCTCCGACCGCCGGCTGCACCCCTTCCATGTGCTGGCCGATTACTGGGTGATCGCGCGAGATCGGCGTTTCTACCGCCTGATCATTCCCGCCACCTTCACCGGCGCGGGGCTTTACGTCTTTCTGACTGGCTGGCCGAATGTGGTGATCGGCATGTTTCATGTGGCGCCGGAATATTTCGGTTTCACCTTTGTGCTGAACGGCATCGGGTTGATCATCTTCAGCCAGAGCTCCGCCCGCTGGCTGCGAAACCATCCGGGTGAGCCGCTGTTCTTCGCCGCGCTGGCGGTCAACGCCACGGCCGCCTGTCTGGGGCTGGTCTTCGGCCTGACCGGCTGGGGCGGGCTGGTGGGACTGATACCCTGGATCTTCGTCTATTGCTCCATGATCGGCTCGATCAACGCCACCGCGGCGGGGCTGACCATGCAGCATTTCGGACATGCCGCCGGCATGACTTCGGCCCTGATCGGTATCGTAATGCACGGCGGGGGCTTTCTCGCCTCGCTGCTGATGGGCGCCTTCAACGCGGTGACGCCGGTGCCGATGACCGCCCTGATGTGCCTGTTCGGCCTGAGCGGGCTGGCGACTTATGTCCTGTTCAGGCCGCCCGCCCCGCGCTAAGAGGGGCGCGGAACCTTGCCTCGCCGGAGCCTTCAATGCAGCGCGCCCTGGACATAAACCGCAGCCGGTTTGCCGACTGGTACCAGGCTGTTGTGCGCGACGCCGACATGGCCGAAACCAGCCCCGTGCGCGGCGCCATGGTGATCAAGCCCTGGGGCTATGGCGTATGGGAGCAGATCCAGCAGGAGCTGGACCGCCGCATCAAGGCCACCGGCCATGAGAATTGCTATTTCCCCATGTTCATCCCGCTCTCCTTCATCGCCAAGGAGGCCGAGCATGTCGAAGGCTTCGCCAAGGAAATGGCGATCGTCACCCATCACCGCCTGAAGCTGATCGACGGCAAGCTGCAGCCCGATCCCGAGGCCAAGCTGGAAGAACCGCTGGTGGTGCGCCCGACCAGCGAGACGATCATCGGCGACGCCTTTTCCCGCTGGGTCAAAAGCCACCGCGACCTGCCGCTGCTGATCAACCAGTGGGCCAATGTGGTGCGCTGGGAAATGCGGCCGCGCCTGTTCCTGCGCACCACCGAATTCCTCTGGCAGGAAGGCCATACCGCCCATGCCAGCGCGGAAGAAGCGGTCGAAGAGACCAAGAAGATGCTGGAAGTCTATCGCAGCTTTGCGGAAGACTATCTGGCCATGCCGGTGATCGCGGGCGAGAAACCCGAGAATGAACGTTTCCCCGGCGCGGTGAATACCTATTCCATCGAAGCCATGATGCAGGATGGCAAGGCGCTGCAGGCCGGCACCTCGCATTTCCTGGGGACACACTTTGCCGAAGCCCAGAGCATCAAGTTCCAGAACGATGCCGGCGGCATGGATTTCTGCAACACCACCAGCTGGGGCGTTTCCACCCGGTTGATCGGCGGCGTGATCATGACGCACGGCGATGATGACGGCCTGCGGCTGCCGCCCGCCATCGCGCCCCGCCAGATCGTGGTCGTGCCCATGCTGCGCGACAAGCCGGAAGACGCCGAGGTGCTGGCCTATTGCGAAAGCCTGGTCGAGGCACTGGGCAAGCTCAGCGTCTTCGGCCAGCGGCTGCGCGTGCTGCTGGACCTCAAAAAGATCAAGTCGGCGGAAAAGCGCTGGAACTGGGTCCGGCGCGGCGCGCCCATCATCATCGAGATCGGGCCGCGCGACGCTGCCGGGGGCAACATCACCTATATGCGCCGCGACGCCCTGCGCGACGGCGACAAGGTCAAATCCATCGCCGTCGGCCGCCAGGAATTCATCGAGGAAAAAGCCGTGCAACTGCTGGCCGAAATCCAGCACGGCCTCTATGCCGAGGCCAAGGCGCGGCTGGACGCCAACATCAAGAGCGGCGTCACCGACTGGGCGGGCGTGGAAAGCTACTTCTCCGGCAGCGACGAGGAGTTCAAGGGCTGGCTGCGAGTCTCATGGTCCAGGCCGACCGGCGCCGAGCTGGACAAGGTGGATGCCAAACTCAAGAGCCTCAAGCTGACGGTGCGCAATGCGCCGCTGCAGCAGCCCGAAAGTTTCGCGCCCTGCCTGTTCACCGGCGCACCCGGGGTGGAAGAAATCCTGATCGCCAGGGCGTATTAGCTAGAGGCGGCTGACCGCTTCGAACACCATCACGATAGCGGCCATCACGGTCAGCAGCGGGCCAACGACCGAACGCTTGCGGGGGTGGAAAATCCACTTCTTGGGATGGCGCGCTTCGTAAAGACCCCAGCTGTCCTGATACATGCCCCGCTCCCAATCCCGTCCGTCCGGTCTGGTACGATGCTGGAGCGATGGCGGTTACCATCACTTTAAGAAGCGTCCTAAAATGCGCCACATGGCCTATTGCAGCGCACGCCGCTCACCACTGGCCCCCGGCAGGCGCTGCACCCAGGGCGCGCGCGCCGGCATGGACGCAATCAGGCCGCGAATGTCCACGTCCTGCGGGCCGGCTGTTGCGCCGGACTCGCGGTCAACCTCATGCCGGGCCGCGCCTTCCACTGCGTACCAGCGGCGCTTGCCGGACTGGTCAGGACAGGCCGGGCTGTCATCCCCCCAGCGCAGCTCGACGCAATGCCAGGGATCGAAGGACATGGCGAACAGGCGACGGGCCATGTCGTCGAAACTCCGCCGCACCGGCCGCTTGTCGCTGGACAAATAGGTGATGGTGCAGGCCTGGCTGTGCCGGTCATAGGCCCGCAGCAGGTCGCTTTTCAGGTCGGTGCCGTCATAGACGATGCGCGGGTCACGGTTCAGCCACAACCCGATCATCCGCGCCAGGTCGCGGCGGAAACCGACAAAGCCCGCCTTCAGCCGGCTGTCGCGCGCAGGGGTCGCATAGGCTTCCCACTCGCCGTCATCGCTGCTGTAGATGTTGGGCGGAATCGCGGAAGGGTGCAGCTTGGCCGAAATGCCATTGGCCACCGCCTGGTTCACCGCCTGGGCGCGGTCGCCCAGATCGTTGCACAGGGTGCGCATGGTCGCCTGCAGCTCGTAGACCGGGTTGAAATCGGTGCGCCCGCCCGACACCGCCACCCGGACATATTCATAAAAGCCCAGCCGCGCCCCGTTATAGCTCCAGCGCGCATTGCGCTCGTCGCCGGAGGGATTGGGCTCAGTGCCGCGATACTGGACCAGCGAAAAATCCCGGATCTGCTGGTTGCGGGCAAAGACATAGCGGCCGCCCACCAGCGCGTTGCCGTTCCAGCGGGCGCCTGCCAGTTGCAGGGGGCGCCAGTTCTTCAGCCCCCAGCCCAGGGCGGCGGGACTGCGCCCGAACTGCGCCCCATAGACCGAGCGGGTGATGGTGAAATCGGGATGGGCGTCCATGTAGTAGATGCGGCCCGCCTGATCGACGCGATAGACGATGCCGATATGGGCATTGGTGTCATAGATCACGGTGCCTGGGCGGATGCTGCCGGGGGCCAGCGCGGGTGAATAGAAATCCGCCGGGATGGGGCCGTCCTGTGCGGCGTCGGTGCGGAAGGTGCCGGAATAGACGCTGTCCAGCATCTGGCGGATGGCGGACGGCCCGTCCAGCCCGCGGCCATTGTCGATCACCCCGGCGCGGCTGACGATGCGGTTGGCGGTGGCGCCGAAACGCGAGCCGGCCACGCCATCGACATAGGAAAAGGGCAGCCCGTTCTTCCAGGCGTAATAGGCGCGCAGCAGGTAAGGCAGCTTGGCGCAGTCCACATCGTTATCCAGGAAGGCGCCGTCGCTGCCCCGGTACGGATTGGCCGGATCGCGCAGGCAGCTTTGGGACGAGGAGCAGCCGGAATCCCCCAGCGCCGTGACGAAGCGGCCAAAGCCGATCTCGTCCTTTTCATCCCAGTGATCCTTGACGATGCGCCACGGCGCGGCCTCAGCGGCGATCGAGCCGCAGACCATCAGCACCAGAGCAAGGAGGAAGGCGCGCATGCGCCAAATCTAGCAGCGGGCTGGACCGGAATTGGGGCAGATGCCGTGGCTGGTTAACGGCAGGGCCTGGGGTTCAGCAGCGGCGCCATGCGGCGGCCGTCGAACCCGGCATAGGTGCCGCCGCCCGCGCCCGTCACCGGGTTGCGGCGTCCAGCCTGCCGGCCCAGCGGCACCATGATCTCGTCCGGCGCCATCACCCTGGGAGCGCCCACATCGGCCGGAATCACGCCCTCGCCGGTGGCGTCCGTCCCGGCCGCCAGGTCGGCCCCGGCCATGCAGGGGGAAGTGTCGCCGCCGTCCAGCAGCGGATCGGGCTTGGCGGCATGGGTAATCCTGCCGGCTAAGGCCGGAGTTGCGGCCAAAACCAAGCTTGCAACCAGCATTACCCCCGCACAAACCTGCACGAAATTATATTGCGTATGTTGCATTGCAATAAACCCATATATGTCGTGACAGACCCGGCGAACCACTGTATCAAACCATCCAATAAAAGAACGTTGACCGCACAGAACGGCCAAGTTCGGGGAGAATATACCGCCAGGAGCGGACCAAGGCCGGAAGCCATGCTTCCGGCCTTTTCGTTTTGGTGCTGGGGGCATCGCGATGCTGGAGAGACTGTTCGGACTGAAAGCCCAGGGCGTGAGCCCGAAAAGCGAGATGATCGCCGGCGTCACCGTCTTCTTCACCATGGCCTACATCCTGTTCGTCAATCCCGCCATCCTGTCGGCGGCGGGCATGGACAGCGGCGCGGTGTTCATGGCGACCGCCATCTCGGCTGCCCTCACCACCCTTCTGATGGGCCTCTACGCCAACCTGCCGGTGGCGCTGGCTCCGGGCATGGGCCAGAACGCCTTCTTCGCCTTCACCGTGGTGCCGCTGCTGGCGGGCGACTGGCGGCTGGCGCTGGGCTGCGTCTTCGTCGCCGGCATCCTGTTCGTGATCCTGTCGGCCAGCCCGGCGCGCGAGTGGCTGATCAACGCCATTCCCCAAAGCCAGAAGCGCGCCATCGGCGCGGGCATCGGTTTCTTCCTGGCGCTGATCGGTTTCGAGGGCGCGGGCTGGGTCGCCGGCAATCCCACCACCCTGCTGCAGCCCGGCAACCTGGCCGATCCCAAGGCCCTAGTCGCCGCCGGCGCCCTATTGCTGATCGCAGCATTATGGGCGCGCAAGGTCACCGGCGCGGTCCTGATCGGCATCCTGGCCGCCACCGCCTGCGCCCTCATCCTGGGATTGCAGCCGCTGCCGCAACTGGCCGCCCCGCCGCCCTCCATCGCCCCCACTTTGATGCAGATGCATTTCACCGGCGATGTCGGCGCCAGCGTGCTGGCCGGGGTGGTGCTGACCTTCCTGCTGCTCAACCTGCTGGATGCTTCGGGCACCCTGACCGCCGTGGGTCACCGCGCCGGGCTGATGGAAGACGGCAAGCTGAAGAACGCCCGCAAGGCGCTGGTCACCGACGCCACCGGCACCATGATCGGCGCGGCACTGGGCACCTCACCGGTCACCGCCTATATCGAAAGCGCCTCGGGCGTCGGCGGCAAGACCGGTCTGGTGGCGGTGACGGTGGCGGCGCTGTTCGCGCTGGCCCTGCTGCTGGCCCCGCTGGCGGGCGCGGTCCCGGCTTACGCCACCGCACCTGCGCTGATCTTCGTCGCCGCCCTGTTCGCCCGCGAGTTGAAAGAGGTGGAATGGGACGATATCACCGAAAGCCTGCCCGCCCTGGTCACGGCGCTGGCGATCCCCCTCACCTTCTCCATCGCCGAAGGCATCGGCATGGGCTTTGTCGTCTATGCGGGGATCAAGCTGCTGACGGGGCGCTGGCGGGAGATTGGGCCCGGCGTGGCGATCATTGCGCTGGCCTTCACGGCCAAGGTTACTTTCGATTGAACTCAAAACAGAACAGCCGTCTTAAATTCAAGGTGACAGCCTTTCCCGAATATGGTTTTGGCTGTGCTTTACCCCCACATCGGGACGGTACAATCGAAAAAAATCGCGCCAAAATCTAACTACTACCTCGATAAGTGAAATAGCAGCTTTCTGCTGATGCTCACCAGCCTCTTCGCCGTAATCTATAAGTAGATAGCTACGTCCATAAGTGCCAACTCCATATGGGCCTTTGCCATAGCCGCCGCTCAATGACGTTTTCATGTTCGGGTTTTGCCGAAAATGCTTCGTACCATTGGCTAAATCGCGAATACTTCCGAACCAAACACAATGCTCATATATCCAATCATTGAATGAACTCTCAGAGGTGACGCCTATCGCCTCTTTCGCTTCAGTATCGGAGGATAACCAGTCTTTCCATAACCACTCTCGAAGGTGATAGGCAGAAATTGCGCAATGAAGCGCCAATCGCGCAGAATCAGGTTTTGTGATCAACTCGTCAAAATCCTCGACGAGCATTTCATAAAAATCGGCAGAGGTTGAAATATCAAACATACTGGCCCTCGCAAATAAATGCTCCGAGCGTCGACCTAACTAATTTAACACATTCAGAGCTCCAGCCAGCCGAAGCCGATAAAAGCGTAGAACACCGCCCACGCCACCGCGGCGATCCCGGTGGCCCACAGCATTTTCTTCTTCAGCATGGGGTTGAGCGGCGCACCGGTTTCGGGGTCGCGGTCCGAGCCCAGCCCCACCGGCAGCAGGCAGAACAGCACCAGGAACCACAGCACCGCATAGGCGCTGAACAAGACGACGTAATGCAGGCCATCAACCAGCGTCATCTATATCTCCGTCACCAAGACCCGCGTTACCGGCTTCTTGCCCCAGGCGTCATGGGCGGCGCGGCGCGCGGCGCGGCGGACATTCTCGGCCAGACTGTCGGGATCGCTGCCCTTGTTGCGGGCGATGGTGTTTTCCACCGCCTTCAGCACGGCCTCTTCCACCGCTTCGGGCATGCCTTCGCCCAGCACCACCGGATCGGCGGCGACCCGGCCCTTGTGATCCACCGCCAGCGACACCACCAGCAATCCGGCATAGGCCATGGCGCGGCGGTCTTTTGAAAGCCCCTCGCCTTCCGCCACCAGGATGCGGCCATCCATGTGGATGCGGCCCGCCGGCACTTCGTCGATCAGTTCGGGGCGGCCCGGCGCCAGGCGGAACATCTGGCCGTTCTCCGGCACCATGGCCTGCGGCACCTGCAGCTCGCGCGCCAGCTTGGCGTGCGCCACCTGGTGACGCATCTCGCCATGCACCGGCAGGGCCAGCTTGGGCCGTATCCAGCGATACATCTGGGCCAGCTCGTCGCGGCAGGGATGGCCGCTGACATGGACGAAATGGTCTTCCGCCGTCAGCAGGGAAATGCCGCGCGCCGCCAGGGCGTTCTGCATCTCGCCGATCGCCAGCTCGTTGCCGGGTATGACGCGGCTGGAAAAGATCACCGTGTCGCCTTCGGCCAAATGCACATTGGGATGATTGTCGGCGGCGATACGAGCCAGCGCGGCGCGCGGCTCACCTTGGCTGCCGGTGCACAGATACAGGATCTTGTGCGCCGGCATGTCGGCAACCTCGGTCTCGTCCAGTATCGTGGGGAAATCCTTGAGGTATCCGGTCTCCCGCGCCGCGCTCACCATCTTCTGCATCGAGCGCCCCACCAAAGCGATGCGGCGGCCATGCGCCTTGGCGGCACGCGCCACCGTGTCCAGCCGCGCCACATTGGAGGCAAAGCCGGTTACCGCCACGCGCCCCTTCAGGGTGCCGATCAGTTCGGTCAGGCTTTCGCGCACCTTGCTTTCCGAGCCCGAGCTTCCCGGCACCAGCGCATTGGTGGAATCACAAACCAGCGCCAGCACGCCTTCATCGCCCAGCTTTTCCAGCGCGGCGGCATCGGTCGCTTCCCCCAGCATGGGATTGGGATCGATCTTCCAGTCGCCGGTATGGGCCACCACGCCCAGGGGCGTTCGGATCGCCAAAAGGTTGGGCTCCAGGATCGAATGGGTGATGGAAATGAAATCCAGGGTGAAGGGGCCCAGGGTGATGCTGCCGCCGACCGGCACTTCCTTCACCTTCACCTTGGACGTCAGCCCGGCTTCATCCAGCTTGCCGGTGATCAGCCGCGCGGTGAAGGGCGTGGCATAGATCGGGCAGCGCAGCGACGGCCATAGCGGCGCGATGGCGCCGATATGGTCCTCATGGGCGTGGGTGGCAATGATGGCCAGGATATTTTCGCGCTGTTCCGCCAGGAAGCGCACATCGGGCATCAGCAGGTCGACGCCGGGCGTGTTGCCTTCGCGCCCGAACAGAACGCCGCAATCGACAATGATCCATTGCCGGTCATCGGGCGGACCGAAGCCATAGGCGTTGAAATTCATGCCGATCTCGCCCGACCCGCCCAGGGGCAGGAAAACCAGCTCGTCCTGCGGTGTGAAACGATCCATCAGGCCTTTTTCGCCTTTTGGGCGTTGCGGGCATGGATCAGCATCAGACCGCGGATATTCAGATCGGGATCGAGATGCTCGATAGCGGGCGTCTGTTTGTAGAAAAGATTTGCGAGACCGCCAGTGGCAATAACGGTCATGGGCTGGCCGTATTCTTCCTTGATCCGGGCGACGATGGTATCGATCAAGCCGATATAGCCCCAGAACAGCCCGGACTGCATGGCGGGAACGGTGTCCTTGCCGATCACATTCTGGGTGCGCTGAATGGCGACGCGCGGCAGCATGGCGGCGGCCTTGTGCAGAGCTTCGGCGGAAAGATTGGCGCCCGGCGCAATGACGCCGCCATCATAGGCGCCCGCCGCGCTCACGACATCGAAGGTGGTGGCAGTTCCAAAATCCACCACGATCAGCGCACCAGGATAGCGTTCATGCGCCGCGACAGTGTTGACCAGCCGATCCGCACCCACCGAAGACGGGCGGTCGACATTGATGCCGATACCCAGGTCGAGATTGGGGTCCTTTACCACAAGCGGCTCGCATTTGAGATACTTGCGGCAGAACTGACGCAAATCGAACAGCGCTGCAGGTACGACCGTCGAAATGATCGCCGCGTCCAGATCCGCCAAGGTCAGACCTTCCAGCGCCAACAGCGGGCCCAGCATCACGGCATATTCGTCGGCGGTGCGCGGCGTTGACGTCACGGCACGCCATTGGCCGCGAATTTCCGTGCCCGAACAGGCCGCAAAGACGATATTGGTATTGCCGGCGTCGATGGCGAGCAGCATCAGAAAAAGACCTCGCCCGCCGCGATGGCGTGGATGCGGCCCTGCTCGTTCAGCAGCAGCGCGCCAGTACTGTCTATGCCTTCGAACACGCCATGGCGGGTCTCATGCGGCAGGCGGGCGCGGATGAGAAGACCCAGCCCGCCGGCCCGCGCCAGCCAGGCCGCGCGCAATGTCTCAAAACCACCGCTCATCCAGGCATCATACCAGTGGGCGAAGCGCACCGCGAGCAGCGCCAGGGCGTCATCCGGCGATGGGGCACCGGCAAATTCCGCCAGCGCGGTGGCGGGAAATTCGGTGCCTTCGGGCGCGGCAGCCAGGTTGATGCCGATACCCACCGCCAGCCAGCCCCCTTGGGAGTCAGTGCCGGATTCCAGAAGGATGCCCGCCAGCTTCCTGCCATCGGCCAGCACGTCATTGGGCCATTTGACGGTGATCGCGGCAGCCGGGGCAAAATGCGCCGCCACATCGGCGACCGCCAGCGCGGCGGCGAAGGAGAGCTGCCCCACCGCTTCACGCGAGGCCTTGGGGCGCACGAGCAGGGTGGCGGCCAGGTTGCCGCTCAGCGTTTCCCAGCTGCGGCCGCGACGGCCACGGCCGGCGTTCTGCTTTTCCGCAATGATCCAGATCGGACCGGCCTCGCCGGCTTCCGCCAGACGGCGCGCTTCGCTGTTGGTGGAATCCAGCTCGGCATGCCGAACCAGCCCATAGCCTTGCGGCCAGTTGGTCATCAAGGAAACAGGGAGCGCGCGGCCGCATCAGCGGCGTTGATCAGCGGCGACGGCGCCACCAGCAGCACCAGGGTCACCGCGCCCGACACCAGCATGATGGCGGTCGAGCCGAACGCCCTGCCCTTGTCCAGCGCCGGGGCCGGTTCATTGAAGAACATGATGGCGGTCAGGCGCAGGTAATAGACAAGGCCGATGGTGCTGGCGAGCACGCCGATCACCGACGGCCAGATCAGGCCCGCCTGGATGGCGGCCAGGAAGATGTAGAATTTGCCGACGAAGCCCGCCAGCGGCGGCAGGCCTGCGAGGCTCAGGAACAGCATCGCGAACAGCACCGCCAGCTTCAGGTCAGTGCGCGCCAGGCCGGACAGGTCGGAAATATCTTCAACCGCCTTGCCGCCTCTGCGCATCGCCTGGATGCAGGCAAAGACGCCGATATTGGTGGCGACATAGACCGCCAGATAGATCAGTACGCCCCGCACACCCAGTGTGGTGCCCGCCGCCAGGCCCAGCAGCGCATAGCCCATATGGCCGATGGAGCTGTAGGCCATCAGCCGCTTGATGTTGGTCTGGCCGATCGCGGCGATGGCGCCCAGCGCCATGCTGAGAACCGAGATGAATATGATGATCTGGCGCCACTGGTGGATCAGGTCGGGGAACGGGGTCAGGATGGCGCGCAGGAACAGGCACAGCGCCGCCACCTTGGCGGCGGTGGCGAAGTAGGCGGTGACCGGGGTGGGCGCGCCCTCGTAAACGTCCGGCGTCCACATGTGGAAGGGCACGGCGGAAACCTTGAAGGCCAGCCCTGCAATCAGGAAAACGATGCCGAAGATAACGCCCAGGCCGGCGCCGTCAGCGGTGGTCACCGAGGCGATGGCATTGAATTCGATCGAGCCGGTGAATCCGTAGATCAGCGATATCCCGTACAGAAGCATGCCTGAGGACAACGCCCCCAAAACAAAATACTTCAGACCCGCTTCGGTGGAGCGCAGATTGTCGCGATTGAACGACGCCAGCACATAGAGCGCCAGCGATTGCAGTTCGAGCCCCATGTAGAGCGCCAGGAAGCTGGAGGATGACACCATCAGCATCATGCCCAGCGAGGCGATCACCATCAGCACCGGCAGCTCGAATCGCGACAGGTTGAGGCGCGCGAAATACTCCTCGGCCAGAAGGATGCTCAGCGCCGCGCCGCCCAGGATCAGCAGCTTGGCGAAGCGCGAGAAGCCGTCACTGACAAAGGCGTTGTGGAAGGCGGTGGCGTCCTGCCCCATCACACTGGCGACACCGGCGGCCAGCAGCAGAAGAATGGCGCCCCAGCTGATCAGAGGCGCGGTCTTTTCCCCGCCGATGGCGCCCGCCAGAAGCAGCGCCATGGCGCCGACCGCCAGGATCAGTTCGGGAAGCATGGTCATAAGGTCGGCGCAAAGATTCACTGTGCGGCTTCCTTCTGCACGATGGCGACCTTGGGTGCGTGATGCAGCGCCAGCGCCGCCTTGTTGTCGTTGATCAGCTTGGCCACGGCGGGCGTGGTGACGTCGAACACCGGCTTGGGATAGATGCCCAGCCCGATGGTAATGATGACCAGCGGCGCCAGCAGGATGACCTCGCGCGGCGTCAGGTCCTGGATGGTCTTGAGGGACGGCTTGACCAGCGCCCCGAAAATGATGCGGCGATACAGGAACAAAGCATAGGCCGCCGACAGGATCACGCCGGTGGCCGCGAAGATTGCGATCCAGCTGTTATGGACATAGGCGCCCAGCATGGTGAGGAATTCGCCGATAAAGCCCGATGTGCCCGGCAGGCCGACATTGGCCATGGTGAACACCATGAAGCAGGCGGCATAGAGCGGCATGCGATTCACAAGCCCGCCATAGGCTGCGATCTCGCGGGTATGGATGCGGTCATAGACCACGCCGACGCAAAGGAAGAGCGCGCCCGATACCACGCCATGGCTGAGCATCTGGAAGATGCCGCCCTCGACGCCCTGATGGTTGAGGGTGAAGATGCCCATGGTGACGAAGCCCATATGGGCCACCGACGAATAGGCAATCAGCTTCTTCATGTCCTCCTGCGCCAGCGCCACCAGCGAGGTGTAGATGATGGCGATGATGGACATGGAAAAGACCAGCGGCGCGAACATCTCGGTCGCCACCGGGAACATGGGCAGTGAGAAGCGCAGGAAACCGTAACCGCCCATTTTCAACAGGATGCCCGCCAGGATAACGGAGCCGGCGGTAGGCGCTTCGACATGGGCGTCCGGCAGCCAGGTATGGACCGGCCACATCGGCATCTTGACCGCAAAGCTGGCGAAGAAGGCCAGCCACAGCCAGGTTTGCATCTGGGGCGGGAAATTCGGATTGTCCAGCAGCGCCACGATGTCGGTGGTGCCGGTGAACCAGTACATGCTCATGATTGCGAGCAGCATCAGCACCGAGCCGATGAAAGTGTAGAGGAAGAATTTGAAGCTGGCATAGACGCGCCGCTTGCCGCCCCACACGCCGATGATCAGGAACATGGGGATCAGGCCGGCTTCGAACAGCACATAGAACAGCACCAGATCGAGGGCGCAGAACACGCCGATCATCATGGTTTCCAGCACCAGGAAGGCGATCATGTATTCGGCGACGCGGGTCTCGATGGTTTCCCAGCTGGCCAGGATGCAGAAGGGCATCAGGCCGGCGGTCAGAACCACGAACAGCATGGAAATGCCGTCCACGCCCATGTGGTAGGAAATGCCGCCACCCAGCCAGTTCATCTTCTCGACCAGCTGGAAGCCGGGATTGGCATTGTCGAACTGCGACCACATCACCAGCGACAACGCGAAGACGATCCCCGTGGTGCCCAGCGCGATCCAGCGGGCATTTTCGGCCTTGGGCATCAGCAGGATGGCCAGCGCGCCCAGCAAAGGCACGAAGGTGCAAAGCGAGAGAATGGGAAGGCTCATGGCGTGGCTCCCGAGGCCATGAACCAGGTCGCCAGCCCGACCACGCCCAGCAGCATGGCCAGGGCATAGTGATAGACGTAACCGGTCTGCAGCTTGACCGCGCCGCGCGTCGCATCCAGCACCCGGGCGGCAATGCCATCAGGGCCCAGCCCATCGATCACCGTGCCGTCACCGCGCTTCCACAAGAAACGGCCCAGCTTCAGGGCGGGGCGAACGAACAGGAAGTCATACAGCTCGTCGAAATACCATTTGTTGTAGAAGAACAGGTACAGCATGCCCTGACGCGCCTGAATCCGCGCCGCCACTTCGGGGTGCAGGATGTAATAGTAATAGGCGACCAGGAAGCCGGTGACGGTGACCACCAGCGGCCCGAACTCCACCCATAGCGGCAGATGGCCTTCATGGCCTTCCGCAAGCGCGATCGAATGACGCCAGAATTCGTGGGCGCCCTCGCCCAGGAAGGCGTGATAAAAGCCGGCACCCGCGAACAATGCGCCCAGCGCCAGGATGCCCAGCGGCACCAGCATCACCAGCGGCGATTCATGGACTTCGCTGAGCTTGGGCGCGTGATGCTCATGATGACCATGATCGTCATCGAGCGGCTCGTCATGAGAATGCGCGTCCGCCGGCTGATGGCCGTGATCGTGACCATGCGCGTCACCGCGATAGGGACCATGGAAGGTCATCAGGAACTGGCGCCAGGCATAGAAGCTGGTCATGCCCGCGGCCAGCAGCAGCAGGGTGAAGGCATAGGAACCGACGCCCGAATGGGCGGCGAAGGTGGAATTGATGATGGCGTCCTTGGAATAAAAGCCAGCAAAACCGACATGCAGCAGCGGAATGCCGACGCCGGTCAGCGCCAGGTTGCCGATCAGCATCATCGCCCAGGTGAAGGGAATGGCCTTATACAGCCCGCCCATTTTGCGCATGTCCTGTTCGTGATGCATGGCATGGATCACCGAGCCCGCCCCCAGGAACAGCAACGCCTTGAAGAAGGCATGCGTAAACAGGTGGAACATGGCGGCGTTGTAGGCGGCGACGCCTGCAGCGGCGAACATGTAGCCGAGCTGGCTACAGGTCGAATACGCGATCACCCGCTTGATGTCGTTCTGGAACAGGCCAACCGTAGCGGCAAAGAAGGCGGTGCTGGCGCCCACAACAGTGACGACATCCAGCGCAACCGGCGCCAGCTGGAACATGGGCGAGCAACGGCAGACCAGGAACACGCCCGCGGTCACCATGGTGGCGGCATGGATCAGCGCCGAAACCGGCGTGGGGCCTTCCATCGCGTCCGGCAACCAGGTGTGCAGGCCGAGCTGCGCCGACTTGCCCATCGCGCCGACGAACAGCAGCAGGCACAGCGTGGTCAGGATATCGAGGTTATGGCCGGCGAAGGAGAAGGTCTTGCCCACCATTTCGGGGGCGGCATGGAACACCGCGTCGAAATCCAGAGTGCCGAACACCGCCCAGATGCCGAAGATGCCCAGCGCAAAGCCGAAATCGCCGACGCGGTTGACGATGAAGGCCTTCATGGCGGCGGCATTGGCCGAGGGGCGGGTGTACCAGAAGCCGATCAGAAGATACGAGGCCAGGCCGACGCCTTCCCAGCCAAAGAATAGCTGCAGGAAATTGTTGGCCGTCACCAGCATCAGCATGGCGAAGGTGAACAGCGACAAATACGAGAAGAAGCGCGCCCGGTGCGGGTCTTCCGCCATGTAGCCAAAGGAATAGAGGTGCACCAGCGACGACACGCCGGTCACCACCACCAGCATCACCGCCGTGATCGTATCGACCCGCACCATCCAGTCGGCGACAAAGCTGCCGGAATGTATCCAGGACAGAACCTGGATGATCTGGGTCTCGCCGCCACCCAATGCGATTTGCGTGAACGCAACGACCGACAACGCTGCCGAAACGAACAGCAGTCCGGTGGTCACCAATTCGCTGGCGCGGGCGCCGATGACGCGCCCGAACAGGCCCGCGATCAGCGAGCCCAGCAACGGCAGGAAGACGATGGCGGCGTACATGCTAGCCCTTCATCATATTGACGTCCTCAACCGCGATGGTGCCGCGGTTGCGGAAATAGACGACCAGAATGGCCAGCCCGATGGCGGCCTCGGCGGCGGCTACGGTCAGCACGAACAGCGCGAAGACCTGCCCCGCCAGATCGCCCAGATAGGTCGAAAAGGCGACGAAATTGATGTTCACCGCCAGGAGGATCAGCTCCACCGACATCAGGATGATGATGATGTTCTTGCGGTTGAGGAAAATTCCCAGCACCCCAATGGTGAACAGGATGGCGGCGACAGTGAGATACTGGGTGAGCCCGATGACCATTACGCCCCCTCGCCCGGCTTGAGATCATGCATGTCCACCGCCATGGCAGCGGTGCGCGCGTTCTGGACGGAAATCACCTGGCGGCGCACGCCCGGCCGTGAACGCAGCGTCAGCACGATGGCGCCAATCATGGCAACCAGCAGCACCAGTCCGGCGATCTGGAAGTAATAGATGTAGTCGGTATAGAGGATGCGCCCCAGCGCCTCGGTATTGGTGACGCCGGCCGGGGTCGCGCTGGCCATCGCCGACCTGGCGGCGGGCTTCAGCACCCAGGCGCTTCCCGCCATCACCAGCTCGGCCACCAGGATCAGCCCGATCAACGCGCCGAAGGGCAGATATTGCAGGCTGCCGCGCTTCAGCTCGGCGAAATCGATGTCCAGCATCATCACCACGAACAGGAACAGCACGGCAACGGCGCCGACATAGACAACGACCAGGATCATCGCCAGGAACTCGGCCCCCAAGAGCACGAACAGGCCGGCGGCGTTGAAGAAGGCCAGGATCAGGAACAGCACGGAATGCACGGGATTGCGCGCGGCAATGACCATGACCGCACTGGCGATCAGGATCGCCGAGAAGAAGTAGAAGGCTATCGCTTCAAACATGCGTATCCCTGCGCCTAACGGTAAGGCGCGTCCAGTTCCAGATTGCGGGCGATTTCCCGTTCCCAGCGGTCGCCATTGGCGAGCAGCCGGCCCTTGTCATAGTAAAGTTCTTCGCGCGTCTCGGTGGAGAACTCGAAATTCGGTCCTTCCACGATCGCGTCCACCGGGCAGGCTTCCTGGCAGAAGCCGCAATAGATGCATTTCACCATGTCGATGTCATAGCGGGTGGTGCGGCGCGAACCGTCTTCACGCGGCTCCGCCTCGATGGTGATGGCCTGGGCCGGGCAGATCGCTTCGCACAGCTTGCAGGCGATGCAACGTTCTTCGCCATTGGCATAGCGGCGCAGCGCATGCTCGCCGCGGAAACGCGGGCTCAGCGGGCCCTTCTCGAAGGGATAGTTCAGCGTCGCCTTGGGGGCGAAGAAATAGCGCATGGTCAGGATGAAGCTCTGGATGAATTCCCAGAAGAAAATCTGACGCGCGGTGCGGTCGAAACTCATGGCCAATCCTACAGGTGCGGGCGGACGAACAGGACCCAGCCCGCCGTCAGCACCACCCACAAAAGCGACGTCGGCAGGAACACCTTCCAGCCCAGACGCATCAACTGGTCGTAGCGGTAGCGCGGCACCATGGCCTTCACCATCGCGAACATGAAGAAGAAGAAGCAGATTTTCAGCAGGAACCAGATAATCCCCGGGATCCAGGTGAAGGGCGCGATGTTCGCAGGCGGCAGCCAGCCGCCCAGGAACAGGATCGAGCACATGGCGCACATCAGGACGATGGAGAGATACTCGCCCAGGAAAAACAGCAGGAACGGGGTGGAGGAATATTCCACGAAGAAGCCCGCCACCAGCTCGCTTTCCGCTTCCACCAGATCGAAGGGCGGGCGGTTGGTTTCGGCCAGCGCCGAGACGAAGAAGATCGGCAGCATGGGGAACAGGATGGAGAACACATTCCAGCTCAGCAGCGACGCGCCTGCTTGCGCTTCCACGATCTTGGAGAGGTTCAGAGAACCCGCGAACAGCAGCACGGTGATAATGACAAAGCCGATGGAGACTTCATACGACACCATCTGGGCAGCAGCTCGCAGCGCCGACAGGAACGGGTACTTCGAGTTCGACGCCCATCCGGCCATGATGATGCCGTAGACACCCAAGGACGACATGGCGAACAGGTAGAGAATGCCGACATTGATGTCGGCAATGACCCAATTCTTGTCCAGCGGCACCACCGCCCAGCCGGCGAAGGCCAGCACCACGGTGACCAGCGGCGCCAGCATGAAGACGACCTTGTTGGAGCCCGCCGGGATGATGACTTCCTTCAGCAGGAACTTGGTCAGGTCGGCGAAGGTCTGCAACAGGCCGAAGGGACCCACCACGTTGGGGCCGCGCCGCATCTGCACCGCCGCCCAGATCTTGCGATCCGCCAGCAGCAGGTAGGCGATCATCACCAGCAGCACCACGTCGAAAATCAGGATCGACAGGAACTGGCTGAGGAACCACGCGAAACTGTGGTTCATCCCAAGACCGGCGAAGAGATCGGTGAAGAGCATTATTCCGCCGCCATCTTGCTGGAGCCGGAGACGAACTCACGCGAGCACTGCGCCATGGTCTCGCTGGCGCGCGCCACCGCATTGGTCAGGTAATAATCGGCAATCGCGCTGGTGACCGGCGCATGGTCCAGCGCACCGCTGTCGCCGATCCCGCCCCAGGTCGCGGCCGAGGTGTCGGCATGAACCGGCGCGTCATGCAGGGTGGCGAAATGCGTTACGTCTTTTTCGATGGCCGCGACCAGGGTGGCGCGATCGTCATAGGGCAGTTTCACGCCCAGCACTTCGGACAGCGCCCGCAGGATGGCCCAGTCTTCCTTGGCCTCGCCCGGCGGGAAGGTGGCGCGGCGGGCGCGCTGCACCCTGCCCTCGAAATTCACATACAGGCCGTCTTTTTCGGTATAGGCGGCGCCCGGCAGAACCACATCGGCATGATGGGCCCCGGCATCGCCATGGCTGCCCTGATATACGATGAAGGCGCGGCCCAGATGGGCAACGTCGAACTCGTCGGCGCCCAGCAGATATATAAAGTCGATCTCGCCCTTCTGCGCACCCTCAACGATGCCGGCGATATCGCGGCCATTGGCGCCGGGCAGGAAGCCCAGGTCCAGCGCGGCAACGCGCGACGCGGCGGTATGCAGGATGTTGAAACCGTTCCAGCCGCCTTCGGCATGGGTGCCGGCGGGACCGATCATGCCGGTATCGCCGGCAATCTTCGCCGCCAGCTTCAGGATGGCGGCGCCGTCCTTGCGGGTCAGCACACCGGCGCCCAGAACGATCATGGGACGCTTGGCGTCGCTGAGAGTCTTCGCGAAGGCATGGCCGCCGCTGGCGATCTGTTCCAGCACGGCGATATCGCTGCCCAACTGTTCCGCCGGATAGGTCAGGTCCACCGCCGGGCCGATATTGGCAACCTTCACGCCGCTGGCCAGCCAGGCCTTGCGGATGCGCGCATTCAGCACCGGCGCATCCCAGCGCGGATTGGCGCCCACCAGCAGGATGGCATCAGCGGCTTCCACGCCCGCGATGGTCGAGTTGAACAGATAGCTCTGGCGCGGGCCGCCCTTGATCTTGGCACCGTCCTGGCGGCAATCGATGTTGGCGACACGCAAGGCGCCCATCAGATCCTTCAGCGCCTTGATCTCTTCGGCAGCGGCGAGGTCGCCGACAATGGCGGCCATGCGATCGGGCTGCGTGTCCTTCACCTTGGCGGCGATGGCGGCAAAAGCTTCGGCCCAGCTGGCAGGCTTCAGCTTGCCGCCGACACGGATATAGGGTCGGTCGAGGCGCTGGCGCGAAAGCCCGTCACAGGCATGGCGCGCCTTGTCGGAAATCCATTCCTCATTGACCTCTTCGTTCAGGCGCGGCAGCACGCGCATCACCTGCGGCCCGCGCGTATCCACGCGGATGTTGCAGCCCTGTGCGTCCATCACGTCCACGCTTTCGGTCTTGCGCAATTCCCAGGGGCGGGCATTGAAGGCATAGGGCTTGGAGGTCAGCGCGCCCACCGGGCACAGGTCCACCACATTGCCGGACAGTTCGCTGGCGAAGGCCTTTTCCAGATAGGTGGTGATTTCCATGTCTTCGCCGCGGCCGGTCGCGCCCAAATCCGGTACGCCCGCCACTTCGGTGGCGAAGCGCACGCAACGGGTGCACTGGATGCAGCGGGTCATGATGGTCTTGACCAGCGGGCCCATATACTTGTCTTCAACGGCGCGCTTGTTTTCGTTGAAGCGGTGGAAGGCGGCGCGGCCGTAGCCCATCGCCTGGTCCTGCAAATCGCATTCACCGCCCTGGTCGCAGATCGGGCAATCCAGCGGATGGTTGATCAGCAGGAATTCCATCACCCCCTCGCGCGCCTTGCGGGCGTAAGGCGACGTCGTGTTGATCTTGGCCGGCGTGCCGTCCTTGTTGGGGAAAATATCCTTGACCTGCAGCGCGCAGGACGCCTGCGGCTTGGGCGCACCCACCCATTCCACCAGGCACATGCGGCAGTTACCGGCGACCGACAGGCGTTCGTGAAAACAGAAGCGCGGAATTTCCGCGCCCGCTTGTTCGCAGGCCTGCAGCAGGGTCAGCGTCTCTTCCGCCTCGACTTCCTTGCCGTCAACGATCAGCTTGCGCGTGGCCATGGCTTACTCCGCCGCCATTTTTGAGAAGGCGGCAATGCGCGCTTCGATTTCGGGACGGAAATGCCGGATCAGGCCCTGGATCGGCCAGGCCGCCGCATCGCCCAGAGCGCAGATGGTATGGCCTTCGATTTCCTTACTGACTTCCTGCAGCAGGTCGATCTCGGACACCTGGGCATCGCCCTTCACCATGCGGGTCATGACCCGCCACATCCAGCCGGTGCCTTCGCGGCAGGGCGTGCACTGGCCGCAGCTTTCATGCTTGTAGAAATAAGCCAGCCGCTGGATCGCCTTGATCACGTCGGTGGACTTGTCCATCACGATCACGGCCGCCGTGCCAAGACCGGTCTGCACCGCCTTCAGGCTGTCGAAATCCATCAATATGTCGTCGCAGGTTGCCTAGGGCATCAAGGGCACCGAGGCGCCGCCCGGAATCACGGCCAGAAGATTGTCCCAGCCGCCGCGCACGCCGCCGGCATGACGCTCGATCAACTCGCGCAGCGGAATGCCCATTTCCTCTTCGACATTGCAGGGCTTGTTCACATGGCCCGAGATGCAGAACACCTTGGTGCCGGTATTGTTGGGACGGCCGATGCCGGCGAACCAGTCGGCGCCGCGGCGGATGATGGTCGGCGCCACCGCGATGCTTTCGACATTGTTGACGGTGGTGGGGCAGCCATAGAGGCCGACATTGGCGGGGAATGGCGGCTTCAGGCGCGGCTGGCCCTTCTTGCCTTCGAGGCTTTCCAGCAGCGCGGTTTCCTCGCCGCAGATATAGGCCCCTGCCCCATGATGGACATAAAGGTCGAAATCCCAGCCATGGATGTTGTTCTTGCCGATCAGCCTGGCGGCATAGGCCTCGTCAACGGCGCGCTGCAGCGCCTCGCGCTCGCGGATGAATTCACCGCGCACATAGATGTAACAGGCATTGGCCCGCATCGCGAAGCTCGCGACCAGGCAGCCTTCGACCAGCGTGTGCGGATCGTGGCGCATGATGTCGCGATCCTTGCAGGTGCCGGGCTCGGACTCGTCGGCATTCACCACCAGGTAATGCGGACGTTCCTTCACTTCCTTGGGCATGAAGGACCATTTGAGCCCGGTCGGGAACCCGGCGCCGCCCCGGCCACGCAGGCCCGACTTCTTCATGATGTCGATGATGCCGTCCGGACCCAGCGCCAGGATGGCCTTGGTATTGTCCCACTGGCCGCGCTTCTTCGCAGCTTCAAGGCCGGGGTCCTGAAGGCCGTAGAGATTGGTGAAAATGCGATCCTTGTCGGCGAGCATCAGGTGGCGGCTCCCGGCGGTTTCTGCTTGGGCGACTCGCGGTCGCTGGCGGCCTTGGTCGGCGCTTTGGCGTCCGCATCCGTATTGGCGGGCTGGGGCGGCGCGGGCTGGGCGACCTTGTACTTGCCGATGATCGAGCCGTCATACAGCGCCGCATCGGTCAGGCTGGTAGCGCCGCCTTCCGGCTCGGAGGATTTGCGCGCATTCTGCGGGCCGGGCTTGATGGATTTTCCGGCGCGCAGGTCGGCGATCATTTTTTCGGTGATCGGCCCGTCAATATCTTCATAAAAGTCGCTGCCGATCTGCAGCATCGGCGCATTCACGCAGGCGCCCAGGCACTCGACTTCCATCCAGGAAAACTTGCCGTCCGCCGAAACCGTGTGGGGGTGGGGATGGATATGTTTCTTGCAGGCATCCATCACCGCATCGGAACCGCGCAGCCAGCAAGGCGTAGTGGTGCAGACTTGCACCAGATAGGTGCCGACCGGCTGGAGGTTGAACATGGTGTAGAAGGTCGCCACTTCCAGCACCCGGATGAAGGGCATGCCCAGCATCCTGGCGATGCTTTCGACCATGGGGTGCGAAACCCAGCCTTCCTGTTCCTGGCCGCGCCACAAAAGCGAGATCACCGCGCTGGCCTGACGGCCCTGCGGGTATTTCGCAATAGTCGCCTTGGCCCATTCCGCATTCTGCGCATTGAACGCAAAACTGGCGGGCTGAACGTCCGGCGGGGCAAGGCGGCGAAGCGACATGGTCCTACTTTGCAAAATCCACGCGGGCAATCAGCCCGTCGCGGAAGGTGTAGATGGCAATGATCTCGAACTGCTCACCGCCCGGGGCGCGGATCACCAGTTCGTGATCGACCACGGTGTTGCCGACAGCGATGCGGCTTTTGAGTTCCGCCTTGTTCTGCGGGAACTGGGCAAAGGCTTTGGCGTAACGCGCCTTGATGGCGTCATTGCTGGTTTCGGTCGGCGTGCCATTCAGGCCCGACACCACGCAATCTTGCGTGAAGTACGTCATGTACTTGTCGAGATCCTGGGCGTTGTAGGCGTCCAGCTGCTTTTGGGCGACGTCAATGTTGCTCACCGGTCCACCTCGCCAAACACGATGTCGAGCGAACCCAGGATCGCCGAAACGTCGGCCAGCATATGGCCCTTGCACATGTAATCCATCGCCTGCAGATGCACGAAGCTGGGTGCGCGAATCTTGCAGCGATACGGCTTGTTGCTGCCGTCAGCCACCAGATAGACGCCGAACTCGCCCTTGGGCGCTTCCACAGCCGCGTAGATCTCCCCCGCCGGCACATGGAAGCCTTCGGTGTAGAGCTTGAAGTGATGGATCAGGGCTTCCATCGAGGTCTTCATTTCGCCGCGGCGGGGCGGCACCACCTTGCTGTCGGCGCTGACCACGGGACCGGCCGGCATCTTCTCGATGCACTGGCGCATGATCTTGGTGGATTCGCGCATCTCTTCCATGCGCATCACATAGCGGTCGTAATTGTCGCCGTTCTTGCCAACCGGAATCTTGAAATCGAGTTCGTTGTAGCACTCGTAAGGCTGACTGCGGCGCAGGTCCCACTTCACGCCGGTGGAACGCAGCATCACGCCCGACATGCCCCACATCTCGGCCTCGGCGCGGGTAACAACGCCGATATCGACATTGCGCTGCTTGAAGATGCGGTTTTCGGTCAGCAAGCCTTCGATATCGTCCAGCACGGTGACGAAGTGATTGCAGAATTTGAGGATGTCGTCGGCAAGGCCCGGCGGCATGTCCTGATGCACGCCGCCGGCGCGGAAATAGGCGGCATGCATGCGGCTGCCGCTGATGCGCTCGTAGAACACCATCAGCTTTTCGCGCTCTTCAAAGCCCCACAGCGGCGGGGTCAGCGCGCCGACGTCCATCGCCTGGGTGGTGACGTTGAGCAGATGGTTGAGCAGCCGGCCGATTTCGGAGAACAGCACGCGGATATACTGGCCGCGCTTGGGCACTTCCATGCCGATCAGCTTTTCGATCGCCAGGCAGAAGGCATGCTCCTGGTTCATCGGCGCGACATAGTCGAGCCGGTCGAAATAGGGGATCGCCTGCAGGTAGGTCTTGTGCTCGATCAGCTTTTCGGTGCCGCGATGCAGAAGGCCGATGTGCGGATCGACGCGGGTGACGATTTCCCCGTCCAGATCCAGGATCAGGCGCAGCACGCCATGGGCGGCCGGATGCTGGGGACCGAAATTGATGGTCAGCTGCGGATCGTCGGACTGATGACCCTCTTTGGCGTCAAGCGTGACGGTTGTCATGGCTTCTTCCCCGGATCGCCGGAGGTGGCATTGGGCGCCATGGCGGCCTTCTCGTCACCGGGAAGAATGTGCGGCGCGCCTTCCCAGGGGCTCATGAAATCGAAATCGCGGAATTCCTGCACCAGCTGCACCGGCTGGTAGACAACGCGCTTGAGTTCGTCGTCATAGCGCAGCTCGACATAGCCGGTGAGCGGGAAGTCCTTGCGCAACGGATAGCCCGAGAAGCCATAGTCGGTGAGGATGCGGCGCATGTCGGGATGGTCGGTGAAAGGCACGCCATACATGTCGAAGGCTTCGCGCTCGAACCAGCCGGCGGCGGGATAGACGCCGATGATGGAGGCGATGCTTTCGCCCTCCCCCACCTGCGTCTTGACGCGGATGCGCACATTCTTGGTGAGCGACAACAGGTGATAGACAACATCGAAACGCTTGGCGCGTTGCGGCCAATCATTGCCGCACAAATCGACCAGTATCTTGAAGTCGCCATCCGTCTGCAGATGCGCCATCACCTTGAGGATGTCGGCGGCGGCCACGTCGATCGTCAGTTCACCCCGCGCCAACGTCACACCGGTCACCGCAGCTCCCAGCGCCGTCTTGATGTTTTCGCTTAAGGTTCCCAGATCGCTCATGCTCAGCGCTCGATGGTGCCGGTGCGGCGGATTTTCCGCTGCAGCAGCAGGATGCCGTAAACCAGCGCTTCTGCGGTGGGCGGGCAGCCCGGAACGTAAATGTCCACCGGCACGATCCGGTCGCAGCCACGCACCACCGCATAGGAATAATGATAATAGCCGCCGCCATTGGCGCAGCTTCCCATGGAGATGACATAACGCGGCTCGGGCATCTGGTCGTAGACCTTGCGCAAAGCGGGCGCCATCTTGTTGGTCAGTGTGCCGGCGACGATCATCACGTCGCTCTGGCGGGGTGACGCGCGCGGCGCGATGCCGAAACGCTCGAGATCGTAACGCGGCATGGAGGCCTGCATCATTTCAACGGCACAGCAGGCCAGACCAAAGGTCATCCACATCAGCGAGCCGGTACGGGCCCAGTTCACCAGCGCTTCGGAGCTGGTGACGATGAAGCCCTTGTCGGCCATTTCGGCCTGCAGCGCCTTGAAATAGGGATCATTGTCGGTGATGGAGGCAGCACCGCCCTCAACACCCGCGCGCGCGGCAGTCCCCTGCGGTGTCAGGATCACTCCCATTCGAGGGCGCCCTTCTTCCATTCATAGATGAAGCCGACGGTCAGCACGCCCAGGAACACCATCATCGACCAGAAGGCGAAGACGCCGGTGGCGCCCAGAGTAATGGCCCAGGGAAACAGGAAGGCCACTTCCAGGTCGAAGATGATGAAGAGGATGGCGACCAGGTAGAACCGCACATCGAATTTCATGCGGGCATCGCCGAAAGCGGGAAAGCCGCATTCATAGGCTGACAATTTTTCGGGATCGGGCTTGGAAGGGGCGACAATCAAGGGGATCACGATCAAAGCCCCACCCAGAACGCCCGCCAGCCCGATGAAAATCAGGATCGGCAGATACTCCAGCAGCAGGTCTTCCATACGCATACCCCGTGGTCCGTGCCCCAGCGCGAAAAAGCGCCCCCAAAACAGGCCGAACCGGTGTTATTTCGCGGGTGCAGTATAGGACGGCACCGCCCTCGCGCAACGCGGGTTTAAAGGAAGATTCGCCGCAGAAAAACAGGAAAATTCGCGCACCGGCGCGTGCGCGAAGAAGGCAGTGGAGACTGCTGGAATTGTTGCGAACCGTTCTTAAAAACTTGCCATTTCCGTGAAGAAATGGCGGGAGCGACGGGGCTCGAACCCGCGACCTTCGGCGTGACAGGCCGACACTCTAACCAACTGAGCTACGCCCCCGCAGCGCTTCCTGAGATAAGGCGCGCGAAGGGGGTCGATGTAGGGGAGCCCCCCAGCCAAGTCAAGCAAATCACTGTCTATTGAGGGACCTGTTGGCCGGGCGGCGGCGGCGCATTGGCGTCAGGTTCCGCCGTGGCTTCGCCCGGCTTGGGCGGGGGCTTCTGGCCCATTTCCTGCTGCGTCAGTTTGCCGTCGCGGTTGCGGTCCATCTGGTCGAACAGCGAATAGGGCGCGGCGGAAAATTCCGTGTAGTTGATGCAGCCGTCCTGATTCCAGTCCATCAGGGGCGTGGCGGTGGACTGATCGGCATCCACGCGGCCCTGGTTGATCTCGGCGACCTGGTCGCCATCCAGGCAGCCATTGCGCTTCACATCATGGGCCGCGAACTCCGCCCGCAGGCCGGCGATCAGTTCCTCGCGCGCAACGATGCCGTCCTTGTTGGCGTCAAATTTTAGCAGCATGGCGGAATTGCCGCCCCGAAAATTCTCGTCGCGCGGCTTTTCCGCCGATCGCATCCAGGGCGGCGGCTGCCTGCGCCCGGTGCTGCAGGCAGTGGCCAGGAGAGCGATACCGAGCAAGACCAGCAGGGGAATGCGCATGAGACATCCTGTTCATGGTGGGCGGTGACGGGATCGAACCGCCGACCCTATCGGTGTAAACGATACGCTCTACCGCTGAGCTAACCGCCCGTAATTCGCATGCCAGAAAGAAGATGCCGCGCGGACGATAATCCGCGCGGCATCTGTACAAAACCGCAATATCTTAGTTCAAGGAATCCTTGAGCTGCTTGCCGGCGCGGAAGCGCGGCTGCTTGGACGGCTTGATGGTGATTTCTTCGCCGGTCTGGGGATTGCGGCCCTTGCCGCCCGCCCGGGTCGCCACCACAAACACGCCAAAACCGGTAAGGCGCACCTCGTCCCCGGCCTTCAGCGAGGCGGCGATGATGTCGAATACGCCATCCACCGCCTTGGCGGCGTCATTCTTGACCAGGCCGGTTGTGTCCGAAAGCTTCTGGATGAGATCGTTCTTATTCACGGATGGCTCCTTTTCCCAATGGTCACCCCGGCTGAGACCGGCGCTCCTTACGCGATTCTTTTCCCGTGACAGGGACTCTAGGGGGGGTGCTTGCACCCCGTAAAGCCGAAAAGTCGCGGAATCGGGGGATTTTTGGCTTGCCCCGGGGCGCGAAGGCGCCCCAAAGGCATAAAAAGCGCAAAGAAAAGGGCCCGGAACCTGGGTCCCGGGCCCTGTCTTTGCGTCTTAGTGGGTCACTACCGGATCGTCGCCGTCGGCCAGCGGAAGCGCCGCGGTCACCTCGGGCTCGACCCAGTCAATCGCCTCGGGCTGGCGCGTCAGCGCCACCGTCAACACTTCACCCATGGTGGCGACCGGCACAATCGTCAGGCCCGCCTTCACATTGTCGGGGACGTCGGCGAGATCCTTCTCATTCTCCTTGGGGATGATCACCGTGGTGATCCCCGCCCGAAGAGCGGCGAGCAGTTTCTCCTTCAGTCCGCCGATGGGCAGCGCCCGTCCGCGCAAGGTCACCTCGCCGGTCATCGCCACATCGCGGCGGATCGGAATCCCGGTGATCGCCGAGATGATGGAGGTGGCCATGGCCAGCCCCGCGCTGGGACCGTCCTTGGGCGTGGCGCCTTCGGGGACATGGACATGAATGTCGATCTTGTCGAACAGCGGCGGCTTGATGCCGAAACTGGTCGCCTTGGAGCGCACATAGGAACGCGCCGCATCGATCGACTCCTTCATCACGTCGCCCAGCTTGCCGGTGGCCTGGAAACGGCCCTTGCCCGGCAGCATCACCGACTCGATGGTCAGCGTCTCGCCGCCGACTTCCGTCCAGGCCAGGCCGGTGACGACACCAACCTGGTCCTCGCCTTCCATCTCGCCGAAACGGTGACGGCGCACGCCGGCGAACTCGCCGAGATTTTCCGCCGTGACTTCCAGCGACTTGGTCTTCTTGGACAGGATCTCCTTCACCGCCTTGCGCGTGAGATTGGCGATTTCGCGCTCCAGGTTACGCACGCCGGCCTCACGGCTGTAGTAGCGGATCAGGTCGCGGACGCCGTCGTCCGTGATTTTCCATTCATCGTCCTTGAGCCCATGCGCCTTCATCTGCTTGGGGATGAGGTGGCGGCGGGCGATCTGGATCTTCTCATCCTCGGTGTAGCCGGGGATGCGGATGATCTCCATGCGGTCCATCAGCGGCTGCGGCATGTGCAGGCTGTTGGCCGTGGTGACGAACATCACGTCCGAAAGATCGAAATCGACCTCGAGATAATGGTCGTTGAAGGTCGCGTTCTGCTCCGGGTCCAGCACTTCCAGCAACGCCGAAGACGGATCGCCGCGATAATCGGCGCCCAGCTTGTCGATCTCGTCCAGCAGGAACAGCGGATTGCTGCTCTTGGCCTTCTTCATCGACTGGATGATCTTGCCCGGCATCGAGCCGATATAGGTCCTGCGGTGACCGCGGATTTCCGCTTCGTCGCGCATGCCGCCCAGGCTCATGCGGACATATTCGCGGCCCGTGGCCTTGGCGATGGACTTGGCGAGCGAGGTCTTGCCCACACCCGGAGGTCCGACCAAGCACAGGATGGGACCCTTCATCTTTCCCACGCGCTGCTGCACGGCGAGATATTCCAGAATCCGTTCCTTGACCTTTTCCAGGCCGAAATGGTCGTCATTCAGCACCAGCTCGGCGGCGACGATGTCGCGCTTGACCTTGCTCTTCTTGCCCCAGGGCAAGGACAGCAGCCAGTCGAGATAGTTGCGCACCACCGTGGCTTCCGCCGACATCGGTGACATCGAGCGCAGCTTCTTGACCTCGGCCTGCGCCTTTTCGCGAGCCTCCTTGGACAGCTTTGCCTTGCGGATGCGGTCTTCCAGCTCGTTCATCTCGTCGCGGCCTTCTTCGCCTTCGCCGAGCTCCTTCTGGATCGCCTTGAGCTGCTCGTTCAGGTAATATTCGCGCTGGGTCTTCTCCATCTGGCGCTTGACCCGCGAACGGATCTTGCGCTCGACCTGCAGCACGCCGATTTCGGCCTCGATCAGCGACAGGATCTTTTCCAGCCGCTCGGTGGTGCCGAAGGTTTCCAGCAGCGCCTGGCGCTCGCCGATCTTGACCGACAGGTGCGAGGCGACGGTGTCGGCCAGCTTGGCCGCATCATCGATCTGCGCCACCGCGGCCAGGGTCTCGGACGGAATCTTCTTGTTGAGCTTGATGTACTGCTCGAAATTGGTCTTCACCGTGCGCATCAGCGCCTCGGATTCCTGTGCCGGCGCGGGCTCGTCGGGAATCTTCTCGACCGTGGCCTGGAAGAAATCGCTGCGCGGATTGAAGCCGGTGACGCGGGCTCGGCTCTTGCCTTCGACCAGCACACGCACGGTCTGATCGGGCAGCTTCAGGAGCTGCAGCACGGTGGCGAGCGTCCCGATGGTGTGCAGGCCTTCCGCCGTGGGATCGTCCTCGGCGGCGTTCTTCTGGGTCAGAAGCAGGATCTGCTTCTCGTCATTCATCACTTCCTCGAGCGCGCGCACGGACTTTTCGCGGCCCACGAAGAGCGGGACGATCATGTGGGGGAACACGACGATGTCGCGCAGCGGCAGGACCGGCGCGCTATTCGGGTCCTTGGTCTCGACTTTCTTGGTGGCGTCATCCGCCATGTAGTTACTCCTGCCGGGATACGACCGGCGTTATGCAGCTTCCCGGATGGGCAAGCCTTGTCAGGGAGCCGCCCAGACAGCGGCCGACTCCGGATACAGTAAAGTGGCCCCCCTAATGAGGGGTTTCAAGGCGACACAGGGGCTTGGGGCGGCCAAGTTTCCACTCCCCCACAAAAACCCGCCGGGAACCTGCATTTTTCACCCTTGCGTGGCGGATTTGCCTGTCCGTGGCGGGCATGGCTATCGTTTCGCAACCATAAGGGGGGAACCATGCTGAACCGGCGTTCATTCGCGCACCTGCTGGGCGCCACACTGGCCATGCCAGCGCATGCGGCGGGCGGTACCCTGCCCTTCTATTCCAGCGTGGGGCCTGAGCTCTCCTGGTACGGGCTGGATGAAGGCAGCGCCACGCTGACAAGGCTGGGCAGCGTGAAGCTGCCGGCCAATGTGCAATATGCCTGGCCGGGCGCCCGCTTTCTTTATGTCGCGGCCAGCAGCAACCAGCCAGGCATAGACGACCACTGCGTACAGGCCTTCCATGTCGGCGCTGGCGGCGCGCTGACGCCGCACGGGCCGCTGGTGAAACTGCGCCAGCGTCCTGTCCACATCACGCTGGATGCCAAATCCCGCTTCCTGGTCACCGCCTACAACATCCCCTCCAACATCAGCGTCCATCGCATCAATAGCGATGGCACCGTCGGCGAGGAGATCGCGCAGCCGGTGCTGGATACCGGCATCTATGGCCACCAGGTGCGCTTCACGCCATCGGGCCGCAGCGTGGTGCTGGTGACCCGGGGCAACGATGCCCGCCCAGGCGTTCCCGAGGATCCCGGGGCACTGAAAGTGTTCGGCTGGAACGACGGCAGGCTTTCCAATCTTCAATCGCTGGCGCCCAAGGGCAACGGGTATGGCTTTGGGGTCCGGCATGTGGATTTCGGCAAGCGCCACTGTTTCGTGTCGGTGGAGCGGCAGAATGCCATCTGCGTCTATGGCCTGGCCGCCGGCGGCAAGCTCAGCGCGGAGCCGCTGTTCATCAAGAATGCCCTCATCGATCCCGACTCCAAGGCGAAACATCCCGGCCAGGGTGCCGGGCCGATCCATGTCCATCCGGGCGGACGCTTCGTCTATCAGACCAATCGCGGCTCGGGGACGCTGGATTACAACGGCCGGAAAGTCTCAAACGGCGGGGAAAACAACATCGTGGTCTGGGCGATCGATCCGGCCAGCGGCGAACCCACCCGCATCCAGAATGAAGACAGCCACGGCTTCGAGGTTCGCACCTTCGCCATAACGCCGGACGGCAAGCTGCTGATCGCGGCCAGCCAGGCGGCGATGGATGTGCGTGAAGGCGATGCCATCCGTACCGTCAGCGCGGGGCTGGCGGTTTACCGCATCGGCAGCGACGGCAAGCTCACCTTCCTGCACAAGCTGGATGTGGACACATCCGGCGGCACCCATTTCTGGAGCGGCTTGCTGACGATGGCCTGACTAAGAGGCGGACTTCTCGCGCGTCTCGGCCTTGTCGGAATAGGTATAGAGCGGCCGCGCCTTGCCATCGACGACATCGCTGGTGATGACCACTTCCTGAACGCCCGACAGGGTGGGCAGTTCGAACATGGTCTCCAGCAGGATGCCTTCGAGGATGGAACGCAGTCCGCGCGCGCCGGTCTTGCGCAGGATCGCGCGCTTGGCGATCGAGTGCAGGGCTTCTTCCTGGAAGCGCAGCTTGACGCCTTCCATTTCGAACATGCGCATATACTGCTTGGCCAGCGCGTTCTTCGGGCGGGTCAGGATTTCGATCAGTGCCTGTTCCTGCAGGTCGCCCAGAGTGGCGAGCACCGGCAGGCGGCCGATGAATTCGGGGATCAGGCCGAACTTCAGCATGTCCTCGGGTTCGACTTCGCGCAGCAACTCGCCGGTACCGCGTTCGTCCGGGCCCTTGGGATTGGAGCCGAAACCCATGGAAGACCCCTGGGTACGCTGGGCGATGATCTTGTCCAGGCCGGCAAAGGCGCCGCCGCAGATGAACAGGATGTTGGTCGTGTCCACCTGCAGGAATTCCTGCTGCGGATGCTTGCGGCCGCCCTGCGGCGGCACGGAGGCAACGGTGCCTTCCATGATCTTGAGCAGCGCCTGCTGCACACCTTCGCCCGACACGTCGCGGGTGATGGAAGGATTGTCGGACTTGCGCGAAATCTTGTCGACTTCGTCGATGTAGACGATGCCGCGCTGGGCGCGTTCGACATTATAATCGGCGGCCTGCAGCAGCTTGAGAATGATGTTCTCGACGTCTTCACCGACATAACCGGCTTCGGTCAGGGTGGTGGCGTCGGCCATGGTGAAGGGCACATCCAGGATGCGCGCCAGGGTCTGGGCCAGCAAGGTCTTGCCGCAGCCGGTCGGGCCGATCAGCATGATGTTGGACTTGGCCAGTTCGACGTCGCCGTTCTTGCCGGACGAATTGATGCGCTTGTAGTGGTTGTGGACCGCGACCGAGAGCACCTTCTTGGCGTGGCTCTGGCCGACGACATAATCGTCCAGCACCTTGAAGATTTCCTGGGGGGTGGGCACGCCCTCCTTGGACTTCATGAAGGAGGTCTTGTTCTCCTCCCGGATGATTTCCATGCAGAGTTCGACGCATTCATCGCAGATGAACACAGTCGGGCCCGCGATAAGCTTACGCACCTCATGCTGGCTCTTGCCGCAGAAGGAACAGTAGAGCGTGTTCTTGGACTCGCCGCCGCTAGCCTTGCTCATCGTCTTCCACCGGGCCCTTTCGACCCTTTTGCAGCTCCAGCCTAACCGGGCCATGCTGCTTTGCACAATGACGGGGATGCCGAAGCACCCCGCCTCCCAACATTCGACCATGCTAAGGCCGATGGGATCAAGATTTGTTTAATCCGGCCAAAGGCCGAATCTTCTTGGAATCCCGGAACTTTAGCCGGAAATCGCCTTAAGGCGTGGGGGCCTCGGTCTCCGGACGGCGCTCCATCACCTGGTCAATCAGCCCAAAAGCCTTGGCTTCCTCGCCTGTCAGGTAGGTATCCCGGTCCAGCATCTTTTCAATGGCTTCCAAGGTCTGGCCGGTATGTTTGGCGTAGATCTCGTTCAGCCGCTTCTTGAGCTTGACGATTTCCTGGGCGTGGCGGGCGATGTCCGCCGCCTGGCCATAAAAGGACGCGCTGGGCTGATGCACCATCACCCGGGCGTTGGGCAGGGCATAACGCTGGCCCTTGAGACCCGAGCACAGCAGCAGGCTGCCCATCGAGGCGGCCTGGCCGATGCAATAGGTGTGAATGGCCGGGCGGATGTACTGCATGGTGTCGTAGATCGCCATGCCCGCCGTCACCAACCCGCCCGGCGAGTTGATGTACATGTGGATTTCCTTCTTGGGGTTTTCGGCCTCAAGAAACAGCAGCTGCGCGGTCATCAGGCTGGCGCCGTAATCCTCGATCGGACCGGTGACGAAGATCAGCCGCTCCTTGAGCAGGCGCGAATAGATGTCGAAGGCACGCTCGCCCCGGGCGGTCTGCTCGACCACCATCGGCACCAGCGTGTTGTTGTAGAACTCGGTCGGATTCGACATCGCAAATGCGTCCTTTGATTCGTCGGCAGACAGTAGCCGGAAAATCCCCCGGCCACGCTTAATATAGCGTTGCTTTGGCGAATTGCGAGCCGGGGCGCGCCCTGGGGATCTAAGCCTTGCTGGGCTCGTCCTCGGGGTCGGCGAACAGGGTTTCCTTGTCCACCTTGCGCTCATTGACCGTGGCCAGTTCGGCGATGAAATCCACCACCTTGTCCTCGAACAACGGGGCGCGGATCTCGGCCTGGGCCTGCGGATTGTTGGCGTAGAACTGGAACACCTGCTGTTCCTGGCCGGGGAACTGGCGGGCGCGGGCCATGATGGCGCGCTGCACTTCATCGCCGGCAATGCTGATGCCGTTCTGCTCGCCCAGCTTGCCCAGCACCAGGCCCAGGCGGACGCGGCGTTCGGCGATCTTGCGGTATTCGGCCTTCAATTCGTCTTCGGTCTTGCCTTCGTCGGCAGCGGTCTTGCCTTCGCGCTTCAGCTCTTCCTCGACCTGGGCCCAGATATTGGCGAACTCATGGTCCACCATGGCGGGCGGCAGCGGGAAGTCATGGGCATTGTCCAGGGCGTCGAGCACGCGGCGCTTGAGATGCAGGCGGCTGGCGGCCTTGAAGTCGCTGGTCAGCTGCTCGCGGACCCGGTCCTTGAGGGTGGCCAGATCGTCCAGGCCCAGCTTCTTGGCCAGTTCGTCGTCGATACCGGCTTCTTCCGGGACCTTCACCTCTTTCACGGTGACAGCGAAGATGGCGTCTTTGCCCGCCATTTCGGGGGCGTGATATTCGGTGGGAAAGGTCACTTTCACGTCGCGGTTTTCACCGGCCTTCACGCCGATCAAACCGTCTTCGAAGCCCGGGATGAAGGTCCCGCTGCCCAGGGTCAGGCTGAAATCGCTACCCTTGCCGCCTTCGAACGGCACGCCGTCGACGCTGCCTTCGTAATCAATGACCACGACATCGTCCTTCTGGGCGGCTTCGCCTTCGGGACGGCTGACGTAATTGCGGACGGTCTTGGCCAGGCGGTCGAGCGCTTCATTCACATCGGCGTCGGCGACATCGGTCGTCAGGCGCTCCACCGTCAGCTTGGCCGGATCGGTGGTTTCAAATTCGGGCATCAGGTCGACGATCACCTTGAAGGTGAGATCGGACTTGCCGTCGACCACGTCTTCGACATTGCCGACCGGCTCGACACGCGGCTGCAGCGCCGGCTTGAGCTTGTTGTCCGAAATCGCCTTCTGGCTGCCTTCATTGACGGCGGCCTCCACCACTTCACCCATGATGGACTTGCCGAACTGCTTTTTAAGGAAAGAGACCGGCGCCTTGCCGGGGCGGAAGCCCTTGAGGTTCATGCGGGGCTTCATTTCCTCCAGCCGGGCGTTGACGCGGCTGTCCAGTTCGCTGGCCGGCACGGTGACCGTGAACTGCTTGTGCAAGTCCTGGGAAACCGTCTCGTTGATCTGCATTTCGAACGTCCTATTCATCTCTTTTGGGGACTGGTGCGGGCAGAGGGACTTGAACCCCCACGACTTTCGTCACTGGAACCTAAATCCAGCGCGTCTACCAGTTCCGCCATGTCCGCGTTTTTGGCAGCCTGCAGGCCACCGAAGCGGGCCCCTATAGCAGGGGATTCTGGGGGTTGCTAGGGCCGGATGCCCATGGGGCGCAGCCAGGTGGCGACGTCCCAATATCGGCCGAATTTCCGCCCCACTTCCCGGTAAATCCCCACCTGCTGGAAACCCGTCGCCCGATGCAGCCCCAGCGATGCGTCGTTGGGGACGGTGATGCTGCCGATAGCGCGATGGACATCCTCTTTTTCCAGCGCCCCGAAAAGGGTGGCGTAGAGCTTCCGCCCCAGCCCTTGCCGGGTCATGTCCGGGGCCAGATAGACACTGGTCAGCACCGTGGAGTCATAGGCGGCGCGCTCGTGATAGCGGTGCGAACTGGCCCAGCCGAGGGGTGAACCGTCCTTCACCGCCACAAAACAGCGATAGCGGCCGGTGGCGGCAAAGCCGTCCAGCCACTGGCGGCGCTGCTCCAAAGTGCGCGGCTCGATGTCGAAGGTGACGCTCGTCTCGCGCACATAGTGGTTGTAAATGTCGGTCAAGACCTGAAGATCGCCCGCTTCGACGGGCCGGAAAGTGACATCAGTCATCGTCAGCTCCGCGCCAGCGCCACCACATAGTGGCAGGGTCGGGTACTTTCATTGACGTAGGTGACTTCGGCGGGCGAGCCGAAGCCCAGGCTGTCGCCGGTCTTGAGCAGATTGCGCTGGCCGCCCTCGATCAGCATCAACTCCCCCATCTGAACCCACACGACATGGCGGGCATGGGCGTAGGTCCAGGCGGGAAACGAGACCTTCTGGCCGGCCGGCAGTTCGACCTGCACCATTTCGAGCGGATGGTCGGGGCGGCTGAATATCTGGCGTCGGCGATAGCCGGTGGCGGGATCGCGCCAGACCGGCTGGTCGGCGGCGCGGGTCAGGCGGTCCTTTTGGCCTTCCGCCTTGAGCAGCAATCCCGCCAGGGTCAGATCGAAGGCTGCCGCCAGCCGGGCCAGAATGGCGGCGGAGGGACTCATTTCGCCGCGCTCGATCTTGCTGATGCTGGCCTTGGCTACCCCGGAGCGTTCGGCGAGATCGGCCATCGACCAGTTGCGGGCGTCCCGTTCCAGCCGAACATGACGGGCAATCTCTGATCCCGTTTTGTCCATTATAGTATCCATATGTATACTATAATAGATAAGTGCGGTCAGAGCAATTCCAGAACTTTTGGCAGGATTTCCGGCAAATCCTCCGCGATCAGGCCAGGTCCGAAGCATTCCGCCGCCGCGCCGTGGAGCCAGGTGCCGCAGGCGGCGGCATCAAAAGCCGACAGTTTCTGCGCCAGCAGGCCTGCGATGAACCCCGCCAGCACATCCCCTGCCCCGGCGGTCGCCAGGGTGGGCG
>Ga0114974_10000344_pt1 | contig 39415 bp, 39 predicted proteins | sample S_130206_EF_Meta_FD_87318 | JGI IMG/M metagenome (GOLD analysis project Ga0114974, IMG submission 87318) | Freshwater microbial communities from Lake Simoncouche, Canada to study carbon cycling - S_130206_EF_MetaG | ecosystem: Environmental > Aquatic > Freshwater > Lake | place: Lake... | reverse complement strand
CGCCTCGGTCGACCTGCTCCTGCTGCCCTACGGCACGGCGCTCGGTGTGTATGCGTTGTGGATCCTGCTGCGCGAAGAGACGAAGCGGCTCTTCGACGTCGCGCCCGTCAGCCTAACGCCCTGACCTGCTGCGCAGCGTGTCCGCGCGGCGTGCGCTACGGTTCGTCGACCGTGCCCGCCGGTGTCCACGGCGTGCAGCGTGCTACGCGTACCGCGCTCGCCCACGCGCCCCTGATGAGACCGTTTCGCGCAATCACCACTGCGGCGTAGTGGCTGCAGCTCGGCGTGAATCGGCAGCGGACACCGGCGCGTCCCAGTAGTGGACCCAGCGTGTGCTGGTAGCCGTGAATGCCGGCAACGGCCACCGACGCACCGGCCGAGGTCGTCGCCAGCCATGCGGTGACGCCGAATGCCCCCGCCACGACGATCAGCCTAGAAGCGCGACGCGTAGTGACTGACTCCGGGGATGGTGAGGCGATGGCCCTGCAGCGCACGCACCGCGGCGAACACGTGCAGCGCCAGCACAGCGGCCCAGATGAAGACGATGCCGATCGAGGCCAGGCAGCCGACGCCGAAGGTCACGACCATCAGCAACTGCATGATGATGGAGAGGCCGAGCAGGAGGGCCAGTTCAGCCGCCATCAGCACGAGGCCGTGCTTCGCGTGCCACTGCACGTCAGCATCGTCCTTCGTCAGGAATAGCGGGATGACGGCGAGCGGCCAGAGGTAGGCCAGCACGAGCATCGTTGCACGGCTCGGCGTGCCGTCGGTCATTCGCGCGAGTGTAGCATTTCTTGTTCGGGGCGAGGCAAAGCCGATACCATTTGAACTATGGCAGTTGAACACGCAGCGGTGCTGGATGCCCTGAAGGTTGTGCGCGATCCCGACCTCAACCGCGACATCGTCAGTCTCGGCTTTATCAAGAACCTGTCGATCGAGGGCGGCCAGGTCGCGTTCATGATCGAACTCACGACGCCGGCCTGTCCCGTGAAGGATCAGATGCGCGATCAGGCGCGCGCCGCCGTGCTGCAGCTCCCTGGTGTGACCGGCGTCGACGTCACGCTCGGCGCGCGGGTGCGCGAGGCGGTGGGTGCCGAGAGCGGGCGTCAGCCGATCGAGGGCGTGAAGAACATCATCGCGGTCGGCGCCGGCAAGGGCGGAGTGGGCAAGACCACGCTGTCGGTGAACCTCGCCATCGCCCTGTCGAAGCTGGGCAGCCGCGTCGGCATGATCGATGGCGATATCTACGGTCCGAACGTGCCGATCATGCTCGGGATGAAGACGCAGCTCGCCACCGACGGCGAGAAGATTCTCCCAGCCGAGAAGTACGGCTTGCAGGTCGTGTCGATGGGCTTCCTCACCGAGGACGATGCCCCGATCATCTGGCGCGGCCCGATGCTGCACAGTGCGATGCAGCAGTTCTTCCGCGAGGTTCGCTGGCTCGATCTCGACTACTTGATCATCGACATGCCGCCAGGCACGGGCGACGTGGCACTCAGCCTCGGGCAGATGGTGCCGGTGGCTGGCGCGATCGTGGTCACCACGCCGCAGCAAGTGTCGCTGGCCGACAGCACGCGCGCCATCGCCATGTACAAGAAGCTCAACATCCCGACGCTCGGCGTGATCGAGAACATGAGCTACTTCATCTGCCCCGGTTGCCAGAAGGAGTCGGACATCTTCGGCACCGGCGGCGGTGAGACGATGGCGGCGAAGTTGGGCGTGCCGTTCCTCGGCCGCATCCCGCTCTACCAGCCGATTCGCGAGGGCGGCGACAGCGGCGTGCCGCTGATGATCGCGGAGCCCGATGCGCCGGCGGCGCGCGCCATCGTGTCGGCGGCGGAGCAGCTCGCCGCGCAGGTGTCGATCGCCAGCTTCTCGCGGATGCCGACCATTCCGCTCACCCTGGTCCGATGAATATTTCCTACAGCAAGCACACGCTGGCGAACGGCCTCGATGTTCTGATCCACGAGGACCGCGCGTGCCCGATCGTCTCCGTGAACATCTGGTATCACGTCGGTTCGAAGAACGAAGTGCCCGGCCGCACCGGCTTCGCGCACTTCTTCGAGCACCTGATGTTCGAGGGGTCGGAGCACCACGACAAGGGCTACTTCCCGCCGCTGCAGGGTGCCGGTGCGTTGCTGAACGGATCGACGAACGCCGACCGCACCAACTACTGGGAAGTGGTCCCGACCAACGCGTTCGAGCTGGCGCTCTGGATGGAATCGGACCGCATGGGGCACCTGCTGCCCGCGCTGACTGCTGCCAAGTTCCAGAACCAGCGCGACGTCGTCCTGAACGAGCGGCGGCAGAGCTACGAGAACCGTCCGTACGGCCTGGCGCCGATGGCCATGCTGGCGGCCATCTATCCGTCGGACCATCCGTACCACTGGCCGACCATTGGCCAGATTGCCGATCTGCATGCGGCCCGCGTGGAGGAAGTGCGCGAGTTCTTCGCCACCTACTACCACCCGGCCAATGCGTCGATCGCGATCGCGGGCGACGTCGATACTGACGACGCGCTCGCCCAGGTGCGCCGCTACTTCGAGGGGATCGCGCCCGGTCCTGCGGTTGCGCCGGTCAGGCCGGCCGACCCACAGCTCGTTGGCGAAACGCGGTTGCTCATCGAGGACCGCGTCGAGCTGCCGCGCCTCTATCTCGCCTGGGTCACCCGGGCGATGTTCGCCGACGATGACGCCGAGCTCGACCTCGCCGCGGATATCCTCGCGAATGGCAAGACCTCGCGCCTCTACAAGCGGCTGGTGTACGAGATGCGCGCCGCCACCGACGTGTCGGCTGCGCAGAACTCGCGCGAAGCCGGCGGCTTCCTGCAGTTGGCGGCGACGGCGGCGCCCGGACACACGCTCGCCGAACTCGACCGCGTCATTCTCGAGGAGGTCGCGCGCCTCGCGGCTGACGGCCCGACCGAGGACGAGATCGAGCGCGGGCGGGTGCAGGCCGAGGCGCAGTTCATGTATCGACTGCAGACTGTCGGCGGCTTCGGCGGCAAGTCCGATCAGCTGAACGCCTACAACATGTTCCTGAAGGATCCCGGGTACTTCAACCGCGACCTCACTCGCTACACCGCCGTGACGGCCACCTCGCTGCGCGACGCCGTGCGCCGCTACCTGTCGAATTCGAATCGGATTGCCCTCAGCATTGTCCCGAAGGGGAAGACGGTCTTCGCCCTGGCGGGTTCGGTCCCGTCGCTGGTTTCATGAAAGCGCCCATGACCGTAGACCGCAGCCGGCTGCCCGTTCCAGGTAAGACGCCGCCGTTCCACTTTCCCGCAATCGAGCGCTCGACGCTGTCGAGCGGCCTCCGTGTGTGGAGCGTCCGTCACACGTCGATCCCGGTCGCGACGGTCATGCTGCTGGTGCGGCGTGGGTCCGCCGACGACCCGCCTGGCAAGGAAGGGCTCGCGGCCATCACCGCCGACATGCTCGACGAGGGCACCGGCGCCCTCTCGTCGATCGAGATCCACGAGAAGCTGGCCCGTATCGGCGCCCAGCTCGATTCGGACATCGGACCTGACGCGACGCTCTTCACCATCACGGTCCTGAGCCGCTTCCTGCAGCCGGCGGTGTCGTTGCTCGCCGACATCGTGGTGCGGCCGACGCTGCGCGAGGAAGACTTCGCGCGCGTGCGGCAACTGCGCCTGCATCGGCTGATGCAGTTGAAGGACATGCCGGGCGCGGTTGCCGACCGTGCGTTCATGCGGTTGCTCTACGGTCAGCAGCCGTACGGCCACACGCCGCTCGGCAACGAGGCGTCGCTCACAGCAATCACGGTGGACGACGTCCGCGCGTTTCACGCGGCCAACGTCCGCCCTGGCGATGCCACGCTGGTGGTGACGGGCGATTGTCTCCATGCGGAGGTCGAGGCGCTTGCCGCCTCGTTCTTCGACGGCTGGACGGCCGGCACCGGTACGCCGCTGCCGGTGGTGGGGGAACTGCCGACGCCGCCGCGCCTGAATGTCATTCCGCGTCCTGGTGCGCCACAGTCCGAGCTGCGCATCGGCCACGTCGGGGTGGCGCGCAACACGCCCGACTACCACGCGCTGGTGGCGGCGAACATGGTGCTCGGCGGACAGTTCGTCAGCCGCATCAACCTGAATCTACGCGAGGAAAAGGGTTTCACCTACGGGGCGCGCACGTCGTTCGACTTCCGGCGGCTGCCCGGTCCGTTCTCCTTGCAGGTGAGCGTGCAGACGGCCGCGACGGTCGAAGCCATTCGCGAGTCGATGCACGAGATCGCCGCCATTCGCGATGCGCGTCCGGTGTCGGTCGATGAACTGTCGCTGGGGGTGGCGGCGCTCACGCGTGGCTACGCCCGCAACTTCGAGACGGCCGAACAACTGGCGCGCGCCGCCACGCAACTCGCGCTCTACGATCTGTCTGACAACTACTTCGACGAGTTCGTGTTGCGTGTCGAGGCGGTGACGGTGGATGACGTGACGCGCGTGGCGCAGCACTACCTGTCGCCCGACCGTCTCACGACGCTCATCGTCGGCGACTACAGCGCCGTGTCGCGCGGTCTGCTCACGCTCAAGCTGGGCGTCCCGTCGATGCTCGCGGCCGACACGTTCTAGGGTTCTGCCTGACGTCGTGTCCGGCGTAGTGGAATTCGCGTAGTGTCCGGCTTCAGCCGGACCGTCCGACGTTCACGGGCCGTTCCCTAGCTGGCCGAACGAATCCCGGCTCTGCGCCGTCCACGCTCAGGTAAGGTATCTTCTGAGGGAGCGGGCAGCGTGCGATACGAACGTATCGGTCTTAGCCTGTTTGGGGCGGTCGGACTGCTGGTCGTAGGGATGGCGGTCGCGACCATCTGGCTGTTCCTGACCAATCCGGTGACCGTGGCAACGGCCGTGAGTGAAGGCGACGTCTCGCCGTTCGTACGCGATCTTGCCGACGTACTCCTGCAGGCCCTGCAGGGGCTCCTGAAGTACCTGTGACACACGAAGCGCCCACACCGCAGGACGTCGTCGACCAACTGGCCGCGCGCAAGGCCGACGCGGTCAACACCATCGAGACGCTCCGCGCGCTCCGCGCCAACGTGGTCGAGGCGTCGGCGAAGTTCGAGAATCCGCGGGCGATCCTCGACTATGTCGACTTCTTCCTGCCGGCATTCGAAGAGGTGGTCGCCGCGTCCGACACGCTGTCGGGCGAGGTCGTGGTGAAGGTGCAACGGGCGCACATCGACCTGCTGCGCCAGATCGCGGCCAACTGCCGCGTCGAGCAGCGCCGCTGCCTTGTGTTCCGCGACAAGTGCATCAATCGTCCGCTGCCGCACGAGACGATGCGTCCGCTCCTCAACGACATTTCGGTGACGACGCGCGACCAGCTCACCGCGTTCTACGACCTGAACAACGCCGCGGCCAAGCTCGAGCGGATCATCAACACGATGGAACCGGAACCCGAACCGAAGCGGGTGCTGGGGCGCCGTCAGCTGTTCTCGAATATCTTCAAGCCGCTCAAAGACAGGCTCTAGGCTCAGGGCTTCAGGTGTGGTGCGGCTGAAGCCGAACACTACCGCTGCACGCGAGGCACAGCGTAGTGTCCGGCTTCAGCCGGACCCCTCAATCCGCCAGCAGCGCGCGCTTCAGGAAGCGGCTCAGGATGAGGCCGTCCACGAACTTGAACGGCGTCACACCGGTCGAGTAGTGCCCGCACCGCAGCACCGCGACTTCATGCGGGATCCCCTGCCGCTCGAATTGCCGCACCAGATCGCGCGACAGGTCGACCGGGAACGTCAGGTCGTATCGTGCGTAGACCAGCAGCGTCTTGCGGTCGCGCAATCGCTCGAGGAAGTTCGCCGGGCTCAGCGGACTCCACAGACGCCGCAGTAACTCGAGTTCGATGTGGCCGTCGAGCCCCTCGCGCACGTGTGCGGTGGAGATGCCGCGCCAGACGACGTCGGCGAAGTAGGGCGAGATGTGGTTCAGCGCCTGTGCCCGTATCAGCGGCTCGTGCGCCGTGGTCAGCAGCGAGAGGCACGACCCGAGGCTCGACCCGAGGATGCCGATGCGGTCGTAGCCCTGTGCGTGCAGCCACGCGATCGCGCGCCGTGCATCGAGCACCGCTTGCCGGCACACCTGCAGCGTGCGCACGATGTTGGCCGATACGATGTAGTCGGCGCGACGCAGTTCCGGCGGCATGCGGAGATCGTGGTACGGCAGGCTCATCCGCAAGGCCGTCAGCCCGTGCATCGTCAGCAGCTTGCAGAGGCCGACGTGGCCGCCGGCATCAGAATTCCACTGCGGCAACACCAGCACCGCCGCGCGGTGTGAACGTGCCGGATCGTCCTTCGGGTGGAACAGACGGCCGTAGACCGTGTTGTTCTCGGCGTGCGGTGTGTCGAGCGCACTCGGAAACGTGAGCAGTTGCTCGCCCGCCTCGAGGCCGTCACCCAGCGTGTATGCAGTCGTGGGCGGCGGCGTATAGAAGGCGTCCGTGTCCGTCATGACCTCGGCCACCCACTCGTCGATCAGGGCGTGCGGCGGATCAGCCGCACGGTGATGGCGGGGCGACAACCAGTCGAGGCCCCAGTCGAACGGACGGACGACGCGGTCGGTGGTGACGGACGCAAGCCTGCGTTCCCAGGCGTGGAAGAGCGCTTGAAGCATCGGATCCCCATGCTATACTTTTCCGGCTCCGATGATTTTCACCTCCTCGACTCGAAAGTGCACCGGTCGAAAGCGGGCCCACTGTGTCGGAGGAGTTGTGCTCGAACGCTAGCCGCCAGCGAATCATCACGAGCTGAACCCTGCCGACACGGTTGAACCGCGTCGGCTTTTTTTTTGGAGAAATGAAGGCTCTTATGCCGTCAATTGAGGTCGGAATCCTTGGCGCGACCGGCATGGTCGGTCAGCAGTTCATCGCGTTGCTCGCGGATCATCCGTGGTTCAAGGTCACCTACCTTGGTGCCAGCGAGCGGTCGGCAGGCAAAGCGTTCAAGGACGCCGCGGCCTGGCGGCTGCCGAACCGATTGCCGGACGACGTGGCCAACCGCGTCGTCGAGGCGGCCACGCCCGGCACTGCGCCGAAGCTGGTGTTCTCCGGGCTCGACTCGTCGGTTGCCGGCGAGATCGAGGCCGAGTTCGCGAAGGCCGGCCACATCGTGGTGAGCAACTCGCGCAACTACCGCATGGTCGACACGGTGCCACTGCTCATCCCCGAGGTGAACGCGGACCACCTGCAACTGCTCGACCTGCAGGGCGACGCGCTCGGCTGGAAGGGACGCATCATCACCAACCCGAACTGTTCGACGGTGGCCATCACCATGGCGCTCGCGCCGCTTCGCCAGTTCGGCATCGAGAAGACAATGGTGACCACGCTGCAGGCCATCTCTGGCGCCGGCTACCCTGGCGTGCCCTCGTGGGACATCCTCGGCAACGTCATCCCGTTCATCTCCGGTGAAGAAGAAAAGATCGAAACCGAGACGCGCAAGATCCTCGGCACGCTCGGCAACGGCAAGGTGCAGGACCATCCGATGCGGGTGAGCGCGACGGCAACGCGCGTCCTCGTGCGTGATGGCCACAGCTGCTCCATCTCCGTGGCGCTCGAGCAGAAGCCGACGCCGGAAGCGGTGATCGATGCGTGGCGCTCGTTCCGCGGCCGTCCGCAGGCGCTCGACCTGCCGACCGCACCGAAGCAGCCGGTCGCCTACCTCGACGAACCGAACCGGCCGCAGCCGACCCTTGATGCCGGCCGCGAAGGCGGGATGGCGGTCAGCGTCGGACGCCTGCGCCGCTGCTCGCTCTTCGACTACAAGTTCATGGCGCTCGGACACAACACCATTCGCGGCGCGGCTGGTGTGGCCATCCTCAACGCCGAACTGCTCCAGGCGGAGGGGCGGCTGTGAACGTCATCATGAAGTTCGGCGGCACCTCTGTGCAGGACGCCGACGCGATGAACCGTGTCATCGCCATTGTTCGCAATCAGTGGGCGGCGAACTCGACCGACCGGCCGCCGGTCGTCGTGGTGTCGGCGATGTCGAAGGTCACTGACCGCCTCGTCGAAACCGGCCGGCTGGCCGGTGAACGGCAGACCAGCCAGGCGACCCAGATCATTGTCGACCTCTTGACGCGCCATCTCTCTGTGGCCGCCACCCTGGTGCAGGGGCCGGCGCTCGACGAGCTGAACGCACAGCTCACGTCGGACTTCAATGCGCTGCAGGCCGACGTCACGGCGTGGGCCGAAGCCGGTGAGGTCACGCCGGCAGCTGCCGATGTGCTGCAGGCGATGGGCGAACTGGCGAGCAGCCGGATCGTGGCTGCGGCGTTTCGCCAGCAGGGCGTGAATGCGGCGTGGGTTGACTCGCGCCAGGTGCTGGTGACCGACGCGGAGTTCTCGGCCGCGCTGCCCGACATGGACGCCACCACCGAACGGGCGCAGGCGGTCGTGGCCACGAAGACCGCTGCCGGCCAGGTGCCGGTGATGGGCGGCTTCATCGGCGCCACCGCCACCGGCGTGACGACCACGCTCGGCCGCGGCGGCAGCGATTACTCGGCCGCCATCTTCGGGGCCTGTCTCGACGTTGACGAGATCCAGATCTGGACCGATGTCGACGGCATGCTGACCGCCGACCCGCGCGTCGTCTCGACCCCGGTGCTCGTGCCGGAATTATCGTTCGACGAAGCGTCTGAGCTCGCGTACTTCGGCGCGAAGGTGCTGCACCCCAGCACCATCCTGCCAGCCGTCGCGAAGAACATCCCGGTCCGCATCCTCAACTCGCGTCGCCCCGAGGTGAAGGGGACGATGATCACGGCGAAGGGGCGTGGCAACGGCCACACCCTGACGGCGCTGGCATGCAAGCGCGGCGTCACGGTGATCGACATCACCTCGTCGCGCATGCTGATGGCGTTCGGCTTCCTGCGCCGGCTATTCGAGGTGTTCGAACGCTTCCGCACACCGGTGGACGTGGTCACCACGTCCGAGGTGAGCGTGTCGGTCACCGTCGACAACACGCGCCGGCTCGACGACATCATCCGCAACCTGCGCAACTTCGCTGAAGTCTCGACCGAACCGAACATGGCCATCGTCTGCATCGTCGGCGAGAACCTGCGGTCGGACCCGGCCCTGTTCGGCCGTGCCGTGAATGCGCTCCAGTCCGTTCCGCTGCGGTTGGTCTCGCAGGCCGGATCGCGCCGCAACATCACGTTCGTCATGCGCGATGACGACGTCATTGCCGCGATGAACCTGCTGCACGACGAGTTCTTCGGTGTGAAGGTAGGCGCCTGATGCGAATTCTGCTGGTCGGCTACGGCAAGATGGGGCAGCTGGTTGGACAACTGGCCCCAGGATACGACTGCGAGGTGGCGGGGGTGGTCGACCCGCAGTCGAAGGCGCATACCGCGGCGCTCGACGATCCGCGCTGGAAGGGGAACGTCGACGTCGCGATCGACTTCACCATGCCGGATGCGGTCGTGTCGAACGTCGCCACGCTCGCGGCCCAGGGCATCAACATCGTGCTCGGCACCACCGGCTGGGGCACGCACGAGGCAGAGCTGCAGACGCTCGCCGCCGCCGCCGGCATCGGCATCGTCGCGGCCCCGAACTTCTCGACCGGTGTCGTGCTGTTCGACGCCGTGTTGGCGCGCGCGGCCGAGATGTTCGCCGGACAGCCGGAGTTCGCGGCCTACCTGCACGAGTCGCATCACTCGGCCAAGAAGGATGCGCCGTCTGGCACGGCCCTGAAGCTCAAGCAGACCATGGAAGCGGCCGGCTACAACCGTCCCATCGACGTGGCGGCGACCCGGGCAGGATACATTCCTGGTACCCACACGATCGGCTTCGACGGACCCTCGGAATCGATTACGCTGACACATACCGCCCGCGACCGCGGCGGCTTCGCGCGCGGCGCGCTCACCGCCGCCAAGTGGGTGAACGGCCGCAGCGGCTGGTTCAGCATGAAGGATGTTCTCGGAATATGACCAGACCATTCACTGGCGTCGGTACGGCGCTTGTCACCCCGTTCACGTCATCGGGCGAACTCGATGAGACGGCCGTGCGCCGGCTCGGACGCCGTCAGATCGATGCCGGTATCCACTTTCTGGTGCCGTGCGGAACGACCGGCGAGAACCCGACGCTGACCGACGCGGAACGTATCAGGATGGTCGAAATCCTCGCCGACGAAGCCGCCGGACTGACGCCGATCCTCGCCGGCGCTGGCGGCTACGACACCAAGGAAGTGATGCACCTGGCCGGCCTGATGAAGAAGGCCGGCGCCACCGGGCTGCTCTCTGTCACCCCCTACTACAACAAGCCGACGCCGGAAGGGCTCTACCTGCACTACAAGGCGGTCGCCGAGAGCACCGACCTGCCGATCATCGTCTACAACGTCCCCGGCCGCGCCGGTGTGAACGTCGAGCCGAAGACGCTGGCGCGCATCGCCACGCTGCCGAACATCATCGGTGTGAAGGAAGCCTCGGGCAACATCAGCCAGATGACCGAGATCTGCCAGTTGCTCCCCGAGGACTTCATCGTCCTCTCGGGCGACGATGCGATCACGCTGCCGCTGATGGCGATCGGCGGACGCGGCGTCATCTCGGTGGCCTCGAACGAGATTCCGGCCCAGATGGTGGCGCTGGTGACGGCGGCGGCGCGCGGCGACTTCGCCGCGGCGCGCGCGGTGCACAACCGCATGCTGCCGTTGATGCAGGTCAACTTCGTCGAGGCGAACCCGGTGCCGGTGAAGTCGGCCATGGCGATGATGGGGCTCCTCGAGGAGGTCTATCGCCTGCCGATGTGTCCGCCGTCGGACGGCTCGAAGGAGAGGATCCGTCGAGTGCTGAAGGATCTGCAGCTCCTCGCGCCGGCCTACGCCCAGTAGTCCGATGCGACCGGCTTAGCGACGAGACGAAGGAGACCGGCACGTGGAATCTGTGAGCAACGGCACGGTCGACCTCGTCGGGCTGACCCGCGCGCTGGTCGATATCGACTCGACCACTGGCCGTGAAGGGGCGGCGGCAGCCTTCCTGTCGCGGCGCCTCCAGGAGCTGGGCTTCGTCGTCGACGAGCAGCAGGTCGACGACCATCGCTTCAACGTCTTCGCCACGCCGACTGGCCAGCAGCCCACCGTCGTCTTTTCCACGCACTTCGACTGCGTACCGCCGTTCTTCGCGAGCCGTGTGGAACACGGGCGCATCTACGGCCGTGGCTCGTGCGACGCCAAGGGGATCCTGGCCGCGCAGGTCGCCGCGGCCGACGTCCTGCGCAACGAGGGCGAGACGCGCGTCGGCATGCTGTTCGTCGTCAGCGAGGAGCGGGGAAGCGAAGGCGCCAAGCGCGCGAACCTCGACCCGCGTGCCTCCGGCTGCCGCTACCTGATCAACGGCGAACCGACCGATCGACGGCTCGGCTTGGCCACGCGCGGCATCCGGCGCGTGGTGCTGAAGGCCACCGGCCGCGCCGCGCATTCGTCGTTCCCTGAACTGGGCGAGTCGGCCATCGACAAGCTGATCGACGTGCTGATGGAATTGCGGCGCGTCGACTGGCCGGCCGACCCGCTGCTCGGCAAGACGCACTACAGCGTCGGCCTCATCTCTGGCGGTGTCGCTCCGAACGTCGTGTCGCCGATGGCGCAGGCCGAGCTGATGTTCCGCACGGTCAGCGATGCCGCGCTGGTGATGGACATCCTGCGTCGCTTCGAGCCGCGGGTCCTGATCGAGCCGATCCTCGAGGTGCCGCCAGTGAAGATGGCGACGGTCGACGGGTTCGATGCGGCGGTGTTCCCGTACACGACCGACGTGCCGTTCCTGCGCAAGTGGGGGCAGCCGCTGCTCTTCGGTCCCGGCTCCATTCACGTGGCGCACACCTCCGACGAGTTCATCGCCATCGACGAGCAGCACGCCGCCGTGGCCGACTACGCGGCACTCGCCCGCGAGTTGGTCGCGAGAGCCGGCTAGGCCGGACGCGTGCCCCGCCCCGATCCTCGAACCGCCTATACCGAGCGCATCGCACGTCTAGACGTCCGCCTTGCCTTCGGCGAAGGCCAGCATCACCGCATCTCGAACCTGCGTCTCGCCCTCTTCGCGGCCGGCGCCGCGGTGGCATGGGCCGCCTTCATCCGCGCCTCACTCAGTCCGGCGTGGCTGGTGCTGCCCGCAGTGGCGTTCCTGGCGCTGCTGGTGGTGCACGCGCGCCTGTTGAACAGCAACGAGCGTCTGTTGCGGGCGCGTCGCTACTACGAGCGCGGGCTGTCGCGGCTCGACGGCACGTGGCCCGGCACCGGACCGGACGGCGCCCGCTTCCTCGGTGCGCATCTCTACGCACGCGACCTCGACCTGTTCGGGCGAGGCTCGCTGTTCCAGTTGATCGACACCGCCCGCACCGAAGCCGGCGAAGAGACACTGGCCGACTGGTTGCGCGCGCCGGCCGGAGCCGAAGAAGTGCTGGCGCGGCAGGCGGCAGTCGCCGAACTGCGCGAGCGGATCGACTTCCGTGAAACGCTCAACGTCCTCGCGGCTGAGGCGCACGTGTCGCGCACCGGTGTGCTGACGTCGTGGGCCGCCGCAACCCCGGTCGGATTCGGCGCAACCGAGGCGCGGCTCTTCGCGGTGTGTGCCGTGGTCACCGGACTCCTGGTGGCGGCGATGGCGGCCGGGTGGGTGTCGAGCATCGCGGTGGTGCTCTGGCTGATTGTGCCAGGCGGCGTCGCCCTGGCGCACCGCGTCCGCGCGTGGCAGGTGATTCGCCGCGTCGACGCGGCGGCAGACGATCTCTCGCTCCTCGAAGCGTTGCTGTCCCGGCTCGAGCAGGAAGCCTTCACTGCGCCGAAGCTCACGGCACTGCATGGCCGCCTCGCCGCCGCCGCGGTCATCCGGCCATCGGCCCGCATCGCGCAGTTGCGCCGCTACATCGCCGCGCGCGATGCGCTGCGCAACGAGTTCGTCCGGCCTTTCGGTCTCCTACTCCTCGTGCGGAGTCAGGCGGCCGTGGCCATCGACCGCTGGCACGCCGAGCACCGCACCGCACTGGCGGGGTGGCTGACCGCCGTCGGCGAATTCGAGGCGCTCGCGTCGCTGGCGACGTACGCGTTCGAACACCCGCGCGATCCGTTCCCGGCGATCAACGCGGACGGGCCGGTGTTCGAGGCGACGGCGCTGGCCCACCCGCTGATCGCGGAAGGCTCGGCGGTGGCGAACAGCGTGTCGCTCGGCGGCAGCGCCCCAAGCGTGCTCGTGATCAGCGGCTCGAACATGTCGGGTAAGAGCACGCTGCTGCGCGCGGTCGGGGCGAACACGGTGCTGGCGCTCGCAGGCGGACCGGTGCGTGCCGAACGGCTGTCGTTGTCGCCGCTCGCGATTGGCGCCACCATTCGCGTCGAGGACTCGCTGCAGGACGGACACTCGCGCTTCTACGCCGAGATCCTGCGCATTCGCGACATCGTGGCGCTCACCGAAGGGAAAGCGCCGGTGCTGTTCCTGCTGGACGAGATCCTGCACGGCACGAACTCGCACGACCGCCGCATCGGCGCCGACGCGGTGGTGCGTGCGCTGGTGGACGCGGGCGCCATCGGCCTCGTGACCACCCACGACCTCGCGCTGACCGCGCTCGCCTTGAGCCACGAACCGCACGCGAATAACTTGCACTTCGAAAATCGCATCGAACAGGGGCGGATGGTGTTCGACTACACGATGCGCGACGGTGTGGTCGAGCGCAGCAACGCGCTCGAGTTGATGCGGGCCGTCGGGCTCAAGGTCTGACGCCGTTCGTTGGTGCGAGACGGTCCGGCTGAAGCCGGACACTACGCGGGGTCACGCGCGCTTCTGTAGTGTCCGGCTTCAGCCGGACCGTCATCAGGTCCACCTGAAGGCGGACACTACGTAGATGTCCCTGGCGCCGGTCAAGCTCCCGCCACCCGGCCTGCCCGACAACCCGGTGCCAGAGCCGGCCGGTATGGCGAGCCTGAAGGCTCGCGGCTACGCCAGACGACGAGCACGTCGAGGGCTATCGGCCGAGGGCCATCTCGATACCGCGCGCGTGATGCAGCAGCGCATCGGTCTGGCCGATCGGGCCAGCGAGTTGAAGGCCACACGGCAGCCCTGACGACGACGTGCCGCATGGCAGCGTGATTGCGGGATGACCGGTGAGGTTGAAGAGCTGGGTCAACCGCAGCAGCAGATTGCGCACCGGTTCCTGCGCCGCGCCAATCTGGATAGTGGCCGCTCCGAGTGGGGGTGCCACGATTGGCAGCGTCGGCAGCAGCAGCGCCTGCTGCCCATGCAGCGCCGCATCGACCTGACGCCTGAGCAGGCGCCGTGCGTCGAGGGCACGGACGTAGTCTTCCGCGAGGACGTAGCGCGCCATCTCGAGCCGCAGGCGTACGTTCGGGGTGTACTTCTCCGGCATCGTGTCGAGTGCGTGTGCGTGATAGGCGGCCGCGTCGCCAAAGACGATGTGCGTGTAAGCAGGTGCGATGAGCGCGGTGTCGGGAATCTCGACGTCGACGATCGTCGCGCCCTGCTGCCGCAGGGTGTCGATCGCTGTCTCGAACGCGCGCCTCACGTCGTCATCCAGCAGCTCACAGAAATAGCCGCGCAGCACAGCCAGGCGCAATTCACTGGGCACGGTGCCGGTCACCGGCGCGAGTGACGCCTTGCCGCGCAGGGCGTGCAGCAGATGCCACGCATCGGTCACCGTCGCCGCCAGTGGACCGACGTGATCGACGGTGCGCGACAGCGGTACGCTGCCGCTCGTCGGCAGTTCGTCGTAGCCGGGCTTCAGCCCGACGATGCCGCAGGCGGCGGCGGGGATACGGATGGAGCCGCCGGTGTCACTGCCGAGGCTGCCGAGCGCCATGCCCGTGGCCACACTGATGGCGGAGCCGCCACTCGACCCGCCTGGAGAGCGGGTGTCATCGAGCGGATGGTGCGCGGCACCGAAGGCCGAGTCTTCGTTCGTCGGCCCCATCGCGAACTCGTGCAGGTTGGTCTTGCCGATGATCACCGCGCCGGCGCGGCGCAACTGGGCGACGACGTCGGCATCGGCGGTGGCCACGAGCCCGTCGCGGACGCGCGAGCCGGCGGTGGTGACCGTGCCCTTCACGTCGAACAGATCCTTCACCGAGATCGGCACGCCGTGGAGCGGGCCGCGGTCGATGCCATTGGCCAGTTCGAAATCGCAGCGCGTGGCAGCGGCGCGGGCGTCGTCGGCCATCACGAGGATGAACGCGTTCAGGCGCGCATTGTCGGCGTCGATGCGGGTGAGGCAGTCGGCAACCAGCTCAGTGGAGCTGACCGCGCCGGCGCGCAGCCGGCGCGCGGCGGTGTCAATGCTGAGCAGGGCCATGTGCCTCTCCACCTGGCTGCGCCGTGCGCAGCACGGTCGTCGCCCGCGCCAGCCCTTCGAGCAGCGGCCTCAACTCGGGCAGACCACGCCGTTCAGCGTCCTCGACGGCTGCCTTCAACCAGCGCTCAATCGTCATGCGACCGTCCTTTTGACTGAAATCGCGACCCCGTCCCTGAGCGGGACGATGGAGGTGAGCAGTTGCGGGTGCGACGCGAGCCGCTCGTTGTATTCGCTGATGGCGCGGGTGTCATCCGCGTTCCTGGCCGGCGTGTTGACGAACCCGGGCACCACTTCGCCGTCCCACAGGACGTTGTCGGTGATCAGCAGGCCGCCCGGCCGCAGCCGTGCCACCAGCGGCTCGAGCAGCGTGTTGTAGAGCGGCTTGTGTCCGTCCTGGAAGATGAGGTCGAAGGGGCCGGACACCTTCACGATCTTCAGCGCCGCGTCGCCCACCATGACGCTGACGCGGTCGCTCAGTCCGGCGCGCTCGAAGTTCGCCTTGGCGATGGCCGCCCGTGCGGCGTCCTTCTCCATGGTGATGAGCATGCCGTGCTTCGGCAGCGCCCCGGCGAGCCAGATGCCCGAGTAGCCGATGCAGGTGCCGATTTCGAGGATGCGTGTGGCGCCGATCGACGACGCGAGCACCCGGAGCAGGGCGCCGACCTCGGCGTCGACCAGCGGCAGGTGCGCCGCGTCGCCGTCGCGCGCAATCGCATCCAGCACCGCATCAGCCGCGTGGTTGAGTCCGCGCAGGTAGCGCTCGACAAGGTCAGGAACAATCTGGCCCATAATGAGAGAAAGTCTACATGCGCCAGACGAAGATCATTGCGACCGTCGGCCCTGCGTCCGATTCCGACGACCTGCTCGATGCCCTCATCGCCGCCGGCACCGACATCGTCCGGCTCAACTTCTCGCACGGCACGCACCCGTCGCATGCTGCCACGTTCGCGCGCGTGCGTGCGGCGGCTGAGCGTGCCCGTCGGGAAGTCGCCATTCTGCAGGACCTGGGGGGGCCGAAGATCCGCACCGGCTTGCTCGAAGGTGGCCGGCCCATCCGCCTGGAGGCGGGTGATGCGCTGCACGTCATCACGGGCGAGGAACTCGGACGCGCCGGGATCATCTCGACGTCGTTCGAAGGGCTTGCGCGCGGCGTGCATCCTGGCGACCACCTGCTGCTGTCGGACGGCACCATCGAGCTAGAGGTGATCGAGTCGGACGGTTCGACGATTCGGACCACCGTGGTCGAAGGCGGCATGCTTGGCGAGCACAAGGGGATCAACGCGCCTGGGGTGGCGCTGCCCACCTCCGCCATCACGCTGAAGGACATGGACGACCTGCAGTTCGGGCTGTCGCTCGGTGTCGATCTGGTGGCGCTCAGCTTCGTGCAGAGTGCCGACGACATGCGGCGAGCTCGCCAGATCGTACGTGAGAACGACGGCGACGTGCCGCTCATCGCCAAGATCGAGCGGCCGCAGGCACTGGAGAACCTCGACGAGATCCTCGCCTGCTCCGACATGGTGATGATTGCGCGTGGCGATCTCGGGCTCGAGATGCCGCTGCAGCGCGTGCCGCTGGCGCAGAAGACCATTACGCGCCGCGCCCGCGCCCGCAGGATCCCGGTAATCCTGGCGACGCAGGTGCTCGAGTCGATGACCGTGGAAGGGCGGCCGACCAGGGCCGAGGTCAGCGACGCGGCCAATGCGGTGGAAGACGGCGTCGACGCCATCATGCTGTCGGGCGAGACGGCCTCTGGTGCGCACCCGGCGCGCGTGGTGCAGACGCTCGACGCGATCATCCGCGAAGCCGAGGCGACGCTCACGCCGCGCCATGCCTCCTCGCGTCGCGTGCACGACGATGACGACCACGCGCAGGCGATCTGCGAGGCGGCGGTCACGCTGGCGGAGCGGGCGAATGCGCGGGCGATCGTGGCGGTGACCCGCGGTGGCGGCACCGCACGCCGGCTGTCCGCGCTCAGGCCGCGCGTGCCGATCTTTGCCACGACCGACCGGCCCGATACGGCGCGGCGCCTGGCGCCGTTCTTCGGCGTCACACCGATCTGCACCGAGATCGCCGAGAACGTCAGCGCCGCCGGACTCCTCATCGGTCAGCAGTTGGTGTGGCGCAAGCTGGTGGCACCTGGCGACAGTGTGGTGCTCGTCAGCATCAACCCCGATCTGTCGCGGACCGACGCCAACTACCTCAAAATCCAGACGCTGTGATGCCGGAGTACGTCCTCACGCTGCTCGCCATCGTCGCCGCTTTTGCGGCGGCGGCGCTCGTCGTCGCGGTCGCCCACGCGATTGTGCACCGGGCCCTCGACACGATGGAGGTCGCGTCGCCAGAGAGCCGCAAGGCGCTGCAGGACCGCGCCGTCGGGCTGATGCGCGCGCTGCGCCTGCTGGCGTTCGGCGTGGCAGCCTTCGGCAGTGTCTCGTTCGGGCTCGCGCGGTTCGGCATCACCGAGCAGACCTGGGATCCCAAATCGCTCGTCCGCTGGCTGCTCACGCACGGCGTCAACCTCGTCGTCATCGTGGCCGGCTCCGCCATTGTCCTTCGTGCGGCCAACCTCGCCATCGAGCACCTGCAGCAGCGCCTGTCGCATCGCCACACGCAGGCTGACCTGGAGTGGCAGCGCCGCGCCAGTACCCTCGGCGGCATCCTGACCAGCCTCGTCTCTGTCACCGTCTGGTTCGTGGCGGTGCTGATGCTGCTGCGCGAGCTGTCGATCGACGTGCTGCCGATCCTGACCGGCGCCGGCATTGCCGGGCTCGCCATCGGCTTTGGCGCCCAGAACCTCGTGCGCGACGTCATCTCCGGCTTCTTCCTCATTCTCGAGGACCAGGTGCGCATCGGCGACATCGCACGCATCAACGGCGTCAGCGGCGTCGTTGAGCAGATCAACCTGCGGACGATCGTCCTGCGCGATGCGGAAGGGGCGGTGCAGGTGTTCCCCAACGGCACGGTGAACACGCTGGCCAACCTGAGCAAGCAGTTTGCCTATGCCGTGGTCGAGGTGAAAGTGCTCTACAGCGAAAACCTCGACCGGGTCTTCGGCACCATTCGCGACGTCGGCGCATCCATGCAGGAAGACCCAGCCTGGCAGCCGGTGTTGATTGCCGCGATCGAGATCCCGGGTGTCGTGTCGATTGCCGACGGCCAGGTGACGGTGGCGGTGAAGTTCAAGTCGCTGCCGTTGAACCAGGGGCGTGTGGCCAACGAACTCCGCCGCCGCCTGCTCGGCGCCCTCTCCGGCCGCGGCATCAGGCCGTACGCGGACTGACCCCCAACCTCCAACCCCCAAGATCCAAGCTCCAAGCTCAAGTCCCCATGGTTGATCCGAACGAGTATCACTTCCTGACCACCTGGCGTGTGGAAGGGACGACTGGCGAAGTGGCCGACGTGCTGCGCGACCCGCTCGAACTGGTGCGCTGGTGGCCCGCGGTCTACCTTGCGGCCGACGAGCTCGAGGGCGCGGACATGCGCGGCCTGGGGCAGCGCGTGCGGCTGCGCACCAAGGGGTGGCTGCCGTACACGCTGCAATGGGAGTTCGTGGTCACCGAGAGCCGCTATCCGGAGCGGTTCGGCTTCGATGCGACGGGCGACTTCCGTGGGCGTGGACTGTGGACGCTGACGCAGGACGGCGCACACGTGCACGTCACGTTCGACTGGAAGATTCGCACCGAGCAGGCGCTGCTGCAGATGCTGGCGCCGGTGATACGCCCGGTGCTCGAGGCGAATCATCGATGGAAAATGGCGCAGGGTGAAGAGAGTCTACGGCTGGAACTGCTGCGCCGGAGAGCGGCGACACCGGACGCGTGGCGCAGCGTCCCGCCACCACCCGGCCCGGTCACCTATGCGGCGGTCGGGATCCTCGCGGGAGCGGCCGTCATCGGCGCCAGCCTCGGCTGCCTCGTGCTGCGCCAGCGCCGCCGCGCGCGGGCACGACGCAAGGCCTAGAGGCGTTTCGGTTTCGGTGTAGTATGTAGTGTCCGGCTTTAGCCAGACTTTCTGGGGTCCGCCCAAAGGCGGACACTACACCGATCTCGAAACCGCGCTAGTCCTTCGTGCCTTCGTGATTGTCATTCCGAGTCCAGCCGGTCAGAAGTCGTCGACGCGCAACACAATGTCGGCGTCGTTCCACGAGTCCTGCCAGCGGCGGCGCACGACCAGGGTGTTCGGCACGTCACCGTCCTGCGCGCGCAGCAGCTGCCAGCGCCCCCACAGCGAGCGGCCGTTTCCAGGATTGCGCTCGAGATCTTCGCGGAAGATGAGGTCGGCGGCTTCGTAGCGCTTCAGCTTCAGCAGCGCGCCGCCCAGCGACTCGCGGGTCGGATAGAACCAGTCGGGCGGCTCGTTGTAGGCGAGCGTGTCCTCGGCGGCAATCGCCCGCTTCCACGCGGCCAGCATCTCCTCGGTCTGCCCCTTCGCACCCGCGATGCGCGCGTTGAGCGCGCCGTCCGCCACTGCGAGAATCGTCGACGCCTGGTTCAGGTTGTACAGGGTGTCCGCGGCTACCTGTGCCTTCGCGGCGACGAAGGCATCGCGCTCCTGCTCGGCCTCGGCGACCGCGCCAAGTGCGGCGTGCGCCGTGCCGCGACCGAAGTGGTAGAGCGCCGTGAGCATCGTCGCCTGTTCGGCCGGCTTCGGCAGCGCGAGCACGTCCTTCCACTTCGCGAAGCGCAACTGCACGAACATCGTCTTGGCCGCGAACGGCTCGAGCATCGGCATGTCGGCCAGCATCGGCGTGACGTTCGCGGTCAGTTCCTGCGCGGCGGCCAGCGCGACCTTGTACTGGCCGGCCATCATCGCGGCCGACGCCAGGAAGTCGAGGTTGTGGTTGTAGTACATCGCCGGGTAGAACCCGGTGGCGCTGGTGTCTGCGATGTACTTGCGGTCCACCTCGACCGCTTTCGCGTTCGCGGCGGCGGCGGCGACGTAGTTGCCGGTGCGCATGTAGGTGTGCGACGGCATGTGGACGAGGTGACCGGCGGCCGGCACCAGCGTCTCGAGCTTCTTCGCGCTCTTCAGTCCGCGCTCCGGCGTCAGCGACGCCTCGGTGGCGTGGATGTAGAAATGGTTGGCGCCGACATGGTCGGGCTCGCGCTCGAGGACCCGCTCGAGGACCTCGACGATTTCGTTCGTCCCCTCAACCGGTGCGCCGTCGGCGCTGTAGAGCGTCCACGGACGCAGGTCCATCAGGCTCTCGGCGTAGAGCGTGGCCGCGTGGGTGTCGTTCGGATAGGTGCGCGTCAGCTGGCGCATCGCATCCTTGTAGTCCAGCGCCAGTGCCTTGAGGTTCGCCGCCGGATCGGACGAGTAGCGCTTCGCGAGTGCCGCCACGTAGGCCCGTTCCTTCGCAGGGGCGCGGACGGCGAGTTGCAGCGCGCGCTGCACGGCTTCGTCGGCTTCCTTCTCGCGCGCCGGATCGACGTCGAGGTTGATGTTCGGCCCGAGCGCCAAGGCGATGCCCCACCACGGCATCGGCGACGCGGGGTCGATCTCGGACGCGCGACGGAAGGAGCGGATGGCTTCTTCGTGATTGAAGGCGTAGACGAGGGCCAGCCCCTGGTTGAAGAACTGCTGCGCCTCTTGCCGTCGAGTCGAGATCGGGAAGGTCACCCCCTGGATGCCGGGCAACAGCGTCGCCGGCCGCATGCTGGCTGCCGGCATCGCGTGATCGGGCGCCGCGGGTTGCTGTCCGGTCGAGCCGGCCAGCGCCACCGTCATCATCAGGGTGGTGAACAGCATCATGACTTCTCCAGCAACAGCTTCAGCACGCCGAGCGCCTTCTGCCACTGCGTCGTGGCGAGACCAAGATAGCGCTTCCAGCGCACGCCGTCGTCGAACCCGGTGATGACGACGCGGACCAGCGTGGAGGCCCGGCCGTCAGGCGTGGCGCTCGAGGTGAAGGTCATTTGGACCGAAAGCGGTCCGAGCGGTCCGCCGTCGGGCGGCAACCAGAAGGCATCGGCCAGAAAGACGTGGTCGTTCGGCTCGATCTGCATGACCGTTGCACGGAACACGCCGCCCATCCGGCCGAGCACCTCGTCGCGCTCCGCCGACGGCTGCCACTCGAGCACGTACGGGCCGAGCAGACGCGGAATCGCGATCGAACGCGACGTGTTGTGCCAGGCGCCCAGCGCCGGCGCATCGAAAAACGCGTGGAAGACGAGTTCCACGGGTGCGGTGATGTCGAGCGAGACATCGAGCTTCAGCGGTTGTTCCTTGACGGCCATCGGTCTGTGCGGGCGGCCCCTGTTCAGGGCAAATCGGAGTGGTACCCGTGGGAAAGCGGAATTCTAGCATTCTGCTAGAGTGACTACCGGTCATGTCCGAGCAGCCGCTTGCCTACCTCTATCCTGAGTTTCTCGAGAGCGCGGATGGACGCCCCATCCGTATTCTCGCCGAATACCTCGAACCGCTCCGCCGTTTCCGCGAGGCGAAGATCCAGGACACCGTCGTGTTCTTCGGGTCGGCCCGTGTCGATAGCCGCGAACGGGCCGAGCGGGCGCTCAAGACGCTGCGGGCCCGTGGCATCCCTACGGCCGACCATCACTACGAGGCCGAGCTGAAGAAGAGCCGGAAGGCGATCGAGTGGGCGCGCTACTACGAAGAGGCACGCGAACTGTCGCGCATGCTGACGACGTGGAGCCAAACGCTGCAGTCGGACAACCACCGCTTCGTCGTCACCTCGGGCGGCGGCCCCGGCATCATGGAGGCGGCCAATCGCGGTGCGCACGAAGCCGGCGGCAAGACCATCGGCCTGAACATCCGGCTGCCGTTCGAGCAGGGCGCCAACCCGTACATCACCGACGGGCTCCACTTCGAATTCCACTACTTCTTCATGCGGAAGTTCTGGTTCGCCTACCTGGCGAAAGCGCTGGTGATCTTCCCGGGTGGCTTCGGCACCCTGGATGAGCTCTTCGAAGTGCTGACGCTGGTGCAGACGGACAAGCTCTCGAAGAAGATCGGCGTCATCCTCTACGGTCGGCAGTACTGGGACGAAATCCTGAACTTCGGTCCGATGTCCGAGTGGGGCGCCATCCACGAGCAGGATCTCGACCTGCTGCAGTACGCCGACACGCCGGTGGAGGCGTTCGAGTACCTGCGCGGCCACCTCATGGAGCACCACCTGCAACCGACAGCGCAGGAAGCCGATGCGCCGGGCATTGCCCGCACCCGCGGCTAAGCCCCACGGAGACGCGAGGCATGGACCGCGAGACTCGACAGCAACTGATCGCCGCGTACAAGGACGGCTACCGCGTGGTGGCTGAGGCACTGGCCGGCGCGACGCCGGACGAACTGGACACGGCGCCCGGCGCGGGGAAGTGGACAGTCCGGCAGATCGTGCATCACCTCGCCGATAGCGAGATGACCTCCGCGATCCGGTTGCGGCTGCTCATTGCCGCGGCCAACCCGCCGATCTCCGGCTACGACCAGGAGGAGTTCGCGCGCACGCTCTACTACACCGATCGGCCGATCGACGCGTCGCTTGACGCCTTCAATGCCGCGCGCCGCTCGACCGCCGAGATCCTCGACCGCCTGACCGAGGCCGAATGGCTGCGTGAAGGCACCCACACCGAGCACGGCCGCTACACCGTGCACAGGTGGCTCGAGATCTACGCGTCGCATGCGCACGCGCACGCGCAGCAGATTCTCGTGGCGCGCGACGCCGCGAAGCAGGCGCGGGTCACGTAGCGGCGGGTAGAGCAGGAGGGTTCCTGCTGGTCCGGCTGAAGCCGGACACTACGACCGTCCCGACCGTCCCGACCGTCCTGCCCCCTCCTGCCCCCTCCTGCCTGACCTGCCCCACCAGCCCTAATACAGCAGGAACGCCTGCCGCAGCGCGGTGAACGCCGCGACGCTCGGCTCCCACGACCGCGCGATTGCTTCCGTCTTCACGCCGGCTTCGAGCTGCGCGCGGGTGTCCGACGTGCCGCAGAGAATGTCGAACGGCAGCAGCGTGTCTTCGTATTCGTACGGCGGCTGACGCCAGGCGAAGGCGGCGGGTCCGGCGTTGCGGAACGCCTCGGTCAGCAGCACGCCCGCCTGCACCGCAGGGAACGCCGCGCGGTTCGTCACGTGAATCTGCACCCCGCCGCAGCTCGTGGCGGCGTGCTTGTGGAAGGTCGGTTCGAATAGCGCCGGCCGGAAGTGGACGCCCGGCAGTTCGCGCGCATTCAGCACCTCGGCGAACCGCTCGTCCACCACCCACGGCGCACCGATCAGTTCGAACGGCCGGGTCGTGCCGCGCCCTTCCGAGACATTCGTCCCCTCGAACAGCACAGTGCCCGGATAGACGATGGCGGTGTCGAGCGTCGGCATGTTCGGCGACGGCATCACCCACGGCGCCTGCGCATCGTCGTGATACATGCCGCGTGTCCATCCGCTCATCGTGATGACCTCGAGGTCGGCGCCGATCCCGAAGTGCTCGTTGAACAGCCGGGCGAGTTCGCCGATGGTCATGCCGTGCCGCATCGGGATCGCATAGAGCCCGACGAACGATTCGAAGCCCGGCTCGAGCATCGGCCCTTCCACCTGCGTGCCGCCGATCGGGTTGGGGCGGTCGCACACGATCACCTTCACGCCGTCGCGCTTCGCCGCGGTCAGGCAGTAGGCCATCGTGTAGATGTAGGTGTAGATGCGGGTGCCGACGTCCTGAAGGTCGATAACCAGCACGTCGAGGCCGGCCATCATCTCCGGCGTCGGGATGCGCGTCTCGCTGTAGAGCGAGTAGACCGGCACGCGGCGCCGCACGTCCTCCGCGTGGCCGCTCTCGATCATGTTCTCCTGCACGTCCGAGCGGAACCCGTGCTGTGGTCCGAAGATAGTGGCCAGCGTCACGCCCGGCATCGCGGCAATCCGGTCAGTGATGTGGCCGAAGCCGTGGTCGACCGACGCCGGGTTGCAGACCACGCCGACCCGCTTGCCCACGAGGGCAGCGGAAGCCAGCAGACGTTCGGAGCCAAGTGCGATAGGCATGGTCTCCGATTATTCCCTACCTGCTACGATCGCCACCATGCTGACACCGGACCTCCACGCAGACATCCTGCGGTTCATGAAGTCGCACCGCTGGGCGGTCGAGGCGACCGCAACGCCGGACGCCAGGCCGCAGGCGGCGCTGGTCGGATTCGCCGTCACCCCCCAGCTCGAAGTGGTGTTCGACACGCTCACCTCGACCCGCAAGGCTGCCAACCTGCGCGAGAACCCGCGCGTGGCGCTGGTCATCGGCGGCTGGGTTGATGGCGAGATGCGGACGCTGCAGTACGAAGGCGTGGCCGACTTCCCGGAAGGGGCCGAACTGGAACGCCTGCAGGCCGACTACTTCGACGCGTTCCCTGACGGCCCCAGCCGGATGTCGTGGCCCGGGATCACCTACGTCCGCATTTCGCCGACGTGGATGCGGCTCAGCGACTTCAGCACGGTCCCTCCCACCATCGTCGACGTGACGATGGCGAACCACTGAGCATGTCGAACCTGACACCGCTTCCCGAGGCGCCGCTCGGACGCTATCGTCACTACAAGGGGAACGAATACGAGGTGCTCGGCGTCGTTCGCCACAGCGAGACGCTCGCACCGCTCGTCCTCTACCGTCCGCTCTACAACGACTCCGGTCTCTGGGTCCGTCCCTACGCGATGTTCTTCGAGGAGGTCGACGTGAACGGCGTGCGCATGCCGCGGTTCGCGCCGCAAGCCTGACGCCGGACCGGCCTCGTAGGCAGGCGCCACCCGGTGCGCCTATACTGCGTCGCAGCTTGATGCCTCGCCACGCCGTCCGCCTGCTGCGCAGGCTGCTCAGCACCGTCCTCGCCTTGGCGAGCCTTGCGGTGCCTGCCGCCGCGCAGCCAGCGACGGCGCTTCGCTGGGCCGGCGATCCCGAGGGCGGGGCCCCCTATGTCGAAGCACGTCCCGACCGGCCCGACGAACTGATCGGCTTCGACGTCGAGATCGCCAACCTGCTGGCGAAGGGGCTTGGCCGCAGCGCCCAGTTCGTCTTCGTCACCTTTGCCTCCATCGATCAGTCCGTAGCCCGCGGCGACGCGGAGATCGGCCTCAGCGGCATCGAGGATACGCCGGCGCGCCGCACCACGATGTCGGTGACGGTGCCCTACTACGAGTTCCGCGAAGTGCTGGCCGTGCGCGATGCCGATGCTGCGCGCTTCACCAGCCTGTCCGCGTTGGCGGGGCGACGGGTCGCGACGCTTGGCGGCACCATCGCCTACGAAATCCTGCTGCAGGCCCAGGCGGACCACGGCGTCACGCCCGTGTCGTACGACGATGACGTGCATCCGTACGAAGACCTGGTGAACGGCCGTGTCGACGCCGTGCTGCTCGACAACGTCCTCGCCTTCCGCCGTGCGAAGACGGTGGCGGGCTTCACCGTGCAGCCGCAGAGCGTGGCCATCGGCCACTACGTCGGCGTGTTGTCGGCAGGGAACGCGGCGCTGCGCGATCGGTGCGATCTTTTGCTGAAGGCGGCCATGCAGGACGGCACCATCGAGCGGATCATGCGCACGTGGCAGGTCTGGAACGACGACCAGCCGCCACTGCACCGCACGGTGCTGGCCGGCGAGACCGTCGAGCCGGTGACCGGCCTCGACACCAGCCGTGCCGTGGCCGGCGTCTCGCGCTGGGAGGCGGCCCGTCGGTACCTGCCGTCTCTTCTACGCGCCGCGCTCGTCACCATCGTCCTGTCCTGCCTCTCGATGGCGCTCGCGGTCGTCCTCGGCATGGTCATCGCCAGCGGCCGTATCTACGGCCCGCCGCTCCTGCGCGCGCTGCTCACCGGCTATGTCGAGCTGACCCGCGGCACGCCGATCCTGCTGCAGCTCTTCGTCCTCTATTACGGCATCGCCGCAGCCATCCGCCTGCCGGCGTTCGTCGCGGCGTTCCTCGGCCTTGCGCTGAACTACGCGGCGTACGAGAGCGAGATCTATCGGTCGGCGCTCGAGGCGATCGGCCGCGGACAGCTCGAAGCGGCGCGCACGCTCGGTTTCACCGAGTGGCAGATTCTCCGGCTGATTCGCGGTCCGCAGGCGTTCCGCCTGGCGCTGGCGCCGATGACCAACGACTTCGTCGCGCTGCTGAAGGACTCGTCGCTCGTCTCGGTGCTGACCGTCGTCGAGCTGACCAAGCAAACGCAGATCTTCGCCACGAACCTGGGAAGCTGGGTGGTGCCTGGCGCGCTGTGCGCCGGGCTGTACCTGGCCATGTCGCTGCCGCTCTCGTCGCTGGCGCGGAGGCTCGAGGAACGATGGAAGCAGCCCACGGCATGAGCGCGTCGCCCGTCGTCCGGCTGCGCGACCTGCGCCTGCGCCGCGGCATGCGAACGGTGCTCGACGGCGTGTCGCTCGAGGTGTGGCGAGGGCAGGTGGTGGCACTGATGGGCGCCTCAGGCTCGGGCAAGACGACGACGCTCCGCGCGATGGCGGGGCTCGAGCCGTTCGAAGGCGGAGCGGTCGATGTGGACGGCGTGCTGCTGGCCGCCGGTGCGCCGGTGCCGGCGACCGTGCGCCGGCTGCGGACGAAGGTCGGCATGGTGTTCCAGTTCCACTGTCTGTTCGAGCACCTGACCGCGATGCAGAACGTCTGTCTGGCGCAGGTGCACGTCCACGGCCGCTCGCCCGCCGAGGCCGAGGCGCGCGCACGCGAGCTGTTATGTCAGCTCGGCGTCGAGCAGCGGGCCGGGGCTCTGCCGCGTGAGCTGTCGGGCGGCGAGGCGCAGCGCGTGGCCATCGCGCGGGCGCTGGCGACCGACCCGCCGGTCCTGTTGATGGACGAGCCGACCGCGTCGCTCGACCCGGCACGGCGCGACGAACTGGCCCTCATCGTCCGCGACCTGGTGACGCGCGGGCGGACGATCATCGCCGCCACGCACGACGAGGACTTCGCCGAGCATGCCGCGACGCGGGTGGTCCGGATGGTGAATGGACGGGTTGCCGACGGGGTGATTCAGGGCTGATCTGGCTGGGATTTGGTCAGTTTTCAGGCCAGAATCCTTGATCTGCCTTGGAAGGGTTGTATACTACGCCGGTCTGGTGGCTATTCCCGCCTGCTTCGCCCGCGCCGAAGGCCGATCGAGCTACGTCCCTGTCTCGTTCCCTCCTGCACGTTCATGCCAAGCCGACGAGTACGCCACTTTTGTGTGAGGAGCCAGTATGGGTCGCAGGCTTTACGTTGGGAATCTCCCCTACAGCGCTGGTGAACCGGAGCTCAAGGAGCTCTTCAGCCAGGCTGGGGATGTCGAATCGGTGCGCGTCATGATCGATGCCGCCACGGGCCGCGCCCGCGGTTTCGCGTTCGTCGAAATGGCTACTGACGAGCAGGCAGAGAAGGCAGCTACCGAGCTCAACGGCTTCTCGATGGGCGGACGTGCCCTGACTGTCAATGAAGCGCGTCCCAAGCCCGAGGGTGGCTTTGGTGGTGGCGGCGGCTTCGGCGGCAATCGTGGTGGTGGCGGCCATGGCGGCGGACAAAGAGAGCCTCGCTGGTAATGGCACCGAAATCCTGGTCCAAAGGCGATCGTATCGTGCAGCCGACCTACGGCGCCGGCACCATCGTCGAGTACAACGAACATCACGTCGTGGTCGAGTTCGACGAGGCGGGGAGGAAGACCTTCTCCACGCGCCTCGTCACCCTCCAGACGACGAGCGAACCTGCACCTGCAAAGTCCGCGCGCAAGCGCGCGCCGCGCAAGACCAAGAAGAAGGAAGTCGAAGCCGAAGCCGACGCCGACGACGAATAGCGTCGGGTCTCGGCATCACTTCGCCAGATACGCGGCGGGCCTCAGGGCCCGCCGTTTGTCGTTTCAGGCCCCGCCCTCAACCGGTTCCGCCCCTCGCGTCAGCGACAGCACCACCGGCACGAATACCAGCGTCACGAGCGTCGACACCGTCAGGCCGCCGATGACGGCCAGTGCGAGCGGCCGCTGCATCTCGGCCCCGGGACCGAGCCCGAGCGCCAGCGGCAGCAGGCCGAACAGCGTGCACAACGTCGTCATCAGGATCGGACGCAGGCGCGTGCCGCCGGCGCGCCGCAACGCCTCGCCCCACGCCACGCCGTGCCGCGACAGCAGCAGCGCGTGGTCCACCAGGATGATGCCGTTCTTCACGATCAGGCCGATCAACAGGATGAGGCCCATGAACGACGACACGTTGAGCGGTGTACCCGTGAGCAGCAGCAGCCCGAACGCACCAGCCAGCGACACCGGTGCCGCCGACACAATCACCAACGCCGCGGTGAAGCGGCGGAACTGCGCCACCAGCAGGCCGAACACCAGCAGCAGCGCCAGGGCCGACACGGTGAGGAGCGACCTGAATGACGCCTGCTGGCTCTCGTACTGCCCACCAATCTGGTAGCTGTAGCCGACCGGCAACCGCTCGGCCTCGAGCGTGGTCCGGACGTCGTTCACCACCGCCCCGAGGCCACGTCCTTCGAGCCGTCCCGAGATGGGCAGCATCTGCTTCAGGTCCTCGCGATAGAGCTGCGCGGTGCCCTCCAGGGGCCGCACGTCGGCGAGCGAGTCGAGCGGCACCACCGTGCCGCTGCCGGTCGTGAGCGGAAACGTGCGCACCCAGGCCGGATCGAACCGGTAGCTGTCTGGGTAACGGACGCGCAGGTCGACCAGCCGATCGCCCCGCCGCACCTCGGAGGCCACCACTCCCAGCAGGCCGGCCGATAGCTGTGTGGTGACCTGCTCCGGCGTGAAGCCGGCGCGCGCCGCGCGCGTGGCATCGATATGCACCTGCAGTTCGGGATTGCCGAGGCGAGGCCCGACGACGTCGACCAGGCCATCCACCGCACGCAGCCGCTCGGTCAGGTGCTGCGCCAGTTGCAGCAGCGTCGGCAGGTCGTCGCCGAACACCTTCACTTCAATCGGCTCGGGGTTGCCTTCCAGGTCGCCGAGCATGTCCTGCAGGAGCTGGACGAATTCGATCTCGACACCAGGCACCTCGCGCGCGAAGCGCGCGCGCTGGTCGCTGATGACGGCTTCCGAGCGACGCGTGCGTTCGGCCACCGGCTTCAGCCGCACGACGAAGTCGCCGGTGTTCTGCTCGGTGGCGAACAAGCCCAGTTCCAGCCCGGTGCGCCGCGTGAACCCCTGCACGTCGGCGTCCTGCTGGAGAATGGCCTCCACGCGCCGCAGCATCGCATCGGTGTCCTGCAGCGACGTCCCGGCCGGCGTGGCGTAGTCGATGACGTAGCCGCCTTCATCCATCTCCGGCAGAAATCCGGTGTCGAGCCTGAGGAACAGCAGGGCGCCGACGACGGCCACCGCGATGGTGCCGGCGATCACGAGCCATGGCCGGCCGAGCGCCCGGCCGAGCCATCGCTCGTAGGTACGCGCCAGCCACCCCTCGTCTGCGCGTCCGGTCATCACGCGCGGTGCGCGCAGGAAGCGCGCCGCCGGCAGCGGGATGAACAGCAGCGCGTAGACGAGCGACAGCAGCACCGCCGCCGACAGCGTCAGCGACAGGGCGGAGAAGAACTGCCCGACGATGCCGGAGAGCAGCGAGAGCGGAATGAAGACCACGACGGTCGTGAGCGTCGACCCCACCACCGCGCCAACGAGTTCATCCGTGCCACGCTGCGCGGCAATGAGCGGCGTGGCGCCGCCCGCGAGGTGACGATGGATGTTCTCCACCACGACGATCGCATCGTCGATCACGAGACCGATGGCGATGGCCAGGCCGCCCATCGACATCAGGTTGATCGTGCCGCCGGCCATCCTGAGGATACCGAAGGTGCCGAGGATGGTCAGCGGCAGCGCCAGCGCCGCCACGGCCGTGGCGCGCCAGTCGCGGAGGAACACCAGCAGGACGAGCACGGCGAGGATGCTGCCGATGATGATCGCGTCGCGAACACTGTGCACCGCTTCGCGGACGAAGGCCGCGAGGTCGTAGACCCGCTCGATGCGGAGCGCCGGTGGCAGCGCGCGCGCCTGCTCCCGCAGCGTCCGCTCGACATCATCGGCAATCTGGATGATGTTGCCGCCGATCTGTCGCGAGACGTTCACCACCGCTGCCGGTTGTCCGCTGCCGCTGATCAGCGTCGTGCGGTCGAGTGTCCCTTCGCGCACCTCGGCGACGTCGCCCACGTAGATCGGCGTCTGCCCGTGCACGGCGATGACAACCTTCTTCACCTCGTCCGGCGTGGCGAGTTCCGAGAGCGAGAGCACCAGGTACTGCCGATGGTCGGTCGGCAGCCGTCCGACCGAGGCCATCTGGTTTCCGGCGTTCAGCGCATCGCGCACCTGCTCGAGCGTCAGGTGCGCCGCGTTGAGCCGCACCGGATCGACGATGACCGAGACTTCACGCTCGTCGCTGGCCGCCACGTCGACACGGCCCACGCCAGGAATGCGCGAGAGCATCGGACGGAGTTCAAACCGCGCGATGTCGGTCAGGTCGACCGGCGGCATCGGCCCGGTGAGGTTGTAGCTGAGGATCGGGAAGACCGACGGCGTCATCCGTTCGATGACGATCTCGGTGCCGGCCGGCAGGTTCTGGCGAACTTCGTCGACCTTGCCCTGCATCAACTGCAGCGCCTGCTCCATGTCGGCGCCGGACTCGAAGAGGACCGAGACTTCGGTGGCGCCGCGGATGGTCTTCGAGCGCACGCGCCTGGCGCCGAGCACACCGCGTGCGGCCTCCTCGAGCGGGCGCGTCACGCTGACCGTCATCATCTGCGGCGAGAGATCGCCCGCATGCGCGATGACGGCGATGCGCGGGAATTCGGCCTCGGGGTAGATCCCGCTCGGCAGCACGCTGATGGCGTAGATGCCGCCAAGCGTGGCGCACAGGACGCCAACGAGAATGACGCGTGCGTGGTGGGCGGCGAAGCCGGCGACCCTCATTGCGGTGCCGCGAGGGTAACGGCTGGTCCGAGTCCGTGAACGCCGCTGACGAGAATGCGCTGGCCCTCGGTGACACCGGAGAGCAATTCCGTGCGGCCCTCCTGCTCGAGGCCCGTCGTCACGGTCGTGCGCGTCGCCGTCGAGCCGCTCACCACGTAGACCGCGGCGCCGGCCCCGCCTTCGTCGCGGATCAGAGCCGGCGTCGGCACCACCAGGGCGGCGGTGTGCTCGGCCAGGCGCACGCGCGCCTCGGCGAACATCCCGGCCTTCAGCAGGTGATCGGCGTTCTCGAGACGGATGCGCACGAGGGCCGTGTTCGTCTCGGGATCGACCGCGGGCGCGATCGCGATGACGCGGCCATCCATCGTGCGGCCGGCATCCGCCTCGGATGTGACGCGTACCGGTTGCCCGACAGCCACGTGTGACAACTGCGTCGCTGGCACGGCCGCGGCGAGTTCGACGACATCCAGATTGGCTACTTGCACGATCGGCTGCCCGGCCGTGCCGTCCACCTGCTCGCCGACACTGACCATGCGCTTCACGACCTGTCCGGCGATCGGGCTCCGCACGACCGCTCGCTCGAGCTGCAGGCCGACCGTGTTCAACGCAGCCGCTGTCTGTTCGACGGCGGCCAGCGCCTGCGCGAGCGCGGTCCTGGCGTCTTCGACTTCCTTGCCGGCGGCGATGCCTCTGGCGAACAGTTGTTCGTTGCGGGCCAGGTTCAGTCGCGCATTCTCGAGCTGTGACAGCGCCTGCTCCTTCGCGGCCTGTGCCTGGCGCTGCTGGTCGAGGACCGTGCGGGTGTCGATGCGGGCCACGACCTGCCCTTGCCGCACGCTGTCGCCCGCGGCTACCGTGACCGCGTCGACGCGGCCGGCCACCAGCGCGCTGATGGTCACGTCGTCGTCCGGGCGGGCCGTGATGGTGCCGCGGATGACCAGGTCGTTGCCGATGGAGGCGCGCACCACGGTGCCGACGTCGGCGGTGATCGTCGGCGTGACCTCGGCGGCGTCCTCGGGGGCGCTGGCGGGCGTGGCGCCGCAGGCTGAGAGAGTTGCGGCCAGCGCCAAGACGACAACCATGAGCGGGCTACGGCAGCGGCGTTCCAAGCAAGTCCTCCAGTTCAGCGAGTGCCAGCTGCAGATCGAGTCCGGCCTGCACGGCGTCACGCGACAGGTCGCGCAGGCTGCGTTGCGCATCGAGCAGGCCGAGCACCGATGTGCGCCCGGCGCGGTAACTCTCTTCCGACAACGCTTCGAGTTCGGTCGCCACGGGGAGCAGGCGGTTGGTGAAGGTGTCGACGCGGCGACGTGCGGCGTCGATGCGGGCCGATGCGGCGAAGACCGCCGTCTCCACGATGCGTCGCGTCGCCTCGCGCTGGCCACGCAATTGCGCCGCCGTGGCGATGGCGGCGGCAATCTCCCCCTGATTGCGGCTGAAGAGCGGGAGGCCGATGTTTACCGCGGCGGACGGTGCCGCCGTGAAGTCGCCCGGCGAGTGAAACAGGCCCGACACGGAGAACACCGGGGCCGGCATGCGTTCGGCACGCAGCAGCGCGAGCCGCCGGCCCTCCATTTCGATCTGCCGGTCGAGACCGACCAGATCCGTGTTCGAGGTCGAGGCGCCGTCGATTGCCGCGTCATAACCTGGCGCGGCGGTGTGGTCGGGCAGCGTCCCCTGCAGCGTCACGGGTTGCTGTGGCGGCAGGCCGAGCACGCCGTTCAATCGCGCCTGCGCCGTCACCCTGGCACTGCGCGCCGCATCGAGATCGGCGTCGGCCCGGCTGACGCCCAGGTCGGCCTGCATCACCTCGAGCCTGGGTACGGCCCCCGCCTCGAACCGCGCCTGTGCCGCGTCGCGGGTGCGTGTGGCGATGTCGAGAATCGACTGGGCCAGTCGCAGCTGTGCATCGGCTGCGAGCAGCCCGAAGAACTCTTCGCGCACCTGCCGTCGCACCATCCGCCGGCTGGCCTGTACGTCGACACCGGCGAGCGTGAGTTCGCCCTGCGCGAGCTCGATGCGCCGCCGCCGCTGACCGCCAACCTCGAATGGCACGTCGAGCGTGAGGGTCTGGTGCGGCGAGTCGCGAGAGATCTCGGCCCCCACAGACGGGTTCGGTCGCTGTCCGGCTGCGCGGATGCCCGCCTCGCGGATCGCGAGGCCTCGCGCGCTCGCGTCGACCGCGGGGTTGTGCGCGTCGGCAAACGCGCGAGCCGCGTCGAAGCTCAGGGGTGAGGGCAGTGGCGGCACCGGCTGCGCGCCGGCGCTGGACGGCCAGACGAGGGCCGCGACACACATCACTGCGGCAAGCGACCGCATGCACATGGTGAACAGTGTAAGGGGGAGTGCACGCGCGCCGTAACTTGCAACTTGCTTACACTCGCGAGCTGACCCCGTCTTCGTAGTGTCCGGCTTCAGCCGGACCGGAACGCGCACCTGCCTTAGAATGACGACCATGAGAACCGTGCTGTCTGCCGCGATCCTGATGACGACCGGCATGGCGCTGCTCGCCCAGCCCGCGCACGGCGGGCAGGCGTCGCGGGCCGTGGTGGCCACCGCGCAGACACCGGTCCAGCGCGGCGCCACCTATGTCGGGTCGGTGCGCTGCCAGCGCTGCCATGCCGAGACCTACGCGCGCTGGTCGAAAACGCGCATGGCCAACGTCGTTACCGACCCGAAGGTGAACCCGCAGGCCATCCTGCCCGACCTGAGCAAGCCGGACCCGCTGGTCACCTTCACGCTGAACGACATCGCCTTTGCCTACGGCAGCAAGTGGAAGCAGCGCTACTTCACGAAGGTGGGGGACGACTACTTTCCGCTGCCGGCACAGTGGGACGTGCAGAACAAAGTGTGGCGCGCCTACATGGTGCAGCCGAACACCGACTGGTGGGTGCCGCACTATCCGGCCGACAACATGAAGCGTCCCACTGGGCCGCTGTGTGACGGCTGTCATTCGGTGAACTACGACGTCGCCACGAAGCGTGTCACCGAGTGGAATGTTGGCTGCGAGAAGTGCCACGGGCCGGGCAGCCTGCATGTGCAGAACCCGTCAAAGACCAGCATCGTCAATCCGGCGCGCCTCGACTTCGTGCGTGGAAACGACGTCTGCATCCAGTGCCACTCGCAGGGGCAGCCGCTGAAGAACCCGATTGCCGGGCAGTACTACGACTGGCCAGTTGGCTTTGCGGTGGGGCTCGATCTGAAGGACTTCTGGGCGCTCGAAGAACACAAGCTGGGCGAGACCACCTTCACGCACTACGCCGACGGGTCAGCCCACAAGAACCGGATGCAGGGAAACGACTTCGTGCAGAGCGTCATGTACACGCGCGGCGTCACCTGCTTCAGTTGCCACGACGTGCACGGCACCTCGCACAACGCCGACCTCGTGAAGCCGGCCGCCGACATCTGCGCCACCTGCCATCGCGCCAACTCGCCGGCCGGACCGCATACCAGCACCGTCGACGAGCACACCCATCATGCGGCAGGCAGCGCCGGCAGTGAGTGCGTGGCCTGCCACATGCCGAAGATCGCGCCGGAGATCGCCAACGTCAACATCCGCTCGCACACGTTCCGCTTCATCACCCCGAAGACGAGCGACACGTTCGCGATGCCGAACGCGTGCGTGCAGTGCCACACCGACAAGACGAACGCGTGGGCGACGACCGCGTTACGCACATGGACGGCGCACTCGCCCTGGCGGCTCGAGCAGTAGCGTGTGGCGTCCGGCTTCAGCCGGCGCCCGCACCTTCTGTCGTAGTGTCCGGCTTCAGCCGGACCAGGTCCCTCAGGCGCGCTCCGACTCGATCGTGTAGTCGTACCACTCCACGATCTTGCCGTTCTTGACCAGGAACACGCCGACGCCGTGCCAGCTTGTCAGCTGGAAGCTGGTGAAGCGATCGATCCGTTCGTTGACCACCATCGGACCGCGCGCCCAGGTGTCGAGGATCTCGAACTGGGTGACGTTGTTGATGATCATCCTGATGCGCGCGACCAGCGCCTCGCGTCCTTTCGTCGGGTCCATCGTCTCGGTCATCCGGTAGGAACCGGCGTCCGCGAAGAACGACAGGATGCGGTCGAGATCGTGACTGGGCCACGCTGCGCAGAAATCCTTCACGACCTGGATGTTCGCGGTCTCGGTCGCGGTCGGTGCAGCCTGCACCGAGGCGCCAAGGCCGGCGGCCGCTGCGACACCAAGACCTGCAGCGAGGAATCCCCGCCGGTCGACTCCAACCTGTTCACCGTTGCTCATCGGTCACCTTTCGTTGTCAGTCCGCGTGCGGCCGTCGCCGCGCTGGCCCACGCCCACTGGAAGTTGAACCCGCCCAGCCGTCCGTCCACGTCGAGCACCTCGCCGACCAGGAACAGCCCAGGGCAGAGACGCGACTCCATCGTCTTCGCATTGACCTCCGGCAGCGCCACGCCGCCGGCGGTCACCTCTGCGTAGTTATACCCGCGCGAGCCCACCACCGGCAGCGTCCACTCGGCCAGTGCATGCGCGAGCCGGTTCCGGCCGTCGCGGGTCAGGGTGCGGGCCGGCATCGCGGCGTCGAGCTGCAGCGCCTGCAGCACCATCGTGACGAGCGCCGCCGGCAGGTCGTGCGCCAGCACCGTCTGCAGCGTCGCCCGCGGGCGCGCCGCGACCAGCGCCATCAGGTGCGTGTCGGTGGCCTCGAAGGTCAGCCCCGGGTAGACGCTCAGGGTCAGCGCCACCGCGCGCCCCTCCTGGACGGCGCGTGTCCAGTGACGCGACACGTCGAGCGCCGCCGGGCCGCTGAGGCCGAAGTGGGTCCACAGCAGCGACCCCTGTACGCGCGTCGTGACGCGGCCATCGACCCACACCGCAATTTCGGCGTCGTGCGATACCCCAGAGAGGGCGGCATGCGGCAGGCGTCCTTCCGCGTCCAGCAACAGCGGCACGAGTGCGGGCACCGGGGGGACGATGTGATGGCCAAGCGCGCGGGCCAGCGCGTAGCCGGTCCCGTCGCTGCCGCTCTTGGGCAACGACTGCCCGCCGGTGGCCAGCACCACCTGGCTCGCGTGAATGAGACCGCGGGAGGTGTCGAGTGCGAACTGCCCGGATTCATGCGACAGCGCGTGCACACGGCAGTCGTCGAGCCGCTCGACCCCGAGCTGTGCGCAGGCCGCGAGCAGTGCCTCGAGCACGTCGCGTGAGCGGTTCGAGTCGGGAAAGAGCTTGCCGTTCGACTCTTCGTGGAGCGGCACGCCGAGGTCGGCGAAGAACTGCACCGTCTGCGCTACGGGCAGGGCGCGCAGCACCTGCCGTATGGCGGCGCGCGAGCCACCGTGGAAATCGCCCTCGGTCACCTCGACGTTCGTGACATTGCAGCGGCTGCCGCCGCTGACCAGGATCTTGGCCCCCGGGCGCCGGGCGCCATCGAGGAGCCGGACGCGGGCCGTGCGATCGAGCCGGCGGGCGAAGATGGCGGTCGCGAGTCCGGCCGCGCCGGCACCGACGATGGCAATGTCGAGGGACACGCGCAGTCAGCGCTTCCGGCGCGTCAGGAAGGCGAGAACCAGGAGGATGCCGCCGATGGCCAGCCAGGTGTTGCGATCGACGTCGCGCAGGCCGTCGACCAGCCGCGTGCCGACGTCACCGAGCGAGTCGGAGACAGAGGTGGCGGCCGATCCGACGCCCGTATATTCGAGCAGCGATTGCGCCAGCAGCAGCGAGGTCACGTCCGCATAGTGCCCTGACTGTCGCTGCCGCGCCAGCACTTTTCTCCCAGTGGCAGGGCACGATGCGCGGGTGTGTGGCGCGCCTCGGGTTCGTGACGTGCTCGACGCGCTATGATCAGGGCGCGTTGAACCGGCTCGATTCCCCCTTCTTCATTGCCTGGCTGTTCCGGGCCTCGGCGTGGACCCTCGTAGCGTGGCTGCTTGGCTGGCGCGGCGTGCTGGTGCTGGCCGTGCTGGCCCTGGTTACACAGGTGGCCGCGCGTGCCGTGCATCAGCGGCGCGCCCATGCCTCGCAGTCCGCAGCCATCGTCGGCGGCGTGGTGGCGGTCCATGTCGCCGTGTTCCTGTCGGTGCTGCGACCGGAGCTGTGGCCGGTGGCGATGCCGGCTGGAATCGGGGTCTTCCTGTGCCACGCCGTGTCGTATCTCGTCGACGTGCGGCGCGGCCTCGTCGACCCGCGGCGTCAGCTGGCGGCGGTGCTCTACCTGCTGCAGCTTCCCGTGTTCCCCGCGGGACCACTGTCCAGGTTTCACGACTTCGAGCACCAACTGTCACGGACCGATGTCAGCATGGCCGGCTTCTCGTACGGGGTGCGGCGCATCTCGCAGGGGCTGACGAAGGTCTACCTGGTGGCCGGACCGCTGGGCACGGTCGCCGGGAGTATTTTCGCGCTGCCGGTCACGAAGCTCTCCACCGATAGCGCCTGGCTCGGGGCGGTCTGCGTCGGGCTCGAGGTCTACTTCTACCTCTCGGGGTTCTCCGACGTCGGCATCGGCCTCGGCAAGATGATCGGCCTGCGCTACCAGGAGAACTTCCGGCGTCCCTACACCGCCGATTCGATCCGGGAGTTCTGGCGCCGCTGGAATGTCACGCTCATCACCTGGCTGCGCGACTACGTCTCGCTGCCGATGGTGGGGCACGAGCGCGGCAGCCGCCGCCTCTACGTCCTCACGGTCTGCGGCTTCGTGCTGGTCGGCCTGTGGACCGAGACGTCGTGGAACGTGCTGCCGTGGGCGGTCTACTGCGCCAGTTGGCTGGCCATCGAAGCCGCCGGACTCGGCGCGCGGCTGACGCGCGTGCCGCGTGTGCTGCGGCATGTCTACGTGTTGCTGGTCGTGCTGCTGGGGTGGGTGCTGCTACGGGCGAGCGGCCCCGGGCCGTTGCTCGGCTACCTCGAAGCGATGGTGGGTGCGTCGATCGCGCCGTTCGGTGCGTCTGCGGAGTACTTCACGCTCGGCTTCAGCACGGCGCTCGTGAGCGCACTCATCTTCGCGGGGCCGCTGGTCGGCAACCTGAGCCGCTGGCGCGTGTCCGTCGACTCGGCGGTCGCGTCGCTGCTGATGATGTTCGCCGCGACCGGCATCCTGCTCTGGCACGCGGTGAACGGCGTGCGCCGGCTCTACGAACTGGCAGCGGGAACGAAGGCCGGCCGCCCCAGGCCGTGAATCTCAGGCTGGACTCTGCCGGTGGCTTGGGCGTCTAATGGGCGGAGGGCGCACCTACCCGCGCCCGAGGACGGTAGCCATCGTGCCCATAGCCATCACCAGGGATGACCAGCAGCGCCAGATCACGGTGGTCGTCTCCGACCCGTGGAGTGTCGAGGAGATAGCGATTGCCGTGGACCGGCAACTCGCCGAGCAGGTGTGGAGCTACGGCACGCTCTACGACCTGCGCGGCAGCAACTGGGTGCCGTCCGAAGCCGACGTGCTCTGGCTCGTCAAGCGCGGGCAGCAGCAGGTGGCCAGGCACGGCGCCAGCGGCCCGGTGGCGGTGCTGATCGACGGCAACAACCAGGGGCCGCTATTACGGACCTACGCGGAGTATGGCGGCGAACACGGCCATCGCACGGTCGGTGTCTTCGACGATCCGGCCGCCGCCCGGCAGTGGCTGGCCGCCCACCCTCACCCCTGACACGCCGCCCTGCGGCCGCGCCACAACGGAAAAGGCCCGGATCTCTCCGGGCCTTTCGAGCGAGGCGTGCCGCGCGCTGCCGAAATCAGTTGAACAGGAACAGGGCGGAGATGACGACGACGATCGCCGCAAATCCTACGTGAATCCACAGAAGTCCGAAGTGATCGTCCATGTCTCTCGTCCGTGAAGATTGAAGAAGATGCCGAAGGGGAACATCCCCTGCAACGAATTGTAACCCGGCTCCGGAGGCGGTGCCGGCAGGCGCCCTGATCAGGCTCTCAGGTCGTCACCCCGCCACTGGGTAACCGCCTTCTTGATGTCCGTGACGCTCTTCAGCTCGCCAGCCAGGACCCGACGCACCAACTCGGGCAACTCCCCGTCGCTGGCAAACCGAAGTCCGACGAACTGTTCGCGCGTGAGCTCGCCGATGCGCGCCTGCAGGTCGGCTGGCAGGAGTTCCCGCATGCGCAACCGCTCTTCGAGCCTGATCACCCTGTCCTGGACGGCCATCGCCATCAGCCTGGACGCGAACAGGAACACGATCAGGGCGAATGCCATCAGCGCCGCCCACAGCGCAGAGCCCGAGGGGTTCTTGAACGCTGCCCATGTGACGACAAGGAAGTTGATCAGGAACAACGGCAACAGAAAGTAGTGAACCGGAGGG
>Ga0114974_10000343_pt1 | contig 39443 bp, 47 predicted proteins | sample S_130206_EF_Meta_FD_87318 | JGI IMG/M metagenome (GOLD analysis project Ga0114974, IMG submission 87318) | Freshwater microbial communities from Lake Simoncouche, Canada to study carbon cycling - S_130206_EF_MetaG | ecosystem: Environmental > Aquatic > Freshwater > Lake | place: Lake... | reverse complement strand
TGCTCTTGCCAGAAGGTCCAGAAGAAGGTTATGCCATGCCATTTAGTGTAAATGACTATTCCACAAATAGTATTTATCAGTTTTGGAATGACGGTTATTCTCACACTCGCGTGATGGAACGGATATTTGAGAGTAATTTTTGGACACTCCAACCCAGTGTCGTTAGTCTTGGTAACGACAGTGCTGCAAATAATCTTTACTTGAAAGAACGCACATCTAGTTCTACGGAATCAGATGTTATTGCTGGTAGCGTGGCAACGGCATTTCCCTCCGCTAATTTGTTTATTTTAGCAACAAGCATCGGAGAAATTGGGATGAACCTGCCAATGGGGGCGTTTAGCACCAGCACTGAATTATCATCGGCGCAGGATGCAGCCTACACCACTGCGCTCAAAACTCTTTGGGAATCAACTACTGGCCTTACACTAGCATGATCGGATACCTCACAACTCAAGAGCAGGCAGAAGCAATCAACGCCGCCATTGCAAAAGCGCAGACGGATCGCGGATTTCCCGTGTTCTGGCTGGCTGGCAGCATCCCTATCCAGAGTGGCATACACGAAGGAATGCACTTTATTCCCTGCGATAATGACCTACTCTCAACCCCACTGATCGGCAACCCTCCTCAAACACCAGTGGATTTCCCTGAGTTTCAGGTTATCGTAGAGACGCTTGGAGGACTTGAAGCACGCATCAACCTCGATCCCGAAACAATCAAACTTCCTGAACAATGAACGTCCCGACAGAATGGATACTAATGGTGCTCCTTGCACTCGCCACAGTTATTTCAAGTCTTGCCGCAATCATTTATAAATCGTTGTCTGCCGAGATTGCTACACTTCGCACTATTGTAACCAAACTCCAGGATGATGTGGATCGCCTAAGCAAGGGTTGCGGACTCGGAACCTGTCTCTACAAAAATCGACACCTATGAAAACGACACTAATCGGACTGCTTGCAGCCATCGCCGCTACTATTCAGACCACTGTCCAGGACGGCAACTCGATTGCTGACTGGAAGACGTGGATCTTGCCTGTCAGCCTTGCCGTTCTCGGCTACTTGTCAAAAGACGCTACCCCTTCCACATAATGAAAACCATCCTTGCTTTTGCCATCTTAGCTTTAGCTTCCTGCGTCTCGACTGTTACTACAACAACCTTACCTGACGGTACGGTAACTGTGGTTGAACAGTGCGGCATCGACCAGTACAGTGTTACGGCTGCTACCGAGATTATAACTGTTACAGCAACTAAATAATAACTCCAAGACCCTGACAAATGAAACCAAGACCTAATGAATCGTTTACCTCATGGTTTGACCGTCAGGGTTTTAAGCATTTTAAATCAGATGAGTTAACCTGGTATTTTAGCAAGGTCAGAAACGGAGTTAAGAACTCTACTCCACCTCGCGAATTGTGGATTAACATCGTTCCTACTATTAAGATACTTGATGATCTTCGAGAACATTTTGGTAAGAGCCTAGAAATATCCTCTACTTACCGGGCTCTACCGTATAACAGAGCAATTGGTTCGCCAGATGGATCTATGCATGTTAAGTTTAAAGCAGTAGACTTTATAGTATCAGGTATAAGTCCTGCGACTGTATCAGCTGTGTTACGTAAATGGAGGAACGAAGGTAAGTTTGTCGGTGGCATCGGCAAGTATCCTACCTTCGTTCATCTTGACACACGCGACTATAACGCAACTTGGTAATCGAAGAACGCTTCGATCTTATCAAGCACCTGGCGTGAGACAACCTCCTTGGCCTTAAGTGCCTGAACCACCTTAACATCGGGTGAGTTCAGGCATATAAGGTCGTAATAGGTAACTTTATTACGCTGACCAATGCGGTGGTTGCGATCCTCTGATTGGAGTCTATGCTCAAGGTTAAAGCCGTTGGAATAGTAAATCGATACAGTAGCTTCGACAAGGGTCAGGGACTTGCCGGCTACACGTGGTGAAGCAAGGAACACAGACGTCCCAGGTATTTCTCTAAACTTTTTAATGTTGCTCTCACGCTGTTCACCCTCTACACGACCAGATACCTCGTACACCGGGCAGATACCCTTAAGAGTTTCCTGGATGATCTGCATATCCTCTTGGAAGTAACCCCATACGATAGCCTTGGTACCAGCAGGAAGATCCTCGATGAGTTGCTTAAGGCGTTCTGGCTTGTTAGACTTTACACGTTGAACGTTACCCTCATCATCCTTGCAGTGGCCGCCAGCAATCTGGAGCGTTTTAGTCAGCACACTTAAAGCATTTTCTACAGTAACAAGACCCTGTCCGATGTTTGTCATCATGGCTTTCTTAAGCAAGTTATTATGTAGGTCCTGCTCGTCTGTAGACTCTACGTAGATTGGAGCATAGACCTTGTCAGGCAAATCAAGACAGTCTGCTTTTAAGAGCCGTGAGGAGAATGGCTGAATGCGTTTGGCCAAATCATCAAGCTCACGATAACCTACTGTCTGCATGATCTGTCGATTGTAACCGATCTGCATGGGTTGCATGATAGAGTAGTAAGCACGGAACGAAGTAAAGCTCTTGAATCCAGTAACACCCAGCTTTAGGAACTCACACTGAGCAAACAGGTCGATGGGCGACTGTGTGATTGGGGTACCAGTAAGGATACGGCGATACTGGCAACGCTTACCGATAGCAATACACTGCTTAGTGCGACCAGCAGTAGGACTCTTGATTGTAGTAGATTCGTCCACAACCATCATAGTAGAACTGTGAGCATCACGAAACTGTTCGGTATACTTACTGCCACCCATGTTCTTACCTGACAGTGATTCGATATTAACGATAAGAATATCGAGTACACCGGGGACAGGGACTAGGCCATTAGCTAGTTCATCCTTTTTCGCCTTTGTAGTATACGAACTCCACACTGTTACGCGCACAGGTAGATGCTCAGGCCAGTGGGTTGGGAACTCGTTTAGAATCCAGTTAAGGTAGTAACCTTTCTCTGCGGTAATGATTATTGAATCGATCTTCTCATTGACGAATAGCCATTGTGCTGTATCGATAACAACCTTTGACTTGCCAGTGCCCATCTCCCAGAAGAGAGCATAGTACTGGTAATCGCGAGTCTGTTCGAATATATTGCGTTGATGATTAAACGGTGTTGTCTTGTATTGGAATACGTGGTCCATGGTATTTAACGGGGAATTTAAGGGGTGTGTGATGTCATTGATATTATCCCTGGTGGTCTCTAGGATTACGATAGATAATTTATCGTGGACGCTAGTGTCCTCTTATGATGGTGTCTAGGGGATAGTGATTAGGCGTAGAAGGATGTATAACGTAGAGAGCATTGATGGCGCGGGTAAGTGCTACATACCAGACACGTGCTTCGTCTTCTGGATTATTCTTGTACTCACGATAGGTGCGCTGTGCCATGTCCATGAACACAACCACATTTTCTGCCTGGCCGCCTTTAACTCCATGGATAGTGTTAATGCGTATGCGCGCCTCGCCAGTTAGCTTCTCACCACGCTTGAGAGCGGTAAGTAGATACTCGCGTTGGTAAGAGTCAATGCGGTCAAATGCCTCGTGCCATATTGCTGTAGTAATTAAACCGAAATCACGTTCAAGATCGAGGATGTTAATGGTACGCTCTGGATCTGCTTCTTTAAGTCTGGACTTCTTGCCATACTGCACGCCAACTCGTGATGTCATCCACTCATAAACAGATAAGACTTGAGAGACAGTAGCTATACCGCCGTTGCGTAAGCGTTCCCATACACGGATGTCAGCAAGGAGTTGAGGGTCGATTGGATTCTCGACAGAAGATTCGAACACATAACCTTTGCGCATACAAAGCTCTTGATAGGTTTTTAGCAAGTAAGAGTTACGTGCCAGTAATAGCCAAGACCCTGTACTTAAATCCAGTTGGTCGATGTCTGATATAAACTTAGCGACGCCTAGTTCTAATCTTGGCTTCCACACTTTAGACAAGCGGTTAGATACCTGGCTAATGACTGCATTCGCACATGTTGCTATCTTAGAAGGAACACGATAGCTTTGATCAAGAACTACAGTCTTACCTACTGGCAGATTGATGAACTGGTTTACATCTGCACCAGCCCATTTAAAGATTGCTTGGTCATCGTCACCAGCAACGTATACTTCGCCAGTGTGCTCTGCTAATTTAGCAACCATGCTCCACTGGATAGGCGACAAGTCCTGTGCTTCGTCTACAAATAGAACGTCAAATGGTGGTACGTTACCGTGTTTAATAAACTGCTCGATGATGTCAGTAAAGTCCTGCTTGCCTGTCTCTAGTTTGTAGGCGTTAATAGTTTCCTGCATTTGCTGGATCTCGTACACACTTAGGTTTTCGTCAACCCAGTCAGCATGTACCTGCTGGATAGTCTTTTCCTGGATGCGTGCAAGGTTAGCAAGGAATAACAAGCGATCGCCTTTCGTCTGTCCGTGGAAAGATCCATCGTCTTTGAGACCGCGATAGGAGATATGTAAGTTTAGAGAACGTGCAATGTTAATGTAGTCGCCTACACTCATGACCATCTTGGTAGAGTAACCGAGCTGGCGGAATGCAAAGCTATGTAGAGTTCTGAAGTAAGTAAGATCCTCGGAACTAAGACCGAACTTTTCAGCAGCACGTGTGACTGCTTCAGTAGCTGCACGCTTTGTGAAGGCGACAAAACAGATTCTGTTAGGAGGATAATAGATCAAGCAGTCCGATAACTGCTGCATCAGGGTGGTGGTCTTACCTGTTCCAGGTGGACCGAGAAATAGCTTTACTTTGCTAGGGTTCCAATTAGATAATTGACTCATTCTGTTTTGGTATTTCGAAAGGAGATTTTTGAATCCATTTTTTAGCATGGATCTTATAGCAGTTAATGCCCTTGCCTTTGATATTAAAGAACACGTGTTCTGCTTTCATATCTTTTAGGATGACAGCGATCTTAGAAGACTTGAACTCGTTAAAGCGTCTTACAGTCAGGTAATCTACGAAGTCACGTAGTCTAAAGTGGGCAAAGTCTTGGTTAATCCAGACGTTACCAGCAACAAGAATATCTTTATCACGCTCGCCGTGGCCAGATGATTTTACATTAATGAAGTCTTCGAGGTAAGATCTAAGCATACCAGCAGGTGTGGACTCATGAGGTATGTGCACGATGTTTACTGTCTCAAGTAGTGAACCTACAATCTCAGACCAGTTCTCACGCTTTAGTACTGGCGGCATGATATTCATTTGATCCATGCAAGCCTTTTGAAAGCGCACTGGATTCTGAAGATCATCTGTGGTTAGTTCGATACGGCCGCCGCCTTCGATGTCGATAAACCACACTGGTGGAGAGGACTCGTACTTGGTAAGTGTGCCCATAGCCGGCATACCTGTTGAAGGTCCAATGCCATACTTAACTGTGCGACACTTGTTGCGGTTACAGTATGAAGCCATGGGTTGCGATGAGCACATGTATCTGTACTCTTTCTTCTTAAGCGACTTGATAACACCCTGCACTTCGGTAGAAGGCAAAGGTGGATCCATGAATTTATTATTAAGCTCATCTAAATCGAGTGCCCACTTATCAGGGTTTTTCATGATGGCATAAACACCTAATTGCATCAACCCGTTATTCCTAGTACCTTCAGGAAATCCTTGATGGCATAAACAGTTTAAGCATGGAGGAGCGTCTTTACCAAGTGGATCTTTAGGTGCTGATTCATAGGCACTTAGGGTCTCAGAGTCGACCATCTTGTGCTGCACAAGTTTAAGGAACTCGCCAATGTCTTTGACAGGCGCACCTTCTTTAATTGCATAACGATCAGTGTTTGATCCACCAAAGTATGGCATGTTGATCCATGAACCGGCATCACCACGGTCTACTAATAGTTCGGATTGTTTTGGGAAAATCTCGGATCCGCCCACACCGAGTATGGAAGCGAATTCTCCGAGCCTCAGCTTCATCATAGTAGCTGGGATATAATCAGTCGTAAAACAGTACAGGTGTACACCACCTGATTTGGTTCTGCACGCTACAAGAGGTAGGCCGTGCTTGCGTACTCGAGCTTCTATAGTCTCGGGTGTTACAGCGTAGTCGTCAACATCAATGGCGCCGAACCTACACTTATTATTGGAGTTGATCGGGATTATCCCAAGACCCTGTTCTCCGTCAAGGTGTTTGCTCCATAATTCTGTAGTGGGTTCTCCTACTAATGAAGCAGCCTTGCCCTTAACTTTACCTGATTCGTCATATGAGGATTTCTTTATCATGTAAACGCCATAGGCATTTTCAAATCCTTCGAATATAGTAGCAAACTGGCTAGCGTAAGGGTGCATATTACAATAAACAATAATCGGTAATAATATAGAGTGCTAATAACCGGCACTGGCGAATTACACCAGTGCCGGCTGCATAGCAAGGGTTTAGTTAGAGAATGTCTTCTTCGATATGATTGGACTGGTTACCAATCAGAAGGTTAGAGTTCTCATTGGTCTCGCGAACCGCATTAACGAGACTTGTAATAAGACTCGCTTCAGTATGAGGTTGTGGAGCAGCCTCAATCTTCCAACCACGCCACGTTCCTTTAGAGTTAGACTCCGGAATAGTGGACAGGTAATAAGCGCGTGAGTACATGGGAAGCGTATTGCCGTTAGGACCAGTGAACGTCTTCATCATGTTAAGCCACACACGAGACTTCTTAAGCTGAGTGCTAGTAAGAGTCATGAGTGCATCGCCAATCGATTCTGCACCTTGCAGAAGACGAACAAAGAAGTAAGCAGTAGTAACAATGTTATTGCCATTAGGCAGTACATCTTTACCTGTCTTCTCATCGCGCTTAGCACTGTTAAGAATGTTTGGATTGATATGGGTAGCGACGATGCCACCACCCGCGGATTTTGGACGCCATTCGAGATACACCAACTTATAGAAGTAAGGTGTCACGCGTACAGGGTCCTTGCCTTCGCTATGTAGGATCTCACGGGTTACAGTGTTGATGATGTCACCAACCTTAACTCCAGGGATTGCCTTACTTGCGTGGTCTACGTGATCTGCATCATATTCAGCAGATCCCTTTTGTACGATTGTAAGAATTGGAATGCCCAGATCTTGTTGACCAAGATTCTCCAGTCCGCTAGGACCTTCGTGGGATTCCCAATTATATGCTGCTACACCCTCTTGAGGGTCCGATTGTTTTGCTTGTTTTGCCATTGTTTTGTTTTTAGTTAGGAGAGCTTTGTCCGGCTCCCCTGGTATACGGAGAATAATGCTTCTGGAAGTGTTTCACCCTTGCCATATACTTCACGCACGAATGCGCCAAGCGTGGAGTGATGTACATTTTCAGATAATCTGAAACCTGGATTCTCTTGAATGAATTCAAGAGCTGAGTCACGCTCATCGCGTGTGAACTGGCGGATGGCTTCGGTCTTGATGATACCACCGTGACCGTTTTCATCTAGCCACTTGAATCCTCCGTCGAGGATTTTAGCGTAGTAGAACGGTTTGATTTCTACCTTACGACCGTTAGTGAGTGTAAGTGATTTCATACCGAGTGCGTCCATCCTATCTGGAATAAGTTTAGTAGAGACTTGCTCTAGTTCTGCCTTGAGTTCCTTGAGTTGGTTCTCTTTTTCCTTGATGCTGTCTTCTAATTGAGATTGCCGAAGGCAAAGCTCAGTTAGTGAATTAAGTTCCTGGTCGTCTACAGGAAGGCCCGTGAGGGGATTTACGACGATGTCTAGTTGTTGCGACATAATAATACAATATACAATCGTGATAACAGAGTAAATACTAAAGATTCATGTTAGTTAATATAGTCCAACATTCGCCTTTATAGAATTGTTTAATAGGCAAATCAAGTACCCGTAAGTAATCGCCTACAATCTCAATTTTTTCTACGGGGTTTCTGTAAATAGAACAGATCTGATTCTCTTCACAGAAGACTAACACCCAAGCTCGTCCATTTGCTCTGACATGTTTTAAACCCCACACCCTTTGCTCAGGTCTTAGCAATGGAAGTTCATCAACCTTTGTAGTAACCTTTAGTTCTAACCAGAAGCCTTGGCATCTGGGAATTTGGATATAAGTATCAGGGATTCCGTTTTTAGTAGAACTCTCAATGTTAGTTACATGAGCGCCTTTAACTGCTAAGTGGCTTTTAAGCCATGTTCTGAATTTAGTTTCTCTTACTTCCATGATGTGCCGTAATCTAGATCTACTTTAATAGGAACAGATATGTCAACGCAGGTTTCCATACACCGTTTAATAGCTTGCGCTTCTTCCTCGCTTGATACAGGGTAGTTAAGCTCGTCATGAACTTGCATATAAGGTATATGCCCTAGTTCGTTAAACACTTTAAGCATGGCAAACTTAGTCATGTCTGCCGCAGATCCTTGGATCAGTGCGTTAAGTGCCTTGCGTGTATCAGCACGACGTATTGCTACGCCTTTCCACTTTTCTAGTGCTAACTCACGAGTATCTACTGGCCAGCAATCGTCAGCAACTTTACATGCAGCACCGAAGTTAGCGGGTTCCCACATGTTAAAGTGTCGACGACGACCAGACAGGGTCTTAATGAACCCACGATTTTGAGCGGCTTGCTCGCACTTTTCTCCTAGTTGTTTAACGAATGGAACGTGCAGGTCGAATTGATCAAGGATGGCACGAGCTTTGATATGGTCACAGCGGAGTTTGGCTGCAAGTTTGTCGATGCCCATACCATAGCATCTTCCGAGGTAAAGATCTTTTGCCTGAGGTCGTTCGACAGAGGCGAGTTGGACCATAAGATTGTAGAAGTCCTGGTCAGGATTATCTCGGTAGACTTGGGCTGCATCAGCCGCGCCGGGCAAGCCCATTCTCTCAGCAAAACCGATGAGAATTCTAGGCTCCTGCTGCGAGTAATCGAGCTTGGCCCACGACGATCCACTAGGAGCACAGAATAATCCTCTAATACGTTTACCCGACTTAGATCTGGAAGGGACCTGTTGCGGATTTGGATTTGAAGCTGCCATACGCCCAGTCCTAGTTCCTCCATCATCAGAAGCCAGCTGCTTCCATTGTGGGTGAACCCATCCATTGATTTGATTTCCGACAATCCAACCGTCAATGAATGTCGAAGCAAGTCGATTATACTCTCGAGCGTCCCGGACTTTCTTGAGGAACGGGAAGCTGCTTCCTTCAAGGAACTCTTTAGTAAATGAAGGATTGCCTTTTGGTGTGGTAGGATACTGCAATCCGTGGTGGTCGCAATAGATTTTAAGGGAGACTCCGCTCCAGATATCGAGGCGCGGGAGACCGGCGCCGTAATCCTCAGCAAGGTGTTCAGTGATAATATTTTCTTTAGCATAATACTCTTTTGATAATTGTCGCGCTGCTTCTACATCTACAGGGATGCCGCGCAGTCGCATTTCCCATAGTATTGGCTGAATTGCCAGTTCCAATTGAAGTACTTCATCAAGACCCTGTTCACGGATCTCTTTCATTTGGTGGTGCCAGATATGGACGGGTGCCCATGCATCCCATTCGGCGTATGCACCTACGTAGATAGGACTTAGCATCCACAATCCGCCTTTAGGATCTACACCGAAGTCTTTAGCTGCTTCATTAAGCTTTTCTTCGTCTTTAGTCTGGCCGAGTCGACGTCGTGCAATCTCTTCGAGTGACGCAGGTTTTTCTTCGTCAATGAGTGGCTCAGCAATCTGTATGTCGAAGATCTTTGCTTTGCAAGTAATACCGAGCGACCAGATAGCTTCACGCTCATACATCGTGTTGGCTCCTACAAGGGTCTTGGAGGTATCACCGACTATAGATTCTAAGAACTTGAGGCATGATTCGCGAGGCATTTGATGTTGCTTGCCATACTCATGGTCAAACGGGAAATACCAGCTGGCATCACCTGTTGACATGGAGAACCCGACCACCTTGGCATCACCTCGTATGAAGCCTGGACCCTTAGATTTAAGATGTGGATCCTTAGTCTCGACGTCAAAGCCGATTAGATCTACGTTATTAATGTTAGGAAACTCTTTTGGACAACGCCATTCTGATGGTGGTTCCCATAAAGGCATTTGCCCTGGTATGTCTTTGTGTTTACGCATTTGCTTTGTTACGATGGTAGTAATCTTTTAGATATTGTAACCGATGAACGTGGTTTTTAAAGTGGTTTTCTTTGCTGCGTGCTTTAGTACAGTCCATGCATTCTACACGACCTTCATAGGCACGCTTATAGTCACGACATTTATGGCAATAGATTATTCTCATTTATCTGTTCGTATTCCTTTGTAGATTGGGAAGCGTGGTATGCCGTCTTTCGATAACTCGAAATACTTTACGGTAATTTTCTGGCCTATGAAATAATGCGGTGAAACTGATCTCTCATGATCGTTAAGTCCTGAACCAGCAGTAAACGTCTTCTCAGCAGTATCTCCTACTGCAAGAACTAAGGCACCGATCATTCCATTATACTTGCCTTTACCGTTTTCGATACCGACGCAGGTATATTCTGCTTCATGGAAGTCTTTCATCTTTAGTAGATGCGATGACCGCTTTTGCTCATACATGGACTGTGGATTCTTGAGCATAATACCTTCACCACCTTGGCGAGTGATTTCGTTATGCCAGTTACTAAGTTCGTCCAAGCATTTCACAATGTCTTGTTCGACATGAATAAGATGCGGGATGTCAGCGTCTTCAATCATCATCCTAAGATCGTCGTTGCGAATTGCAAACGAGTCTCTTTCAGAAATGAGATCGAAAACGTGGAACTCAATACCCCACCACTCATCACCGTGTCGACGAACAATTCCACTGCACTCGTTGAAGCGTCCCCGGCTAATATAAAGTTCTCCGTCCAGGAACCTTCCGTGTAAGGGAAGCTTTTCCAGCGAGGCAGTAAAATGGTAAGGAGCATCAAGACGATTTCCGTTTCGTGTCCAAAATGATTTACCATCGAAGATGGCACGGACTCCATCGAGTTTTTCTGAGGCATACCAACCGATAACATTGTGTTTATCAGGTAAGTACTTTTTAGCGAGCATTGGTGAGACCATATAATATCCAGGGGTGTAGTGTTGAGAATCCAGTATCATAAAGCAATTCGTTATTTGCTTTATCTATCCTTGAATATAGCACCCTCTGAAAGTTCAGGGAATCTCCAAGAGACGTGCACAGGCTCTTTAAATTTATCTTCGCCTCTGGATCCGGTGTAGGTGTATACTGCTCTGAAGAAATTACAGATTTGGCCTTCTCTAGATCCTTAAAGTAGATATGGCGAGATGCAGCGGTGTGGTGCATGTAACCAATCTCATACAGTTTACCGGTACGGGCATACAATTCAATTGCAACCTGAATGGTAAGCATAGTCATTGTAACTACATCGTAAGGAGCACCTAACCACAGATCGTTAGAGCGCATAGTAACAAATGTCTGGATACGCTCATCACGAATCATGAATTGTACGCTTAACGTGCAGGGTATATCTTTTGAAGGGCCAGGACGCTCGCGCCAGATGTTGATAACAGATTGACGGGAGTAAGGATCATTGATTAAGCAATCTACTGCATAACAGATCTGATCGATAATCTTAGGACCGTAGGCGCCAGTCAAACGAATGCCGTCGTCAGAGAATTTCTTATATGACGGAGCAAACTCAAGAAGCATATCGACCCTGTTCTCGCCGGCAAGTATCCACCATGCCTCAGCGAACATAAAGTCATAAGAGATCCTACGTCCAGGAACCGTGAGAAAAGGCTTCGACATCGGAAAGCAGGCTGTATCGCCGAGAAGTTCCTTAGTCTTATTTCCACGGACTTCTACGTCATTACCTACACGAACTAATGTTCCGAGCATTTCTAACCAATAATTATTGAATGAGGAGTATAGCTTCATAGATTTGAAAGGCCGTAGATAAATGCGTTAACCTGACCTGAACGATCGATTTTCTGATTAGAGATAAAGTTATCTAACCAATAAGTAAGCACATTGGGATGTTCTTTCTCGAACTTACTAAGCAGTCGCATATACCCGTCGTAAATACTTGCGTACACAGAAGGGTCGTATGGGTGGTCAGGGTCTTGATTCTTAGCATGCTCCTCAATAGCATTAGCACGCATGCAAAAGATATACACGGCATGAGGTTTTAGAAGTTCTATAAACTGGTCGACTGGAGTTGAAGGACGACCACGAAGAGCAGTGCCATAGACTACATCGCTTGGCCACAATCTGTCGAACACTATCGTGCGACCTTGTTCTACATTTACAATCGCATTATGAATAGCGTTAAGCTGGTACAATGCCATGGCATCGTGATCTACTAAACCTTTGCCAGCAGTCATGTGCCAGTATGTAGCGTTAAGGCGGTATGCAATAGATTTAGCCAGGGTTGTTTTGCCGCAGTTGTCTGGGCCTTCTACAATAATGATTTTCGGTCTCATACTAGGTCGCTATGATCAGGGCCGTTCCAGCCTTGGGGTTTAATGATGTCGAAGCCAGATCCATACTTTGAATTAGTAGGATTGCCACGTTGTTTTTCCATGTTAGCAGTGTGTACACGCTTCCAGGCTTCAGCAAAGTCCCAGCCGCGTCGGTATGCAGTACCCAATGCAATGTACATAATGTCGACAAGCGCATCAAGAGTTTCCTCGTCATCTTCATCTTCTACAGCTTCCGCGTACTCTTCGGCTTCATCAGCCAAACGAAGATGGCGTAATTCCCATTCTTCAATGGTCATCTTGTCGCGATTTTTGCTTAACCAGTTGTCAAGCATATCGCCATCAGGTTGTTGCTCAGATGCAACAGCAACCTTGCTATTATTCTGTTCAAGCCCGAACTTCTCGTGGAAGCGGGCAATATCGGTTAATGGAGTAAACTCCTGATTTGTATTAAACGCGTTCATATATTTATTGGAGAGTATTAGCCGCTAACGGCGGCAAGTCGCTGAGTGTAGGATATTATAGACCGCTTGATTCAGCTCTCGGTCTTCCACACACATTATGGAAATTTACCGGGACATATCTTTCCAATGCTCGGATGAGCCCCAAGGCGCCTGGCAGTCTTTGACGTGTGCCCATCCGTTATCTAGTTGTGGAAGTTCATTTGCTCTTGGATGCCGCAGTTCCCACAAGCAGTTGCGTGATTGTGCTGGGAACATAGGAGCAAAGATAGTAGAAAGCACGTTAGTGTCGTAGTACTCACGAAGGTCGTTGAACACTTCTAAGTACTGAGGAGACATGTGCGGTTTGTAATCACTGATTGAAGCGAATGTTCCGTGCACATCCTCGATATGGAAGCCAGTCTCACAGAGCATACCACCGAACGCGGCGTATGTCATCTCGTTAACATGGTTAGCAGCACAGGACTTATAATCCCAGCAGGGAGTAGAGATCCACACGCGGCCCATATTAGGATCGATAAGGCGTAGCATACTGTCAAGCATTTCCTTAAGCATTACCGGCTCAACGTGCTCAGCAACCTCAAAGCAAACAATATCTGTAATGTTGCCCTCTAGACCCTGACACCGGTTGTCTACGAAATCCCTGCAGAATAGTGTATGCGGATATAAGGTAGTTACTTCACCCATCTTACCCTTACGAGCAGCCTCGACAGAGTCTGGGAGCATTTGACCAGCGTCGATGCCGATGTATTGCTTTGGAATCATCTTGCTGGAGTACAGGGTCTTGGCAAATGGGAGCTCACGTCCACATCCGATATCCATGATACGAGCTGTAGCATAACGCTTTTGCTCCATCATTCGCTTCATTACATGCGACCATCGAAAGCAGTGAGCAATGTAGTCGCGGTGTAGGAATCCTCTCTTTTCGGCCTGATCAATACTGAGGAAGGTAGTATCGACAGATTTGCCTCGTTCGTTTGCCATATTAGTTGTCTGTTATTTGTGTTTGTGGTTTACCGTTAACATAGAGCTCAATATCCGCGCAAAATACCCCATCGCTATCTAGGGATATTTTACCATCGAATTCTGCATGCTCCATTATATCGAGAAAGTTTTCTATGCGCAATGTGATTTTAGGACCGAAGGTGGCACACATGGCAAAGAACAAGTCGCGTTGTGAAGCAAGACTTTTCTCTGCAGCCACTAGTTCTTCTTGGAGTTCTTTATAGGCGGTTTGAATTTGCTTGTTAGCAGCCTGAAGGCTTTTATTATGGCTAAACAATTGATTCATGCGTTCTTGTGTCGTCATGTTTTAATAGTATATCCCCGTTTTATCTTAGTAAATATAAATTTGTCCGTTCAGTAAACAAAGAACCCCCACCGTTTCCGGCAGGGGTCTTCGATTATTTGCGTTTAGCTACACGTTATGCCGTTGGGGCTTCCGCTGGGACTTCGGATTTAGTAGGGGACTCAATGGTCACGAATCCTTTTTCCGTCAGCGTTTTCTGGTAGTAGCTCAGGATGCGGCCTTGTGGTTGGCGGGTAGTAACCACGCCGTCCATTTGGGCCACAAGATCCTTGCGGGTAAGACCTGCAGGACCTGCAGCCTTAACAATGTTTGCGATAGCTTGCGCTTGTGGTGCGAGCTTGTTGTTGACGTCTTTGTCGTCAGGTTGTGGATCGACCGTGCGAAAGATGTCGCTTTCCTTGGTCGATTGACCGGCGGGACGACCGACTTTCTTCGGTGCAGTTTCTTTCTTACCTGCAGTCTTATCAGGAGCTGCGGGTGGTGTAGCGGTATTCTCAGTTGCGGTTGTATTTTTCTTAGCCATTGTCTTATTTTCTTTTTGTTGTTTGTGAAATGCGATAGTTAGTCGCGAGAAGGTAATAGTAGTGTGTAGAAGTTGCTTGTATACTTAAAAATAACAGACTTTCCAAATATTTTTCAGTCAGAAATTATTGAATAGTAGCAATGCAGTTCGTCTGACTTCCATATTTCGTAGTTACCTGATCCAGATACGTGGACGCGTACCCAATCAGTAGCTGGTGGTGTAGTGTTCGGATTAGTACCTAAGTCCATGTATCCGGCTTTTATCATTTCGGTTGTCGTCGTAATAGAGCTCATATTATTATTCTACAAATTCGAGTTTACCTGCCTTAATAAGAGCGGGTCTATAGTATTGAAAGATGCGGAATGGATCTTGCTTTGTCTTCAGCAATCCACTGTCGCGTAAGCGATCCATAAGCTCGCGCACGTCAGACTCACTAACGAATTCCTTATCAGAATCCTGATGTAAGCCTATAAGTGCACGATGAACTATAATCGCCTGATTCTGCATGTGGACATCGTTAGAACCTTCGATCGCCCTGTACCCACGACGATCAAGACTTCTCTTGCGCTCACGCTGTCCAGTATGATCGTTAATGACTGCACCAGTGCGGTATGTAGTAGAGCGATCATTGGCGCGCATATACAGCTTACCCCAGATTGCCTTAGTCAGGGTCTTCTTAGGAGCATTCTTGAGTGCAGGTCGTTGGTACATAGCAAGGTAAATGCTGTGTAGCTCTTCGACATCTTCGTCATTGTAGCCGTCGTCGTAGTCTTCCCAGTTCTGGTACTCTTCACGACGCATCATAATGAATATGCGATCTTCCCATAAGTCGAAGCGAAACCATTCGTTCGTGTTGTTTTTAACCAACACTGCGGCGAGCATCTTCTCAGTGATAGGGAAGTCGTAGCTGGAATTAGTCTTCTCCATAGTTACCTCCGGGTTCAGGGTTACCTGCTGGCGATATGGAACATTCGAAGCAGCTACCGCCTTGTAGCGGCATGCCACACTGTCCGCATATACGCTTTGCATTGGAGTCGGACACTAAGTCGCGGAGCTTCGGTGGAAGATCGTCCGGATTGATCGTCCGCTCCAACGGCTTTGGGACTGAGACATGGGTCGCATCTTCTACGAGCCGTGGCAAGACTCCCTCCCTGCGCTCGACAGGGTCAGGGTCTTGTAGTAAATCGATGTAGTGAGGATCGATTTTGACGGTCATTACCTGACCGGGTGTGTATGCGATCAGGCGGAACCCATTCGCATTTGCTATAGACTGGAGAGCGTCCAGTACGGTGTTTTGTTGTGGTGTCATATATTAGAGAGTGTAACAACCACAGCATGGTGCATCTTCACAATCGCAGATGCGTCCATCCTGTGGGCGGTTATTTGGTTCATAGTCACGTTCGTATTCACGGTCCCAATTATGGTCCTCTGATTCAATGTCTGGTTTATGCGGTGCGTTCATAGATTTATATAGTGTAAACTAGAATGACACCAGGGGAAATTTAAATGTATCACATACATCCTTTTTATCCCTGGTGTCTCTCTGTAGGTACAAGTATTGCCTATAACTTTGTAGGAACTAACACTTGGTGTGTATGTTCAAACATTTGTACGACGTAACCTCGTGGCACTTTCGTGCACATAAACACTGCTGGTACAAGCGTGTTCTTTTTATTTATGGTTGCGGTTATTAGTTTACCGTCTGGTATATCTACAGTATTGTCTTGTTTTACTACAGCAGTCGGTCCGTATTTCTGTGCTACTATTTGTTCTATGTATTGTTCGATCATATGCGTTGTATCCATTGTTCTCTGATTGGTGTTTCCCATTCTACAAATTCAAATACGTCATAAAACGTATTCTCGCTTATAGATAAAAGTATTTCGTCTAGTGTGTTATTCGATGTCCACATCTCCTGCTCTTCAGGAAAGAAATAGTAGCCTGCACCAGTGCCTTGGCTTGCTTCCCAGATGATGTATTTGTAGCGCGGATCATTGTCCACACCTACGAGCAGCCATGTATGCGCGTGCCCGTCTTTTTTATTATGCAGCTTATTGATAAGAGCATAGGATCTTGCACCCTGTAGCAGGGATTTGCGGTTAAACTTTTCTCTTAGTTCTTCCGCTGTGAGTGGCGTGTATATAATTGCACTCATATTAGTTGTACATAATGCCTACGGTCTTGCAATGGTGTTCCCACAGGCTAATAGCAAGCTCGTTTACTTGTTCGAGGAAGTATACGACTGATATTGTACCTGATTTTGCACTTACTGCTAAACAGGTCATTTGTACGATTGAAAGCATTTCGAATCTACCGTCGAGTTCTAATTCATGGTTAAACAGGCATTCTGTCATCTGCTCGATAAGCTTGTGACTATCATCGTGATGTTCTTGTATTACTGCGTATAAGCGATTTTTTAATGAGTTCATGTTATTGCGGTTGGTTATTGATTGTGATACCCGTCTAATAACGGGCAACGAGCTCATAATAGTATATGTAGAATCTATGTACATTAAAAAGGTACACACCAGGATATATTTATCAATGTATATTACCGATTATTACCTTGTTATTACCGATTATATTATGGATAATTACCAGCGTGACAGACGTTTTCGGGAGCGATAAACTTTGTAAGTTGTTTAGAGTCAATGACTTAGGGTTTTCCCTTATACACTTTTCAGTCTGGTAAGGGTGCAAGTTATTATGGTTATTATGACTTTGGGTCATTATTATACTTTTTTAATTTTTCTTCCATGGAGTTGCCAGAGATTGGTAAACTTAAGTGGTTCATAGAGACCCTGAATGAGTAAATTGAAATAATTGATCAAAAATGATAATATCATAATATAATTATTTATAAGCAGTTAATAGTCAATGACTTATAAATAATTTGATCCTAATAACCAGATAATAATTCGTAATAACAATGAGTTATCTTATAATATAACACTTCTACATGGGCAGTGAATTATTGTTGCTGGGCAGTTGGCAGCGGATGACGGAGTAGGCAGTTGGTGGAAGGACCGTGGTCGATGGCAACACTCCTCTGTTCACTATCCAAGCCAAAACTGCACGAAAAAAAGGCCACCCAGCTTGCGCCGAGTGGCCTCGATTCGTGTTTCCTTATGCGATTACGCGCTCTTTGGCGCGGGTCAGCCAACCCTCGTCCTCCATGCGCTTCTGGTAGAAGGCGTAGATGCGCTCAGGTGTCTGCTTGGTGTTCAGCTTTTCAGCCTCCTCGCCGATCCAGCCGAGAATCTCAGCGCGGGACACGGTTTTGCCAGCAGCTTTCTCATGAATAATGTCATGGCATGTGAGCATCTGTTTGGGATACTTCATTGCAGGGTCAACAATCTTGTCATTGATGGTGACAAAATAAACCAACTTGCCTGCATCAGCAGTGGTTGCCGGACCTAGGTCAGCAATCAATGCTTCGATTGCTGCGGTCATTTCTGATTTGTTCATTGCAGTCATTGATTGCAATGCCGATACGATTTCATGTCTCTTCATATATGTGTGTGTATTTATGTTTTTCTCACGGAGAGGCATTTTTGCCGCTCGTTTTTATTATACCCAATCATGGGAATTCGTAAACAATTATTTTTGTACGCAAAACGTAACTCATTCATATTCAATTACTTACGACCAAATTTATTTTTTTTATTTAATTAAGAAAGCTTAACCAATATGCACATGGAAGACAAGCGCGCGTGCGTGTGCGTGCGTACGCGAGTTGAGGCAGGCGCGTACGCGAATTGAGGCGCACGCGCGTAACGCATACGTGCGCGAGTTGAGGCGCGTGCGCGCGCGAGTTGAGGCGCGTGCGCGCGTGCGAGTTGAGGCGTGGACCGGCCTGGGGGGCCTTTTCACTTCGCGCGGAGTATGATACGGACCCATATAAAAATTCCGGGAAATCTGGCGCATGATTCGGATATCGTAAACCGTCACCCGCAGAGCTTGAGGATATAGGGATAATATAAGATATTACGGATTATTATGTAAGTTATTGGATCGGTTTATTTATAAGTCATTGACTATCAAGACCTTCCGTAGGCTAGTATTAGGGTTATTATCATTTTTGATTAAAATCGAAAATAAAAAAATAATTGATAAAAAAGTCCTAATAGGTAATATAATAGTTATAAGTCATTGACTATCAATCACTTACAAAGGTCTGGTCGTAATAACACAATAATAGTCGGTAATACATTTCTAATTATGTGTACAGACAGGGTCTTGAACACTGACCCTCCGAAGCTTTTATATTTACTTTTGTAACCAGAATTTGGTTAAATATGCACCTATAGACTATGGCCAAACGTGAAAAGCAACGAGTCCCAAGTGTGGAAGAGATCCAAGAACTGCAGAGGCGGAAGAAGGAGTTGGCCACTGCGACTATCGGAGCGACTGGTCCTGTAATGATCAAGGCTCCGTTGAACATGAGCAACGAACCACGTATGGGTGCGGCCGTTCGTATATCCACGCCACCAGTAGGATTAGTAGCTACCGATCAATCGCCCAAGACCCTGTCCCCGGATAAGCCTGCATCACTAGGAGATATACTTATTTCTCAAGATTTAGATCCTGCTGCGGAACTCTTACGCATGTATAACGAGCGCGAGGAAGACATTAACAGCCCAGACTATGGCAAGTTCGTTATGAAACCTAACGAGCGTAGGCACCTGATGTTGGAACTGCTGAAGTATACACATCCTCAGTTAAAGTCGATCGATCACAAGGGAATGACCAACAACGCCGTTACGGTTATTCTGAATATGCCAGACGGTACACAGAGCCACAAACAAGTAGAATCGAGAGGAAAAGTTATCGATGCCTGAAATTAGATTACCCGCATTTTATACTCCACGTATTTATCAAGAAGCAGTCTGGAACTATATGTTGCAGGACAAGTTAGGTCTGCGCGCATCAATGGTGTGGCATCGACGTGGAGGGAAAGACTTAACTGCAATTAACATATGCGCCATGAAGTCGTTCCAGCGCGTGGGCACATACTGGCACGTACTGCCTACATATAAACAGGGTAAGCAAATTGTCTGGGAAGGTATGACAGGCGATGGTACGCCGTTCATTGATTCCTTTCCCAAAGAGCTGGTTACACGGAAGCGTGAGGTTGACCTGCAGATTGACCTTATTAACGGGAGTAAGTACCGTGTTGTTGGTTCGGACAATGTTGACAGCATTGTTGGTACTAATCCTATCGGTGTGGTTTTCTCAGAGTATAGTCTGCAGGATCCTAGTGCGTGGGATTATATTAGACCGATTTTGGCTGAGAATGGCGGGTGGGCAATGTTCATCTTTACTCCGCGTGGTAAGAACCATGGGTATACGCTTCATGAGATGGCGCGTAAGAATCCTGATCGATGGTTCTCCCAGACCCTGTCCATCGAAGATACTGGTGCAGTCGATAAGCAAACTATCGAGGACGAGCGTAAGGATGGTATGGCTGAGGAGTTGATCCAGCAGGAGTATTATTGCTCGTTCAATGCTCCTCTGGTCGGTTCATATTATGCTACCCAGTTAACCAATGCGGAAAAAGAGGGAAGGATTCGGAATTGCCCTTGGGAGCCACTACTGCCAGTACATACCTTCTGGGATCTGGGCGTTGACGACCATACCACAATCTGGTTTATGCAGGAGTATGCAGATGAATTTAGGTTCATAGACTACTACTCAAATTCGGGAGAAGGTCTACCTCACTACATTAAAGAATTAAATACGAAGCAGTATGTTTATGGTCGTCACTATGCACCACATGATATTAAGGTGCGCGAATTCTCGTCTGGCAAATCGCGTTATGAGACGGCCAAAGGTCTGGGTATTACGTTTCAGATTGTAGCAAAACACGATCTGTCAGATGGTATCGAGCAGACACGTAACATCCTGCCGCGCTGTTATTTCGACGAGACAAAGTGTGATACGGGAATCCAGTGCTTAAAATCCTATCGTAAAGAATGGAACGAGATGATGAAGACCTACTCTACAACACCGGTACACGATTGGGCTTCCCACGGTGCTGATGCGTTTCGTATGTTCGCATGGCGGTCTAAGGATCTCGCAAGACAGAGAAAAGGTAAACCTAAAAGTTCTACAGTAGATGAGTACAACTACCTTGGATAAAGTAATACTAGCTGCAGAGGAGGTTTACAGGAATGAAGATTGTGCCCGCAGCTTTGAGGAAGATTTATATTTACATCTGCATACCCAGGGATGTATTGTCTTCAAAGATGAAAACAACCTAGCACTTGTTAGACCTGTAAATGAACACGATCCTTACGAAAATCTTACCTACCCAGGATACATCTCACCTGAGCCAAATGCTTGGTGGGTTTATATGCTCGTTGGCGACGTGCCTTTTCTTGTTAGCTTACTTCCTAATCGATTTGATCGTATCGGTTGGGAAAGGAAAAATAAACCACGATTCTATAACCTCAATAAAGTAAAACAATGGACTTCAACGATGGACCACACTGGGATGAAACCTTATTTATGAACGGACGCCTTGCACGCCTACACAAAGGAGGATCTTCTGCAAAACCTCCTCAACTTCCAAACACGCCAGCACGGCCTGCTGAAGCTGCTAAGACTGTAGCAACAAATGCAGAACGAGACCCTGCACGTCGTAGGATGCGCGGATTTGGATCTACTATCCTTAGTAGTTCTATGTCTGACGACAAAAGAGGCGCATCTATTCTAGGGGGTTAATATGTCGGACGACAATATCGCAATGGAAACCATGTTGATCTTGGCTGGTGCCAAGAATCAGCGATCAGTCTGGAACTCACGTTTTCAGGAGGTAGTCGATTATTGTCGTCCCAACGCTGATAGCTTTACTGGTAAGAAGAGTCCAGGTCAGAGTAACACCGATCAGATTTATGATGCCACTGCAGTTGATGCATTGGAAGAATTTGCTACGTCGATTCATTCTTATGTTGCCAACCCTACTGATCGTTATTTTGATTTTCGTTCTACTAACCCTCGGTACGCTAATGATCGTCGGGTAAAACTCTGGTGTGAGCATGTTACAGATACAATCTACCATTACTACTCTGCAGCTAATTCAGGGTATACTGGTTCGATGTCTGAAACATTCCTTGACATTGGTTCGTTCGGTACCTCTGTACAGTATCAATACTGGAAAGACGGACTGCACTTCAAGACGTTTGCACTAGCTGATTGCTGGATTAAAGAAAATTCCGATGGATTTGTAGACACCCTCGTAAGAGAGATTAACTGGACAGCGCGTCAGGTTATGCAAGAGTTTGGCAAGATGCCACCAAAACTCAATGAAAAGACACGCGAAAAACCTGATACCCCTCTTACTGTTATCCACCTGGTTATCCCTAGGTCTGATACTCGCTTCTTACAGCACATCAAGCCCGCTAAAAACTTTGCTTCTATTTGGGTGTGTATGGATACTAAAGAGACCTTGAAAATCGATGGTTTTCAATGGTTCCCTTTCCATACTCCGCGCTGGTTAAAGATGTCGACGGAAGTGTATGGTCGCAGTCCTGCACTTAAGGCAATGCCTGATATTAAGATGCTTAACCGCCTTGAGTTTCAACTTCTTAAAGGTTACTCGAAAGCAACTGATCCTCCGTTGATTGTTCCTTCTGAGGCGTTCCTTGTTCCACTTAAGACCCACCCTGGTGCGGTTAATTACAAGGAACCCGGATCTGATCCGATTGAATCTCTTCCACCTGTTAACTTCTCAATTCCGGAAAACAAAGCAGAACAAAAGCGTGAGGCAATCCGCAAGTACTTCTACAACGATGTCTTCCGTCTGGAAAAAGAGAACGTAGAGATGACTGCGTACGAAGCACAAGATCGTCGCGAAGAAAAACTTCGTAAGATTGCGCCTATGACAGGACGACTCAATATGGAACTACTTGGTCCCCAATTGACCCTGTCCTACCTTCTTTGCACCAGGCACGGTGCAATCGATCCTCCACCATTCGAAATACAAGGTGGTTTGAAAATCGAGTACTCTTCTCCTGCTGCCCGCGCTCAGACAAGCCTTCGTGCTGTGGGTCTGGACAGGTACATCCAGCGTCTTATTCCCGCTGCGCAGATTAACCCAGAGGTCTTCGCCAGTGTCAACTGGGCAGGTTACTCAAGAGAGATGGCGCTGGCTATGGGAACAAGCGAGAAGATACTTTATTCGCCTGAAGAAATGGAAGCCATTAACTCCCAGAAAGCGGAGGCTGAACAGCAGCAAGCCATGGTTCAAATGGCTGAACCTGCTTCCAAGGCTATTAAAAATCTTAGCGATTCTGGGATTAACCTTGGAGGTATGATGTGATCCGAGGAATAGTTAAAGAAGTATCCACATACCTGCAGTTCAAAAGGGACTGCAGGGAAATTTTTACCACACCACAAGGACGAAGGATTCTTTCGTATCTTATGAAAAAGGGGTGTGTCACGACTGCAGTAGCCTGCGTAGATCGTGATGAATCTTTGCGCAATGAGGGGATGCAGCGCCTAGTGCTGTCTCTTCTTAAGGCGACATATCGCAACGAAACAGAACTAGAACAACAACTCGAAGAAGAACAATTATGACACGATTCGGACAACTAAGACTACTATTTAACGAAGACGGCGGAGGCGACGGAGGCGGCGGAGGAGGTACTCCACCACCACCACCAACTCCACCAGCCCCAGGATCTATTCTCCAAACTGGAGGAGGCGGTACTGAAACATGGTACGGCACACTTCCTGATGAGTTTAAAGTTAACCCATACGTTACACAGTCGAAAGACCTTGCAGGATTTGTTAAATCCGCTATCGATACTAAGTCGATGGTTGGTGCCAACACTATCCGTCTTCCAGGTGAGAAAGCTACTCCTGAAGAACGTTCAGAATTCTACAATAAACTTGGTCGTCCTTCTGACCACACTGGTTACAAGCCCACTGTTGCTCCAGTCGAAGGTGTTGTCGATTCTGCTGTCAACGAACAAATGACCAAGAAGTTCCATGAACTCGGTCTTACCAGTCAACAAGGTCAAGCAATTCTTGACGAGTATTATGGCGTGCTTAACGGCGGATTTACTGCTCATAACGATAACCTTGTTACTCAACGTGAACAAGCAATGACTACTCTTAAAGGGGAGTGGGGTCAAAACTACGATGCCAATGTTAAGACTGCACAACTTGCAGTTCGTGAACTTGGTGGTCAAGAACTCTTTGAGGTTCTCGAAGGTGCTGGTCTAGCAGACAATCCACAAATCATTAAGTTCCTGCACAACGCTGGAACAAAGTTGCTTGATGATGCAGCTATTGGCGGTGGAAATAATCAGTTTGCTGGTTCAATCGAAGGTGCCTCTGCTGAGATTGGCCGCCTGAAGACTGACCCTGAGTTCATGCGTGTCTGGGGCGATGCTCAAGCACCTGGACATAAAGAAGCAGTAGATAAGTGGCTTGCACTTCACCGCACTGCTTTCCCAGGTAAGTCAGAAGATTGATCGTAATCTTTTTTAAAAAAAGTATTTACAGCAGATAACAGTTGGGTTATCATGATACCTGAGATCAGACTACTCTTCGGAACCTGATCATTGTGGTAACCCACACGTGATGCACCGTTAAGCATAAGGTGAAGACCCGCATTCGCGGACTATTGGAACCGGAACTCACAATCCAACCAACCAATAAACAAATATGTCCTTCCAAGTAGATACTGCTTTGGTTAATTCGTACCACTCGAATATCCAAATCAAGTTCCAACAAAAAGGATCCCGTCTTCGCCCTTATGTGAGGATGGAATCCCAAAATTCGGAATTTGATTTCTTCGACCGAATTGGCCCCACCGCCGCTGTTAAAGTGAAAAACCGCCACAGCGACACTCCCCTCATTTCCACCCCACATGACCGCAGGCGCAACGCGACTGAGGATTATGACTGGGCGGATTTGATTGACCGTAAAGATCGCCTGCGTATGCTTGCTGATCCCACCTCGTCCTACAACACCAACGCCGTTTACGCGCTTGGTCGTGCCATGGACATCGAAATCGTACGTGCAGCGTTTGGTGCTTCTTTCTCCGGTAAGACTGGCCAAACCTCAATCTCATTCCCTGCTACTCAGGAAATTGCGGTTAACTACACTGATTCCGGTGGTTCTGGTAACACCAACCTTACGATCGACAAGTTGCGGAAAATCCGCCTCATGTTCGACCTTGAGGAAGCCGTTGACTGGGATGCTGCTGAGGAACTCTACATGGCAGTTACTGCCTGGCAGATTAACTCTCTTCTCCGTGAGGATGAGATCAACAACATCGACTACGCTGCTATTAAAGCACTTGTCAATGGTAAGATCGACACCTTCATGGGTATCAAGTTTATCCGTGTTCACCCCTCTATTCTTCCGAAGTCGGGAGATATTCGTTCCTGCCCCGTTTGGACCCGTCAGGGTATCCTCCTCGGTGTTGCGGATGAAGTGAACACTGATATCGGACCTCGTCGTGACAAGCGCAACTCCGTTCAAGTCTATGTCTGCGGTTCCTTTGGAGCTACTCGGATGTGGGAAGAGCAGGTTGTGAAGGTCCTCGCCGATGAAACCAAGTAATCCCTGACATAACAGAAAGGAACTAATACTATGGCTCAATTCGATTCAAAACAAATCAAGCAATGGGAAGCACTGGGACACGGTCCCCTAATGCCAAACGAACTTCATGGACGGGTACGCGTTGCGTACTTCCAGTTCCAAGCTGATCGTGATGCAGTAGGTGGAGTGATCGCCCAGAACGATACTGTGCGACTTCTTCAACTACCTGCTCAAGCACGTCTTGTTTATGGTGCGTTTAAGCATGGCGCATTTGGTGCAAGCGTTACTCTTGACCTCGGTCTCCGTGGTCTGGATAACTCTGGATATTACAATCTGGCGGGAACGCTAGCAGATGATCCAGATTACCTTGCAACTTCCATTGCAATTGCTACTGCTTCTACTGCTCCAGTAGAACTATTCGAAGAACCCGCTGGTCTCTTTTACCTAACGGATAAAGAGGTTGAACTCTACGCTACATTCAAAGGAGCTAATCCTGCGGATAACGTCGAGATCTCCGGTGTTATCTTCTACGTAGTGGACTAATCTCCTTAGTTGCGATAACCTGTAAGAGCTCGGCGGTTTAACTACCGTCGGGCTCTTACTTCTTCCTTAATTATGTACAACGCCCTATCAATATGTAATGGTGCCCTTCAAAAGATCGGCATAGCACGAATCATGTCCCTTGATGAACAGAGCAAGGAGGCTAGAACTTGTCAGTCTGAATATGACAAAGTACGCCGTACCGTTCTGCGTCTCTATCCCTGGGCATTTGCTGCTGAACGAGTCATGCTGGCCCCAGACCCTGTTCCACCTGCTTTCGAATATGAGTACAAGTTTGCTCTCCCTTCTGACTATCTCCGTATTACAGATCTATATGATTATGACGGCGAATGGAAGGTTGAGGGTTCTTGGTTGCTTTGCAACATTGACTCAGTATCGCTTAAATATATCCGCAACCTCGAGGATTTTACCAACGTCGACGCTTTATTTATTGATTGCTTTGAGTGGTATCTTGCCTATGAAATTGCTCGTTACCTTACTGAATCCGAAACCGTTCGCGAAGAAGCTCTACGGGGGTTTAAAAACCTCATGCCAATGGCAAAGTTTGTTCAGTCGACAGAGGGTTCTCAATTAAGTTTCGACTCATACGATCTTCTTGAAGCTCGCCGAGGTTCACGCTTTGTAAGAGATCCAGGGACTAACTAATATGCAAAAGGCAAACTTACATAAGACAAACTTTTCTGCTGGTGAGGTATCTCCAGCAATGGGAGGTCGTCTTGATACCGCTCGGTTTAAGAATGGTGCAGCAGAAATTACTAATTTCGTTGTGCAACCACAGGGTGGATTAGTTCGCCGAATGGGAACTAAGTTTATTACTGAAGTAAAAGATTCCACTAAGGTACACAAGTTAGTTCCATTTAGACCGTCTATTCAGGAAGCCTATATTCTTGAGTTTGGAAATAACAGCATTCGAATAATAAATAACGATGCTGTAGTGCTTAACACAGGAGTTCCAATAAACTTAGTAACTACATACTCATCTGCACAATTAACCGAGATATACTATACTCAGTCAGCAGATGTTTTGTATGTTGCCCACCCAGATCATGCTCCTAAACGGGTTTTAAGTTACGATGTTGATGACTGGGCGATAGAACTTGCTACTACAGAAGACGGTCCTTACCAATCTCCTCAACCAGGGGATTCTTCAATTACTTTATGGCTGACAGATATAGTGCATAGAGCTAAACTTACTTCAACCACAAATGAGTTTGGTCCACTTTCACTTAATAAAGGTGTAGAGTATTGGAAAGATGGATCCTTGCTTTTAGCATTTATACGTAGTTCTATTATAGGAGTTACTAATAACGTTACAATAGAACCAGTGGCAAGAGTAGTTGATTTAAAACAGTTAGATAATTCTGCAGTTATTACATTTGATACGCTTCAGACCAAAGTGTATGCTTCTAGAACTATATGGTCAACTGAAACAGAACAGTCGTATATTCGTAATCCTAGTGCTGGTGCTGGGTGGGTTAAAATGACTACACACAGTCCAATTCCAGTAGTTATAGGTACTTCACCAAATAGTTATGCTGCGGATGTTATGAATTCTGATGCTGGTTACCCTCAAATGCATGCAGCTGTTGGGGCTGTAGGTAAGCGTTCTTTTAGTGACGAAACTATTACAGCTATATTACGTTCTTCCACTCCTTTATTTCTAACCCCTGATGATATAGGTCGTCAGTTCCGACTTAACTTTAGTGGTAAGATAGTTTGGGGAACAATCACTTCCATTACTAGTACAACTCAGGTTAACGTATCACTTGGAAATATGGTTCCTAAAGATTCGCTTGATTCAAATCTTTATATAAACAATGCTGAAACAACAGATTGGAGACTTGGTTCGTGGTTTACTGGAAATTACCCGCGTGTTGTTACATTCCACCAAGGTCGCTTAATTTATGCAGGAACAAAGCTAGAACAGAATAGAATCTGGTTTAGTAAGGCTGATGATTATGTATCTTTTGCTACTACTAACTTATTAGGAGAAGTTCTTGATGATAACGGAATCAATATAGGTATTGTATCTGGCGAAGTAAACACTATTCTATGGGCTCAATCTGGACCAGTACTTCTTGTCGGCACTAATGGAGAAGAGTTCCAGGTTAAACCTACCTCTATAAGTGAAGCACTTACGTCAACTAACATTAACGTAACAGTTCAAACTCCATACGGGTCAGAGTCAAACATTCGACCTGTTAAGATTGGTCCTTCCACATTGTTTGTACAAAATCATGGACAGCGTTTACGTGAGTTAATGTACAACTTTGAGATTGATTCTTTTGTAGCATCTGATACAACTGTTATATCTGAACACATTTTCCGTAAACACCTTTCAGCGGTTGATATGGCTTACACCCAGACACCAAACTCAGTACTCTGGTTTCTTGGCGCTGATGGTAAACTAATTTCTCTTACTTACGAGAAAGACCAAGAAGTTTATGCCTGGACAAATCATGAACTAGGTGGTAACGCTTTTGTCGAATCAATCGCTTCTATTCCTTCAGAAGTAGGTATGCAGGATCGATTGCACATGATTGTCCGAAGGACGATTAACGGAGTTACCAAACGCTATATTGAGCGGTTTGACGATGAGTTTAATCCTTCTAGTCCTACGGATAAAGATGGTATGAATTATCTGGATTGCTCTTACCACTATAAAGGTGCTGCAATTACAACTGTTACTGGTCTTAGTCACCTTGAAGGAGAACTGGTTAGTGTGGTAGCAAACAACGCTATTCATCCTGATAGAACAGTAGTTTCAGGTCAAATACAACTCGAATATAGTGCTACTGACGTCTTAGTTGGATATACCTACGAATCTAGAGTGCAGACCCTGCCTACCGATGATGGTTCCCAGTTCGGTACTTCTCACGGTAAACTGAAAAAGGTTCATCGCGTCGATTGCCAGTTGCTTAATACAATCGGTATTAAATACGGTCGCGATCTAAATCAGATGGAGATACCAAGAAGTTTCCGTGAAACTAACGGGGTTATGGGTCAGTCGCCTGATCTGTTTACTGGAATTATCCAACTGACTGATGAAAGTTCTTTTAATAGAGATGGGCAATATTTTATTGTACAAGATCAACCTTACCCATGTACTATACTCTCCTTGATGCCAATCATTAAAGTCAATGAGTAACCTTACGCTAGAACGTTTAGACAAGGAAAATTTCCTAGAATTTATTTCTAGGCACTATTTTAGCGCAAAGATGGATAATCCAGAATTTTACCAGGGATATATCCATGATAGATCAATGGGTTATATTGTCCTGGAGGATGGCCGATCGATTGGTGCATTCGGAATAAATATAGCCTACAACGGGGTTGGCGAATGTTGGTTGTTTAGCACAGATAAACTTAATCGTTACCCTATCTGGATGGTCAAACAATTTAAAAACATTACTAACGAAGTTCTTAACCGTGGACTGCACCGCGTTCAAATGTTTGTAGAAAACACAAGGTTAGATTATCATCGCTTTGCACAGATTTTAGGATTTGAATTCGAAGGAGTTTTACGTAAACACTCAACAACTGCAATCGACCACGCGGTCTACTCTAAAATAAAATGACAGGTATCGAATGGGTTTTCTTAGCTTCAGCTATTGCTAGTGCTGGTGTTGGAGCATACAGCTCTTATCAGCAAGGTAAAGCTGCTGACGAACAAGCAAAGTATCAATCTCAAACCGCCCTACTCAATGCGAAAGCTATGGGTGAGGAGTCTGATTACGAGGCTACTCGTATCCGCGAAAAATATCGCAGACTTCGTGGGTCACAGATTGCTTCTGCTACTAAGGCGGGTATATCAATTGACGGATCTACTGGCGATCTTATGGCAGAAACAAATGTTCAAGAAGATCTTGACGTTATGTCTGTTCTCTACAAAGGGAAGCAAGCTATACTTGGTGAGAAATTTAAATCTGATCTGTTTATTAGTCAAGGTAAGAATGCCCGTAAAGAAGGCAAGATCGGTGTAGCTTCATCACTCATTGGTGGTGTTTCTGATGTAACTGCTAACTGGCCAACTATTCAATAATATGCCCGACATTCCTAGAACATTTTCAAACGCAAGCATCCTTGGAGGAACTAACTTTTCTACTCAAGCACCGCAAGGAGCTTTTGGTGCAGACATGTCCTCCCTTGGTGCGGCTATTAGCGGACTTGGTCGTTCTATTGTAATCAATAAAAAGACACGTGATAAGATCGAAGAAGAAGATCGTAAAAAAGAAGAAGCACAGTGGCTTAACAGATCTCTTTCTGAGTATCAGAGAAAGATTACTGATTTTGAAACCAACCCTGAAAACAGAAGTCGTGTCGACTATCTTCCCTCATTCCTGGCTAACGCAGATAACACCGCTTCTGGCTACATGGAAGGAGCACCATCTGCCGAATCTTACGATGCATTCCAAGAAAAAGCTCGAGAGATAGTAGATCAGCGTTATGGACGTTCTGCTGCTCTTGGTGCCAACAATGAGATGCAAGCCGACATAATCGCTATTGATCAGTCCTGGGGATTGACGATGCAATCTTACCAATCATTTGCACCCATAGACCCTGACAGTGCGGCCAACGATCTTTTCACCGGACTTCAGACTGCTACAGACCATGTTCTTGAATTATATGGAGAAATTGCTCCTAATGAAGCAAAAGCAATGGTTACCCGTAGAATAGTAGATACTACTCTTGCTCTTATAGAAAAATCTCCAGATAAGGCAAAATGGCTTATTGATAACAACGGTGTCTACATTGATCAGCAAACGCGCCAGACGTTGCTAAATAAAATAGAAACTAAGAAAGCAACAGGTTCACTACTTCTTAAAGAAGACTTTAACACTGTTCGTGAAAAATCACTGATTGCTGCAGAACGAACCGGGAACTACAAATCGCTACCTATCGAGGATTATCAAATGATTTATCCTGGTGAGGAAGCACAACTAATGAAACAGCGTGATGACCAGACTGCGCAGGCTTCTTTAGATTCTCACGGGTTTATTGCTGAAACAAAAAGCATGATCCCTGCTGAAAAGTTAAGGCTTGCTAAAGAGTTTGAGGATACCCGTAAAACTGAAAAAGAACTTCGGGCTTTTGCCTCTATTGTTTCGCCAGCTTTAATTGAAGATTCTCGCTTGTATAATGAAGATCCAGTAGCTTGGCAAATAGAAAATAATCCAACTGTTCAGACCATCGGGACTGATATGGAGACTTTACAGTTTAATGAAACTGACGAGGGTCAACCGGGTATACTTCCTATGCCTGGTACTGAAAGAGGAACAGGTGTTGGTGAAGCCCCTATTTCTCTAGACGGTTCGGTCAAAACAGATGTTGCTGGCATAAAGCAAGTTCCAACTATGGATCAAGCTGTTGCTTCTAGAGAGCAGTATTATCGCGCTATTCTTAGATCCCAGGGTGCTGCTGGTGAAGGTGAGGATCCTACACGTTACATGAACCGCCCACGCAGTGAGTGGCGTATCATGACTAAAAACGAGGCTGACAATGCATCTGCCCAGATTAACGGTGCCGATATTGACAATGTCATTCAGGTGGTAGATTCTATTCTGTCCAAGTATCCTTCAGATGATTTAAGAGCTCAAGCAATATCTGATCTGATGACAATACCTCAGAACAAGATTAAAGCTGAGTATGCTATTGTGTTTCAGAATCGTGATCAACCATGGCTTCCAGAGTTTATTGGTAACCTTCGCTCACTTGATTCATTAACTGAGATGAATAAAGTAGATGCTTCTAAAGTAAAAACTTCGATCTCTTCTAATGGTTTATGGAACTCCTTTAAAAATACTATTATCGGACCACAGGACCAACGTGCTGACGAAGTTAAAGGATACTTTAACGCCATTGAAACTGACGTAAAAGTAATGGTAGCTAAAGGTAAGAAGATTGAAGACGCCGTAGATATTTCCATTAACCGTATCCTTGCCTCAACGATGAAACCTACAAAATTGGCTCTTCCAGGTATGAATGACGGTCCCCCTGGTCAAATCAATTGGGATATGTGGGGCAATAAAAAACCACAGATTTGGATTCCAGTACAACCAGAAGGATTTTCTAGAAAACTTAACCAAACAGAGATTGATAATTACGGACAACGTATGGGTGTCGCTCTTGCCAATATCCACCCCGATGATATTGATGTTTCCCAGTTCCCTAACTTTGAACAAACTGAAGACAAAACAAAGCAACAGGAACTTATTTACAACAAGATTGTAAAAACCGGATCTTACTACCCAGAACCCGGAGGAGCCTATTGGCGTGTCACTGTTGAAAGTGATTCCGGTCAACGTGTGGATTTACGAGATAAAGAAGGCAGGTTCTTTCGACTTCCTCTTAAAAACGTTCCTGCATATAAAAGAAAAGGTTTATTTATGGAAGGTCTGGAAATGAAAGGATTTACTCCAGATACCTGGTCTTGGAAAGAAACCGAGACCTTTGTAGACTATCCTGAAGGAGGTGAACAACCTACACCCATAAATAATTGGAAAAAAACTTACCCTAAAACCGGAGCCTTCTGGCAATTTACACGATGAGCATGCTTTTTTCTACAGTAAACGGATCGGCTTTGCCTAGCGCAAAGTCAGACATTCCATCAAGCACTTTCTATTCTACTGCATTCGAGCAGGGTATGAAAGAGTCAATGCTAACTTCTCTGTATCGCATGTCAGAGTACAGTCTAGCAAAAGAATACGATCCAGAACTTAACCCATATATTCCTCGTAAAGAAGCTATTGACTGGGCAAAAAATGAAGGAGTTAACATAAATTTCGATTACGATCCTACTAGCGATGAAATGAGTCTGCTTGTTGAAAGAAAGAGAGAAGAGAATGATCGTCAGGCTATTCTTGCAGCTGGTACAACTGGTGGCGGTCGTATTGCTGGTAGTATGGGAGTTCAGTTTCTTGGATCGATTTTAAACCCAGTCGATCTTCCACTTATGTTTTTACCCATTGTGGGGTCTGGGGCCAAAGCTGCTCAAGCAACAAGTGCAGTTTCACGAATCGTTGCTCGTGGACTAGTTACAGAGGAAGTTCTTGCCGCTCGTGGATTAGCCATGAAAGGCTATACAGCTGCTATTATTGAAGGAACAGTTGGTCAAGCAATCACTGAAATTCCGCTAATGATTTCAAATCAGCAAAGCAAGATTGACTACACAGGAAGTGACTTTGTTACTAACATCGCTCTTGCTGGTGTCTTTGGTGCAGGCATAAACACACTTCGACTTGGCGTTAACGGGATACTTAATATGCAACGACGTCTTACACCTGAGACCCAAGAGAACATGATGGCTGGTGCACAGGATGACTTTTTGCGTGGACGAGATATTGATCCAGGTAGGTATGTTGACTTAGATGATGAGGTAGGTATGAACAAGACCCTGACCAACACAGTCAGAGATTATGATGCCGCTGATGCCAAATTTAAGGAAAACTACGCTACTCTTTCACCAAAGCAAAAAGATCTGTACGAGTTTAATAAAGGCAACAAGCTTGTTGATGGTAATGGTTTACCGGTAATTGTATACCATGGCCGTACTTGGCAGGGCGATCAATTCGATCCTACAACTCTTGGTAAAAACACGGGCGCTAGCAGTGCAAAAGAAGGATTTTTCTTTGCTGGTAGTCCGAAAACTTCTCAGTACTATATTCTTAAATCGGAATTTCAGAATGATCCACGTGTCTCTGACATTATGGATAAAATGGATGCGATACAAAAAGAACTTAGAGAGAATCCAAATGAAGCAAATGAAATTCTTAAGTCTGAGATCAAAGCACTTGGTAATGAAGCTGCTGACCGCCTAGGTGTGGACTCTGTTTTCCGTGAAGGTGGCAATGTAAGTGCGTTTATGGTGTCAATGAAGAATCCAAAAATCGTTGACTTTAATGGTGAGTTTCATCGTCCACAAACTTACAAGCAAGTTATTGCTGAAGCAAAGGCTGCTGGTCACGACGGTGTAGTTATTAGGAACACTTTTGACGGTGGACCACTTGACGATATTTATGTTGCATTCGATCAAAATAGTATTAAGTCTGCTTACGAATATCGTATTGTTAGAGAGGCTAATAATAAAGTAGCCAGCAATCAGCAAGCGATTGCTGACTATAAAGCACGTGAAGAAAAGAAAGCTCAGGCCCGAGCACAGATACTTCAGAAAGAAATCGATGACGGAAAGATGGTTCCACAAGAACAAATTAAACCGCATCGTGATCAACCTGACGAAGCAGAGTTTGCTGCTATGGATGAAGAACTAGACTTCCTCCGCGGACTAGATCTTGAAGAAGAAGACTGGAATAAGATGACTGGTCGGATGGCTGATACAGGTTCTAAACCACCTACTAAAAGTGAATTTACTGATGAGTTAATGCCAGATAGCAAAGTTAGAGATAACTCCGGTAACCTTATAAAACTATATCATGGTGGGGAAAAAGGAATTACATCGTTTGATCAATTAAAGAGACCTGGTTCTGCATACAAGCAAAATTCTCTTCATTCAGAAGGGATATGGTTTACCCCAAATAAAGGCGAAAAAGGTGTGCAGGAAGATGAGTTCATGTCTAGTTATGCCTCAACCTATGCGTTAAATTATCCTGAAGGAGAAATTTATGAGGTATATGTAAACATAACTAACCCTAAAAAAATAGGCCAAGAAGAAGCTAACTATCTTACTCTTGATGAATTGGTTGCTCAAGGTTATGATGGGGCCTATACTATTGACACGGGTTTCTGGATTGCTACTGATCCAAAACAAATTCAGTTTGTTCCGAAAGACACCTTCCCCTCTAAACAACCTACTAAAAGTGAGTGGGACTCACGAGCAGAAAAACTTAGAATGTTTACTAACGATCTTACTTTCGACCAGTGGCATAAACTTACTAACACACCACTTTTTGGTGGAAAATATGAAACTAGTACTGACTTACTTGTTGAGGGTTTTCGGTTGTACATGCCGGATATTGCAAAAGCGTTTGATACACTTCTTGAAATTGACCCGACTCTTAACGAAATTCCTGTACGGTTTAACAAAGATCTTATGACAAATGAGAACGCTTGGGGTTTGTACGATGCCTCAATTGATACTATAACCCTGAACGGATCTTCTTCCCCAAAAACATTTTTGCATGAATTAGTTCATGGTTCAGCGGTTCGCCGTTTCCGTAAAGATCTTTCCTCTACAATGGGATCTGTTAGGACCACGGTTCTAAAAGGAGATAACTACCTAAAGTCGCTGATTGATTACAGCAAGAAAACCAAGAATAAACCTATGGCAAAACTTGTACAAGCCTATGAGTTAGCGGTTAAAAAGTTTGAAACTGATTATGATGGTAATCTTCGAAAATATCTTAACGGTAATGACGAAGTTTTCTTTAACGAACTTGAAGTACCTTTTTACGGACTACTTAACTTTGACGAATTTATTGCAGAAGGATTAACAAATCGAACATTCCAACTTTTCTTACAATCAATTCCTGCAGTTAAGGGTTCTCCTAAAACCTTACTTGAATCCTTTGTCGATACTTTCAGAGAGTTCTTTTTTATGAAAACAACCTGGGAAGGTCAAAAAGGAACGACTACTCTTTTAGACGAAGTCCTTCAAGATTATTCTGAAATGGTTAAACAAGGTATCCGCAAACCTACTGACTATCTTAAATCTGTTCAGAAAATGTCTTCTGCTGATGTAAACGCACCGCTCCTTCAAAAAGTCTCTAACTGCTTACTACTATAATGGCCCGTAAATCCGTATCTGATTGTACCAAAGGGATCAAGTCCCTTGTCCGTGATAAGAAAATGACCGACGTCCAAGCCGACGAGCTTGTAGTACGCATCAATAATCTTGCCAATAATCGCGTGGTTAAAACCAAAATGAAACTTGAAGACGCCCTTAAGGAAATTGAAGGCGAAATCATAAATTCAGTAAAGTTTGAAGCCAAGGTTAATGAGCGTAATCGGTTGTTGACTATTAACGCAAAACGTGAGGTAAAAGAAGCAGTTAAGAAATTTGATACGTGGGGCGAGGGACTTCAGTCTCTTCTTGAAGGGGGAAACTTATCTAAGCCAGGTGCACGACTCAGCGTAGACTACAAAGCGCGTGCGATGTACAATCAGTATTTCGGATCGTTTATTGCAGAGATTGAACAGCTTGGAATAATGAGAGAGTTCAGATCAGGTAAACTTGATCGTGAGATTTATCAGGAAATTTCAGAGCTTAATAAGAAAGGTGGAACACCAGGCATATCTAAAAATGATTCTGCTCTTAAGATTGCTAGTTCATACAATCGTGTCCGCAAAGAAATGGTGTCACGTCAGAACAGAGCTGGTGCATACATTCGTGATCTTGACGGTTATATCATGCGTCAGAGTCATGACACTGGAGAAATTCAGAAATTAGGTAGAGATGCCAATGGCAAGTTAAGCAAAGCTGAATCCTTTAAAAAGTGGTATCAAGTTGTGCTTCCGCTACTTGACCATCAAGCAACCTTCAGAGGACTTCCACCTAAAGACTTCATGGAAAAAGTTCACGAAAGTCTTTACACTGGAGTTCATGGAGCCCCATCTGGTGAAGCCGAGATTGCTGAGTTCTTTGCTCATGGATCTATGGCCCGTTCAGCTTCCGCAAGCAGGGTCTTACACTTTAAAGATGCCAATGCTTCGTTTGAGTACAATCAGATGTTTGGTTCTAAAAACTTCTCTGATGGTCTTCTAAACGATATGCTGTTCCGTTCACGTAACATCACGATGATGGAAACGTTTGGACCGAACCCTAAGCAAACATATCAAGAGATTGTTAACGATCTTCGCAAGGAGGCGCGCACTCGTGAGGACGCCGCTGAGCAAGTTAAGCGCATAGACGACTGGCGTGTTAAAGCAGCATGGTCTGAAGTATCTGGTGAGAATGAATATCCTGCCAACATTACGCTAGATAAAATTTCTAGTAGTATAAGGATTGTAACTCAACTATCTAAAATGGGTGGAGTCGTTCTTAGCTCTATGGGCGATAAAGCATTCTTACAATCTGAGATGTCATTCCAAGGACTTTCTCAAATGGAAACGTTTGGCAAGAACATTACGGGTATGTTTGCTCGTTCTCCACAGCAAAAAGAAATTCTTCATCAAATGGGTATCGGTCTTGACTCCATGATCGGCAACACTCTTTCTCGATATACGATTCACTCTCAAGGAATGGGAGCGCTAAACAAGGTCCAGCAGAAATTTTATAGCCTTAACTTCATGAACTGGTGGAACGATGTTCACAAGTCTACTGCAGGCGAATTGATGGCAAATAACCTTGGTCGTAATACAAATAAGGCGTTCAAAGATCTTGATCCAGACCTTTCCAGAACCCTGTCCCTGTACGACATTGGTGATGTAGAATGGGAAGCTTTACGTAAGAGTACGGAAAAGGCACCTAACGGGGAATTTTATGTCACACCATCATCCATTCAAAGTCTCCCGTTAAATGTCGTGGATAACCTCGTTAACGCAAAAGGCTGGAAGGTGACACCCCAAGCAAGGACAAGGGCGCTTGATCAGCTTGAGCAAAAACTAAGGACTTACTTTACAGACCGCATTGACTTGGCTGTTCCTACTCCCGGTGCTGCAGAACGGAAGTACCTTACTTTTGGTACACAGGCTGGTACACCATTAGGTGAAACCATGCGCATGCTTAGTATGTTTAAGTCGTTTCCAGTAACTGTTCTAAGAAAAGTCATTGGACGTGAAGTCTATGGTCGTGGATCAAATACAATAAGCGACTGGCTTATGAACGACCACAAAGGTAAATTTGCTTTGGCCCAACTTATTGCCATGACTACAATCGGTGGATACCTATCAGGCATACTAAGAGACACTGTTAAAGGACGCACACCGAAACCATTAGTTATGGATGGTGGTATTAACTGGGATACGGTAAACGATGCTTTCCTACGTGGTGGTGGTGCTGGTATCCTCGGCGATTTCTTATTTACAGAATACGACCAGAACTATAACACGTTTACTGGTGCTATGGCTGGACCTGTATTTGGACAGTTAGATCCAATCACGTCAGGGTTTGCCAAAGCAATTCGTGGAGAAGATCCAACTAGGGATATATCGAACGTCGTAACAAACAATACTCCTTTTATAAATTTGTTTTACATCCGTCCTGTCATTGATTATTTTATCCTCTGGAACATGCAGGAAATGATGAGCGAAGGTTTCGTCGATCGCATGGCAGAATCAGTTGAAGAACAAGGGCAAGAATTTATTATCGATCCAAGAGACGCAGTAAAATGATAAGCAACACAGTAAGAGTAGCACAGTATGTCGGCAACAATGTTGCTACGGTATTTGCTATTTCTTTTCCATTTTATTCTAACTCCCATATTTATCTTTACACTGTAGACACTGCAGGCGTTCAGGTAACTTTAACTCTTGGAACAGACTACACACTTGCCGGCCTTAACAACCCTGCTGGTGGAACAGCAACCCTTACTGTGGCTCTCCCATCCACCAAGACCCTGACTATTGCTCGCATAGTTCCATACCAGCAACTTACTAATTATATCAATAATGACGCCTTCGATTCAGAGGCTCATGAGATACGAATGGACCTTATAGTTCAGATGACGCAGCAACTAGCTGCACAATCTAACTCTTTAAAGTTTCCAGTAACTGAACCCCTTAGCAATTCAACCACATTGCCCACAGCATTTAATCGGAAAAACAAACTTGTTTATTTTAATGCCTCAACAGGTGAGATGACCCTCTTGTCTGTTAACGATCTTGCAACCCTAATCGCTGCTATTATATTATGAATCTAAATACGAACAATCCAATGACTGCTAACGGTGATTATGACATCATTGTTAAACCTGGAAAAGCCTTGCTGTTTACCCTTAAACATACTTTTGGTGGGGCAACAGTTGCTATGACTGTAAAAAGTGACATAGTTAACGAATTTGACAGTGTTACTGGTGGATCGTGGACCACACATACAGAACAAACGTTAATTCCATCTGGATCTTTAGTCCGTCTTACTGTTACTAACGCTTCTGGTACTACTGAAATTCGCGCAAACTTTGTCCCAATCTCCTAATGTTATTCGGTAAAGGAATGCTTAACCCTTGGCAACCCCGTGCTAATGCCTTAATCGGCACAGGCGTTATTGGAGGGTTGCATCCCGGAAGGATTCCTGGTCTTTACACAACTACTGCCGCCGTTAGTCCCGATGCCGCCTACATTGCTGCCCTAACAGCCGCAGGTGCTACCGTTACCGCACCAAAGCAAGCGGCCATATCGTCCTTCATCTCTGGCGAGATTGCGGCAGGACGTTGGGATAAGCACAAGCGTCTCTACTTCCCAGTCTGGCAACTTGCAGCGGCAAACGCGATCTGCATGAAGTCACTAACCAGTGGCACGTTTGTTGGATCAGTTACTCACGCGACCAAAGGTATTGTCACGGGTTCAAATGGCAGGATGAACACCAACACTAATTTGGGTGCATTGGATATAACGAATACTAGTTTCCATTTTGCAATGCTCTTGCCAGAAGGTCCAGAAGAAGGTTATGCCATGCCATTTAGTGTAAATGACTATTCCACAAATAGTATTTATCAGTTTTGGAATGACGGTTATTCTCAC